>Ga0073928_10003351_pt1 | contig 25502 bp, 23 predicted proteins | sample PaiPotPPA55metaG_FD_76969 | JGI IMG/M metagenome (GOLD analysis project Ga0073928, IMG submission 76969) | Iron sulfur acid spring bacterial and archeal communities from Banff, Canada, to study Microbial Dark Matter (Phase II) - Paint Pots PPA... ...
GGCTTCCACCTACTTCGATGTCTCGCCTATTTCGAATCCTTGATATGGCTTTTCGCATCGCCAAACTTTGCCTGGGCCGCACCAAGGTTCTTGTTGACGTTGCCCTTTAGCTGCTGCTTCGGGTTGCCGACAGCTTTACCGGCCGCCTCTTGGATCTTACCCGCCGCTTCTTTGACTCGGCCTTCGACTTGATCTTTGTTAATGCTCATGAATTGGCTCCTGAACGAACATCGGCGTACGGCCGACACGTCGCACCTCCAACCAATGATACGCGGGGCTCGATTTTAACTTGTAGGATGGATCACCCATCGGCTGTCGGAGAATTGACAATTCGATGCCGAGCCTCAGCGTCGCTCCATATCTCCCGCGCCCACTGCGCCAGCAGCATGGCTTCCGTCCAGCGATCCGACAGCTCATGCCCTCGTGCATCGGTGATCGCATAGTCGGGCGGTCCCAGCTCGCACAGGAAGACCATCGCTGAATTCTCCCCTGCATGCCGTGCGAGCCAGGCGGCAAACCCCTGCCGCCACCAGTCGCGGAACAAAGCCACCCATTTCGCGTTCTGCGGAAAGTTCAGCGCCACTTGAATCTGTCCGCGCGCCGCCACTCGGCCCTGGAAGGAGTCGGAACGCTCGAGCACCTTCGTGATCAAATTCTGCAGATACGGCGGCGGCGGACACGGCATCTCACGGTCCACGACATAGTGCGAAAGATCGGCCGCCAGCCGCATGCCCGGCACCGCATCCAGCAATTGTGCGGTGGTAAAAAGATCGTTGGTAATGCAGTTGCGGTGCGTCTCGAACTGGATGGGCATCGACTCCTGCTCGGCCACCCGCAGCCATCCCTCGATCACGGGCACCATGTCGGCGAGCCTGATCGGCATTTCCTGACCGATCACGACCACGAACGGGGCCGCGATCCGATGTGCCAGCCGCAGCGCCGGGCGCAACGCCTCGACCGAGGTCGGGAACGCGGTCAGGCCGCCGGCCAAACCCGTGCGGCTGAAGTGCGGCACGGTCGCTTCCGCCTGCTCCATGGTGAGCGCGCCGAGGTCGATCGTCATTCCGTCAAATCCGGCCTCGCGCACGCGGTCGAACTTCTCCGCCACCGATGCCTCGGGTGCGCATAGTCGATCCATTGCCCACAATGCTTGATGGACCAGAAGGCGATTACCCATGCGGTGGGTCGGCTATCCAAGTCCGGTGGTCGGGATAATCGGCTTCGGTCTTGCCGCGCGCGAAGGCGCGAAGCACCGCGATCTGGAAACCCACATAGGTCATCGACGGAGGCGCCGCACCCCGCGAGGTGAAAATGGCATCGTGCAACTCATGCAACCGATGGAACGGCACCCCGGGAAAGGCATGATGCGCCGTGTGATACTGCATCTGCCAACCCAGCCAGCGCATACCCCTGTTGGTGCGGGTGCTGCGCGTGTTGGCCAGCACATTGTCCTCGTGCGGCAGACCGAGATGCTCGATGGTGTTCTGCAATTGGTGAACGCCTTTCATCGCCAGCATGGGCCCCAGCCAGACAATCACCGCCGCAAAGCTGTGAGCGGCCACGGATATTCCGGCGATCAATACGTAGCCCGCAAGATGCCATCGAGCTTCGCGAATCAGCTCGGGATGGCGTTTGACCGGCAGATAAGGCTCGGTGATGACTCCCAGCGAGAACCGCAGGACCCGGCGCCAGCGGGTGTACCAGTAGGTCACACCCGACATCCACAGCAGGTAGGAGGTCATCGTATAGCGCTCGCGCGCCAGCTCGCCGTCCCGCACCCAATCCTGGGTAAAGCGATGATGCGCCATGTGTTGAATCTGGTCGAAGGTACGCGGATAGAACAGCACGAAGCCGAACACGCGGCCCACCCACTCATTCAGCCAGCCCGTGCGGAATACTGTCCAATGGCTGAGTTCATGCTGCCCTGCATACAGGAAGTTGAGCAGTACCCCATGTACCGCGAATAGGGGCACCGCCCACCAGGTGCCGCGCCACACCCAGAGCAGTGCGCCGGTGACGGCGATGGCTCCCAGGTGCGACAGGGTCTGAACGGCGCCTGCGCCATTCGACGCGACGCACAAACTGCGCAGCTTGGCGGAGTCGATCACGTCACGCCGCACGAAGACTTCGTCCACCGAATTCACAGCACGTGGTCCGCGTCGACTTTCGCGACCGCGGGGCGCGCCGACAGCAGCTGCGCATGCTTCCCAAGCTTGGGTGCCCGCGCGTAAAGCTCGCTCCTTTCTCCGGGGCACCACGACGCCAGCATGTACAGATAGACATCGGCGATCGAATAGTCGGCCCCCATCACATAGGGCCCGAGCCCCTGACTGATGAGGGCAAGATGGCTGCAAAAATCCTCGGTTCCTTTTTTGCGGATCGTTTCGGCATCCGCCTCGCCGCGGGACGAATAGCGGTCCGAATAGTACACGCGCAGCGCCGATTCGTAGACATTGGCTGAAAGAAACACCATCCACTGCAGGAACAGCGCGTGGCGGCTGGTGCCCGGTTGCGGCGCCAAATTCGATGGCGGATGGCTGAGTGCGAGATGGATCAGCATCGCGGCCGACTCGAACATGACTGTGCCGTCCGGCAGCGCCAGTGCCGGCACTCTGCCGGTGGGATTGATGACGCGGAACCGCGCCACATCGGAGGCTTCACGACCGACCCAAATTCGCTCGTACCGAGCGCCAACCTCCTCCAGCGCCACTTGTACCGCGAGCGACCCTGAACCCGGCCGCCCATAGAGCTTGTACATTGCCGTCATTGCCGCATCCTCGCCATCATTGCCAAAACACCTGTTGAATCCCGGTGGCATATTACCGTCTCGAAGTCCCGCTTGTCCTCAATTGCAGTATGCTTGCGCCGGTTTCTTTCCAAGGAGATGTCATGCCCCGAACCATCACGATGGCGGTCGATCTGCTGTCGAGACGTGGTTTTCTGAGCGCCGCCGCCGGCGTTCCCCTGCTCGCGCTGGCCGCGGAAAATAGGCCGCCCATATCGCCCGCGGCGGAACTCAAATCCGTGACTGCCGACGCGAAGCCGATCTCGGGTGAAGAAAGACGAGCACGCATCGCCAAGGTTCAAATGCTCATGAGCGAGCGCAAGGTCGCGGCGCTCCTGATCGAACCGGGATCGACGCTCGACTACTTCACTGGAATACGCTGGCGCCGTTCCGAGCGGATCACTCTCGCCATCATTCCCGTCCGCGGTGAGGTGGTGGTCGTGACGCCCGCATTCGAGGAACCGTCGGTGCGCGAAACCCTGCAGGTGGGCGGAGATGTGCGGCCGTGGAATGAGCATGAGAGCCCGATCGAACGGATCGTTCAGGGTCTGCGCGACCGGGGCGCCGATTCGGGCGTGCTGGCCGTGGAATCCACCACGCGGTTCTTCATCGTCGACGGCCTGCGTCGGGCATCGAATGCCTACGACATGATCTCGGCCGATTCCCTGGTGCGCGCCTGCCGTCTGATCAAGTCGCCGGCGGAATTGGCACTGATGCAATCGGCCAATGACGTGACCCTCGAAGCGCTGCGCTTCGTGCACGCGCATGTGGAGCGCGGGATGAGTTCTCTGAACATCAGCGATCTCATGGACCGCGCGACCATTTCTCTGGGCGGCTCGCCCGAGTTCGCCCTGGTGCTTCTGAACGAGGCTTCCGCCTATCCGCATGGGTCGCTTCAGATTCAAACCGTGCGCGAGGGCTCGACCATACTATTGGACTGCGGCTGCACGGTGCACGGCTATCAGTCCAACATTTCGCGCACCTGGGTGTTCGGCCAGGCGAGCGCGCGCCAGCGCAAGGTCTGGGGCACCGTCAAACGGGGCCAGGAGATCGCTCTCGAAACCGCCAAGGTCGGTCTCCCCGCCGGCAGGATCGACGATGCCGTGCGCCGCTATTACGAGAGCGAGGGCTGGGGTCCGGGCTACAAACTGCCGGGGCTCTCGCATCGCACCGGCCACGGCATCGGCCTTGACGGACATGAGCCCGCCTACCTCGTGCACGGCGATTCGAGTCCGCTGCAGGCCGGCATGTGTTTTTCCGACGAACCGGGAATTTACATCCCCGGTGAGTTCGGTGTTCGTTTGGAAGACTGTTGGGTCATGACGGCGTCGGGCCCCAAGCTGTTCACGCCTCTCGCAAAATCCTTGGATGAGCCCATTTGATCGCGCTCCTGTCATTGCTGGTCTGGCTGTACTTGTTTTTTGCGCATGGAAGATTCTGGCTGTCCGCGCCGGAACTGCCCCCTGCCATACCGCAAGAGCACCCGGATGTGGATATCGTCGTTCCTGCGCGCGATGAAGCGCACACCATCGCCGCAGCGATCGGCTCGCTGCTCGCGCAGGACTACCGCGGCAAGTTCCGAGTCATCCTGGTCGACGATAATTCCACGGATGGCACGGCGGCTCTGGCGGGCACGGCGGCGAACCTTACCGTCATCACCCTGCAATCAAAACCCGTAGGATGGTCCGGCAAGTTGTGGGCCTTGAGCCAGGGGGTCGAGGCAAGTCAGGCGCCCGTTCTACTCTTCACCGATGCCGATATCGTGCACGATCCGAGGCACCTGTCATCGCTGGTTGCGAAGCTTCTGCAATCCCGCTTGGAATTGGTGAGCGAGATGGTGCGCCTCAACTGCGCCAGCCTTGCGGAGCGCGCATTGGTGCCCGCGTTCGTCTACTTCTTCCAAATGCTGTATCCGTTCAGCAGAGTCAACGACCCGTCATCGTCGGCCGCCGCCGCCGCCGGCGGCACCGTGCTGATTCGCCGCGAGGCATTGCAGCGGATCGGCGGCATCGAGGCAATCAAGCATTGCCTCATCGATGATGTGGCGCTGGCGACGGCGGTGAAAAAATCAGGCCCGATCTTTCTCGGGCATTCCGGCCTTGCCGCATCCATTCGCCCCTACCCGAGTTTTGCCGATATCTGGCACATGATTTCACGCACCGCCTTTACTCAATTGCGCTATTCGCCGGCTCTATTGGCGCTCACATTGCTCGCTCTGACCGTGGTGTGGCTGGTCCCGGCGGGCGCAATTCTGTTTGGGCACGGCCGGCAGCTTGCCTTTGGTCTGGCAGCTTTCGGTCTTTCGGCCGCGAGCTACCTGCCCACATTGGCGCGATATGGGCGAAACCGCCTCTGGGCGCTCGCATTGCCGCTGATTGCGCTGTTTTACATCGCGGCGACCTGCGGCTCGGCGCTGAATTATTGGCGTGGGCAGGGTGCCCGTTGGAAAAGCCGCGCCTACGGTTCGAATTGACCTTTCGCGTCGAACCAACCTTTCCCGTCGAAGCAACCTTTCACGTCGAACTAACCCTTCGCGGCGTTCAAATTCGGCGTCACGGCCTTCAAGGCTTGACCTTTGACCGCGTACGCGTCCAGCGACACCTCATGTGGAACGCAACTGGTGCGGTATTCGACGTTGCGCAGACTGAAATTCTTCATGATGAGATCCTTCATCGCCTGCACGAGCTCGCAGTCGCCATCACCCATGTAAGCGGGGCGGCGCGGCGTTACTTCCACGGCCGTCCAGTTCGCTTTGACGGTGTCGGACCCGGACGCATCGGCGGCCGGAGCGAGCGTATAGAAATCCGATTTTACCCACGCGGTGCGTGAGGGAGCGTTGTAAGAGCCCGGGCAGCCGCTGGCGTAGACCTTGGCATCGTTTCGCGCTCCGAGATGCAGGAGGATCTGGCGCACCTGCTCTTCCAGGCCGTCGCAGGTGTAGAGCGACGTGATGCCGAAGTAATTGAACGTCACCTGGTGATGCTGCCACGAACCATTCACCATATCGGCGGGCGGGATGGCGGGGCTATCCGCAGCAGCGGAATTTGAAGGCGGCGCGCACGCCAGGCCGCCCAGTACCGCTGCCGCTCCCCAAAAAGATATCCATGGTCGAACCGCGCGTCGCATGACGGTTGAGACCGAAAATCGCGATTCGAGTTCCACGCTCATGCCCTGTCCGATGAACACCGTCGCTGGGCGTCGGGCGCCCGGCTGGCTTCGACCACGGTGACGGCTGTCATATTGACGATGCGCCGCACCGTGGCCGCCGGAGTGAGAATATGCGCGGGGGCGGCACAGCCCAGCAATATCGGACCGATGGCAACGTTGTGGCCGGCCGCCGATTTGAGCAGATTGTAGGCGATGTTGGCGCTGTCGAGATTGGGACAGACCAGGAGGTTTGCACTGCCGTGCAAGGTGCTGCTCGGAAGTATGGCCTTGCGCGCCGACTCGTCCAGGGCGCAATCGCCGTGCATTTCGCCGTCCACTTCCAGGTCCGGCATGCGTTCATGCAGCAACGCCAGAGTGGTGCGCATCTTGAGAGCCGAAGCCGCGTCGCTGCTGCCGAAATTGGAATGCGACAGCAACGCGACTTTGGGAATGAGGCCGAATGCGCAGAGCTGATCGGCGGCCAGCTGGGTAATTTCCGCGAGCTGCGGAGCGCTGGGATCGAAGTTCACGTGCGTATCGACGATGAAGACCTGACGCCCGGGAAGGACCAGTCCACTCATTGCACCATACACATTGGCGCCCGCGCGGCGCCCGATGACCTGATCGATGTAGTGCAGGTGCCTGGCGGTGGTGCTGATGGTCCCGCAGATCAAGCCGTCCGCCTCCCCCTTCTTCAGCAACATGGCGGCGATCAACGTGGTGCGGCGGCGCATCTCGAGCTTGGCGTATTGCGCGGTCACACCGCTGCGCTCCGTCAGCTTGTGATAGTCCTGCCAATACTCGCGGTATCGCTCATCCTGTTCCGGATTGACGACGGTGAAGTGTTCGCCGGCCCGGATGCGCAGGCCGTAGCGCTTGATGCCGCGCTCGATGACCGCCGGGCGGCCGACCAGGATCGGCGTGGCCAGCTTTTCATCCACGGCGATCTGCACGGCCCGCAGGACCCGCTCATCCTCGCCTTCCGCATAGACGATGCGGCTGCGCTCCGCGGGCAGCGTTCGCGCGGCGGCGAATATGGGCTGCATCAAGGTGCCGCTGTGGTACACGAACTGCAGCAGGCGCTGGCCGTACGCGTCCAGATCGGCGATGGGCCGGGTGGCCACCCCCGATTCCATGGCGGCTTTGGCAACCGCCGGCGCGATCTTGACGATCAGGCGGGGATCGAAGGGTTTGGGAATGAGGTATTCGCGACCGAAAGCCAGGTCTGCGATTCCCCCGTAGGCAGCGGCGACCACGTCGCTTTGCTCCTGGCGCGCCAGCTCAGCGATGGCGTGCACGGCGGCGACCTCCATTTGACGGGTAATGGTGGTGGCGCCCACATCCAGCGCACCCCGAAAGATGAAGGGGAAACATAGGACATTGTTGACCTGGTTGGGATAATCGCTGCGGCCGGTGGCAATGACCGCATCGTCGCGCACCGCCCGGACCTCCTCGGGCAGGATTTCTGGGGTCGGGTTGGCAAGGGCAAGGATCAAGGGCTTGGGCGCCATCTTCCCGACCATGTCTTGCGTGAGCACGCCGCCGGCCGATAGGCCGAGAAACACGTCCGCGCCGCCGATGACTTCATTCAAGGTGCGGGCCCCCGTGGCCTGCGCGAAACGAGCCTTTTCGGGATCCATCAGTTCCTGCCGGCCTGCGTAGACGACACCGGCCAGATCGGTCAACCAAACGTTCTCGCGAATAAGCCCAAGATCGAGCAGCAGCTCCACGCAGGCGAGCGCCGCAGCGCCTGCGCCGCTGACCACCATTTTGATCTTCTTGATGTCCTTGCCGACCACTTGCAGCCCGTTGATGCAGGCTGCACCGACAATGATCGCCGTGCCGTGCTGGTCATCATGGAACACCGGAATTTTCATGCGCCGGCGTAATTCGCGTTCGACGATGAAGCATTCCGGCGCCTTGATGTCCTCGAGGTTGATGGCGCCGAACGTGGGCTCGAGGGCGGCAATCACCTCGACCAACTTCATTGGATCGCGCTGCTCGACTTCGATGTCGAAGACGTCGATGCCGGCGAATTTCTTGAACAGCACCGCTTTGCCTTCCATCACCGGCTTGGCGGCGAGCGGACCGATTGCCCCCAATCCGAGCACCGCGGTGCCATTCGTGACGACCCCGACCAGGTTGCCCCGCGCGGTAAACCGAAAGACGTTGAGCGGATCTTCGACAATGGCCTCGCAGGCTGCGGCAACGCCCGGCGAGTAAGCCAGCGCCAAGTCGCTCTGGTTGAGCAGCTGCTTGGTGGCGGTAATCGAAAGTTTTCCGGGAGTCGGAAATTCGTGATAGTCGAGGGCGGCCTTCTTGAGTGCTTCCTTGATGTCGTCGTTCTTCATGAACCGGCGCTCAGGCGTGAAGGCCCGTCAATGCAAGTATTAACGTTCAATTGTGATCCTCGTGTACGCGGCACGTGATTGGCCATGAAAAATAGTGGTATTGCCGTCGGCGCGAACTGCCGCAGCCCGCCGCCGAGCAAACAGAGGAGTCTAGCGCAAGAGCGGACCGAAATCATGCGGCAGAGATACCGTGCCGTCGCGGGCCGGGGCCCTTGTTTTTGTAAGGGCGCAGCGCATCAAATGGGACTACACTGTCTCGCGGGTGATTCAATGGATTAACCCCTCATACCGGAGGATGCGACCATGGGCACTACCCTCGTCGGCGGTCACGATCAGACTCTGCATCTGGACGTCATACGAATCCCGGTTTTCCAGCCTTTCGCGTGGCTGCGGGCCGGATGGCTCGATATGCACCGGCCGGCCAGTCTCGCCTATGGGGCGTTGATCGTGGCGGTGGGTTGGACGATTCTGGTGTTTTGCGGGACGCACCCGTACTTCATCGCCGCGGCAATTTCCGGGTTCTTGCTCGTCGGCCCCCTGATGTCGGCCGGCCTCTGTGAGATGTCGCGGCGCTTCTCCATGGGCGAGTCGGCAAATTTCGACGACTCCTTGGACGGATTCAAACGAAACGCCCCGGCGCTGTTCGAATTCGGCGTCATATTGGCCATCTGCGCCGCCGTGTGGTTCGGTATCTCGGCGCTCATTCTCGGCACCGTGTTTCATATTGGCGCGCCCGACATGAGCGAGACGCTGTACCGCGGATTCCTCGACTCGACGAATCGCTCTCAGGTGCTGGCCTACATAGCCATCGGCGGAGTACTGGCGACCTGGGTGTTCGCCGTGTCAGTCGTGTCCATTCCGCTGATCATCGATCGGCATGCGTCCGCCGGGCAGGCGATGCGCGCGAGCGTCAATGCGGTGCTTCACAACATACCCGCCATGATCGTCTGGAGCGCGTTGATCCTGGTGTTGACCATCATCGGCTACGCGACGCTGCTCATCGGCCTGCTCTACATTGCCCCGCTGCTGGGACACGCCACGTGGCATGCGTACAAGGGCATGATTCGCTGAGCGCTAGATTCCTGACCTAACCGACCTCAATATCCGGCAACACATCCATCGGAGCGCGGATCTGCCGCCCCTTCCAGCACACCGTTGGCATATCTGACGATCGCCCCGGCATGACCGGTCGTTTCGTCGTACGCGCCGAGCAATTCGACCTCATGACCGCGTTGCTTCAGGTCACTGACCGTCGCAGCTGGAAATCTGCTTTCAAGCTTGAGGGTATCGCTGCTGTGTCCCCAGGTTCGGCCAAGCAGCCAGCGAGGGGCGGACACGGCCTGCTGCAGCGGCTGCTTGAACCAGATTGCACGCGAAAAGACGGCGGCCTGCGTTTGCGGCTGGCCGTCGCCGCCCATCGTTCCGTACACCATCGAGCGCCCGTCTTTGAATTTTGCCGCCGCCGGGTTCAGCGTGTGAAAGGGTTTCTTGCGCGGCTGCAGCGCCCGCAGATGTTTCGCATTCAGACTGAACGATGCCCCGCGGTTTTGCCAATTGAGCCCCGTCGCCGGGAGTACGACGCCGCTGCCGAATTCGTGATAAATGCTCTGCATGAATGATGCGGCCAAGCCGTTGCCATCGATGACGCCCATCCAGACGGTGTCGCCGGTGGTCGACTTGCCGCTCCATGGCAACGCAGTCGGCAGACGGATCTCCTTTGCCAATGCGTCCAGCCTTGAAGCGCTCAATAAAGACTCCGCTGCAACCTTCATGTAGCCAGGGTCAGCGACATACGCATCGCGCAATTTAAATGCCTGTTTGGTGGCTTCGACGCACAGGTGAATGTGATCGGCACTGTCGGGAAGGACCGCGCGAATGCCGCTGCGTTCGAGAATGCCGAGAACCGCCAGAGATATCACGCCTTGAGTAGGCGGTACCATGTTGTAAACGGTGCCCTCTTCGAGGTCTATCTGCAACGGTTGGCAGACGCGTGCCTGGTATTCGTTCAGATCATCGATGGAGAGCAGTGCGCCGACGGACCTGAAATCTTCAGCGATCTCTTCGGCCAGCGCGCCTCGATAGAAACTATCCAAGCCGTCCTTGGCCAGTAGTTCGAAAACACGCGCGAGCTTGGGTTGGCGAAATAGAGCGCCGACCTCGGGGATCTTGCCGTTCGGCAGGAAGCGCTCGGCAAACCCCGGTTGATGCGCAACCTCGTCAAATTTAGTGGTGGTCGATAAAACCTGACTGAAGGTCACGGCGACGCCGTCATTCGCATAGCGGCCGGCATCGCGTAACAGTCGGGCGAGGGACAGTTGCCCGCCATGCTGCCTGGAGATGCGCAGGGCTGCATCCCAACTCGCAATCGCACCGGCCACCGTGTTCATCGCGAGCGGGCCGCGCATTGGAATCACATCATGACCGGCCTCGGTATAGGCTGCGATTGTGGCCCTTGCCGCAGCCGGACCGGCGGCTTCGATGGCGACGGGGGCACCCAGTCGCGGGGCAATCAGCCAGAATGCATCGCCTCCGATGCCATTCATGTGCGGGTATGCGATGGAGACGGTCGCGGCGGCCGCCACCATGGCTTCAATCGCGTTGCCGCCGTCGCGTAGAACAGCCAGGGCGCTTTGCGAAGCCAAGGCGTGGGGAGCAACCGCCATGCCTTGCGTAGAACGAATCGTTTGAATCAAAGGAATCTCGGGTAGATCGTCATCATTGAAAACTCCTAGTTACAACCGTAATTCGAATTCCGATTTCGGGAATCCACGCGTAATCCGGCGCACGCACGCTGACTTCTGCGTTAACGATCCCTTAAGGAGGATTCATGAACAGATTCAATTATGCTCTCGCTGCTGCCGTCGCCCTAATTGGCTTCTCGGCGACCACTCCCAAAGCCGAGGCTCAGGTCAACATCGACATCGGTGCCGAACCCGCATGCCCTTACGGCTATTACGACTTCGCTCCTTACCCCTGTGCTCCCTACGGCTACTACGGTCCGGAATGGTTCGCCGGCGGTGTCTTCGTCGGCGCCGGCCCGTGGTTTCACGGCCCCGACCACTTTCGCGGCCATGTCGATAACCGTTTCGATGTCCACCGCGGCTATAGAGGCCCGGTCCCGAACCGTGGCGATAACGCTGAGCCGTCAAAGCATCTCGATCAGATCGACCATTTCAGAGGAAATGAAATGCGGGATGGGCGCGGTCATGTAGGCGGCGGCAGACGCTAGAAAAATCCAAGCGTCTACGACAAAGTCAAATTGCGCGTTCATCCGCTGCGGCACGACCATGGTGCCGTGTTGGCCATACGACACCCTGACCAAGCAACTACAAGTGGCGCGGCATCTTCTTGTCCGTATCCGGCTTCGGCGCCATCGGAGCGGTCTTGCGAGGCGATTTCCGAAGAGTCGTGCCTTGAATGTTGTTGTAGGGCGTCATTGGCGCGAACGTCGGCAGATTCTTGGCCCGGATCCGGGTCGCCGCCTCGAATCCCGAGGCCAATTTGATCAGAGTAGGTTCGCTGAATGCAGTCCCAAAGAAGCTGATTCCGAGCGGCACGCCGAACACCATACCTGCCGGCACCTGAACGATCGGATACCCGGGCGGTGCTGCGAGACCCGACGTACCGAAGATGAAATGATCGCCGTAGATGAGGTCGGTGGCCCAAGCCGGGTTGTCGGTCGCCGAGACCACCGCGTCGAGGTTAAACTGCTTGAGCGCCGCGTCGATGCCGTTGACCCCAGCCAGTCGATCGATCTCGAGCGCTTGGTTGTAAGTCATCCCGAACACCGGCTGCGGATCGTCCGGTCCGGGTGCGAGCGACTGTGCCTGCTCGAACACGTCCTGATTGAAGAACGGCATCTCCACATCGGCGTGCGCGTTGTTGAAGTCGATGGCACTCTGCAGCGTGCCGCCCGCCACCGGTACACCGACGCGAGTGGCGAAGTACGCCTTGACGTCGTTGCGGAAGTCGTAGTCCAGCACCAGGGACTCGCCGCCCGCAGATGGGAAAGTGAAACCCGCTGCGTCCAGATCGATGACGGTTGCGCCCGCCGCAGTCAGCGCCTCGACCGCCTCTTCGAATGCATCCAGTACCGGTTGCGGCGTAGGAACAAGCGGGTCGAACCCGCCAAGCCCCGCGCGCGTCAGCCCCAGGCGGGCGCCCATGAGGCCTTTGGGATTCAAAAACTGCGTGTAATCGGTCGGAATGTTGGTCGGCCGCGTGCGGCCTTTCCAGCCCAGCGGTACGCTGCCCGTTGCCGGGTCGCGGCCGTCGTACGTCCGGCTTTGGATGACGCCGAGCGCCGCCGCTGCATCAGCCACCGTCCGTGCGAGCGGACCCACGGTGTCCTGGGTATGCGAGATGGGCACGACGCCGGCACGGCTGGTCAGTCCGACCGTGGGCTTGATGCCGACGACGCCATTGGCATTGGATGGGCAGACGATGCTGCCGTCAGTCTCGCTGCCGAAGGCCAAGGCGGCAAAATTCGCCGACGCGGCGGCGCCTGAGCCGGAGCTGGAACCGCAGGGATTGCGATTGATGCCGTAGGGATTATTCGTCTGCCCGCCCCGGCCAGACCAGCCGCTGATCGATTCGAACGAGCGGAAGTTCGCCCATTCGGACAAGTTGGTCTTGCCGATGATGACGGCTCCCCCGGCACGCAACCTCGCGGCGACGGTGGAATCGGTCAGGGCGGGGCTGCCGACGAGCGCGAACGATCCCGCACTGGTCTGCATCCGGTCGCCGGTATCGATATTGTCCTTGATCAGTACGGGGATGCCATGCAGGGGGCCCAGGACTTTCCCGTGCATGCGCAGGTCATCCATTTGTTCCGCGATCCTGACGGCGTCCGGGTTGAGTTCGATCACCGAGTTCACCCCGGGACCGTTTTGGTCCAGCGCCAGAATACGGCGGAGGTAATACTTGGTGAGTTGTTCCGAAGTGATCGTCCCCGCGGCCATCTTCGCCTGAAGATCGGCCACGGTAGCTTCGTTGAAATGCGACGGAGCGGATGCCTCAGGATCCGTGTTTTCGGCCGCCGCCCAACCTGATGCCAGCACGGTTGCAATAAAGACAAACAAAATGCGTTCCATCAGCGGCCTCCCGGAAAGGACTTCATCGTTCTAATTGCTGTCCCGAGAGCGTCTAACCGTAGCGCCCTCACGGACTGGCAGACGCGCGGAGCATGCCACTGGCTTTGAATTTCTGTCAATTTGCGATGGACGACGTGACCATGGTGCGGTCCGCGGTCGTCATGTGGATCGATTTCGCAACCCCAACCTGCTCCGTCTGCGCGGTGCGCGCCGATGCCAAAGGATGTGCGCACGCGGCTCACGACGTTGGCGACCGCGGCGCTCAAACTCCGGAAACCGCATTGGGAAATCGAGAAATCGAGGAGAAATTCTGTGATCACATTCTGGGTAAGCATCCTTGCCTTGAGTATCCTGCTTTACGGTCTGCTCTGCCAATTCGATCCCGGCATCGGAATTCTCCTGCGCTTCGCGCGCGAGGAAGGCACACTTCGCGCCCCGCCGAAGCCGATTGCACCGATTCGGTACGGCAACGGGATGTGGCTCATCGTGGCCGGAATCGTCCTGTGCGTTGCATTTCCGGTGGTCTGCGCGAGCGTTCTCGCCGCATTCTATGTTCCGTTTCTTCTCATGCTGGCGGGTTTGATCCTGCGCCGGGTGGCCGCTGAGTGCCGCGAAGAGTCGCAGCACCTGCCCCGGCTATGGCGCGCTGCCTATTCCGCCGGATCCCTCGTTGCCGCATTCATGCAAGGGCTGATGCTGGGCGCTCTCGTGGAAGGCCTCATCATCTCGCGCGGTGAATACTCCGGAGACGATTTCGCCTGGTGGAGTTTGCTCGCCGTCCTTTGCGGCGGCGGCGGTCTGTGCATTGGTTACGGAATTCTGGGAGCGTTTTGGTTGGCGCGCAAATATGAAGGTGATGTCGGAACTGCTGCTTATCGGGTGATCCCGGCGTCGTCGCTGGTATCGCTCCTGGGTCTAATCTTCGTGTTCGTGTACTCCCTGGCCGCAAACATCCGCATCATGAGCCATTCGCCGGCCGTGCGGTCCGTCTATTATCCACATGTCGTCCTTGACCGATCGCCCGCGATTGAGCGAGAGCTACGGCGGTAGCACAAACGGCTGCGACGATACGACGCCGTTGTCAACGGTTGTGCTGCGAAGATGGCGCGACGCGGAGTCGGGTACCGACAAGCAGCGCGCCAAGGCACCGGCAAGCTCCGCGGACCCCAGCGGTTGACGGATCACTTCCAAAATGCCGGCCTTTGCCAGAGCAGGCGCGCCGAATTCTCGGGCCGAAGCGACCGCCAAGATCATGGGCAACGCAGGCGCCGCCTCGCGCAAGATGGCCGCATGCTCGAGTGCCGCGCCCGCGCCGTGCAGATGGGAACACAGCAGCGCCGCGTCGAACCGCGTTGGCCAGCCCCAATTGTTCCGTAGCTCCCAGCGACAGGCCGCTGCCGCCTCGCCCGGGTTGGTAAATCCGACAGGTTCGTACCCAAGCGCCGCAAGAATCTCTTCGTGTCGCAGCAACCGCTCGCGATCGGCTTCGAGCACGAGTACAGTCTCTCCGGATCCGCGACGCACCGAACCCGGCGTCTCGTACTTCGACAAGGGCTCATCGCGTGAGAGCGAGGGAAGCCAGATGTCGAAGCGTGTGCCCGCGCCGGGAGCGCTCTGCACATTCACGGCCCCGCCGTGATCCAATACGATCTCGCGAACCAAGGCGAGGCCGAGACCGTTTCCTTCGGGACGCGTCGTGAAAAATGGCTCGAAGATCCGCTCGAGCAGTGCCTCGTCCATGCCACGGCCCGGATCGATGATCGAAATGACGGCATAGTGGCCGGGCACGAGATCGCCGTGATCCATCGACAATGCCCGTCCGATTTCCCGCGCGTGGATTTCGACCTGGATCGTGCCGGCTGCGTCCATCGCCTGGGCTGCATTGTTGCAAACATTCAGAATGACCTGCTGCAGCTGCGCCGCTTCCCCGGAGACGATCGTCTGCTGTGACATGGTGCGGACGACGAGGCTGATTCGCGGACCGAGCGATGCCTCCAGCAGCGACTTGGTTTCGGCGACGAGCGCTTCAATGCGGATGCAGCTGCGCCTCAAGGCGGTGCGGCGGCCAAACGTGAGGATTTGATCGACGAGGTCGCGCGCCCGTTCGCCGGCGCGCCGGATCTCAGTCAGGCTTCCCGCCACCCGGCCGTGCGGTCCCACTTGTGCTTGCGCGGTTTCCGTATAGCCGAGGATTGCGCCTGTGATGTTGTTGAAGTTATGGGCGATCCCGCTTGCCAGCGCACCGATGGTTTCCATGTGGCGGGCCTGCTCCAGGTTCACTTCCAGCCGCTCCCTGTCTTGCTCGAGAAACTCCCTTTCGACGGCGTTGGCGATGGCGTCGAACGCCATGCTCAGGAGACCAAGCTCGCACGGTGGGCGCCGGGCTTCCGTCAGCACTGCATCGAAGCCGAGCACCGCCTGGAGGCGGTTTGCCACTCCGCTGGAGAAGCACAGCCAGCTGCGCAGATCGGCGGCGCGCAATGCATCTCGCTGGTCGCCCGGCGGCAGCCTGTTGATGTTGTGGATGTGAATGTGGCGCTCTTGGCTCGTGCTGAGATGAGACGCGACGGTGATGGCGTTTTCCGGCCAACCCCGCGGGAAATCGGTTCCTTCACGGCACCACTTGTAGGCCTGCGCGGGCTTGCCGTCGATGGCGAAATACGCGCGATCGGCGCCTATGCATATGGCCAGTTCTTCGAGGGCGCGCTCGACCTGGGCGGTAATCTCGAGCGGGCGTGAATTGATGAAGTGCGTCGAGATGCGGGCAATCAAATGTTCAATTGCCGCTCGCCGCCGCAGCGCGGCTGCGCGAGACTGCAGGCTTATCCCGAGATGCACCAGCATCCCAACCAGAAGCAGGGATATTGCGCAAAGAACGTATCGAATGCGCGTCGCCGCTGTCTCGGCGGTGAGCTTGCGTGCCAGAATCAAGTCGCGGACAGCTTCCTGGTCTCGATCGCCCGACGCTGCAAACAGCGACCTTAGCACGCTGTCCGTCGCCGGCAACAGCCTGCGAAGCAGTTGCGCATGCGCCAGCAACGCCCCGGCCACGGCGGCATCGCCGGGCGAGAGGCCTTGAATCGAAATGCCGCGCAAGCGCTCGTCGACGTCAGCAGCTACGTTGGGCGACGTGTCGAGTGTCAGGTGGAGGATGGCGGCGGCGAGAGAGCTCACCAGAGCGCTGACCTGCTGGCGCCGACGGTTGCTGTCCGGAGGGCCCTCGCCGAGGTGCGCGCTCAGCAATCCAAAATAAGCGAGAGAGTTCTGCAGGAGAGCATTGCGGCTCTTGAACAGTTCCGTCCACTGTTCCTGCTGGTCGGCGAGGCTCGCGAGCCGGTCACTGGCGGCGGTCACATCAGGATCGCCGGCGGCCGCCTCGCGCAGCCGATCGACTGCATCGTGAAGCGTGGCCACTTCGCGCACCAGGGGGTCATAGTTGCGCAGCATCCCGGTCCGGGAGCTCAGCACGTCCCGATACAGGGCGCCTTTCGCGATCGTCAAATCGTCGAGCGCGCGCAATGCATCGTCCGCGTGATCTGCCCCCGTGTGCATGCCGCGCCACCACAGCCACGGGACCAGCACGAGCAGGATCGCCGTTACAGGGCCGGACCAAGAAGTGGGCCACGGGATGTTCCGGAAGATCGTCACCTCGGCTCCCCGACAATTCGGCCGTTGTAAGTACCCGTGAGGGAGTGCAGATAGGCGACGATGGCGTCGACCTGCGGCTCCGTCAGCGTCAGATTGAGCTGAGCGTCGGCCATCTTGCGGACAGCCTCATCGAGAGTCGCGGCACTGCCGTCATGAAAGTAGGGCGCAGTCGTTGCGACGTTTCGTAAGCTGGGCACGCGCAAGATCTGGGGCTCCTCTCTGCCCAGCGGATGAAATATCCCATGCCGTTGGAACATGTTGCCGCCGACATTCACGCCTTGGTGGCATGAGACGCATCCCAGTGACTTGAACAATCGATAGCCATCTATTTGCTGCGCCGAGAGTGCCGCCGCGTCGCCGGAGAGCCAGCGGTCGAACCGGCTGGCCGGTGTAACCAGCGATCGCTCGAAGGTCGCGATGGCATTCAGGATGCTTGCGGCGTCCGGCCCGTGTCCGTACGCCACCTTGAACTGATGGACGAGGTCCGAATCGCCGCTCAGTTTTTCGACCACTTCGTCCATTCTGCTATCCATGATCAGGGGGTTCTGCAATGAGGCTGCCGCCTGAGCCTCGAGGGTGCGGAATTCTCCGTCCCAGCCCAGCCGGAAGCAGAGCGCGGAATTGAAAACCGTGGGCGTATTCAGCGAAAGAGGCGACCCATCGGGTGCCGTATCGCGCACATTTCTGCTCGCTCCATTGGTGGCGAGGTCGTGGCAGCTCGAGCACTTGCGGGAGTTGCCGCGCGATAGGCGCGGATCTTGGAACAGGCGTTCACCGAGAGCCACCCTGAGCGGGTCGACGGCGGGAGGCTCGGGCACGCGCGTGATCGGCTCTACGGCCGGAGTCGCGCTCGACTCAGAGACCGGCAGTAGCGCGTGCGTGATCGGCGAGTAGCAAAGCGCCGGCACGGCGGCGGCGCAGATCCAACGAAGGAGCAACGCCTTGTAACGCATCAAAAAACGCACAAGACCAAGTTGAAAGACTCAGGATCGGGACACGAATGCATCATAAATTTCCAGAAATCTTATACGGAGTCGCCTGCCCGTTTTCGCAACTCCTCATCGCGTCATGATAGACGCCCGGCGCTACCACGTGATTGCAGCGAGCGCTGCAATATTACGGCGGTAATATATTGAATTCAGATCCGGGTGTGCGCCGCTACAGAGCCTCTACGGGCAGTGCGAAGACATAGCCAACGCCCCGCTCCGTTCGTATGATTTGCGGCGCGCTCGCATGGGATTCCAGTTTGCGCCGCAGCCGCAGCACCTGCACGTCGATGCTTCGATCGAATATATCTTCGTGCACCCGGGTCGCCTGGAGGAGCCGCTCACGGGTGAGCGGCCGTTGAGGAGCCTCCAGAAACGCGACCAGCAACGCATACTCGCCTTTCGTCAGCGTCACGGCAACTCCATTGGGACTCGTCAGGCGACGATTGTCGCGTTCGAGCTGCCAGCCGCCGAATTTGTATCCGCCCCGCTGCGGTTCGCGCGCTCGGGCGAGCCCGCCCAGTTCGTGTCGCCGCAGAACGGCCCGAACGCGCGCGAGCAGTTCTCTGAGGCCGAACGGCTTGGTTACATAGTCGTCCGCGCCCAGCTCGAGGCCCACGACGCGATCGATTTCCTCCAGCCGGTGACCGGTAGTGATGATCACGGGGACGTCGGAGTTGGATCGAATCTCTCTGAGCAGATCGAGCCCATCTTCCCGTCCCAGTCTCAGGTCGAGAATGATCAGGCTCGGCTCACCCTCGGCGAGATGGCGAGTCAAGTCCTGCCGGCCGGCCGCGGAACTGGCCGACACGTCGTGCTCTTCGAAGTAACTGGTGACCATCCGCCGCGTGGCCGGGTCGTCATCGACAACAAGTACGTTGTAATTTTTACTATCGTCGTTGGGCTTCAGGGCGCCATTCATCAATAGTGACCACGCTCGCGTGTGACTCCGCCAAGTATAGCTCGTCCCCATTCTCGACGTTTCTCAATCAATGAATTCCATTCCTCCATTGCACTTGACATCCATGCAATGGTCGGCGCGGCTTTCGGCTTCGCCGGCGCATCAAGCGCGCAGTGCGCTTGCGTGCAGTTGAAAGGGCGCGCCCGGCTCACGACGTGTGCTGCCCGCTGATTTAGATTTCGATTTAGATTTCTCTGCAAGACGCGAGAGACAATTTAAGAGCCAATCCACACCGGCTCCCGCGCAACGCACCCAATGCAAAGACACGGAGACAAATGATGAGCGAAGCGAAACAGGCGAAATATATTTTTGGGACATCCACAGCAAGAAATCGGTCGGCTGATTCTTTAGGCCGCCATTCCGCGTCCGTGCACCGCCTGAAATCGACGCGGCCTCCGATGAAGTCGAACGGCTACTTGACTGCAGGCAGGTACATGACACCCGAGGACGAATCAATCCTCATCCTCGGCGGCACTTCAGCGAGTCTTCGTTGGCGTCGGCGAATCGGCACCACGGCACCGATCGTGAACGCCGAGGCACCAGTGAATGCCGAGATCCCGGCGAAATTGGCGGCCTTCGCGGCCGCCCTGACGATGAACGCCGTGCTCGCGGCCGGAATGGCCTATTTGTTCAACGCCCCTTTGGAACAACACACAGCTCCGTTGGAGCAGCAAGGCGCAGGCTTTGCCGACTCCTGGGCGGATAAGCCGCAGCCCTTCTATCCGAGCGGTCGAGCATGAGCATTGAACGCACTGCGAACATCCTCGAGGACCTCGAACAAACCGTGCTTCAGTTCATGCGCAAGCACAAGATTACGCATGACGAATATCGCCGTGCGACCGATATCCTGATAGCCACGGTCAAGGCCGGTGAAGGGTCTCTTCTCTGCGACGTGTTCTTCGAAGCCGAAGCAACCGATGCCGACAATCGTCGGCGGCAAGGCAGCATCGAGGCCGTCGAGGGTCCGTTCTATGTGCCGAACGCACCCAAGCTCGAAGCGCCGTATGTTCTGCCCCAGCGTTGCGACGAAATCGGCGACGTGCTGTTCCTTCGCGGTCAAGTCACATCATTGGGCGGCGCACCGCTGGCCGGCGTGGAACTGGACATGTGGCAGGCGGATTGCGCGGGCCTTTACTCGAACATCCACTCCAACATACCGGATTGGAACCTGCGCGGCCGCTTCCACTCCGGCCCCGACGGGACCTTCGAGGTGCGGACGATCGTTCCACCGCCCTACGAGATCCCGAAGAGCGGCCCGACCGGAATGGTGCTCAGCTCGCTGGCGCGGCATTTCTTTCGTCCAGCTCACCTGCACTTGAAGCTCAGGCATCCTCAACATGTCGATTTGACGTCCCAGTTGTATTTCGATGGGGGAGAGTACCTTAAATCTGACGTCGCCAATGCAGTTCGCGACGGCCTCATCGCACAGCTGGTACGACGGGATCATCCGCACGAGCTGGCTGCCCGGGGACTTCACAAGCCGTATTTCGAAGTTGACTTTGACTTCATCCTCGCGCCTCGCTCGGCCGAGGAAGTGCGTCGCAGAGCTTAAGATGGCTCAGCGGTTTCGGCACGTACCGGAGGAACGCAATGCGCCAGGATGATATGAGTTCCGCGGAGATGACGGCGGCCCTTGATCCGGTCCCGCACATGCATCACCACGCCTACGCGTGTTGGGATTCCGAGGAAACTCGCCATTTCTACGAGGACATTCTAGGAATACCCCTCATCGCGACCGTTGTGCTCGACGATCCCCTCCGCAACGACGGCTCACGGTATTGTCATACGTTCTTCGAGATGGCGGACGGGAATGTGCTTGCGTTCTTCGAGCATACATCGCTCTTTCATCCCAAGCACTTCACTGCACGCAGCGGTTTTCGTCGCCGCGTCGCGCTCGAAGTGGAGGGGGATGCGGTGGTGCGGCAGTTCAAGTGCAAGCTTGATGCGGCCGGCGTGGCGAACATCCTCGAGGATCACGGAGAGTCTCTTTCTCTGCGCTTCGATGATCCGAACGGTTTGACATTGGAATTCATCGCCAGTATTCCGTCTTCCTCGCAGTATGTGCGAATTTCGCGGGCGTTGGCCCACTCAAATCTGCAGCAGTGGCTGCACTACCGGCAGAATTGGTGGCGGAAAGCCGCCGGGATGAAATAGCGCAGCTTCACGTGCTTGCAATACAAAGGCCGGCGCGTGGTCGGGCCGGGTCGAGAGCGTGCCGACCGGCAGCACAGGTCGATCGCCCTTCACGGCGACGGTGAATTTCTGCAACAGCCGTGCAATCGCTAGGATTGCCTCCGACATCGCCAATTGGGCACCGATGCATACATGCCGCCCGACCCCAAAGGGCAAATAGGTGAATCGGTCAGGTTCCGCACCGCTGAGAAAGCGCGAAGGGTCGAATGCTCCCGAGTTTGGCCACCAACGAGGATTCCTATGCAGCAGCCAGTAGGGAATCAGGACTATGGACCCTTTTGCTATGCGGGTGCCGCAGATCTCATGAGTCTTCTTCGCGAAACGCCCCGTCATGAATGCGGGTGAGTAGAGCCGCAGAGTCTCCTCTACCACCGCGCGAGTGACCATGAGTTTCGGCATGCTCGTCGCGGCACCCTCGGCAGACAGATCCACGCCGCTCGCCTCTTCCGCGATCGCCGTTTGCCATTGCGGCGCCTTGGCCAACAAAGTACACGTCCAGAACAGTGTCAGCGCCGTCGTCTCGTGGCCGGCGACGATCATGGGTGGCAATCGAAAGTCTTGCACACATCGTGCATGTCGCCCACCCCCTTTTCCGTTAAGAGGCGTGTAGGCGGAATGCAATGAACCTTCAGTCCACTGCACTCCGCCCGGAGCTGCTCCGTCGCGGACTTGCTCTGTCGCGACTTACGTCGCGACTTACTGATCGCTTCCTTGGATCAGTTCCCTCGGAACTGCGGTCAGATAGCCGAATAGGCCGGCGGTTTCGTCATTTGGGCCCGCGGTGAAGTACACCTGCGCTAGAGGTGCGTCGTCCGGATCGAGATTGCTGGGGCTGACATTTGCGACGCCAAGCGACCAGATGCCTTGGATCACGAGCGGACTACCGTTCGGGTCCTGCACCAGCCCGTCGAACTTGCCTGTCACGATATCGTAGGCGGCAATGAAGCCGGCGGACTCGGTGTTTCCGGCATCCCCAAACTGTCCGACGAGCAGATCATGGCTGAAACGCCCAAAGTCGAGCGGAGCCAGAGCCACACCCCACGGCACATTCAGCCAGGGGCCGTGTTCGAGTCGGCGTAGAAGCCGGCCGGAAGAATTGAAGATGTCCACATAGCCGAAGCCGGGGCCCGCGGTCGGAAGCTTTTGCCCCGGCGGATCCAGCACAAAGGTCACGACGACGTCGTTGCCGATGGTCGCGACGTTGAAGGGCACGTAATCGCCGGGCAGTTGCGGATCTTCGAATGGCCCGCCATCGGTTGAATGATGGTCAACATCGAAGTTGCCGGAGCCCGAGTGTTTGTCATTTTTGTCTAGGTCGACAAGATGAAACGCGTTGTCGTAAACATCCACGCGCCCTTTGCTGGAATTCGCGACGTAGAGATAGCGCTTGCCATCGATTGAGGCACTGGTAACACCCGTGAAGACCGAGCCGTCCGTGGTCTTGACCACGCTCACAGCATGGGTTGAGGGAGGTGCTGCTCCGTTCGCCAACGCGACATTCGGGTTCCATGCGGCAATCGTCCCATCCAGCGTGACAAAGATGAAATCGGCCGGTGCACCCGGCGCTAGGACAAAATCGGTTGTGCTGCTGTTGGAGATGATGCCCGTGGGAGTACCGGTCGGCTTGCTCGGGTTATTCGGATTTGCGGGTGGGATGGTGACGACCAAGGATTGTTTCATTCCTGGGCCGTTGTACAGAGTAGCGACTCCCTTCGCATTGTCTGCAACCCACCAGGCGCTTCCGGCGGTGCGCGTCAGACCCCAGGAATTAACCAACTGTGGGTCGGTGGCCTCGGCAACTCCTGGCGAGTTGGCCAGAAGCTTGGTTTCCGTGTAGTGCTGCGCAAGGGAAACAGATCCCATAGAAAGAGTCATGGTACTCGTCAGGGCAAGACGGTGGAATATATTCATGTAGTCTCCGTGATTTTTAGCGTTGTGGGTCATTGCACGCGAGTCGTTTCGGATTTGGCGCCGAAATCACCTCTGCGTGCTGAGAAGAAATCTAAGTCACGGATGGAACGGCGTCGTGAGCCTGACGCGTACATTCAAAAGGACGGACGCGCACCATGAACGAGAAAACACTCTCCCAGAGTGTCACCTGCCACGCAGGGCATCGCGTTCAATAGTGCGCACCAGTCCTGTGAACGTGCGTTCTTGGCTCACGCCGTCCAAGACCCCGCAATCTAGGCTCATGCGGAACGTCGAACCAAAGCCAAGCAGCAATAGGAGTCAATATGCATCACACTCACCCTGCACCGACTGTCGCACGACGGCACGGTGATTTCCGGGCTCGCGATCGGGTAATCCGCGTTCGCCCTGCATTCCATAGAATCAACTTACGCATGGCCGCACCGCTCGCGATACTGGCTTTGTTATTCGCGGAATCCGGCATGGCGATTCCGCGTGTCGATGAAGCGCCGTCCGTAACCGTGCGGTACTACGACCTCGATCTAAACAGTCCGGAGGACGTTGCCAGTTTGTACGGGCGAATTCACGCCGCCGCGATCGATGTTTGCAAGCAATCGGAAGAGTCTCAGCTCGTCAACCGGGTGTTTTGGAGCTGCGTCTCCCACGCGATTGCGAACGCCGTGAAAGACGCGCACAACGAAAAGCTGAGCGCATATCATTGGGACCGGATTCGTGGTTGGAAGCGCTATTAGGCGGCGAAACCGCTCTCCCCCCTTGATTCTGCGGACTGCGATCGTCACTCTCGCGGGAGACGCCCGGCTAGCGCGCGCCGGACGATTTGGATTCTTGGCGCAGGAAGGCGAGCACCAGCGTCTCCGCTTTGCGGGGCGCGGCAAGGCTCAAGCTGCCGTTGAAGACCTTGTGAATGAGACCTCCGCGCCAGGAGTCGAATACCGCCGGGTTGATATAGGATTTGCGGCAGACCGCGGGAGTGTTGCGCAGTTTGGCGGCCACTTGTTTGACCACCTCGGCGATCTCGCTCTTCAATGCGCGTTCGCTCGGAATTTCCGGGAGCGGGGTGCGCGCGAGCAAGGTGATGGCATGCAGGGTTGCACCCCAGGTGCGAAAATCCTTCGCGGTGAAGTCGTCGCCCATCGCGTCGCGCAAGTAATCGTTCACTTGACCGGAATCGATGGGGCAGCGCTGGCCGTCGTCGCCCACATACTGAAACAAGTGCTGGCCCGGGATCTCCTGGCAGCGTCTGACGATCTGCGCGATGCGTTTGTCGCTGATGTGAACTTCATGTTGGACGCCGCCTTTGCCGCGGAAATTCAGCACCGCGCGCCCGTCGCGAATGAAGCTGACGTGGCGGTTGCGCAGCGTCGTCAGGCCGAAACTTTTGTTGTCGCGGGCATATTCGCTATTGCCGATGCGGACCCGCGTCGCATCGAGAATGCTGACCACCACCGCCAAGACCTTTTCGCGCGGCAGGCCGGGCAATCCCAAATCACGCCTGAGTTTGCGGCGTAATTTGGGCAATGCCTCGCCGAAGGCCACCATGCGATCGAACTTGGCGCTGTCGCGCACCTGCCGCCATTCGGGATGGTAGCGATATTGTTTCCGGCCGCGCGCATCCCGTCCGGTCGCCTGCAGATGGCCGCGCGCCTTGATGGAAATCCAGACGTCGCGATACGCCGGCGGAATTGCGAGGCTCGCGATACGCTTCAATTCCTTGGCGGCGGCGAGCCGGCGGTTCTCCGGAGTGAGGTAGCGAAACCCCCTACCCGCGCGCAGACGCCGGATGCCGGGCTCGGCATCCGACACGTAAATGAGGCCCGCCTCGGCCGCCATCTGAGCCGCTTCGGCGGCCACGCCGGTGAGATTTGCTGCCGTTGCTGAGGACTTCAGGGTCATGGCGTCGGATTGTTAGCCATCCGAAAGTCCTTGCGCTAGAGAGATTCGCGTCGACCTGGCAATTCTGTGACGCAATTCTGTGACGCACTAGATAGTACCCGGCGCCGCCGCGCCGCTACCCGGTTCGTCCGGCCAGCCAGAGCGCCAGATTTCGCATGTAGCGGCGGGTGTCCGCCGCCGCCAAGGGGTGGCGCATGATGGCGTCGCCCGGCGGTTCGTCGACAAAGCTCGGTGCACCCGACCGCGTGTCCCAATAGGTTAGATCTCGAGGGCGACCGGCCTTTTCGAGCGGAGCGTGAGCACAAGATAGTACACGGCACCGATGGCAATCCAGCAGGCGCCGAGAATCTTCGCGGCACGATCCATTTCATAGAGCACATAGACGATGATCGCCAAACCCGTCAGCGGAAAGACGACGTGGCGCAGCCAATCGCGGCTGCGCCGGCGATAAAAATAATGGTTGATCACGGATAAATGCAACAGCACGAAGCCGGTCAGCGCCCCGAAGTTCACGAC
>Ga0073928_10003352_pt1 | contig 25482 bp, 23 predicted proteins | sample PaiPotPPA55metaG_FD_76969 | JGI IMG/M metagenome (GOLD analysis project Ga0073928, IMG submission 76969) | Iron sulfur acid spring bacterial and archeal communities from Banff, Canada, to study Microbial Dark Matter (Phase II) - Paint Pots PPA... ...
GCCAGCCAAAGCCCCCGAGGAAAGAACACCAAGAGAAATGCCACTCATTTCTTCCTTTTTCTTTCTCGCCCTGCTCATTAATTAAGGGTACTACCGGTGTCTCACGGATGTTGGCACGGAGGGTTTTGATCGAAAGACGAGCCCGTCGATTCTGCCGTTCAGGTTCTTCCTCAGCATCTCCATGATGTACGGTTCGACGTTCACCCAGCGAGTTGCATTCTTCGTCTTCGGTGAACCGACCTTCTGGCGATACATGCTCTTGTTGATGCGGATGACGTTGTGCTCGAAAAGCACATCATCCACGGTCAGAGCATAGGGTTCGCCAGCACGGGCTCCCGTTTCGGCCGCTAGCTTAAAGAGGACTTTGAATTGCCCTTTGGCAGCCTCGACGATTTTCTGCACTTCTTCCGCCAGATAGCAGCGAGGATCATCGTCCACTTCGTCTTTCGACGGATAGGAGATTGCTCCTCTGCCGAACTTTCTCCCAAGAGCGGTTTGCAGATTCTTTACGATTCCTTTGGCAGTCGTCGGCGATAGGTGCGCCAATTGAGGCGAACCGACCCACTCGTTGACCGCTTCGGCCGTGATGAGTTCCACCGGCGTCTATCCCCACTTTGGCAGCAGGTAGGTTAGGTGGCGTGCAATCAGATCTTGGATAGAAGGTTGCGTTTCACAACGTACGCTTGCTCCCACTGTTCGACTTTCTGAGCGAAACTGAAGACCGAAGGAATTGCATACGTCGGAGGGTTGATGCCTTCTTTACGGATAATCTCCTTCAATTTTCGCTTTGCTTCAGATTTGGTCATGTCTTTCTTGAAACCTAGGACGAAAGACCTCTTTTGGCGTTCCATTTGACCGGGATCATCCGTAAGAAATCTGCCGCGCCAAGCTCCGTTTCTTTCTTCAACCGTTCCGTTCTGTCCTGTTCTTCGGCTCATCGAATTCCTCTCCGATGAACCGTTCGAATCGTTGCGGCAGGAACCGGAGGGAGCTTTCTGCGTTTTACGGGCACGGACGACCTCCTTCTCGAACGTTGCGGGTAAGAATCGTTTCGATTATGGGCTCTCGAAGATATCAATCCACAGCTTGAGTGTGAGGTCGTGTCTATCCTGGTTTGCAATGTGCGGTCGCAGTTCCTGCTCGTATCGGTCGCGGAGAATTTGGGACCTTAGCTTTTGCCTCTTGAAAATGTAATCGGCATCATCTCGATCTTTCGAGGCGTTTCTCTCAAGCTTCGACAAAATGTAATCGTATGGACCGGGCGCGCAGAGATGTAAGTTCTTAAAAGTTCCTGGAAACATCTCCGCTAACCTTGAGTCACAGTTTTCTGGCATTGTCATGACTGCGACTCGATGCAGCCTAACTTTGTATTTTTTGGCAAGTGAAGAACCTTCTCCGGCCGCCTCCATCAAGTTGAAATTTGCTGGAACTGCTGTGTAGTAGTCGATATCGCCCGTTGTACGGGGCAGTCCATAGAAATAACAGACCACAAAGCCGCCAATGCAGTGCAGGTTTAAAGGCTCGGTGAGCATCGAATCGATTTCTGATAAAAACTCCTTCCAAGGGGAAAGAAGTGGAATAGCTTCTCTTGAATTAGAGTCAGGCATATTGGAGATTTTCCGGCTTCAAATCAGTCAGTAAATTCCAATGTATTGCTTCGTCCGATCGGTTTTGAGCAAGCCACTGTCTTTCACTGTCAGTCTTTGGCGGCCGATAAAAGACATCCTCTTTAACTAGACGACTTTCATCGAGTTGAGACCTGAGTTCCCGAAGAGCTTGTACTTTAGCGCTGTCATAGACAGCGGTTCTTTCGACCACTTGGAGAGCAAGGCTGACAACAAAACCCAAACGGTTTTGAAGGTTAAATTTCCTCGCCTGCTCGACTAGCCAATTTGACCTGCCGTGACTGTATTGCATTGCAACCCAAGGAAGAGCCTCTGCGACCCTTCCTTCAAGTTTGTCCTGCCCCAGTGCCGTCAGAAGAACCTCGGCAGGATTCTTTGTCTGTACGTGACTCCGCATGTAAGCAAAACCCGGATACCCGAGTTTGGCCAACGACTCAGACAGACGTTGGTCATCCGTGCGTGCCAGCACGAATTCTTCTGAAACTGGTAGCCCCTCAGGAGAAAGACTGTAAAGCGTGGTCAGTCTACGAGTAAGCCCAGGGGTTAGCCGTCTTTTTCCATTTTCCAGCATATTCACGTAAGGCTGCGAGACGCCTAGAGACATAGCGACTTGGTCCTGGACAAGACCCTTCCTTAGACGAGCGGCCTTCAATTCATGGGGTTTCATAGCTCCTCCTTTATAACAAGCTTGTTATATTTTGTCAATGGCTAAGATTAGAGCTTCTTACCTGTCCCTATGGACTGTACCGGCTCTTAAAAAGCTAACCGACCAGGAAAATCAACACCACGACCAGCACGCCACCCCACGTTCATGGACGGCGTCACGCCAACGGGATCGAGGACGATGGCCACGATGGCCATGATAGCCACGATGGCAATGGCGATGAACGGTACTAATGAAGCGAGCGCCGGTGGTGCGGGTGCTGGTGGAGGCGCTGGCGTGGCCGCCGGCGTTAGGGGAGCCACCCCGGCGTCGGCGACGACTACGACGTTACCCTCGTTGGTCTCTGCGAGAAGAATCATTCGAGGATCGTTGACGAACGACTTCCGCCCGTGCTTTCCACTCCGATGACCCAACAGTCTTATTGCAACTGCAACATCATTCGATTCACCCACGTAGTAAACACGGGAACACAACCAGGCTGAGCTGGTGACAGCTCGTTGATGCAGTAGATCCGCAAGCAGATACACTCCTCGAATTCGAGGAAAAACTATCTCTCGTACATTCATGATTTAGCTCCAAAAAAGTGGGTCAAACGGAGGGGCAATCGACGACCAGTGGATTTCGGTCTTTATTCCGACTAAGTGCAACGATCCGAACGGTTTATCACGCGATTTAATTCAACTCCAAAGGTTGGTGTCCTAATTAGACGACCCCAGAATTGGTTGTCAGGAGCTATTTCGCTGAAATGCGGAATACCTCGCAGATCAGCGAGAAATAGCAACCGTATTCGTCAGCTTTTAGATCTTACCTGATTGCCAAAGGAGTGAAAAGCGCGGAGACATTGTTTCTCCGAGAATTCGCTCCGAAATTAAGACAGCAACTCAGCTCATGAAGCAGATCGCGGTCACCGACTGGGCGGCGCACCTTCTTTGTTCGGCCAGGACACTCACTGAGCAAAGTCTGAAATTCGACGGCTTTCTTGTGACGACGAGCACTAGCGGATACTTCTTTTCCATTATTGACCCTAATTTCCTGGCCCCTATAATCGCGCCACCGTTGTGATTTCGGGCCTACATCTCCGCTGAAAAATGTGCGGACAGGCGGCTGATTGTGGTGTGTTTGTGCGCTCCTCTGAAAGACCATAAACGCAATCAAAGTCGAGCGAGGGCGAAGATCTAATGAGGAATCTCGGAGTTCGGTTGTGCATTCTTGGGCTGACACTGTTGTGTGGCTGGCGTGCTACCGCCCAGGAAATTACCGGAAGCATTCGCGGAAACATTCTGGATGCCAGCGGCGGCGCGGTGTCGAATGCTGCGGTAACGGGAATCCGGTCCGAAACGGGGCTGGTGCGAACGGTGCAAAGCGACGCGCAGGGAGCGTTCGATCTGGTTGAATTGCCGATCGGGCACTACCGGCTGGTCGCGGAGGCAAAAGGGTTTCAGAGATACGTGCAGGATGGAATCACGCTGGATGTAAATGAGACGGCGGTTGTCACGATTCGCCTCACAGTGGGCGCGCCGACGCAGCAGATCGAAGTGCGGGCGGACGCGCCGCTGATTGAGAGCACGATTACCAGCCTGGGCAAGACCGTCGAAGAGCGCGAAGTACTGGATTTGCCGTTGAACGGGCGAAATTTTTCACAGCTGGGATTGTTACAGCCGGGAGTTGTACCGATTACGCCGGGATTGGCGCAAGCTGGCGGGTCTTTGCGGAACGGGCAGGCTTACGCGGTGAATGGGCAGAGGCCGGAGTCGAATAATTTCCTGATCGACGGAGCGGATAATTTTAACAGCGTGGACGGCGGTTTTGTGCTGCAGCCGCCGATCGACGCGATTGCGGAGTTCCGCATTCTGACGCACACGGCGAACGCGGAATTCGGGCATAGCAGCGGGTCCACAACGAACATCGTTACACGCTCGGGGACCAATGCGTTTCACGGAGCGGCGTGGGACTTTCTGCGGAACGATGTCATGGACGCGAAGAGTTTCTTTGCGCAGGGAGTCGAGCCCTTGAAACGCAATCAATTTGGCGGAACCTTGGGCGGACCGATTCGCAAAGACAAGACCTTCTTTTTCGTATATTACGAGGGTTTGCGGAACCGGCAGGGCGAGACCGAGAACGCGACCGTGCCTTCACTGCTGGAGAGACAGGGAAACTTTTCGCAGACCGTCGATCCTTCGACGGGTCAAGTCGACCCGCTGATCAACGAGATCACCGGACAACCGATACCCGGGAACCAACTGCCGGGGATTAACCCAATCTCGCAAAACCTATTGCAGTTTTATCCGCTGCCCAATCTGGGGACGAATGGATTCGTCACCACGCAGACTTTGGATCAGAATAACGATCAATTCGGAATTCGCCTGGATCACTATCTGACCGCCCACGACGTGCTGAACTTCCGCTACATGTTCAGCCAGGGCGACGCGACCGATCCACTCTCCACCGCCGGTGCCAATGTGCCGGGTTTCCCGGTGGCGGAGAATCAGCGGGTGCAGAATTTTGTGGGGCAAGAGACGCATACGTTTTCGCCGACGCTGGTAGGCGTTGCGCGCTTTTCGTTTATGCGCAACAAGTACCTGTTCAACGAAGCGGTGAACCACACCACGCCAGCCAGCCTGGGCTTCACGTATGCGCCGTCACTGGACGTTGCGCTTGGTCCTCCGTTCGTGCAAGTGGGCGGGTACGCATCGATTGGAGATCCCATCACCGGCCCGCGCAACACGTACGAAAATGCCGTGGACGTATCTGGATCGGTGACGTGGATTCATGGGCGGCACGAACTCAAGTTCGGCGGAGGTTACGGACACGACCAAATCAATTTACTGTCGGGGATCGCATCCAACGGATTTTTCGTGTTCGCGCCAGCGCCGATCAGCAATGCGTTGGCCAGCTTCCTGATTGGACAGCCCGTGTTTTTTCTGCAAGGGGGAGGCGATCCGTCGCGCGGACTGCGGGGAAACAACCTCAACTTTTATGGACAGGACACTTACAAGATCACGTCTCGATTGACGTTAAATGCGGGGCTGCGATACGAACTGCCGTTCCCCTATACCGAAATACGAAATCGTCAGAACCTGTTTGAACCCGGCGTGCAATCGGTGGTGTTTCCGGACGCGCCTCCAGGACTGGTGTATCCGGGTGACCCAGGAGTGCCTGCCGGCCTGATTCCTACGCAGAAGGATGCGTTCGCACCGCGCGTCGGTTTGTCCTGGGATCCTACGGGCAGTGGCCGCTGGCTGGTCACCACTGCATACGGCATCTTCTACGATCCCTACTACACCGGGCAAGGCGGTCCGCTGCAGACGCCGATCAGCGCCCCACCGTTTCTGCAGACGCCGCAGGTCAATTTCCCGAATTTCGCTGATCCTTTTAACGGTGTGAATCCGTTCAACGAATCCTTTGCGCAGCCGATGACGCTGCTGACCCTGGACAAGAACTTGCGCCTGCCTTACGCGCAGGACTGGAACCTAAACGTTCAAAGATCGTTCGGCTCGAACTGGTTGTTCGAAATAGGCTACGTGGGGACGAAGGGGACCAAACTGCCGCGTTTTATCGAAGGCAACCCAGCAGTCTTCGTGCCGGGTGAATCCACGGAGGACAACGTCAACCAGCGACGGCTGTATTCTGGGTGCACGCTCGCGAATCCGGCAGCGCCCTGCAACTACGCATCGGTAGGGATGATCGCGGGTATTGCGAATTCAACCTACAACGCCATGGAAGTGAGCTTAAGGAAGCGCTTTGGCTACGGGCTTTCGTTCCTGGCATCCTACACACTGTCGAAGACGCTCGACGATGTATCTTCATTCAACATCACGGGATCGGCTTCGCAGAGCGTCGCGGGGGAAAACGACCTGGCGCAGAATCCATTTGATTTGGCCGCGGAGCATGGAAGATCGATGTTCGATGCGCGGCACCGCTTGGTAGTGAGCTACAACTGGAACCTGCCGTTCTGGAATCATCCGCAAAGCTGGTACCAGCAGATTCTGGGCAACTGGCAGGCGAACGGCATCACGACGTTTATGAGCGGGACGCCATTCACGGTTTATGACTCGCAGGACGTTTCGCTGCAGGGAGGAGCGCCGGAAATCTCGGGCTTCTCGAGCAACCGGCCAGATTTGATGGGCAATCCGAACTCGGGTCCACGCACTCCGCAGGAATGGTTCAATGTCAGCGCGTTTCAGCGGCTCGATCCAGTAGCGCAAGCGGGTCAGTTCGGAAATGAAGGGCGCAACGTAGTCGAGGGGCCTGGCTACCAACAGTGGGATTTCTCGCTATTCAAGGATATTCCAATCAGGGAAGCGAGGCGCTTGCAATTCCGGGCGGAATTTTTCAACGTGTTTAACCGCGCGAATTTTCGATTGCCGGATAACGACATCAGCTCACCAAACTTCGGACAGATCCAGAATGCCTTGCCGGGGCGCGAAGTTCAGCTGGCGCTGAAGTTCCTGTTTTGAGCAGCGTGAATCTCACCTGCTTCCTATGCAGGCTGTCGAGAGTCGCGCAAGCCTAGGGTACCGGCATCCGCTCTGGTACGATGCGACGCCATGATCGAACATCAAGTTGAAAACGGCGCGGCGGAAACCGCGCATGCCTCTGAGGTCGTGCAACGCGAGGCCGGACTCCGCCGCGAACTGAAGCCACATCAAGTGGCGATGATTGGCCTTGGTTGCACGATCGGCACCGGACTGTTTCTGGGCAGCGCCATTGCCGTGAAGCTGGCGGGCCCCTCGGTCATTGCGAGTTTCTTGCTAGGTGCTCTTGTGGCACTCACCGTTATGTGGGCGCTCGCCGAGATGTCGGTGGAGCATCCCACGGCGGGCGCGTTTGGTTTGCACGCGGAGATGTATCTGCATCCCTGGGCGGGATTCGCGATTCGCTACACGTACTGGCTGTGCCTGGTGGTGATCATTGGCAGCGAGGTCGTGGCGGCGGCAATTTACTGTCAGTATTGGTTTCCCAATGTGCCTGCGTGGCTGTGGATCGCGGGATTTTCGCTAGCGATGATCTACGTCAACACGCTGAGTATTGAGAAATTCGGAACGCTGGAATATTGGTTCGCGATGATCAAGGTCGTGACCATCGCTGTTTTTCTGGTGCTGGGCGCGGCCCTGCTGTTCGGTTTTGGGTTTCCTCGAATCGGGGCGGGGAACTACACGGCTCACGGCGGCTTCTTCCCTGGCGGATCGTCCGGCGTAGCGCTGGGAGTTACGATGGCGATTTTCAGCTATCTGGGGCTGGAAATTGTGGGCGCGACCGCGGGTGAAGCTGCTGACCCCAAGATTGCCGTGCCGCGCGCACTGCGCCGCACGTTGCTTACCCTAGTGCTCTTCTACATTGGCGGCTTAGCCATCGTTGTGGGTATCGTGCCCTGGACCCAGATCGGATTGGGCGAGAGTCCCTTTGTTCGCGTGTTTGAAACCGTGGGAATTCCCGCCGCTGGGCACATCATGAATTTTGTGGTGCTGACCGCCGCATTGTCGGCTGCGACTTGTAATGTGTATTTCACGTCGCGACTGCTGTTCTCGCTTTCTCGAGGAGGTTATGCGCCGGCAGGACTAGGGCGCTTAAACAAGCGAGGCATGCCGGTGGCGGCGGTGCTAGCTTCCAGTGTGGGTATGGTCGCGGCACTGGTTCTTTCTCAGCTCTTCAAGAACACGGCTTTTGTGTTCATGATCGGCGTGGCGTTCTTCGGCGGCCCGTTTATATGGATCATGATTCTGATAACGCACCTCGCGTTTCGCCGCGCCAATGCCCGTACGGGAAAGAAGATCCTGCGGTTTGCGCCCCCTGGACCGTGGAGCTCGCTCTTTGGCCTGGTTGCTCTTCTTGCTGTGCTCATATCGACTTGGTGGGTGCCGAGCTTCCACATTGCGTTGCTTTCAGGGCCGCCTTGGCTGATTTTTATCACCCTCTGCTACTTGGTTTGGCAGCGGGCTAACCGGCCGCCGTCCGGGCGGAGGTTCCGGCCGGTCGAGTAGACCATCTAGTGGGCTGTAAGCCGGACGCCGTGGGGATACTGGTTTTGTCCTCGACGTACGCATGACTGCTGGTCTCGCTACGCCCAATATGAATACAAGGGCAGGGGGAATCAATGCTGTAACGTGCGCGCCGCTTAATTGTGTCATAGGCTCGCGGCCATTAAAGGAGAGACTATGGTACTCCTGCCATAAAGACGACGACTCCCTAGCTAACTCTGACCGCCTGACCAAACTAATGTTGGGAGAGCACCCGTGGTTCGTATTACACGCAACCCAGGTCTACCCCTAATCGTGCTGTTGACGGGCGTCGCGCGCTTCGCAGTGTACCTGACCGCTACAAGATAAAGGTTTTCCGGGCAGCGGACGGGAGCACGAAGAAGGTGGCCTGGTCCAGCAGCGAGAAGAATGGTTCTATGGCCAGCGCGCATATCCGCAAAAGCACGTGCCTGCTGGCGTCCGCCTAAAGGCTTTGCAGCAACTCGACCAGACGTTGGCAACGGAAGCCGCCGCAGCGAAGCAGAGGTGTGCTGCGTTCGCGGCCGCCGCGAATCCCGCGTGGATCCTGAAGTCACCCGCCCGGAGACAATCGAGTCTGTGTATGGCGTGCCGGTTGGGCAGCAGGTGGCGCAGATCATTGTTGATGCGGAAGAAAATGTGATTTACAAGGCGCGCCGGGCACTTTTTTAGAACCGGGAACCAGCTGATCTTTTTGATAACGGCAAGGATGATTTTTCTTCTTGAACACTACGCCCTGCTGGGGAATTACGCCCGGGATGCGGACCGCTTTGAGGCGATGGACGAGTTGTTTCCGGATTTCTAGAGGGAATCCGGGCTGGCGACCAACCCGGATCGGCCTACGAGGAGGTCTACCAAGCTCATGCGGCGCTGTTAGATCAGGCACAGGCGATGCGCAACGAGATCGCGAACATGGAGTCTTCGCGCGACTGATCCAGTGAGAGCTCCGCGGTGCGCACAGGCGTCAGTCTTGACTACGGGCCTCCGTACCGGGGAGCTCCGGATTCCAATGGTCACCTGCCTGTGTCGTTGGCCGCGATTCGTACGTGTGTGACCCACGTGCTGGCCCGTGATTCAAAGCTGCTTGCGCGCCACCCCGATAGAGCGCCCAGAAGATGTCGTCCCCCGGATACGGCAACATGAACGATCGTGGCAAACGGTCCGCGATGGCGGCGGCGACGCGCCACGCTTTCGATCGCGGAGCCAAGAATTCGAAGAGGGCGGCGGCATGAGCGGCCGTGATGAGCTTCCACGGGCGTCCGGTGGCGATTCGCACGAAACCAAACTCCGCCGCCAGTATGTCGAGCGACTTGACGGTGAAGTAGTTCAGCACCGACGGGGGATTGTAAACATGCCACCGGCGCCCCAGGATGCGGGCCATGGCGCTGTCCGCCTTCCAGGATTCGATGAGCCAGTACCCGGGGGAACGCGTCGCGCGGGCAGCGGCGGCGAACGCTCGGCGCGGATCGAAGAAGTGCGCGACGACTTGGATCATGCTGACGGCGTCGTAGGCGCCTACGACATCGAGGTTCTCGAGGGCTTCATTGAGCGTAGGAAGGCGAAGCGAATGCGATGCATACGACGCCATCCGCTCGTTGGGCTCGAGTCCCGTAACAGTGAGCCCGGTGTCGCGCATACCGGCGGCTATGAAGCCGGCTGCGCTTCCGACGTCGAGAACGCGTTCGCGCGGCGCATAGCAGCTGATGAGGACTCCGTAGCGAACCCCGCGCCTTCGTAATAATTCTGCTTCGCCCAAGTAATCGCGGTACCCGGGCCCAACAGCGGAGAAGTAATTATCGCCGTAGACTGTCGCAAGATGTCGCTCATCGGCGCGATAATCGGTGAATCCATGACCACAGTAAACGCAGTGCCGGATGGGAACGTCCGAAATCCTAAAGCGGACAACAGTGGATCCACCGCAGATGGGGCAGCATTCCACGTGGGGCTAGCGCGATGACGCTGAAGGCGTCACGAAGCGTAATGCAATATATAACGTCGGAAATCCCGGAAAGGCAAGTGGGAAGGAGATGCGCTTGTCTATGCGCATCTCGCGCGCGAGCGCCGGGATGAGGCGTTTACGCCGATCGCCGAAATCCCGCTTGGCGCTTTCGCCGGTGGCCAGCCACAGTCCCCAATCGAGCAAAAGATGGTCGCCTGGCGTCACGACGATTGCCGCCCCGCCGGGTCGCAGGACGCGCGAAATCTCGCGGGCGGAGCGTGAGATGTCGTGCACGAACTCAAGCGTACTCACGGCGACGGCCACATCGAAGGTCCGATCGTCGAAGGGCAGGTCTTCGACCGATGCGGTGTGCAGCGCGGCCGACACGCCAGCATGCCGCAACTTGGGGGTAACTTCCTCCTTGCGGGGGTGCACATCGACGCCATCAAGTGTGTCGCAGTGTTCTTGCAACTCGGGCATGAAGACGCCGCTGCCATAGCCGATCTCGAGTATTCGGTCGACACGGCGGGGTGGGAGTAGCCGTCGCGCTAGGTAATAACGCTGACGTTGGAGGTATCCGAGTAGGCTCTGATAGTTCCAACCAGCGTGATCAAACGGTCCGGTCTTGACGAGCAACTCGCGGGGGAGAAGGGTCAAGCCGTGCGACGCGCGGCATGGTTGTTCGCTGCGTTGCGCCCGGTCACGCTTTCCGTAATGGATAAACAAGCTCATGTCGCTGCCCCGCACTTTGGGGAGACACTCATAGTAGCCTGAAGAAAAATAGTGGGCGGTTCCGTTTCGCGAGAAAATGACCGCTAGTTAAACTGAGATTCAGGCATTCGACGCCGAGCGCTTCTGAATTGAGACGTCCTGGGCAGCCCTATTCGCCTCATTCTGCGACCGTCGGCTGAAGAAGTAGAGCACAAACTCGACGCGCCGGGACAGACCCAACTTCTCGTAGATTTTGAAGAGGTAGTTGCTCACGGTGTGCTCGCTGAGACCAAGGCGGCTGGCTACCTCCCGATTGGTCAGCCCTTCGGCTACGAGAGAGGCGACTTCGTCTTCTCTCTTGGTCAGCACGCAAGCTCCTTGTGTATTGGTAACGCGCACGGGTTTTGCTTCCACGAGAGCTTGAAGGATGACCTCGAGTTGTTCCGAGTCGACCCAGACTTGGCCTTCATGCACCGCCCGGATGCATTTCAACAGGGTTTCAACGGGTTCCTTACGGCAAAACACACCTTTGGCACCGTTGCGAAATGCGTCGAGAGTGAGTTCCCGACGTATGCTCCGAACCAGCACGATGGAGCGAAGGTTGGGGTGGACGGCGCGCAGGTGCTCGACAACGTGGATTCCTCTGTAGGCGCCATCCTGCAAGTCTTCACCGATGAGGGCGACGTCGATTACGTTTTCGGAGGCCGCCTGAAGGATCTGCGACGACGATATGGCGCAGTGAACTGCTCCCAGAGCTAGGCGGCAACGTTTGAGCGTATCTCTGAGCAACTGACAACCCATAGGGGTCTCTTCCCCAATTAGAACGCGGATAGAATTGGCACGAGAAGGAGATGTACATGGACGAACCACAGCTGTGGATGGCGGGACCATGTCCCTCTGGAGACGAAGACCAATCATGTCTGGAATTCACCGTTAGTCGGGCCGGGGACAGGCTCCAGAGACAATATTGTAAGAGCACTTCGAAGTCAACTACTATCTAAAACCCCTGAGGAGATTCCAAGGACAGTAGTAGAAGTAATGGAAGTCCTAGCGGAGAATCTCGGAATCGCTACAGGGTAAATTCATGGGAAACTTCGATAGGTAGTTTCTCACATTCTTCGATAGGTAGTTTCTCACATTGTGGCTCCCTTACTTGTGCCCTTCGTTCGCTGAGCCTTCCTTTTAGTTTCGCTAACCAAGATATGTAATGTATGCGAAGGGAACTTCGAGCACTTGCTGAGGTATCGAAAGGCCGCTAGAGTCGGTGCACTGGAGCGGACCCAGGCCATTCCTCGAATATCTACATTTCAGACGGCTTCTGACCGTGGGGTGCCCCGGATGGATCGGCGCGAAGCTCGGCGTTTCAACTTGAGTGTGCCAGTTCGGTTTACGTGGAAGAACCACGGAGCCTCCGCGGAGTCTGGATCAGGGAAAACGCGCGACATCTCTTTCAGAGGGCTGTTCATACGTGCCGATGGGTGCCCTCCGGTAGGAAGCACAATTCGAGCAAAGGTGATGCTCCCCTCACCTCAGGGGTCGGATCTGGTTATACGGATAAGAGCCACCGTGCTTCGAGTTGAGCCGACGGATGCAAGCGAGTATGCAGGAGGGTTTGCAGCGGTGACGAAGAAGTACGCTCTTGAAAGGCCTCACCAAGAGCGAAGCGAAAAGCAAGAAGTGTTGGATGAGGGTTGAGATGAAGGACGGGAAGAGCCAGCGTTTCAGCCCGCGCAGATTGCTGGTGAGGTTCTGTTATGAGATCCGGATTTCTCGAGCGGTATGCCCGGTGTAACTGTCGTGGGAAGTCGCGGCAATCCGATTGCTTGGCTAATCCTTGAGGAGAAACGAATGCCCCCCGAGGATTCCAAAGTGCAAAGCGACACCAAGTACGCGGCTATCCAGTGGTTAATGCTGTTAGGGGTGTTCTTGGGTGTGGTGACGGCGATTCGGTTCTTCTGGATTCACGCGTCGTAGGAGTGAAGTGTAGGCCCCGTTTGGGCTGGACATGGAAAATTATTTCCATCTTGTACGATTCTGCCCGACCCCGTGCCCAATCGTCAGGGTGCGTTAAGTTGGCAGAGAGTTTAGAGCGGAGTGCTCCCGAAGTGGGGTGACTTGCGCAGCGAACGAAGTTAAGAACAAGAGATTCAGATTCGTCGAGCGAAAGAGGGCACGAAGCCCTCGTAAGTCACAGGGCGGAGCTGTATGTTGGGACAAACGAAGTGAACACATGCAGTTGCGGCGGCGCACATGCCTGGTACGCGATTTACACGCGACACCAACATGAGAAGTCGATTGCCAACATGCTGACAAACAAAGGGTTCGAAGTCTTTCTCCCTTTGTACCTGGTGGGTCACCGATGGAAGGATCGAACCAAGCAGGTTTCGCTGCCGCTGTTCCCCACGTACGTTTTTCTGTGGAGCTGCCAGGCACGGCGTATAGACGTACTCAAGACCCCGGGTGTCTACCAATTCGTCGGGTCTTGCGGAATGCCGAGCGCGATTCCTGAGGAGGAAATCGAGTCCGTCCGGCGGGCGGTCATCAGTACATTAAACATCGAGCCTCATCCATTCTTAAAGTGCGGAGACCGGGTAAGAGTCAAATCCGGTGCGCTCGCGGGTATGGAAGGGATGCTGGTGCGAAAAAAGAATTTGTTTCGTCTGGTTGTTTCCGTCGAGCTCCTAAACAGGGCCATCGCGATGGAAGTGGATGTGACCACGGTAGAAAAGCTGGCGACGCAAGGTCCACTTGCGCCAACTCATGAGGAACTGTTCAGGCCTACAGACCTTTCACGAGCGACTGGCGCTGCACACTCGGCACGGAGTAGCAGCGGGGTTACACGGTGAGAAATCTGATGACAGATTTGTCGGCGACAGCAATTAAATTTCCGATGGGTTGTTTTGTATGAGTCGTTACGCCAAAATCGTGAATGCTCGCGATCTCTCGGATATTCTCGGACCACCGCGCCCGGTGAGGTCTCGAGGCTCGGAACCACAACCTCCCGATGACGATTTCCTGACGTCGTTCTTGCACGTCCTGAACAAGAGAAAATGGACGGTAATCGCGTTCTGTGTGGTGGTGGTGTCGCTGGTGGGAGGAGTTTCTTTATTTTTGACGCCGAAATATGAGGCCGTGGCACGGATCGTGTTTAACCGCGAGAACGCGGATCCTTTGGGTTTCAAGGATATGGGAGGCGCCTCGTCCGAAGACTCAGACTATTCGGTATCGCTGGATACACAGGTACAGATACTGGAAAGTGACACGCTGGCCCTGCAAGCGATCCGCGAGCTGCACCTGGATACGAATTCCAACTTCAGCGATCAGGCGAGCGCAAGCGGTGCGGCATTGAGTGATCCGGGGGGTACTGAATCCTACTTAGTCGTTAAGAAGCGTGAAGCGCTCATGAAGAATTTCCATGACGCACTTGCCGTTTCGAAGGACAAGAATACCAGGGTCATCGAGATCCGGTATCTAAACAGAGATCCGAAGCTCGCTGCCCAAATTGCGAACGCCGTCTCGCGCGGGTACATAGAGCATAACTTCAAGATGCGTTTCGAATCCACCATGCAGACGTCTGACTGGCTGGCGCAACAACTGACGGAACTGCAGACCAAGGTGGAGGTGTCGCAACAGAAACTCGTGGAATACCAAAAGGCGCATGGGATTCTGGGTCTCGACGAAAAACAGAACGTAATCACGGCGCGACTGGACGATCTGAATCGTGAAATGACAGCGGCTCAAACGGCTCGAATTCAGAGCGAGGCGAGCTACCGTCTGACACTGTCGGAAAACCCGGAGCTCGTAGTAAAAGCAGAACCAGATGCGCTGATAGAGAAATTGAGAAATCAGGAATCCGCGCTGAACTTGCAATACGCACAGGCGGCCACGCAACTGGGGCCGTCAAATCCCAAAATGCTGGAGCTCAGTAATCAAATCAAGGAAGTACAGGGTGAACAGAAAGCGGAAGTTGAGAAGATTTCCAAGAGGGTTAAGAACCGGTATTCGGAGGCCGCCGTTCGAGAAGGCATGATCCGTGCAGCGCTGGAGAAACAAAAGCAAGAGGCAAACCAGCTGAACGAGAGCGCCATCGAATACAGCCTTCTCAAACGCGACGTCGATTCGAACCGGCAACTGTACGAGGGACTGTTGCAGAAACTTAAGGAAGCAGAAGTGTCAGCAGGACTGCGCTCCAGCAACATACAAATTGTTGACGTTGCCCAAGTGCCGGCAACGCCGTCAGAGCCCAAGATTTTCAGAAACATTTTGGCGGCCATGTTCCTGGGGTTGTTCGGAGGAGTGGCACTTGCCTTCATTCAAGAGAGATTTGACCACACACTGCGAAGCATTCACCAAGTTCAATTCTTGTCCCAACTGCCTTATCTCGGAATGATTCCTTTGGGTGATCCCAAGGCACTGGGGGTGTCGGCCCGGCTCGCTTTGGGATCGGGTCTCAATGGTGTCTCGGGTCCAACAGACCCGATGAAGATCGTCGTGATTTCCGATCCGACGTCAATGCAGGCAGAGTCATACCGCGTGGTGCTGAATTCGATTCTGTTGGGCCCAGGAGTTGCTCCTCAAACAATTCTGGTGACTAGTGCGGTCACGCAGGAAGGCAAAACCACGACTAGTGTCAATCTGGCGATCGTGCTGGCACGGCAAGGGAAGCGTGTGTTGCTGGTCGATGCCGATCTTCGCAGGCCGAGTATAGGAGCCGCACTGGGGCTAAAGGCTACAGCCGGTCTTGGTACGCTGATGAACGGGAACAAAACGAAGTCAATAGGTGCCGGTACGGCCGCGCGCTCTGTGGAAGACCCCATCGTATCTCTTCCCAAGGTTCCGAATCTCTTTGTCCTCCCCGCCGGCCCGTGCGAACCGACGCAATTCGAACTAATTAGTACGGACCTATTGAGAGATTTGCTGGCCGACTGGAGAGAGCGATTCGATTACATCGTCATTGACACACCACCCGTCCTGTTGGCGTCAGACGCGGTGCGTCTCTCTGTGCAGGCCGACTCTGTGATCCTGGTAGTGCGCTGCGGCTATACACCTCAGGATGCATTCTGCCGCGCGCAAGAATCGCTCAGGTTGGTTAATGCATCCGTGACCGGCGTGGTTCTGAACGGCTATGACCCCAATTCTGCCGAATTCTCCTACTACGGAAAATACGCCTACGGTTACGGAGAGGGTAAGTCCGTCGTGTCTTAGGCGGATGACCATCAGATTCCAAGCTGCTGTCCGCTGGTTTTAAATTCACGAACGTCCCTCACTGACAAATCATGATCGCCGGGATGGAAAGAGAACGGTGCCGTGCCCTTCAGATAGCAGACCTGCTAGCTTTCGCGGTTGCCTGTTCACTGATTGAAGGGATTCACTTTTTCCGGGCAGTGCATATGTCGCAAGGATCCGGGAGGACGCAATCCGTCCTGCTATTAATGGCGGGTGCGGGGGTGCTTTGGTCCATGAGTCTAGCGCTAATGAGCGCGTATCAGTACCCACTGGTTTTCCGGCAGGAGCTTTTTGCGCTGCTCAGGGGAGGGGCCGTGTCGTGTGGGATACTTTTGGCCCTGACGCCTGGCGGTTGGCTGTCGATTCCCCAGGGGCGATTTTTGGGGTTCATCGTGCTGTCCGTGGCGCTTGCCTTGCCGTCTCGTCGCCTGATCGTCCCAGCCTTATTGTCTCTCTGGGGCCAGAGAAAGCAGGTGCAAGTTCTGATCGTGGGCAATAGTGCTACGGCGGAACACGTGGCCACGATGTTCAGGTCACGCAATGGATACCAGCTCAAGCGCTCAAGAGTTGCGGACCTGTCGGACGACAGCCAGCGCGAAAGAGGCATGGGAGCGTTCCAGGCAGACCTGAAGAGGTACAATCCGGCGGAGGTCATCCTTGTTGAGGGAAAGGAATCTCCTATTCATTTTGGACGGGTGGTACAGGCGTGCCAAGCTGCTGGAGTTCCGTGGCAATTCGTGCCAGATCTCCAGCACCTCGGAGCTTCAAACTTGCAAACCCATGTTGTGGGAGGCCTGCCGCTAATAGCAGCGAAGAGTCCGGCCTTCCACGGCGTTAACCTGCGAATTAAACAACTCATCGACTTGGCCCTGGGGACGCTTCTGTTGGTTTTCGCGGCGCCCATCATGCTCGTAGTGTGGATCGTGATTCGCCTGGATTCAAAGGGGCCAGCCCTGATCGTACAGCCGAGGCTCGGATACAAAGGCAAGGCCTTCAATATCTACAAATTCAGGACCATGTACCAAAATTGTGACGACGCCGAGCATCGCAAGTACATCAAGCAGTGTATCAAGGGCGAGCGATACGGTGAGGGCACGGAGGTTCGCACTAAACTGTACAAGATCGCCAACGACAAGCGTGTGACGAGAGTTGGTGGTTTTCTGCGGCGCTACAGCCTGGACGAGCTTCCACAGATTTTCAACGTTTTGAAGCTGGAAATGAGTCTGGTCGGACCGAGGCCTTCCTTAGTGTACGAATTGGAGTCCTATCAGGACTGGCACAAAGAACGCCTGGAAGCAATTCCCGGAGTTACGGGCCTCTGGCAAGTATCCGGGCGTAGCCTCCTTTCTTTTAACGAAATGGTGCGACTGGACCTAGAATATTTGAGAAATTGGTCGCCCATTCAAGATCTTCGGTTGCTGATGAAGACGATCCCCGCAATTTTCCGCGGCACCGGCGTGTAAATTCGGCGCTTGAAAATGGACCCAACTGTGTTGGAAGCAAAGGGCTACTTTTCTAGGCAACAAAGTCACCATCAAGAACGGCGTGGCATTGTGGGACGGGGTCGTTTTGGAAGATTGTGTATTTGTTGGACCAAACGCGGTGTTCACGAACGACAAGAACCCGCGCATTGCATTCCAAGAAACCCCGGAAGAGTTCCTACTCACCATCGTCCGGGAAGGCGCCTCGATCGGGCGCATGTCACGATTGTTTGCGGTGTCGAGATCGGTCGGCACGCATTTGTCGGGGCGGGAGCCGTTGTTATACGAGACATTCCAGACTATGCGATCGTCGTTGGGAATCCGGCACGCCAGAAGGGTTACGTGTGCGAATGCGGGGAAAAAGTGCGACCTGAAGTTGCTTGCGGCTGCGGGCGACTGTTTTCGTTTTCGAAAGGACGCTTGATTTGCGTCTCAAGAGATTCAGCGTCTCTCGTCTCTGGGACGACGAGTGCAGCTACCGAGCAGCAGTCCGGCGGAACTCAGATTGGAATCTCTTGAGCTGCTCGTCCACTTGCCCATTAGATGTTCCCCATCGCGATGGAAGGACAATGACGTCATGTGCGGGATAGTGGGTGTTCTGTCATTTCGCGACAGCACGTTTAGCGTGTCCGACTCGTTGCTAACGGCAATGAGAGACACAATGGTTCATCGCGGTCCGGATGGGGCAGGGAATTGGATCTCCTCTGATCGGCACGTCGGCCTCGGGCACAGGCGGCTTTCCATCATTGACTTGTCGGATTGCGCCAACCAGCCGATGACGAACGAAGCCGGCGATTTATGGGTGGTGTTCAACGGCGAAATCTACAATCACGCTGAGATCCGTAAGGAGTTGGAAGGACAAGGTGGGCACGTTTGGAAAACGGACCACTCCGATACCGAGGTCATTCTTCATGCTTTCGAGGAATGGGGAATCGAATGCATCCAGAAGTTTAGAGGGATGTTCGCAATCGCCCTGTGGGATGTGAAGAAACAGGAGTTGTGGTTGATCCGTGACCGGATCGGAATCAAACCGCTGTACTACAGCGTGCACCACGGAAGAATCACATTCGCCTCGGAGATAAAAGCGTTACTCAAGGATCCCGATCAGAAACGCGCCATCAACGAGGAAGCTTTCTATCATTACCTATCGTTCCTGGCGACGCCCGCCCCGGAGACATTGTTTTCTGGGATCCGCAAACTACCGGGTGGCTCATGGTTGCGCGTCAGCGCTGCGGGAGAAATTCGCGAGCAGCGCTACTGGGATGTATGGGATCACACGACGCCACTTGTTGGAGTATCTGAGGAAGAAATCAAGGAGCGCCTGCTAAGCGAGTTGCGAACCGCGGTGCGGTTGCGCAAGGTCAGTGATGTGCCCGTCGGCGTTTTCCTTTCCGGAGGCATTGATTCCAGTGCGAACACGGCGCTTTTCTCGGAGGGGGAAGGCAGCCCGGTGCAGACCTTCGCAATCGGCTATGAGGGTGACTACCAGAGTTACAAGAACGAACTCCACTATGCTCGCAGAATGGCGAAGTTTGCAGGCGCGGATTACTACGAGCGAATTCTGAGCCAGCAAGACCTGATCGACTTCTTGCCCAAAATGATTCACCTGCAGGACGAACCGATTGGTGATCCGGTCTGCGTGCCGGTCTATTACGTCTCGAAGCTGGCTAGGGAAAATGGAGTGATTGTCTGTCAGGTGGGAGAAGGTTCTGACGAGTTATTTTGGGGATACCCCGCTTGGAAAATCAGGCTGCGCCTTCAGGAGCTAAGCGACGTGCCGCTTACCAGTATTTTCAAGCGGAGCCTGCTTGCGGGCCTGAAATTGTTCGGCAGAGACCGCGGATGGCCATATGAGCTGCTCAGGCGAGGGATTTCGGGGGAGCCAGTGTTTTGGGGCGGCTCCGAGGTATTTACGGAGAGCGAAAAGCAACGCCTCATCTCTGGAAATCTGCGATCGCGGCTTGGCGGGGTGACTTCTTGGGATGTCTTGAGGCCGATCCGGCAGCGTTTTGAAGCGAAGGCTTGGGAGAAATCGCATCTGCATTGGATGTCGTATCTCGATCTGAATTTTCGTTTGCCTGAACTCCTACTCATGAGGGTCGACAAGATGAGCATGGGCGTCAGCCTCGAAGGACGAGTTCCATTCCTGGATCACAAATTTGTCGAACTGGCGATGAGCATCCCGACCGCTGTCAAGACCAGGAACGGAACGCTGAAATACATATTGAAGAAAGCCGTGCGGGGAGTCATCCCGGACGATTTGATCGATCGCAAGAAGCAGGGATTTGGCGTGCCCATTCACGAATGGCTGCTGCACGAACTCGGAAGCTACGCGCGCACGAAGCTGGAAGCGTTCGTGGGCGAAACCGACCTGATCGATGGGCGAGAGCTGCAGCGTTTGTTGTCCGCCCAGGCTACTTCTACCTCGCACGCATTCCGTGTGTGGTCGTTACTGAACTTTGTCCTATGGTGGGAACACTACATTGCCGATGCACAGCACGCGCCTTTGATCGGTGACGTGCAGATTGCAGCGGCGGGCGCCTCCGCTGCGCAGGTTTGTGCTTATCCGACTGCCGGAGCTTAATCTGTGGATTCGAAGCGTTAAGCGTTAACGTTGGGAGTTGAGCCGGACTTGATGGGAAGATACGCGACGTCAGATTCATACATGAAGAACTCGGCCATGAGTGCTAGTCTGCCTCGACTGTCTCTACTGGTGATAGGCGTTGTTGTGTGTACGGCGTTAATTTTGAAGCCCGCTGTGGCCTTCACGGCTGCCGGGATTGCAATCGCCCTGTTCGCGCTTCTCTACACTGTTGCGGCTACGTTACGAGGCAGGGTCGAAACGATGATTCTGAACTGGGTGATGCTTTTTCCTCTGGGCTACTACTTTGTTTCGTTTCCCATGGAGAAATCAGTCGTGACATTCGATCGCCTTCTGCCGGTTGCCCTCTTACTGGGGATGGCTCTGGCGTCTTATGAGTCTTGTGAACGGGTTCCGGTGCCGTTGCGAAACTCCGCGGCAGCATGGGGAATATTTGTGTTGGTTGCGGGTGTCTCCGTGGTTCGGGGATGGGACGTGATGAGATCCGGCCGCTACCTGGTAGACAGTTTTTGCTTGCCAGCAATACTGGGATGGAGTGTGATCCGCAACTTGCGTGTTCGGAGTCACCTGTCGTCGCTGCACACGGCGGTCAGTCTGATGGCAATTTATGTGTCGGCGATTGGGATGGCGGAAGTGGTGCTCGGCAAAGACTTATTGCCGTTGCCGGGTTCAAGCATCGTACTGGCGGGATCACTGCTACGACCGAATGGGCCTTTCTACACCAACGACTCGTTCGCCTTGATCGGGTTGATCGCCTTTTTCCTTCTTCTTTTTCTTCGTAAGGCGCTGGGCGAGGACGTACCAACTTGGCGGAGAGGGTTGCATGTGGCCGGGTGTGCAGCCTCTCTTGCGATGGCATTGATGCCGCTATTCCGTTCTGTGTTGATCACGCTCGTACTGATTCTGTTACTGAGGACCCTGTCGGCGCGAAAAGCCAGCCATCGGATCGCCGGATTTGCATTCTTGTTTCTGTGCGTGGGCGGGGCTTCGCTCATCAGCGTATTCGCCCCAGAAGCGTATGAAGATCGCGCTCGTCCAGATAATTTCTACGTCCGGCTTGCTGAACAGGTGCAAACACTTCAGCTATTCCGAAGCCACCCGATCCTCGGAGTTGGATTGGGAAACTTTACAGAGGCCGTAGAGGGCAACACGAATTATATGGCGTTTTATAAAGGGATTCAGTCCATCGATAGCCCACACAACAACCTCGGCGGCATCCTTTCCGAAACTGGATTGGTCGGCTTCGCGCCCTACGTGGCAGCGCAGGTATTGTTGGTCATGGCCTTCTGGAAGGTCCGGAGGCGAGATACACCGGACGCGAAACTTGTCTGGTCGTATTTTATTTGTATTTTTTTATGCTATTGGGTCAACGGCATGACGCTCGCGAGCGGATACAACTCGGACCTAAATCTTTGGTTTGTCTTCGCGATTTCGGTACTTTACAAGTTTGCGATGACTGAAAAAGAGTTGTCGTGGAATCGAGTTTGGTCCGGTCAGTTCGCACCAGCATATAGGTACGTGTAAACGATGAGTACGATGAAGCGGTCGAACACGGTATATGTCTTGGTTTTAAGTGGCGATGCTGAAAGAGCGCAGCGGATCGCTCTCGGCATGTATCCGGACCACGAAACCGTCCATCTTTCGAAGCGGCAACTTCGCGAAGGGGGTTGGAAGCAACAACTGCGACAACTGCGCGGATTGAAGGGCAAAGCGCTTCTGCTCTTTGCTGAGTCGAGAGAGGACATACAAGAACCGTTGCTGCTAAGGCTGACGATCCTGTTTCACGGATGTCAAGAGACGGCGATTGCCGATGCACAAGGGGAATTGCAGGTGCTGCGTCGCTCGGCTCTGTGGAAATTGATCCCCGAGGCTGCTATTTGCCTCACGGCCGATCTTTTTGTTTTGCTGGCGGGATGGGTGAGCCTCAAATTCTTGCTCCTTTCGGTGCAAAAAGCGCCAAAGCTTAGTAGCAAAACGCCATCCATAGATGTGGGTTTTCTTTATCCTTTTCCAATGGATCGCTCTGAGGCCGGCGGCGCCATGAGCCATGTGAAGGGTTTCCTGACGGGCTTAGCGCAACGCTCGGCACGTTGTGAAATTTTCTCCGGGCGCCCTCTTCCCCTGACGACGTTTCCCGTTCGAGAGATTCCAAATAAAAGGCGATGGTACGTTTTTCGCGAATCGGTGGCGCTTTGTTACAACCGCGACTTTGTGGCCGGTGTGAAGACTCTGTTGGGTGAAGGCAGGCCCGCCTTCCTTTATCAGCGCCATGGTAGGTTTGTCGTGGCAGGCGCATTGCTCGCAAGGAAGCTGCGCTGCCCGTTGGTGCTTGAGTACAATGGCTCCGAGGTGTGGATCACAAAGCACTGGGATCCGACGCGGTTTTCTAAATGGCTCAAGCTCTGTGAGGAGATTTCCCTCGCGGCTGCTTCCGTCATCGTCGTGGTTTCTGATGTGCTACTCCAGGAACTGATCGATCGCGGGATCACAGCAGACAAAATCCTTGTGAATCCTAACGCAGTCGACCCCGCGCAGTTTCATCCCGGATGCGGAGGCGATGCGGTCAGGAAGCAATTCGGCTTTCAGGCTGATGACAACGTTGTTGGGTTTATCGGCAGCTTTAGCTACTGGCATGGTATTTCGGTTCTGCAATCGACGATCGAGATGATACTGGAGGAACAGGAAGAAAACGATCGCTTGCCGAAGCTTCGGTTTTTGCTCATTGGGGACGGACCATTACGCGCGGAGATGCGCCAGACTCTTGAGGCTTACTGCAGCAAAGGGTGGGTCGTATTCACCGGGCAAGTGTCACATAATCTAGCGCCTCCCTATCTAGATAGTGCCGATATTCTGGTGTCTCCACATGTGCCCATGCCGGACGGCAAGCCTTTTTTTGGATCCCCGACGAAACTCTTCGAATACATGGCAATGGGCAAAGCCATTGTTGCCAGCGATTTGGACCAACTAGGTCGCGCGTTGACGCATCAGCGCACCGCATTTCTTGTCGAACCCGGTAATTCAAAGGAACTTGCCGCAGCCATCCGGCTACTCGCGGCCGATCCGTACATGCGACACCAACTGGGAAATAACGCGCGCGAAGCGGCCTTGAGCCAGCATACCTGGGAGCGGAACGCGGTCCGGGTGTTGTCACGAATCGCTGCAGAAGAACAGACGGTCGCTGCTACTCTGGGGCAGAGTGTGGCCTGACGCTACGGTTCAGAGCTATCCATGCACAAGTCAGGCTTGTTTCGGAATGTTTTGGAGACCTATGGCACGCGGGTTTTATTGATCGCAGTGGGCCTAGCCACGACAGTTCTCGTTTCCCGGGCTTTGGGCCCGACGGGCCGTGGGTTGTTCGCTGTTGCCGTAGCGATCGGTGCGATCGGAGTGCAGTTTGGAAATCTTGGGCTGCATGCGTCCAACACGTATTACGTAGCCAAGGATCGCGATCTACTCCCTGCACTTATTGGCAACACGCTGGTGATCAGTTTTGGAGTCGGAGGATTAGGAGCGCTGATGTGCTGGGGGGTATTTGCATTTTGGCCCGCCATTGCTCCGCTGCAGGGAATGCTCCTCGTGTTGGCTCTTGCCTGGATCCCTTTTGGTTTGGCTTACATGCTCTTGCAAAATCTGCTCCTGGGGATCCAGGAGATTCGAGCCTATAACGCGATCGAGTTCACGAGCAAAGTGATTAGTCTCGTTCTTCTGGGCTTATTGATCGTTTCGAGGAAAGTCACCGCGGAGTTTCTGTTCGGCGCTACGTTCGTAGCTCTCGTTCTTAGCTTCCTGTGGGCCCTGTGGCACCTTCGCACATTCTTGCAGAGGTCTCCGGTGCCGTCCTTCCCCGTCTTCCGCCAGAACATCGGGCTGGGACTAAAGGCGTATCTAATCGCGTTCTTTGGATTTCTAGTGCTACGGATTGATTTGGTTATGGTGAAATACATTTTAGGGGCTCAACTGGCGGGCTACTATTCTATCAGTGAAACCATGGCAGAAAACATGTTGGCACTGCCCATTGTGGTTGGCGTCATCCTGTTTCCGCGGCTATCAGAGATGACTGAACGCCGAGAGAAGCTGCGTCTCATGCAGCAGGCGACACTCTTGACTGCGGCTCTTCTACTTCCAATGATGGTGTTGGCTGCTCTATTTGCGAAACCCATTGTTGGTTTGGCGTTCGGCCAGGCATTCCTGCCCGCGGTTCCTGCGTTCGTTTGGTTGATGCCGGGAAGCTTCTTTCTCGGCATCGAAATCGTGATGGTTCAGTATCTGAACAGCCTGGGTTTCCCACGGGTCATCGTATATTCCTGGATTGCCGTGACGGTTGCCAATATCGGGCTTAACTTTTGGGCGATTCCGACCTACGGCATCACGGGTGCTGCCATCGTGTCAACGCTCTCCTATTTGCTGATCTTTGTCCTTGTCGTAGGCGTTCTTTGGAAATCCGAGCAAACCGCATTGTCCCCGGAGCGGGCGAAGGTTCCGCTGTATACCTCGTGAACAAAAAGCTTTCTGGCAAAGACCGTAGTCTTCCATGAGTATAGGAACGCTCCCAAAAGGAGGGATACTCGAGCAGGTATCGCCGGCAGATGCCAGCCGGATTGCAAGAGTCAACGAATCCGTACACAAGCTGGAAACTTGGATTCGAAGTGAGGATTATGCGGGTTATGAACCGTTTGATCTCATGAATTCGCCCTACATTGGGAAGTGGGCGCGCCGTTTTCCGTTCTACGTGATGGTCCGCCAATACGGGCGGCGGTTTGCGGGTTCGAACATTCGCAGAATACTGCGAGTTCCGATCAGCAAGAACTGCAAGGCACTCGGGCTAATCCTATCGGGATATTGTGAGTTGTCTCGTTGTGGCGAGAACTGTAGAGAGCGGGCCAACTACCTGAAGGCAGAACTTCGGCGACTGCGGAGTCCTGGAGAGTCCGAGTTTTGTTGGGGCTATGACTGGGATGCAATCTCTTTCCGGGCCGAAAACGCGATGCCAGCTTTTAGCCCGAATGCGGTTACCACGTTCTTTTGCGCAGAGGCATTGCTGGACATGGCTGAGCTGTTCAAGGACCAGGAAGCGCTGGAGATGGCGCAATCCGCTGGCCGGTTTTTTGTGACGCGGCTAAACCGCTCGGTTGATAGTCAGGACGAATTGTGCTTCAGCTACACGCCCAGCGATCAAACTCGGATTTACAACAGTACAGCGCTGGTGAGCGCGTTCCTGACGCGCTTGGCAGTGAAGAC
>Ga0073928_10003355_pt1 | contig 25460 bp, 22 predicted proteins | sample PaiPotPPA55metaG_FD_76969 | JGI IMG/M metagenome (GOLD analysis project Ga0073928, IMG submission 76969) | Iron sulfur acid spring bacterial and archeal communities from Banff, Canada, to study Microbial Dark Matter (Phase II) - Paint Pots PPA... ...
AGGATCTGGGTAACGGGCTGAAGGGAATCTTTCTTTTGGAGAATGGTTTCAATACGAACACGGGGCAACTGGGTCAAGGCGGTCTTGAGTTTGGCCGTCAGGCTTACGTTGGGTTGTCGTCAGCGCATTATGGTACGTTCACGATGGGCCGCCAGTACGATCCCACCGTTGACATGTGGAGTGGATTCACTGCTGCGGGCAACATGATGGGCGATTTGGCGGCGCATCCGTTTGATAACGATAACGCCGACTGGGACTATCGTATCCAGAACTCGGTCAAGTATGTGTCGCCGACCTATGCCGGCTTTACTGGTGAAGCGATGTATGGCTTCAGCAATCAGGCCGGCGCATTTGCGAACAATCGTATGTACAGTGCGGCCGGTACGTACAAGATGGGGGGCTTCGCCGCGGCTCTTGCATATATGAAGACCAACAGTGGCGGAGCGAATTCTTCGGGTGCTGCCTCGAACAATACGACGGTCTTTACGGCCGATTCGCAGCAGAATATTGACGCGGGAGTGTCGTACACATTTTCGAATAACGCGATGTTGGCATTCGCGTATTCGCATGTGGATGTCTACAATCCGACCGCTAACGCGTACTTTACGAATCAGCCGGTGGCGGGTACCCAGAACTCGTGGAAGTTCGACAATTTTGAAGTCAATGGTCAGTACTTCTTCAAGCCGGATTTCTGGCTGGCTGCTGCTTATACCTATACCTTTGTTCACGTGTCCACGACTGCTGGGCGCTCGATGCCTAAGTACAATCAGTTTTCTCTGATGCTCGACTATGATCTCAGCAAGCGCACCTCGGTCTATGTTCAGGGCGCGTATCAGCATGTCAATGGCAATACGGGAACACAGTTTGACAATGCCGATATCCCGGGGTCATCGGGGATTTCTTCTAGTGGCAATCAGATGATGGCCAGAGTGGCGATGATGCACCGGTTTTAGTTCGCTCGCGCCGGTGGACGGATGGGGTTGCTAGTGGCTGTGGGTTATGGGTTAATGCCGGGTTGCTGCTTTCTGCGTCCGTGGCCGGTCTTTCTTAGCTGTTCTATTTATCACTGTTAGCCACTGTGCGTGGCGGCAGGTCTGTAGTGGGTTGGCTACGTGGACGGCGCGGCTATTTCTTGAGGTGGTTGTACGCCAATAGCGCGGGGTGAACCTGTGGCAGGTTCAGTCACTGGTGGCGAAGCGTGTGGGTATCTGTGTTCGGAGAGGTTGGGGTTCGAACATCCTCCTCCAGTCTGGCGAGCACCCTCCAGGTGCCAAAAACTGAGGCCTGCACGCTAGGGACACTAACTTACCGATTGTTGAGAGGCGTTTTCTTTGCTTCTGTTTCTTTTTCGCCGTCGTGGGAAAAAGAAATGAAGTGCCGCCGCGCACAGTGGGAGGGTGATAAAAATACAGCTAACTCACGCAGACCACCAAGGCCGAAAGCAGCAACCCGGCATCAACCCAAGACCGACCGCCCCGCCAGACCCGCCCCAACCCCTTAGTGCGAACGCCCCCTACTTGCTGCTCCGTACGCATGCGCCAAATGCGTACGCATCAACTCGGCGCTGCGCACCATATCCCCCTCAACAACAGCATCCATGATCGCCAGATGTTCGTTGCACCATTCACGTATCCGCCGTTGATTGGCATACCCGCCAAACTCAAGCAGGCGCCGCAACCGATTCTGCTGCTGAATAGCCTGGGCCAAAAACGTATTTCCACTGAACTCAGCAAGCATTTCATGAAAACTCGCGTCGGTCTCAAACAGTTGCCCAGGGCTAACGGTCTCGATATCAGGATGCGAAGTCAGATAAAGATGCTGCCGCCGGCACCGCTCAAGTAACGACCGGTCGACACTAAACGTCGACATCAACATCCCGGAAGGCTCCAGCGCGTCCCTGAAGTCATAACTACCCTTCAGGGTCAAAGCATTGTCGAGCGACGGCTGGAAGGTCCACCCATGCCCCTTGTTACGCACGATCAGCCCGTCCTCGGACAACCGCGACAACGCCCGCATCATAGTCACCCGATCCACGCCATAACGCTTGGCAATATCCGTCTGCGTCAGTGACGCCGGCACAAGACCCGTCAGCCGGTCCTTCACCATCTGGTCGTAAAGCGCCTGGTCCCCCGCCACCGGCACGTCCAGCTCCACCCGATGCAACACCTCGGCAGGCTGCAACAAGAAGAACCCCTGGTTCCTGCGCGCTTCAATAACCCCAAGCGCCTCCAGCAAGTTCAACGCGGCACGTACAGGCGTGCGCGACACACCCAGCACATCGGCGAATTGCTGTTCACGCAAATGATGGCCAACCTCGAACCGCGCCTCCTGCACGAACTCAAGAATCTGCTTGGCCAACTGATGCGAGGTCTTACCCGGTCCACGCGCCATTGTTCCGACTCCCTCTCTTAATCTGCTCAATTATATACAAATAATACAATCCAGAGGCGACGAAGCCGCCGGACCGCCATCCAGCAGCGGCACATAAGCCCTTTGAACAACAATTTATTTCTGCTTGACCGGTGAATTTCGTGTTTGTATAAATTTATACAACACGAGCAATCTTAACCAGTCGAGGCCCCTCCCATGCTTTCACGCAACATGCTGTGCTCGCTGCTTGCCACGGTCGCGATTTCGTTCGCCTGCAATGCGGCCCAGGCCGCCGAGCCCTTGAAAACAGTCGAGGCGGGTCAGTTGACCTATGGCACCGCCGCCACGTTCGCCCCCTTCGAATACATGAAGGACGGCGCGCTGGTCGGCTTCGACATCGACCTGATCAACGCCATCGCCAAGCAGATGAAGCTCAAGCCGGACCCGAGCAATACTCAGTTCAGCGGACTGATTCCAGCATTGCAGGGCGGTCGCACCGACATCATCAATTCAGCGATGTACATGACGCCCGCGCGCGCCGCACAGGTCGACTTCGTCCCGTACCTGAAGCTCGGCGATCGCATCGTCGTGAAGGCGGGCAACCCCGCGAAGATCACCGGCCGCGACGACTCCATCTGCGGCAAGATCATTGCAGTGACGCTCGGCGGTATCGAAGAGACCTATGCCCGAGCCGACGCCCAGCGCTGCACCACGGGCGGTCACCCGGCGCCGAGCATTCTTACCCTGCCGACTGCGCAAGACTCCGCGTTGTCGCTGCGTCAGGGACGCGCCGACGCCATCTATAACTCGACACCCGGCACCGTAATGCTGCTGGAAGAAGTTCCCGGCGTCTACGAAGCTGTCGGCCCGGAATTCGAAGTGACAACGCACATAGGCATTGCCGTGAACAAGGGCAACAAGCCGATGGCGGATGCCATCGGACAAGCGCTCGCGAAAGTGGTCGCGGACGGCACCTACAAACAGTTGATCGCGAAATGGAAGCTGCCGCCATCGGTCTCGATGTTCGACTAAACGAGCGCTCAGGCTCCCACGACGCGTAACCGGAACACGACATGTCACTGCACCTGCTGCTCGACTACCTAGGCTCGGCCGAGTTCGCGCGAGGCGCTGCCGTCACGCTCGTCCTCACGCTTCTCTCACTGTTCTTCGGCATGGTGATCGGGCTGGCGCTCGCGCTGTTTCAGGCGATCCCCAGCCGCGTTGCGCGGACCTTCTCGTTTGCTTATCTATGGCTCTTTCGCGGCACACCGGTGCTGTTCCAGATCATCTTCATCTATAACGTGCTGCCCTCGTTCGGCATCCGCTTCAGTGCCTTCGTCTGCGCGGTGCTCGCGCTCTCGCTGAATGAGGGTGCGTTCATGTGCGAGATCTTCCGCTCGGGGCTGCACTCGGTGAAACGAGGCCAGCGTACGGCGGGTCTTGCACTCGGCATGACCGGCACGAAGGTGCTGCTGCACATCGTGCTGCCGCAAGCGTTGCGGGTCGTCCTGCCACCCATCGGCAACCAGATGATCGGCATGCTCAAGCTGAGCGCGCTGGTGTCGGTGATCGCCGTGCAGGAATTGCTGCTGATCGCGAACCAAACTGCCAGCGCGAACTTCCGCTATCTGGAAGCGCTGACCGCGGCGGGCATCTACTACCTCGCGCTCACCACGCTGTTCATGCTGTTCCAGGGCTGGCTAGAACGTTCACTCGATCCGAAACGCAAGACCCGTATGCGGCGTATCTCCCTGACCGAACGCCTTCTCGGTGTCGGTCAACCCGTTGTACGGTAGGGAAGCCTTATGTCTATCGAATCACTCCAACCTCTTCAACCGCTTCTGAGAGTATCCCGTATCGACAAGAGCTATGGCTCGACGCAAATCCTCAAGGCGTGCTCGCTCGAGATCGTGCCGAAGGAAACCATCGTGGTGATCGGGCCGTCCGGCTCGGGCAAGTCGACGCTGCTGCGATGCCTGAACCTGCTCGAAACCGTCGATGCCGGCAAGATCTTCTTCGAGGGCCGCGAGCTCACACGTGAACGTAATCGCCAGCATCTGGTACGCCAGGAGATCGGCATGGTGTTCCAGAACTTCGAACTGTTCTCACATCTTTCCGCCGCCGAAAACATCATGCTCGCACCGATGAAAGTGCTTGGCATGAGCCGTCACGACGCCCACGACCTCGCGCTCAGCCTGCTCGACAAGGTACGGTTGCGCGATCGGGCCGACGCGTTCGCCGACGAACTCTCCGGCGGCCAGCAGCAGCGTGTCGCGATCGCCCGCGCGCTGGCGATGAAACCCAAGCTGATGCTCTACGACGAACCGACCTCGGCGCTCGATCCGGAAATGATCCGCGAAGTCCTCGACGTGATGGCGGAACTCAGCGCTGAAGGCATGACAAGCATCGTAGTCACTCACGAGATGGGATTCGCGCGCCGCGCCGCTGACAAGATTGTGTTCATGGATGCCGGAGAAGTTGTGGAAACGGCCAGCCGCGACCAGTTCTTTAGCGGCGTTGTGCACGAGCGAGCGCGCCGCTTCCTCGATCAGATCCTCCACTAAGCGTTCATACGTTAAGGCGTCAAGGAGCCACACTGCATGTCCACCCAACCCGATCTGCTTCGCATGAAGCGCGATCTTGCCACCCTTGTCGGCATCAATACGGAAAATCCGCCCGGCCGCGAACTCGAGGCCGCGCAACTCTTGCATCGGCTGCTGGCGGTCGAGGGTTTCGATCTATCGCTGAGCGAATACAAGCCGGGGCGGGCCAACGTCATCGCGCGGCTTGAGAACGGACCAGGTCCGACCTTTGCGTTCAATACGCATCTCGACGTCGTGCCGGCCGGCGACGGTTGGGCCTCCGATCCCTTCATACTGCGCGAGGCCGACGGCCGCCTTTTCGGCCGCGGTTCATGCGATGCCAAAGGTCCGCTCGCGGCCATGATCGAAGCCATGCGCCTGCTGGCCGCTAACCGTTCAAGCTGGTCTGGAACGCTGATCGGTGTGTTCGTGGCGGACGAGGAGATTGCCAGCGAAGGCGCAAAATTCTATGCATCGACGAAGCCGGTGGTCGACTATGTGGTGGTCGGCGAGCCGACCTCGAACGCGACTTTCTCGGCGCACAAGGGCAGCTTGCGGCCACTGGTGCGCGTGCACGGCATCACCGCGCATTCGGGCACGCCGCATCTTGGGGAGAACGCGATCTACCGTGCCGCGCAACTGCTCGGCCTGATCGAAGGCCATCACGAGAACAGCGTGCGCTGCCGCTGCCATCCGCTTGTCGGCTCAGCGAGCCTGACCGTCACGCGGGTGAACGGCGGACACGCCGACAACGTGCTGCCGGGCGCATGCGACCTGCTGCTCGACCGGCGCATGGTGCCCGGCGAAGACGAGGCCGACGTCAAGCGCGAGTTCGATCAGTTGCTCGATCTCGCGCAACAACGCTTCGGTGTGCGCGCCGAAATCCTTGAATACAAACCGACCACGGGCGGTGCGACCGAGACCGCGCTGGAAGCGCCGATCGTGCAAGCCAGCCTGGCGGCCTGCCGCAATCACGGCACGACCGAACCGGGACCATTCGGCTTTCAGGGCGGTTGCGATCTCGTACATTTTCGAAGCGTAGGCGCAGCCGGTGTCGTGATCGGGCCGGGCACGCTCGCCGTCGCGCACAAGCCCGACGAATTCGTCCCGATAGAGGAATTCCTGTTGTCGAGCCTCATCTATCGTGACATCGCGCTGACGATGATGCAGGTTGGCCGCTGAGATCGTGCAAGTCACTCTTCATCGCACGCAGCTTCATTATCGCGACGGCCTGACGCTTCATACCGCTTCGTCGGGGAGCGTGGCCGCGCTCGATGCGCTCTATCTTCAGATCGGGCAGGACCGTCTTAGCGGGGTTGGTGAGGTCCGCATCAACATCGCTTATCTGAACGGTCTCGCGCCTTACGAGGTCATCAGTGAATCCACCGCGGTTCTACCTACGGTCGATTGGACGATAGGCCCGGAGCGGCTCATCAACAGTTTCTCCGACTGGTCCGCGCCCCTCTCCGCACCGCTTCGCATGCTGGTCGACTGCGCTTTGCACGATCTGTGCTCGAAGCGCGCGGGCGTGAGTGTCGCCCGATGGCTCGGCGCCGAAATGGCCAGCCGCGCGATGTGGTCCACGAACCAGACGTTATTCTGGTCCGACGACGAAACGATGCTCACGCGCGCGGGTTCGTATGTCGCACGCGGCTTCAAGGATCTGAAACTGCGGGTAGGCATCGGCTCCTTCGACAACGATCTGCAACGCATCGATCTTCTGCGCGCCCACTTCGGTCCGAGTGTGAGGATTGCCGTCGATGCCAACGGCCAATGGCCCATGGACATGGCACAGGAGTATCTCAATGCACTGGCGAAGCGCGCTGTTGCTTATGTCGAACAACCGGTCGCGGCCGGTGATTGGGATACGATCGAGCGTCTCGCGCAAAGCAGCCCGCTGCCGATCATGCTCGACGAGAGCGTGCAGACGGATGCGGATGTTGGCCACATCTGCTCGCTCGGCGGTTCAAAGCTCGCCGCCCACCTCAAGCTTGTCAAGCTAGGCGGAATCGCCGCGACCGTCGCTGCAGCCCGGCGGCTTGCCGTTGCAGGCGTTCCTTTCATGATCGGGCAAATGAACGAAGGCGGTGCCGCGACGGCAGCGGCACTGCATGTCGCTTGTGCGACCCGACCCGGCTGGGCTGAGCTATATGGTGCGGACGGACTCTATGACGACCCTGTGAGTGGCCTCGTCTACGAGCACGGCGCGGTGTCTTCCACCGACTCACCCGGTCTTGGCGTCACGCTCAATTCGCTCCTCACGCAACACATTCAAACTATTCTGGAGAACTGACATGCAGGAACGACAAGGCCCGCAACAGGGCTGTGAATCCGCGTTCGATGCGCAGGAATATGCAGGTCGCGTCGCACGTACCCGGGCGTCGCTCGCCAAGGCCGGCATCGACGTGATGATCGTCACGGGCCCGGAGAATATCTTTTATCTGACCGGGCAGCAAACGCCCGGCTACTACACGTTTCAGGCACTACTGTTGCCGCTCGACGGTGAACCGGTGTTCGTGATCCGCCAACTGGAGTATTTCAACTTCATCGCGAACACCTTCATTGCCGATGCGCAGGTCTATAGCGACGGCGACGACCCCATCGACGTGCTAGTCAACGTCGTGCAAAAAAATGGCTGGGCGAACAAGCGTGTCGCCATCGACAAGCGCGGCTGGTTCCTGCCGATCGCCGTGTATGAAACGCTCACGGCAAAGCTCGGTGCGATCGCCGACGGCGCACGCGTGATCGAACAATTGCGCGCGGTAAAGTCGGATGCGGAGATCGAAAAAATCGCGACCGCTGCACGGTATGTAGATGCCGGCATGCGCGCGGGCCTTGCCGCAGTCCGGCCGGGCGCTACTGAAAACACGCTGGTCGCGGCCATGATGTCCGAAGCGATTCTCGCGGGTTCGGAATATGTCGGCATGGAACCGCTCGTCTCGGCGGGCCCGCGTACCGGCGTGCCGCACGGCACATGGCGCCGCCGGCCACTCGATGTTGACGCACCCGCCTTTCTCGAGATGGCCGCCTGCCACGATCGCTATCACGCCGCGCTGATGCGCTCGGCGTGGCTCGGCACACCACGTTCCGACGCGCTGGATATGGAGAAGGTTTGCCAGGCCGCGCTGCAAGCCGCCCTCGACGCGATCCGTCCCGGCGAGCCATGTGAAGCGCCACATCTGGCCTGCCAGCGCGTGATCGACCGGGCGGGCTATACCGACAACTTCAAGAAACGCACCGGTTATTCGATCGGCATCTCGTTCGCTCCCGACTGGGGCGAAGGCGCGATTCTGAGCCTCTATACCGGCGTGAAGACACCCCTCGAACCCGGCATGACCTTCCACATTCCGCCCGCGCTGCGGATCTACGGCGAGTTCACGGTCGGGGTCAGCGAGACGGTTGTCGTGACCGAGACGGGTCATCGCGTACTCGGCGCCACCGCGCGGCCGTTACTGCAGGTCGACGCGTAATCGACGCGTGATCGACTCATCTAATCTTGATGGAGCACATGTAATGAAAGACATGATCGAATGCCGTGAGCGGCTTAAAGGGATCTTCAACATTACCGTAACGCCCTTTGCGGCCGACGGCACATTTGACTACACCGCCCTGGCGGAAAACATCGAGCGCGTGATCGCGCTGGGCTTCGACGGCCTGCTGATCGGCGGCACCTACGGCGAGTTTCCCGCGATGTCCACCGACGAACGCGCCACACTATTTCGCCGCACGATGGAGATAACCGCCAGCCGCGTGCCAGTGATGCTCTGCAGCGCCTCGTCGGATGTACGTGTCGTACGTGAACTCACACAACTGGCCGGTGACCTGGGCGGCTTGCCGATGGTCACGCCACCCTTCGTCTCTGAAGTCACGGATGACCAGATCGTCGCGTTCTTCCGCGACATGGCGCCGCTCTCGCGCACCGGCGTGCTGATCTACAACGCACCAGGCATCGGCATCACATTGTCGCCCCCGACCATCGAGCGCCTCGCGGATATAGAAGGCGTGGTCGGCCTGAAGCAGGGCGACCTGACGCCCACCGCCATCGACCAGATCGCGAACCGCGTGGGTGCCCGCCTGCGGCTCTTCTGCGCGTCAGACCTCGCTTTCCTCGGACCGATGATGGCCGGTTTCGACGGCATCAGTTCGACCAACAGCGGCGCTCTGCCGGAACTGATCCTCGCTAGTTACCGGGCGATCGAACGCGGCGACGCGCATGCCGCCTGCGAGCTGCATCGCCTGTGGTACGGCTTTCGCGCCATAGCACGCATGCACGGACAACCGCAGGCGGTGAAGGCCGCCATGAGCTTGCGCGGCTTCACCGGCGGCTACGTGCGCTCGCCGTTGCGCGACCTCGCGGGCAAGGCGCTCGACGACGTGCACGCGGCCATACAGGCGCTTGCGAACGAACCACGCAGCGGCGTCAGGCTCGTTGCATAACCGGTTTTGGAACAAGGGATTGACATGGCACTGAATCAACTCGCGGCGCGCATGAGCCGCGTGCGGCCGTCGCCTACAGCAGAGATTTCCGACAAGGTCCGGGCCTTGCTCGCGCAAGGCAAGAAGGTCATCAACCTCGGCGAAGGCGAACTCAACTTCGATACCCCCGCGCATATCAAGCGTGCGGGCATTGCCGCCATCGAACGAGGCGACACGAAATACACGGCGGTTGCCGGGACGACGGAACTGCTGCAAGCGATCGTCGATAAATTCGCTCACGACAACGGCATCGCTTATTCGACGAACGAAGTCATTGCGGGAAGCGGCGCAAAACAGCTGATCTTCAACGCGCTGCTCGCGACCATCGGTCCGGAAGATGAGGTGCTGATCTGCGCGCCCTACTGGGTCTCCTACCCGGACATGGTCGCGCTCGCCGACGGCCGCACCCGCGTGCTTCAATGCGACGCCGCCGATGGCTGGAAATTGAAGCCGGAAACATTGCGTGCGGCGATCGGCCCGAACACGCGCTGGCTGATCCTCAACTCGCCGAACAATCCCTCCGGCGCAGTGTATAGCCGAGACGAACTCAAGGCGCTGACCGACGTGCTGCTGGAACACGAGCACGTCCTGGTGATGGCCGACGATATCTACGAACACGTGCGTTATGAAGGTCCTTTCTTCACTCCGGCACAAGTCGAACCGCGTTTGCAACCGCGCACGCTAACGGTCAACGGCGTATCGAAAGCCTATTCGATGACCGGCTGGCGCATCGGTTTCGCGGCCGGTCCGGCGTGGCTGATCGCTGCAATGCAGACGCTGCAATCCCAAAGCACCTCCAACCCGAGTTCGATCTCGCAGGCGGCCGCTGTTGCTGCGCTACGCGGTGGCATAGGCTTCATGGACGAATGGTTGCGAATTCTCGAAGTGGGCCGCAAGCTCGTGCTCCAGTCGGTCGGGCGCTGCCCCGGCTTGCATTGCGCACCCTCTGATGGTGCCTTCTATGCCTTCGTCAATTGCGAGGGCGTGATCGGTGCGACGACGCCCGACGGCAAGACCATCGGGAGCGATTTCGAATTCGCGACGTACCTGCTCGAAGCTGCGCATGTGGGCGTCGTGCATGGTGCAGCGTTCGGCGTCGACAATCACATTCGCATTGCCTACGCGGTCGACCACACCACCCTGCGCGAAGCCTGTGCGCGAATCGAGCGCGCGTGCGCGGCGCTTGTGCTTCAGACGGAGATAAGCACGCGATGAATCCCGGCTTGATCGATCGCCAGCCGGATCGCAAGGAAACCCGATCATGCTGATCTTGCTCGAAGACGATGATGATTTGCCCGCGAACTATGGGGCACTTGCGGCCATCCTGGCGAGCGTGCGCCGCGCGACGCTCGTGCACGTGAAGGCTGTGTGGGACGAGCAGGTTTTCCCCGATGCAGCCCAGCATGTAACCGCCGACGGCGTGCTCGTGCCGAGCGGACTCGTGTGGGCCGAGCGTATTGGCGTGCGGGCTGTTTCTTCTCCCGTCGCTGCAAACGAGCTGCTGGATCGCGCGGCGCGAGACGATATTGTCGTGCCGCTGCATCCGTGCAACGCGGGTTCGATCGTATCGGCGGAAGGATTGATTGCCGAGGCCCGTAGACGCGGCGTGAAACACGAACGCTATCGCGTGATGCGCGATGCAGAAAGTGCGTGGATCATCGACGCGGCAACTCATGATGCGATCGGCGAGACAGGCACATGGACGCCGGATCACTTCGGCCGATGGTGCGCGAGCGAGTCCGCGCAAAACCGCACGATGCCACGCTTACGCATCGCGCTTGTCGGCAGCGAGCGCGATCACCGAGCTGTCAATCCGGCAACATTAGCAGCTTTAGGCGATGCAGCCGAAGCCCAGGACATCGACCTGGAGATCACCTACGTCACACCGCAATCGATCGATATCGACAACGTGGCGGGCCTCTTCGCGGGCGTCGATGGCATTGTGCTGCCCGGCGGCTCGGACATGAGCCGCGTACAGGGACAGGTGATCGCAGCGCGCTACGCTCTCGTATCGCGCATGCCGACGGCCGGACTATGCCTCGGCATGCAGACCATGGCGACGGCCGCCGCACAGCTTGCCTCGGGCTCGGACGATGTCGCACTCGCGGAAGCCAATCCCACTGCCAGCCTGCACAGTTTTATCCGTCTCGCTGCGAACGATGGATCGACCGTTCATCGACTGGGTGATCAGGTCAGCGAGATCAACAACGGCTCGAGACTGCACGGGATTCTGGGCGACCGATTCACTATCCGTACCAACCACAGGTTCCGGCTTAATCCGCACGTCCTGGATTTGCTCCACGATGCTGGCGTGACCGTCTGTGCCCGGGATCGGTCGGGTCATATCGCAGATGCAATCGAAGCGCCCGAGCATCCGTTTTATATCGGCATGCAAGGGCATCCGGAGGTCTCGTCAGCGGCGGGACGTGCGCATCCGCTGTTATGCGCGTTTCTGGAAACGGCGTTGCGATCGCGCACCTAAGCCCCGAAAACCACGCTCTTGAGGCCCAGGTTCTCGCGTAGTGTGGTGCCCTCATACTCGGATCGAAACAGGCCGCGGCGGCGCATTTCAGGAATCACCAGCTCGGCCAGATCGTCGATTCCCTGAGGCAACGTCGCCGGGCAAATATTAAAGCCGTCGGCCGCTCCGCTCTCGAACCATTGCTGCAGATCGTCCACCACTTCACCCGGCGTACCGATCAAGACGCGACAGCCATTCCCCGCTGCGACGGTCTGATAAAGCTGCCGGATACTCAGCTTGTCCTTGCGCGCCAGATTCAGAAGATTTTCAGCGATGCTGCGCACCTGGTTGCCGTTGATTGCAACATCCGGAACGGGGCCGTCGACATCGTAGCCGGATAGATCACCGAGATAACTATAAAGCATGGCGAGCCCGCTTAGCGGATCGATCAGTGCCTGAAGCTCATTGAATTTCGCCTGCGCCTCCTCGCGAGTCTTGCCGACGTACAGCGTGACCCCAGGCATGATCAGCAGTTGATCCGCTGTTCGCCCATGTTTAGCCAGGCGCGCTTTTACATCGTCGTAGAAAGCCTTCGCCGGCGCTAGTTCGAACGCGTTGCTATAGACGACGTCTGCGTCCTTGGCCGCGAGTTCCCGGCCCGCTTCCGAGCCGCCCGCCTGGACAATGACCGGCCTTCCCTGCGGCGTGCGCGCGGCATTGAGCGGTCCCCTGACGCTGAAGTGCTTGCCCTTGTGGTTCAGCGTGTGCAACTTCGACGGCTCGTAGAACACGCCGCCGGCCTTGTCGCGAATGAACGCGTCGTCCTCCCAGCTATCCCAGAGACCCTTGACGACATCGACGAATTCATCGGCCCGTTCGAAGCGTTCGGCGTAACCGAGATGTGCGTCGCGGCTGAAATTCCAGGCTTCCTGTTCGGACCACGACGTGACCACGTTCCACCCCGCCCGGCCGCCGCTGATGTGATCGATCGACGCGAATTTCCGTGCAACGTGAAACGGCTCGTTGTACGTGGTCGATGCCGTCGCAACGAGGCCAATGTGCTTTGTACATACGCCCAGGGCCGCGAGCAGTGTCAATGGTTCCAGTTCCACGTTCCGCATGTCGCGGGAGAGCGACCCAGCCGGCTCGTCCGATGCGCGTATGCCCAGGCCATCGGCGAAAAAGATCATGTCGAGCCTCGCGGCTTCGGCCTTGATCGCGCTCTTCAGGAAGTAGTCGAAATGCACGGCGCCGTCAGCAGGCACATCCGGATGCCGCCATGCAGCAACGTGATATCCAAGGTAGCGCATCGACAATCCCAGCTTGATCTTGCGGTCGTTCGGCATGGCTCGTTTCCTTGGTCGGGAAGCTGTTCATCGCTGGTGGCGGGCAACGAATTACCTGACGAATCGAGTCGATCCGCACGGATTCGCCGTCAGTCACATCACGCGTCGTCCGACTAATCTAGCGCAAAATTTCACCAGATCCTTATTCTTTCCTTGAAAACTATAATTTTTTGGCTGAAACTTCATCACAGTGTAATTTTTGATGCACTCCCCTCTAAAAGACGACGCCTTGTCCGAAGACTCCTTGCCGCTGACGAACGCTCCCGCGCATGAGCAAGACGTGGTGATCGGCGGGCGCTTGCGCTCGATGCGCAAAGCCCAGGACCTGCGCCTCAAGCATGTGGCCGAGCAAGCCGGCTTGTCCGTCAGCATGCTCAGCCAGATCGAGCGCGGCATCAGCTCGCCCTCCATTCGCGTTCTTCGCAATATCTGTCATGCGCTAGGTGTCGACGGTGCCGCGTTGTTCGACGAACGCAATGCCCCGGCTCAGCAAGATGGAGCAGGCGCGGACTTCGTGGTTCGGGTCGCGGACCGCAAGCCGCTAAGCGTCGGCGGCGTCACTAAATATCGCGTGACGCCGGCGGGCTGTTCGGTCATGGAAGGTTTCCTGATGGAGATCGGCGTGAATGCCGCGTCGGACGTGAACTTCGTTTTACAGACCGGCGACAAGATCGGTTATGTCGTGCGCGGCAAGCTGCGCTTGTTCGTCGACGATCTGCAATTGCTGCTGGAAGCGGGAGATGTATACGGTTTTCCATCAGGCCACCGGTATAGATGGGAAAACGGCTGGGACTCGCCCACCACCATCCTGGTCATCAACAGCAATCATTTCTACGTTTAGAGGTGCGCCCGGGCGCGGCCAATCTTGTGCGCCTATTCCGCTGTACTGGACACACCGTGCCCTGACCGGCCGGTGCTCACGACACAGGACGCAAGATGAAACAGGCGATCGGCAGCATCGACTCGGGCGGCATTCCGTCATCCAGGCAAGCATCCACGCATAAAGTTCGCGACGTTGTGGCCGCGAACGTGGGAACGTTTTTCGAGTGGTTCGACTTGCTCGTGTACGCGATGTTCGCCATCACGATCTCACGCCTGTTTTTCCCCACCGGCAATCCTCAGTCGGCTCTGTTATATAGCCTGCTGACCTTCGCGAGTGCCTACGTAATACGGCCCGTCGGCGCGGTCGTGCTGGGCATCTTCGCCGACAAGCGCGGCCGCCGCGCAGCGCTGACCGTGGCCGCCTTCCTGATGCTGTGCGGCACCTTGCTGATGGCGGTGATTCCAACGTATCGGGCAATTGGTGCATGGGCGCCCACGCTGCTGGTGTTCGGGCGGCTGCTGCAAGGCTTTTCGGTCGGCGGTGAATTCGGCTGTGCAAACTCTTACCTGACCGAGCAAAATTCGCGCACGAAAGCGTTCTTCGCCAGTATGCAATTTTCGACCTCGGGCCTTGCGGTGCTGACCGCCTCGCTCTTTGCCTACCTGATCAACCACTACCTCTCGCAAGAGCAGGTCGATTCGTGGGGATGGCGCACGCCGTTCATCTTCGGCTGCCTGATCGGTCCGGTCGGACTGTATATCCGTACAAAGATCAACGAGACGCACGAGTTCGAGGAAATCGCCGACAAACCCCATCGGCCGCTTGCCGAGATCTTCACCTTTCACAAGCGGTTCCTGCTAATCGGCGCGGCAGTCGTGGCGGCAGGCAACGTCGCCAGTTTCCTTAACATCTACATGCCGACCTTCGCTATCAACAACCTTGGCATAGCTAAGGATTCGGCTTTCATTGCGTCGATCTTCAGCGGACTCGTCAGTACGATCTTCCCGATCTTCGGCGGACTGGCAGCTGACCGCTTCGGCACCATCAAGGTCATGCGGATTGCGTTGATAACCGGCCTGATCGTCATCTTTCCGATGTTCTTCGTGCTGACGCATACCCCTTCGTTCCAGTCGCTGGTGCTGTTTCAATGCACGATGTCGCTCGTGTTCTACAGCTTCTATTACGCACCAGTCGGCTCGCTGCTGTCGCAACTTTTTCCGACGTCCTGCCGGACGACCGGCGTATCGATTGCGTATGTTGCGTCGCAGACGTTTTTCGGCGGCGTCACGCCGCTCGTGGTCGGTTTCCTTGTCACGCAGACGGGCAGCATCATGTCGCCGGCTTATTACGTGATCGCCATAGGCGTAATCGCATTGGTGGGCTTGTCGGCAAGCCGAAGCCGCGCCCGCTGACCGCTGACCTTAAAGACTGCTTACCCTCAAGGACAAACCATGTGTTCGACATTGCCCGCGGAGATCGACGTTGCGATCATCGGGGGCGGCATTATCGGTATCAGCACTGCGCTCACACTGGCACGCAAGGGCGTACGTGTCGCGGTATTCGAAAAGGGCACGATTGCGGGCGAGCAGTCGTCGCGCAACTGGGGATGGATTCGCACGGTCGGACGCGATCCCCGGGAGTTGCCGTTATCGGCTATTGCCAACGAAATGTGGGTGGATATCCAGGCACGGATCGACGTTGGCTACCGGCGCACCGGCCTCGCCTATCTGGCTGAAACCGACGCCGAGATGGCCCGTCACCAGGCGTGGCTCGACTCGGCGAAAGGCACGGGCACACAGGGAAACTTGCTCGGACACAACGAACTCGCACATCTTATTCCCCCCTCGAACCGGCCGTGGATCGGCGCTTTATACAGTGCCGGCGATGGCGTTGCCGAACCCGCGCTCGCCACCGCTGCGATCGCGATGCTGGCGACCGAGGCAGGTGCGACGGTGTTTGAGCAGTGCGCGGTTCGCGGGTTAGAGACCAGTGCGGGGAGAACGTCGGCGGTAATCACCGAGCGTGGGCTCGTGAAATGTGCGTCGGTGGTGTTGGCCGGCGGCGCATGGTCGCGTCTTTTTTGCGGCAACAATGCCGTCGATTTCCCGCAGTTGAAGGTACATGCCTCAGTGCTGAGGACGGGGCCGCTGGAAACCGGTCTGGAGATCGCGATCAACGGGTCTGATTTTACGTGCCGCAAACGCAGCGATGGCGGTTATACGGTGTCGCAACTCGGTGCCTCCATAGCGGATCTCACGCCGGACAGCATCCGGTTATGCCGTCAATTTTTACCGGCGTGGATGGCGGAACGCAAATATCTGAAGCTTCGTGTTGGCAGGCGTTTTGTCGAGGAATTGAAGATTCCACGGCGCTTTCGTCTGGATGCCCCGACGCCATTCGAAGCATGCCGCACGCTTGATCCACCGCCGACCATGAAGATGGTGGATGGCGCGCTTGGCAAGTTGAAGCATGCGTTCCCGGCTTTCAGGAATGCTACGGTCGCGCAGGCCTGGGCGGGGTTTATCGATGTAACGCCGGATGCGGTTCCGGTCATTTCGGAAATCCATAGGATTCCTGGTTTCTTTTTAGCGGCGGGATTTTCAGGGCATGGTTTTGGCATCGGTCCGGCGGCGGGTGCATTGATGGCGGATCTGGTCATGGGAGAAACGCCTAGGGTGGATCCGAAGGCGTTTCGGCTGGACCGGTTCAGTGCCTGAGCGCGCGCGTCAGAATTCCTGCATGGTCGGACGAAGCACGATCTCGTTGATATCGACATCGGCCGGCTGTTCGATCGCGTAAGCAATGGCGCGAGCCACCGAATCCGCAGGAATCGCCTGCTGATAGAACTGCCCCACCACCTTTGCGCTCTCTTCATGCGAGCTGCCGAATTTCAGTTCGGAATCGACAGCGCCCGGCAGAATGATCGTCGTGCGGATCGCGGCACCGACTTCGTGCCTGAGTCCTTCGGAGATAGCGCGTACGGCAAACTTGGTGCCGCTGTAGACGGTGCCGCCGGGGCTGAAAACCTTGATGCCCGCCACCGATGAAATGTTGATGAAGTGGCCGCTGTTCTGCTGCTGGAATACCGGCAGTGCCGCCGCGATCCCGTACAGCACACCCTTGATGTTGATGTCGATCATGCGTTCCCACTCGTCGACTTTCGTCTCCGACATAGGTGCAATCGCCATGAACCCGGCGTTATTGACCACCACATCCACTCGCCCGTAAGCGCTCACTGCCCGGTCGACCAGCGCTTGTACATCTGCGCGGCGCGTGACATCGGCTGCCAATACCTCGATCTTGCCGCCTGCTTTGCGCAAGTCCGCGGCGATGTTTTCAAGCCGGTCGAGACGACGCGCACCCAGCACAAGCGACGCACCTTTCGCTGACAAATGACGTGCCGTTGCTTCACCGAGCCCGCTGCTCGCGCCGGTGATGACAACGACCTTGCCTTCGATTCCATTGCTGACGTTATTGCTCATGGTTGACATGCTCCTGTGATCCTGGGGGGCGAAGACCCCCGCGACAGAAGACAGTATGGGAATCGCAAGCAAACCATTCAATGGAAATGATACGATTTCATAATTCCATTTTCTGGAAGCGAAACCGGGAACTCCTCATGCAGAATCGCCTCGAAATGTTGCGCATCTATTGCGCGGCCGTTGAAGCAGAGAGCTTTAAAGAAGCGGCTACGCGGCTGGGTACGTCGCCTCAGGCAGTCACGCGCGCGGTTCAGGAAGCGGAAGCGCTCGTGGGGGAAATCCTTTTCCACCGTAATACGCGGCGCGTGCGCGCCACCGAAGCAGGGGAAGCGTTTGCGCATCGGGCACGCGATCTCGTGCGGCAGATGGACGAACTGCTACGACCGAAAGACAGCGAGAGCGATGCAGAAATCGCCGGCCTGGTCCGGCTGACCGCACCCAAATCCATTGGCGAACGCTTTCTCATGCCGGCGCTTGCGCGTCTCGCCGAGAAGCATCCGCGGATCATGCTCGACCTGCGTTTATCCGATGCGATCAGCGATCCCATTGCGGAGCAGATTGATATTGGCGTGAGGATAGGCTTCATGCGCGACAGTCGCTTCGTGGTTCGCCCGGCATCGCGCGTGGGTTTCTCCGTCATCGCCAGCCCCAAACTAATCGCACGCGTGGGTGAGCCGACTGAGCTGGCGGCACTTGCGCTTCTGCCTACGACGGGATTCATCGACCGGAACACCGGTCGCCTGTGGCCCTGGCAATTCGCCAACGGGCAACAATTCACACCGGCCAACCTGGCGTTCCAGACCGACGACGGAGAGTGCGAGTGCCGGGCGGTCGTCGCAGGGTTGGGGTTTGGACAGATCGTGAGTTATCTCGCACAGCCTTTGCTGCGCGCCGGCAAGGTTATCAGCGTGCTTGACAGTTATGCGCCGGAGGCTTGGCCGGTATACGTTTATCGGCCGCAGCGGGGACCGGTGCCGGCACGCATACGGCTTGTGTTCGACGCGATGCTGGGCGCGCTGGAGAAATCGGAGTTGCAGTAGGGGCCTTATGTGTCTGGCTTACATCCGTTCCGAGACCGTTTTCCAATCAGCATGCATGCGGGTGGCGTAGCTGGAAAAGCCGAAAGCCGGCCACCAGGCGGACAGCCAGCGTTCGGTCAACCGTCGCGTTAAAAAGCTTCCCACTCCGCGTTCGCCGCGCCGCTTGCTGCGGGTATAGGTAACGCGGGCGATAAGCGTGACGGTGAACGCGGCGATAACTTCGCGACCCGCCCCTTAGGCTCCAGGCGCGGTTTTGCCTGCGTCTGGGTCTTCGGCTGGGCTTTCGCGCTTACAGCCTGCGTTGCATGCCCCATCGAGTCTTCGCTGCCTAATCGGAACGAGGACACTGCCTGAGTCAGCTTGCGCCCCTGGTCCTCGAGCGATTGCGAGGCGGCAGTCGCCTCTTCGACCAGTGCCGCGTTTTGCTGCGTCACTTCATCCATTTGAGTAATCGCGGTGTTGACTTGTTCGATACCGCGGCTCTGTTCGCCCGATGCAGCAGCAATTTCCCCCATGATGTCGTTCACGCGAGCAACAGCGTTCGTGACTTCCGACATCGTTCGGCCTGCTTCGCTTGCGAGCCCCGAGCCGGTCTGGATCTTCTGCACTGAGGTCGAGATCAGATCCTTGATTTCCTTCGCCGCGCTGGAGGAACGCTGCGCGAGGCTACGCACTTCGCTCGCGACCACCGCAAATCCCCTGCCCTGTTCACCGGCGCGAGCCGCTTCGACTGCGGCATTCAGTGCGAGGATATTGGTCTGGAACGCAATGCCCTCGATGATCCCGGTGATATCCGCAATCTTCTTGGAGCTTTCGCTGATGTCGGCCATCGTATCGACCACCTGCCCCACGACGCTGTTGCCCTTTGCCGCCACGTCCGATGCGTTCGATGCCAGCGAACTCGCCTGTGCCGCGTTTTCCGCGTTTTGTTTGACCGTCGAGGTGAGCTCTTCCATACTTGCCGCGGTCTCCTGCAATGACGACGCTTGCTGCTCGGTGCGTGACGACAAGTCGATGTTGCCCGATGCTATCTCGCTGGAGCCCGTGGCAATACTGTTGGCGGCCATTCTGACTTCGCCGATCAACTTGACCAGACTGCCCTGCATCGCACCCATCAAAGCGAGCACGCTGCCGGCAGGTGCCAGATCGGCCCCGCGAACCGGGCTCAGGTCGCCGCCCGCCACCCGTTGAGTCACTTCGCCGAGCGCAACAGGTTCGGCACCCAGGGCGTTGAGCAGTCCGCGAATAATGACGGTGGCCGCGCCGATCGCGATGGCAAGTGCGATCAGACAGGTTGCAATGAGCAGCATGCGTTTGTTTGAATAATCAAGCTCCGACTGTGCCTCCATACTCTTGGCGCGCTCAGCGGTGTACTCGGAATAATCGTTGGTCGCCTTGATCAACTGAGCGAGAAGCGGGCGACATTGATCGTCGATCATTGTGATGGCGTCGTCACGCTTGTTGGTAAGCGCAGCATTGACGATGTTCATCGCGACCGGGCCATACATGCTTTCCACGCGACTGATCTCGGCAACCAGACTGCGTGCTTTGTCGCTGGCGTCGGTCGCATGCGCGACCTGGTCGTTCAACTGGCGCAATGCGTTCTGCACGTCCTCGTGCGCCTTGGCCACGTCTGCTTTTTCTGCGTCGAGGTCCGCAGGTTTCGTCACCAGCACAAGATCGCGGGCCGCGATCGCGCGCCGATCCACCGCCGTGCGCACAGTCTCCGCAAGACGCGCACGCGCCTCTATGCCGGAGACATAACTGGAGAACTGACTATTTGCATCGCTAAGCGCCTTGAGTGAAAAGACTGAGATGGCAACCAGCATGATGATCAACAGACCAAAGCTCCATGAGAGCTTCGCTTTGACCGAAAGCGATTTGAAATTCATTTTATAGTGCTCCCTTCGGTGACGGGGTGAAACGGTCAAACAAGCGCGCCCCAGACATTTCGCCAAGTAGTCGACAGGGGGATTGGTCAATCTTTGGAGAATGCAGGACAGGGTTCTGCTTTTCTCTAACCGGGACTACGGCTGCGCTGGCCCAATCTGGAGGGTGCTTTTGAGGGACAAACGTTTGCCGAAAAAAATAAATAATTAGTCAGATGATCTGTCGCTCATTCGCCCACCTTAATTTGCTTGGACTTCTAAGTTTTGGCAAACAAGAAGCGCTCTTGAACAACGGACGTTTTCAGCACGAAAGGAAGCGCCAACAGTGTTTGTCCTGCGCTTGTCCACCGAGTCAGGTTTCGAGTTTTATGTTTTCCCAACGCGCATTCATATGGCTTCATGAAGATGCAATACGAAGGTGGTTTTTAGGCATGACAAGCAGATCCAAAAGATCATGAGGCTCGGAAAATCGCCCGCGCGCCGCGTCCACACAATTAGATCAGGGACGAGGCGCGCGGTGAAACTGCTTGAAAGACGAAGCCTTTCAATCTCCTACTCGACAACGTCCCAACTGACGTTACCCAGCTGAGCACGGGCCTTCTCCCAGTACTCTTCTGAACGCCCGGCAGGGCTGCCATCCAGCTCCCAAAGATAAAATGCGAGCGTAAAGACTTGTTCTTCCGACATAGGAACACTCATGATCGACTCCGGCATTGAATTGCAGCGAGCCCTATTGCGCGCTGTCTCTGCCGAAAGTTTAGGCGGACCCTCACCAATAATTCAGAGTGCGGATGACAATGAATTATTGTCGTTTTAGGTGTAAACACCTACGCGGATAGTGACCAGGTACGAACCGGCCGCGCGATCAGAACCAGCGGAGAAAATGTCGGACGAATAGGGGGAGCGCACGCCCGAACCTGTGTCGGACTGCAGCACATCCGGCTGCACTCATGCGAATCGTTCGGGCAAGCGCAGCCCCAAGCATCGCGTAGTTTTTTGACAGCGAGGTGATCGTTAAAGCAACCAGCTTTGGCCAGCACTCGCGAAACGCTTGTGCGATTTTGCCAATCGGCGCTGGATGACCGTTCTATTAGTCCAGACGGTCCAGGATGATCCGTTCGCCTGTTTCGGGGATTTCAACCTGCTTGACGACCTTCGAGATGCGGTTCCTGCTCAACTCAAAAGCAAGCATGAGTTGCTTCGTCGAGGCATCCGCTGCTCCAAGGTATTCGCAAACCGCCTCAATCGGAATGGAGAAGGCGCAATAGCCCCAACCGAAACCATAGGCGGAAAACCACAATGAAGCGTCGCGAGAAATGAATGGTGCGCTGAGACTGACAGGCTTAGCGTTCATCGTCCACCTCGTTTCGGATATTAGCGACGCTCGAATCTTCGCACATTCCGCCGCGCGCCTAAAGCGTGGCAGTCTGACGACCCGCTTACGTCCGCCCTTCTCTTATAAGAAACGGGCCGGGTGATACCCGGCCCGTCTTAGCGGTCGACGTGCATGGTGTTATCGAACGACGGCCTGAGCCCCGCACTTTTGATCACGCTACACGGATCAATCCGAGCTGCTGCAACGCGGTCACGCCATCGTCCAGACCAATCTCTTCAACGATCTTGCCATCCTTCAACCGCAGCACGGTTGTGCCGGTGAAGCGCATCGTTCGGCCCGTCGCAGCCGGCAGCGATCCAACGAGGAAATCGCTGAAGGCCGGACCGGTATGCGTGCCACCGCCTTCCCAACGGCCGACTACATAGTCCCCCTCGGCAATCAGATCGGCCGCGCCCCAGAAGTTGAGGTCCGGGAACGCTTCGCGGAACCCGGTCATGAATGCCTTGATGTCATCGCGGCCGCGGCGCGGCTCATGCAGCGAGTAGCGCAGAAGCATGTCGGGAGCGGCAAGCTCATCGACGATATCGAGATTGCAGGTCTCGCCCCAGAAATCGGTGAACCAGCGGCCTACGATCGCTTTGTTGTCGTCTTCTTTAGACATGGCGAATTCCTTGAGTATCTATGGTTGAGAAAGAGAAGCACGATCGCCTCTCTCTGCCCAGACAATATCGACGGGAGCGCTTAGCGGCGTTCCGTTTCTTGCTGCGATACTCGAGAATCGACAAGCCCCTTTGCTGATCATCTCCGCGAACAAAAAAAAGGCGCCGTGCGAACACGACGCCTTAAATTCTAGCTCCGAGGGGAGGGCTAGAACTGAGAGCCTGACCATCTCAACCTCCCGGCGCAAGGGCCGCTGAAGGTTCTACAACCTTGCCGCATCAACGTGCGGCGGCGTGACTGTCAATGCATCACGCCGAAAAAAGCATGAACTGCATCGCCTGGCGTGAGGCCTACATCGAAATAGCCCTGGAGACGATCCGCCGTCGAATCGTCCAGAACGAACGGAGGCTCGATGAACCGCGCGGCAACCGCCTTGTCGTACCAGACACTGATCCAGCCGCCGAGGTCCACCACTTCTTCCTGTCGTGGCATTCCGGATTTGTTAGCCATGGGATCTCCGCAGAACTCACCAGGGGTCGTCGAACTACCGTCCGGACACGCTTCATCGAAGCCTTCCGGGAGACGGTGGGAACACTTGCCAACAGCCATCGTGATGAAAGGAAAGCAAGCGTTGAACAACAGACGGATTTATTGCGCCTAAACGTAACCGCAACCGCCGTACTCGCCGGGGAAACACAAAACAAACTGACCTGCACTTGAGCCGTAGCGGCCACCCACAACTACGGTCAGGTGACGGCTCACGACCCAGGGAATTTGCCATCACCGGCCCATCCGTCCAGACCGTTTCGCATGACACCATGCTATCTGGTTCAGATGGTTTTTCCAGTCGGTAGAAGCGGAATTTGATTTAGGAATATCCTGCAACATCTATAAGGATTTCCTGACAAGCCAGGCATGCCGTTCAACTTCCTTACTCCGTCACCAGACCGTGCCTGACCGCGTACCGAATGACTTCGGAATTGTTGTTAAGCCCGAGCTTCTGCATAAGCCGCATCTTGTGCGTACTGATGGTTTTTGCGCTAAGCGACAACGCATCGGCAATATCGTTGATGCTGTTGCCGGCCGCCAGCATTTGCAGCACCTGGAACTCGCGATCTGAGAGAATTTCGTGCGGAGGCCCGTCGCTTGAAGGCGAGTCGAAAACGATCGCATCGACCAGTTTAGGATCGATGAACCGCCCCCCCGCCGCCAGCTTGCGGATAGCAGCCAGCAGGACCTCGAGGTCGCTGTCCTTGGTCACGTAGCCCGTCGCGCCCGCGCGCAACGCCCGCGACACCACCTGCCCCTCGTTGTGAATGCTCAGCACCAGGATCGGCAACGTGGGCTGCTCAGCCCGCACGCGCCGGATCAGATCCACGCCGCTAATGCCGGGCATGGTCATATCGAGCAATAGCAGATCCACGTGGCAAGCACGCAGCTTGTCGACGACTTCGGACCCGTGCGCCGCTTCACCGACCACCGCAATGTCGGTGGTTGTGGCAACGATCTGCTTCAGGCCGCTTCTTACGATTGCGTGGTCATCCGCTATAAAAATACTGATCATCGTTCCCGTCCGCCATCCAGCGGTAAATTGATTGAAACCATGGTTCCGGCGCCTGGTGCACTGTCGATCTGCAACGTCCCTCCAATCAGGCGGGCCCGCTCGCTCATGCCGAGCAAGCCGTAGGAATAACCGCCTTGCGCCGACTCCGGATCGAAGCCCTGCCCGTCGTCGCTCACCCGCAAATCGAGCGCCACGTCGCTGCTGACAAGCGTTACAGCCACGCGAGACGCGCCGGCATGCCGCGATACATTCGTGAGCGACTCCTGGACGATACGGAACACGGCCGTCGCATGGGCGTCGGCAAGACTGGGTTCGCCGCCTCGAACCACCAGTTGGCAAGGCATGCCGTTACGCCGGCTGAAGTCTTCCGCAAGCCATTCCAGGGCCGACACAATACCGAAGTTAAGCGCCGCCGGTCTCAAGTGGCTCGCAACGTTGCGTACCATCCAGATGGTTTTCTCGACCAGCTCCCGGATGTCGTCGATCTTCCGGGTGGCTTCCACGTCCGGGACTACGCGCATCTTGAGCAGCGCGACATCCATTTTTAGCGCAGTGAGCAACTGACCCAGTTCGTCGTGGATCTCCAATGCTATGCGACGCCGCTCCTCTTCGCGGATCGCCTCCAGGTAGGCCGACAACTCGCGCAACTGCTCGCGCGATGCAAGCAGTTCCTCCTCGGTACGCTTGCGCTGGGTGATGTCCTGGACAGTACCAACGATACCCCACGACTGCCCGTCTCTCGCATCCACGAGTTCTGCCTGAAGCCGTACGATGCGCGTGGTTCCATCCGGGCCCACGATGCGATGGTCAATGCCGAACGGTTGCCCTTTCGTGAGCAATACACGCATCGCACGCCTGACAACGGCGTGGTCGTCGGGATGGACCACCGCGAGATAAGCGCTATAACACGGCTTGGTGACCGACGCTTCCAGACCGAGAATACGGTAGAGCTCGGACGACCAGTGCGTGATGCCGCCATCTCGATCCCACGCCCAGTCGCCGAGCCGGGCAAGGCGCTGGGCGTTGGCGAGGCTCGCTTCGCTCGCTCGCAGTTTCTCGTCGGCTTTCCTGCGCGCGGTGACATCGTAGAGTCCCACGTAGATAGCAGGGATGTCGCCGTAGGTAGCCACGCGCGCGTTCGCCACGGCCCAGAACGAGGTCCCGTCAGGTCGCCTGAAACGCAACTCCGCGTTGCGCAAATTTCCCTCGTCGCGCAGATGATGCACTAACTCGTCGCGCTCTTGGGGCGAAGCATAAAAGTCGATGATGTTACTAACGGAAGACCGCGTTGCGTCGAGCGCAAAGAGCTCACGCAGCGGCTGGTTCATGTACAGGATGTCGCCTTCCGGCATGGACGTGATGCACAGCGGCACCGGACTGGTCTCGACAATCGCGCGAAACCGCGCCTCGCTTTCCTTCAGCCGCGCCTCC
>Ga0073928_10003357_pt1 | contig 25434 bp, 22 predicted proteins | sample PaiPotPPA55metaG_FD_76969 | JGI IMG/M metagenome (GOLD analysis project Ga0073928, IMG submission 76969) | Iron sulfur acid spring bacterial and archeal communities from Banff, Canada, to study Microbial Dark Matter (Phase II) - Paint Pots PPA... ...
CCGATCCGGATCTGGCGGACCGGATCTCGCCACCCGGCCGGCTCCGAGGACTGCGCGGGCAGTCGCGCGCTCGCGAGGAAGCAAGCAGCGGCGGCAAGTACAGCAGCTTGGACCGCGAAGCCGGCACCCGGTCCGCAGGTAGCCACGATCACCCCGGCGAGCACGGGAGCGACGATCACCGCGCCCGACGTGCTCCCGCCGGTGAGCGCGTTCACCGCCGCGAGTTGCGCTCGCGGCACGATGTCGGGCAGCAACGCGGTACTGACCGGGCTAAAGAACCCGTCCGCGCAGCCATAGGCACCGGCCACGGCCAGCAGCAGCCCGAACGACGCACTGTGTGCCACGAGCGCCGCCGCCAGAGTCACCGCGGCCGCCATGCGGACCAGCAACGAGCAGATCAGAACGCGCCCGCGCGAGAAGCGGTCGCCAGCTACGCCGCCGAGCAAGGTCACTCCGAGGGCCGCAGTGCTCTGGCAGGCCAGCACCATTCCGAGCCGACCGATCGAACCAGTGGCTCGCAGGACCGCGAAACTCAGCAGCACAGGCGATAAACCGTCAGCCGAACCAGACATGAGCAGACCCAGCACGACACGACGAATCCTCCGATCCGCGAGGAGACGACGGCCGGGGACTCCGCCTGATGCGCAGACCTCGCCATCCGCGGACCCGGCCGTGGGAACCTCGAGCGATTCATCACTCCCGCACTCGCAAGAGTGTGGACTGGACACCCGCTCGGGGCAACCTTCCGCTGTTGCGCCCGACCCACTTCTCCAGTTCCGCCACCCGTGCGGCCAGCACCGCATTCGCCCCAGCCAGCGCAGTCGTGCCCAGGGACGTGGTGCACCGGGTAGCTCTAATGGGCGTATCTCCGATACCTAAGACGGCTACTGGGTGATCCTTCGAGACGGATAAAAGATCTTGAAGGAGGAACACGCCATGACCATCCAATCCAGCGTGCCCGCAGGTGAGGACCTCGATCGGCAACTCGCCGCGGCCGACCCGGACGTGTTGCGGCTTATGGTCAAGTCCATCGCCGAGGCACTGATGTCCACGGAGGCGGGTGAGGCTTGCGGCGCGCCGTGCGGGCAGGTCAGCTCGGAGCGGACGGCCGTAAGCCCAGTACGTGGGCAGCGCGCGACCGGCTCCTCAGCTGACCGTGGAGAGAGACTTCGCAGAGGCAACGGTGAGTCGTCCTGTTACCTCGGCTCGGACGGCCGGTGGCACGGCCGCGTCAGCGTCGGCCTCAAGCTGGATGGCTCGCCCGATCAGCGCCACGTCAGTGGGCGCGACCGGGACACCGTCCTTGAACAGATCGAGAAGCTTCACGCGCTGCGCGATGCCGGAAAAGTAGTAGTTCCGGGTCGTGTCCCCACCGTCGCCGCGTGGATGCGCACATGGCTCGACACCATCGCGCCGCGGACCGCCCAGCAGAACACGGTGGACGAGATCTACCGACCCAAGGTGGAGCGATGGATCATCCCGGCACTCGGCCGGCACCGCCTCGACCGCCTCCAGCCACCGCACCTGGACGAGTTCTACACAGCCTGCGCAAAGGCGGACCTGTCGACCAGGAGCGTGCTGCTGTTACACCAGATCGTCTCGCGCGCTCTGAAGATGGCGCTACGACGCGAGCAGGTGCAGCGCAACGTCGCCACGCTTGTCGATGCTCCGAGACACCGCGACGCGGAGGTCGAGCCGTTGAGGCAAGCCGAAGCACGCGCCCGACTCGATTTGGCCCGTTCGATACGCAACGGAGCCAGGTGGTCGGTCGCGCTAGCCCTCGGGCTACGCCAGAACGAAGCCCTCGGCATGCGGAGGGGATGCGTGGATCTCGAAGCTGGCACGGTGCGCGTCTTCCAGATCAAGCGTTTGCGCTACCGGCACGGCTGCCTTGACCTAGCCGTTTGCGGCGCTGGCCACCACGTCCGGGCGTGCAAGAACCCGTGCATGCGCCACCTCAGCCGCTGCCCGAAGCCGTGTGCGCGAGGGTGCGTGTTGCACGCCCAGTTCTGCCCGCAGCGCGCTGGTGGCGAGTGGGTGTTCAAGCAGCCCAAAGGTGGCAAGGCGCGCACCCTCGTCATCCCGCAACCGCTTGTTCTTCTCCTCGTCGAAGCGCGCAGACTCCAGGAGAAGGAGAAGGCGGCGGCCGGGGACGCTTGGACAGAGTGGGACCTATGCTTCCCTGACGGCCTCGGCAATCCACAGGAGACCCGGGACGACTGGGCGGACTGGAAGCGGCTTTGCGCACAGGCGGGAGTACGCGTGGTCCGCCTGTTGAGTCGGTCCGGGGCGCGGTTCCGGTGTTGCCACCGGCCCGTTTCCCCGGACCGCTCGCCGAACCCGCCGTGCCGATCTCTCGGCAACGGGCTCTCCACGGTCTCTGCCGTCAGGCGGGGTTCGTGATGGGCCAGGGGGTTGGGATCTTGTTGCCCCGGTAGGTGTAGCGGGAGACCGTCACCTTCTCGATCCGGAACAACTCGATCCCGTCAGCGGCGATCCGCCACCGCCCGGTGGCGGTCAAGTGCCGCCAGAGCTGACCCCAGTTCCATCCGTGGCGGGCCCGCAGCAGATGGGCGAGTCTCCAGAAGGTGAAGTCGCCCAGCTTGCCGAAGGTGTGCTTGGCCACGGCGTGTTTGAAATAGTTGGCCCAGCCTCGCATGACCTGGCCCAGGCGGGTCAGGATCGAGGCGAGGTCCCACTGCGATGTCTTGTGTGTCAGGGCACGGATCTTCGCCTTCAGCGTCCGGACGGGCCGGTCGGCGATGAAGGTGTAGACGTACCACTTGTTCGTACCCCTCTTGCGTTTCCACCGGATGCGGAAGCCGAGGAAGTCGAACCCGTCGCCCATGTGGACCACCTGGGTCTTTGCTGCAGATAGCCGCAGTCCCATCGGGGCCAGTGTGTGTGCGACGTCTTCGCGTAGCGCTTCGGCGTCCTCGCGCGAACCGTGCACCAAGATCACGAAATCGTCCGCGTAGCGAACGATCCGCCACGTCGGGCGTGCCTTGGAATGTCGGTAGTCGCGCTTGCCGTGGGTCGACATCATCCCGCCGGGCTTCCACGGCGCCATTACGTGCTCATCGAGCGCGGTCAAGGCGATGTTGAAGATCAGCGGGGAGAGGATGCCGCCTTGCGGCGTGCCGGTCAGTGTCTCGCCGTGCTCACCCGACTCGGTGAGCACCCCGGCCTTGAGGAACGCCTTGACCAGGGCCAACACGCGCTTGTCCTTCACACGCGCCCGCACCCTGTCCATGACGAAGGAGTGCGAGAGGTTGTCGAAGGCCGCCTCGATGTCCGCGTCCAGCACCCAGCGATAGCCGTGGGTGCCGAAGTGGTGGATCTCGGCGATCGCGTCGTGGGCCCGGCGGTTGGGCCGAAACCCGTAGGAGGCCGGCAGAAAATCGGCCTCGAAGACGGGTTCGAGCACCAGTTTCAGCGCCGCCTGCACGACCCTGTCCGCAATGCTTGGTATACCGAGCTTGCGAACCTTTCCGGACCCTCCCGGCTTGGGGATCTTGCGCTCCCGCACCGGCAGCGGCCGAAACGAGCCGTCCTTCAGGGCGGCCCGCAGATCGTCCAGGAAACCCGGGACACCGATTTGCTCCTCGAGATCGGCGACCGTCAGGCCGTCGACGCCGGGAGTGGTCGCTCCCCGGTTGCCCGCAACCCGGGCGAACGCCACGATCAGCGTCGCCGGGTCGTACACGAAGTTGAACAAGTCATCGAACCGGCGGCCAGGGTCGGCCACCGCCCAACGGTGAAGCTTGGCCTGCATCTCCGATACCCTCGCCCCAGACCCGGCAGGTCCAAAGCGCGGAGCATCGCCATTCGGCGACGCATCTTCCGGCATTACAGCATCCTTCCCTTCTTCGTAACCGCTGCCGCCCTTCCCCATGCGGTCGGCTTTCCCGACCTCGGAGTACTACGGCGGCTCCGCCCCGTCCCGGACCGATCGGCGGTCGACGCACCCAGCCCCGCCAGCGCCGCAGGATGCGGCGGACGGGGCGAAGACCGGGACGGTTCCCGTGTTCACTGTGATTCGCTCGACGAAGTAGGAGCCCGACTATGCCCCTGCGGCATCGCTGCGAGTACGCCGCAGGCCTTCCTCGCAGCCTCCCTGGCAGCTCGTGCCCACCGCCTCGGGAGTTCCCCGCCCACACGCTCGACGGGCACGCACCGCTCCCGGCCCAGATCCACCAGGTTTCGAGCCGGTGTCGCATAAAGGGGCTGTCACACGCCGGTTCCTCGCGTACTCCTCTCCATCCCGCTTGCCGGACCCGCGCCATCTGGCAGTACTGACACGTCCCGGCGTTGTCAGGGCTGCTCCCACCCTCCCCGGCGTCACCCGGACCAGGCTGCCCTCAGCTCCACCGCCCCGCTGCGACGGGATCAGCGGCGAAGGTCTCTCACCTCCACTCGAATCACAGCGCCTCACGGCGCACACACGACGCGCGCCGCACGGCCGCCACCCTGCTACTCGAACAAGGCGTCGATATCCGAGTCGTTCAACAGATCCTGGGCCACTCAACCCCTGCCGTCACGAAGAAGTACACGCACGTCACCAACTGGCTTGCGCGGGACGCGGCGGACCGAATGGCGCGGGCCCTGTGGCCGGGCCCGGCGACAGACCCCTCGCTGATGGCCACGGGAACTGAACTGATGAGGTTCCCTATGCCTCACGACTACGGCACTGAGCAGTCGTAGCTTCGTGAAACTGACCCACTGTGCGGTGCGTTCTCCTCGTCGCGTTCGGTTGCGCGGCGGGTCGGTGCCTGCCAGGAGTGCACAGCAGCCGCGAGACTGTGCTCACGTCCTTTTACTGCAGAGCCGAACATCTCGGCGATCAGGTCGCGAATACGGGCGAGCGTCCATCGCTGGTTGTCGTCGTAGCCGTAGCCGTGCGCCGCCGGTCCTTCGTCGAAGGCCGCGACCCGCTGCGGGTCGAGGTACGGCTGTTGTCCCCCGTGCTCGGCCGAGGCTATCGCGTCACGCCCGCGCGCCGGTAAGCCCTGCGCCACTCGAACACGCTTTTGCGCGTCACCGTATTCGCTTGGCGATCTCGGTGTCACCGCAGCCTGCGTAGATGAGCTCGGTGGCTGCCAAATGGATGTGCTCGCGTCGTCGATGCGCCGCCTCGTTGAGCCCCCCGCCACGCGCATACCTCACGATTCAGTCGAAGAGCCGAACAGACCGCCCGTCATCATGGCGCAACACTGGCGCCAGTCCTACGAGCAAAGTTCTCTGGCGCCTAATCTCTGTTTGTGGTGCTCACCCATTTCGAACGCACGGGTGCAACAAGCAGCGGTGCTGGTGAACAGTGGAAGTGGGGAGGAGGACGACGGGTCGGCTCAACGTTCGGTGCCGGTCGCACCGGACACCAGTTCGCGTGCGTAACCGAGCCCGGCGTCGATGGTTCCCTGCCCGCCGTAGACCTCCAGCCGATCGAGGTACTCGTCGCGCGGAATCTCGCGCGCACCCATCCGCACCGTGTACTCGGTACGGACTTGCGTGTCCAGCAGGGTGATGCCGCCTCCGGCGGTCCGGCGACCGAGGTCGGCGATCGCGACCTTCGCAGCCTCCGGCTCGATGTGGAACGCCGAGTCCATGATGAAGACTCCGGCGAGTGCGCATCCGAACAGGCCACCCACGAGCCGCGTGCCGTCCCAGACCTCGACGGTCCGCACCCAGCGGACTTCCCACAGCTCCCGTAGGGCGCTGATGAGCTCACCTGTGAGCCAGCGGGGTTCGCGCTCGCCCCGGCAGGCCGCGATCACGCCCTCGAAATCGGTGTCCATGGTGGTCGTCCAGGCGCTGTCGCGCATCATCCGGCGCGAGGTGCGTCCGAGGCGGACCTCGTCGGCGGGGATCACGTACCTGACCTGCGGCGACCACCACAGGGTCGAGTACGGGTCGGCGTCGCCCGGCAGGACCGGAATATCGCCGGCGCTGACGTCCGGGCCGTAGAGCGCGCGGTTGAGCGCGATCTGCTCGGGGTCGATGCGCGGCTGGCAGAACACCGCTCTGCGATACGCCCCCAACAGGCTCTCGGCGGTGATCTGGCCGCCGATCGCGACCGGGGCACCGAGTCCGGGTCCGACCTCGACGCCGAGCCACGGGTCCGTCGAGACGTTTTCGAGCAGCAGCATCAGATTTCCACTTTCTGGGAGATCGCGCCGACGAAGGCGCCGAAGACGGAGTTGTCGAAGATGGTCCGGATGGGCACGGCCGGCGTGATCGCCTCGCGCACGGCGACGATCATGCGCGTGGCTTTGAGCGAATCGCCGCCGACGGCGAAGAAATCGTCGGTGGCGTTCACCGAGTCGATTCCGAGGACGCCGCACCAGATCGCGCTGAGAGCTTCCGCCATGATGCCGGGCGTGGCGACGGAGGTGGTGTCGGACGGCGACTCGGACGCGGTGTCGTCAGGTGCCTGCTGGAGCAGCGCGTCTATGTCAGCCTTGCCCGACGGTCCCATGGGCACGCTGGACACCCGGGTCAACCTCGGAATCATGTAGTACGGCAGCTTCATCCGGAGCGAGGCGATGACCTCGTCCGCGCTCACTCCGGCGACGAGTACGGCCCACGCCGCGAGCGAGGCGGCTCCAGCACGGTCACGCACGCCGACGGCCGCGTCGAGCACCTCGTCGCAGGATCGAAGTGCGGCCTCGATCTCGCGCGGTTCGACGCGATATCCCGCGATCTTGACTTGATCATCGACCCTGCCGAGGAACTCAAGCTGCCCGGACGGCGTATGACGCGCCTTGTCCCCGGTCAGGTAGGCGCGCGTGGTCGGGCCGCCCGGCTCGGTGCTCAGGAGATGTACGAAACGTGCCGCGTCGGCGTCGCTCGGGTGCAGGTAGCCGCGTGCCACGCACGTGCCCGTGATGCAGATCTCGCCCACCTCGCCGTCCGCCACGGGGCGCATCTCCGCGTCGACGAGCCGGATCTCGCAGCCGGGCAGCGGCCTGCCGATCACCGGGGTCTCGTTCTCTGAGAGCGCGGCGGATGTCACGTCCACGGTGCATTCGGTCGGGCCGTAGAAGTTGTGGACCCGCACGCCCGGAAGACTCCTCAACGTGCTCCACAACTGCGGATCAGTCGGCTCGTTGCCGACGATCAGCACCTTGAGCGACTGGAGCGCGTCGACGAATCCGCCGAGCAGCAGCATCCGAACTTGGGTGGGGGTGCCGTCGAAGACGTCGATGCGGCGATCGACGAGGAAGCGAGCGAGTCGTTCGGGGTCGCGCCGGGTGCTCTCATCCACGATGACGAGCGTGCGGCCCGCCGCGAGATTCACGAGGTCGGAAAAGAACGTGTCGGTTGTCGCAATGGCGTTCAGCGCGGTACGACGGGACTCGGCCGCGCCCGCCGGATGCAGGACGGATTCGTGGGCTGCGGCCATGTTGGCCAAGCCGCCGTGCTCGACGAGAACGCCCTTGGGGAGTCCCGTCGTGCCCGAGGTGTAGACGACGTAGGCCAGGTCTGTGGGTTGCGATTCGATCCCTGCGAAGTCTGAAGTGGTGATATCGGGGGCGTGGGCTGTGATCGCGCCGGCCATGTCGACGGTCAGAATGGTATCAACGTGCTTTGCGAACGTAGCCTTGACCGCGGCGTCCTGATCCGCGTCGAGGATCGCGACTTTGGCACCGCTGTCCCGAAGCATGTGCTCGGTCCTCGTGGGTGGCGCGGTCGGGTCTATCGGCAAGAGGGCGCCGGTGGCCAGCCATACGCCCAGCGCGGTAGTCAGCGTGGCCACGCCGCGCGGCACACAGCACGCGACGATCTCCTCGCGTGTGACGCCGGCGGCACGAAGACGGGACGCGATCTTTTCGGCCTTGTGCACGAGTCGGCCGAAGGTCAGCCTCTGATCGCCCGCTTCCGCGGCGGTCCGGTCGGGGTGGGTCAGGGCCTGCTCGCAGATCAGGGCAGGGACGGTTCGGTACGTGCTCATGGGTTCCACGGTCCTTTCGACTTTCGACGGGTGCTGGTGGTGACGGGGTGCCGGTGCTCAGATGGCGGTGAGGGCGATCGCCACGCGGGTCATGAACGCCTCGATCACGCGCTTGTCGAACAGGGTCGACTGGTATCCGCAGCTCAGCGTCGCCGTGTCGGGGCTGGAGCGCTCAAGCTCGACGGCGAGCCAGGTGTGCTCGCGGAACACATCGGCGTCGATGGAGCAGGAGTTGCTCGCCGACAGGCCCCGCAGGTTCGGCGCGGCGGAAGCCGAATCGACGTTGAGCATGATGAACGGCCCCTTGGGCACCTGGTCGGCGGCGTGCGGAACCAGGTTGTCCCGGAGGAACTCGAACGGAATCTCGGCATGGTCCGCGGCGTCCAGGACCTGGTCTCGGACCAGCACGGTGTGCTCGTCCAGTCCTGTCTGGGCTCCGGTGTACACGCGCAACAGACGCTTATCAGTCAGGTCGCCGATCATCGCGGCGGTGTCCTCGGTGAATCTGCGCGAACTGGTGTAAAGCAGCGCTCGATCCGGTTGTCCGGTCATCTCGCCGAGTGCGTACAAGACCGCGCTGGCGACCTGGATGAACACTGAGACGTGCCCGTTCGCCGCAGTGAACCGCGCTCGCGTCGCGTCGAGGTCTGCGATGGGCAGCTCGCTGGACCAGATCGCGCCGACGGGCGGCGCATCGGGATCCGGCGCCCCATCGATCGTGGGCAGGCCCGCTGGCGGGAACGGCCCGACGCTGTCCCAGATGGGGCGCCAGTACTCCAATGCGTGCCGAGCCTGAGGTCCTTGGAGCAGACGACGTTCCGCGGCGCAGAACTCGGTGAAGTCGGAGACGGGCACCGGCGGTTCGCCCGCCGCTCCGATCTTGGCGTTCTCGGGTCCAGGTTCGCGGTAGGCAAGTTCCAGCTCTTCGAAGAAGAATGCGATCGAAGAGCCGTCGAAGACAAGGTGGTCGACCGCGAGGCCGAGCTGCCATTCGGTCTCACCAAGCCGGAGCAGTCGCGCCCTGGTCAACGGGTACTGCGTCGGATCGAAGTAGTCCTGGAGCTCCAACTGGATCCGGTGCTCCGCCTCGGCGCATTCGTCCTCCGGCATGCCACGCAGATCCACGAACTCCAGCGGCCATTCGGCGCCTTCGACGGCGCAGCAGACGCCCTGGTCCAGGACCCCGTGCTGGAACGAGGTCCGCAGGGAGGTGTGGCGCTGGGCGACGCGGGTGAGCGCGCTCCGCAGCTGCGCGACGTTCAGGTCGCCGTCGATGCGGAGGCCGAACACGCACGGCGGCCAGCGGCGCCAGCTGAACGGGGCGAACACGGAGGCGAGGCGCCCAGCCTGCTTGATGCCGGTGGGAACTGGCCACGTCGTCTCGGAGGTCGCGGAGGCAGGTCGGTGGATGGTGGTAATGGACATGGGATGCTCCTGGAATCTCGGGATCGACGATCAGCAGGCGACGGTGTTGAGGCGGCGCACTTCGGGGTGCGGCGCAGCCACGCCGCAGGCGGCGATCAGGGCCACACCGCCAACGGCGAGTACGGGTGCTGCTCCGGTGTGCTTCGCCACCAGGCCCGCAATGGTGTAGCCGACCGGAAGCAGCGAGTACGAGACGACGGTGTTGACTGCGTAGACCCGCGAGAGCAGTCGATCTGGTACCAGCGACTGGAGAAGGGTCTGCTCGATGACGTCGAAGGATAGGCCCAGCCCGATCATTGCCACGCCGGCGAACAGTAGGGGCGCGTGCCCTCCGGGCAGGCCGAGAAGGAGCGTGCCGACGCCGAGCAGTCCGCAGAGGGTGAGCATCGCGGTGCCGGGCCGCAGCCGGGAGCTCATGCGACCGATAGCGATGGCACCCAGGGTGCCGACGCCGATCTCAGTTGCGCAGAGCAGTCCGAGGAGCCCGATGCCCGATCCGTGCACCGTGACGAGGTCTGGGAGGAGTACCGCGTAGGGCGCAAGGCACGCCACGTTGGCCACGAGGGAGATCGCCAGCGTGATGACGAGCCAGCGGGCTTTGACGGTGTAGGCGAGACCTTGGACCATCTCGCGGCCGGCACTCGAACGCTGTGATTCCGATTCGGCTGGGAGTGTCGCGGGTCTCTCGGGTGACGACGGCACCTGGACGAAGTACGTCGTGACAACGGCTAGCGCGAAGCTGGCCGCGTCCAGGCCGAAGACGGTTCCGGCACCGCCTGCGGCGAACGCCATGCCGGCGAGCGCCGGACCGGCCAGACGCGCCAGATTGCTCGACACGGTGAACCACGCGTTGGCCGAGCCGCGGCCGCCAACGCCGGGCAGCTGACCTTTGAGAGCGGCGTAGGCCGGGCCGTAGAACGCGCTCACGACTCCGAGCAGAAGCGCGCCGACCATAAGCATATTGATCGATAGAGCGCCGACCTCCGAGGCCACCGCGAGACCGAGGGTAGCGACCGCAGCGATGGCGTCCGCGACGATGATCACCGTGCGGCGAGAGATCCGGTCCGCGATCGTGCCGCCGAGCATCGCGAGCGCGAGTTCCGGTACGACGTTCAACGCGAGCACGAGGCCCATCGCGGCCGTCGACTTGGAGATCTGGTAGACCGACCAGGCGACCGCGACCTTGTACGCGCCGTTGCCGATCTTCGAGACGGTCTGGCCCGACCAGAGCAACAGGAAGTCGTTACTCGCGAAGCCGCGCCGCATGCGTGCAAGACGTGACGGTGGCTGCATCCTCACACCGGCAAGTAGTGTCATTGTCTTATCCCCTTCTCGAACTCGGCACGTGAGCGAGTCTGCTGCACGTGACGGAGGCAGAGGAAGAGAATCAGGGTGACACCATGCTTCTGGGCACCAAGGTGACAGTGTCGGCGACGAGTCGGGGGAAGCGGGGAACGTCAGCCGGTGATGATGACTTCCGGCCCAGGAACAGGTCCTTGGGCGATGCGCACCGCCGCGCAGGTTCCGCTCGCGCCAAGCTTTTCCGCCACGATGCGTGCACCCTCGGCGCTGTCGGCGAGGAATGCATAGGTCGCGCCCGTCCCGGCCAACAGGCCCGCGAGCGCTCCGGCCTCGAGGCCGATCCTGCGTGTCTCGCGCAGGGATGGGCGCAATTCGGCGGCGACTGATTCGAAGTCGTTGACCAGTTCGTTCGCCAGCCGGCGAGGGTCACCCGATGCGAATGCGCAAAGGAGTGCATCCGGCAACGCGGGCGCGGTCATCCGGGAACCCGCACGCTCGCGCTTCTCGTCTAGTGCTTTGAACATCGCGGGCGTCGACAGGCCGTCGTGCGCGATCGCGAACACCCATTGAAAGGGGCGGACCGCGGTCGCGGGGTCGAGCATTTCACCGCGTCCACGCCCGATCGCGGCCCCACCGAGCAGGCAGAACGGCACGTCGGCACCCAACTCAGCGGCGAGTGCGCCGAGTTCGGGGTATCCGAGTCCGGTACCCCAGAACGCGTCGCAGCCCAGGAGTACGGCCGCCGCGTCCGCACTTCCTCCGGCCATGCCGCCGCACACAGGTATGCGCTTTTTTATATGGATGTGCACCGAGGGCTCTATTCCGCATCGATCGCCGAGCCGAACGGCGGCCTTTGCGGCGAGATTGGTCCCGTCGGCGGGGACCTGGTCGGCCGATGCTCCTGAAACGGTGATCCGCAAACGCGGGGCAGAGACTATCGTGATTTCGTCGTAGCATGAGACTGACGCGAATAGGGTCGCAAGCTCGTGATTCCCGTCAGCGCGAAGGCCGCCTACTACCAAGCCGACGTTCACCTTCCCGGGGGCGAGCACCGTCACGGTCCTCGCCCTCAAGTCGGTCATCTGGCCGCCGCCTGCTGCCGAGCCTGAAGCGCCTCGGCGAGGTGGAGGTCGCGCGTGAAAGTGATCTTGATGTTCGCGCAGTCACCGGGCACGGCCAATACCCTCCCGCCGACGCGAGCCATGACGCCGACGTCGTCTGTGCATTCCACACTGTGGTGAAACGCGGCCTCGTGCGCGTAGGCGATGCATTCCCGCCGGAAGAACTGCGGCGTCTGCGCCGCCCGGAGCCGATCGCGTTCGACCGGAACAGCTAGGCCTCGGCCATCCGGGCCCATCAGATGCACGCTGTCCACGATCGACACCGCTGGTGCGGCGCCGCAGGGCTGCGTTTCGGTCGATGGCGAGTCGTCGAGCATCGTCGACAGCAGCGAATCCAGGGTGGAGTGCGGAACGAGCGGCCGCGCGACGTCGGTGATGGCAACCCAGTCCACGCCCTCGGACAGGGCGGCGATCCCTGCCCGCGAACTCCCCTGCCTGGTGGGGCCTCCGACGATCACGCGCGCGAGCACCCGCGGGCGAGCGGCCTGCAGCAGTTCGGTTGTCTCGGCGACAAACTGCTCCGGCGCGGTGACCACGATCTCCGCCACGTGTTCACTCGCCGACATCGAGGCCACCACGTGAGCGAGCAGGGACTTGCCGGCGAGCTCTATGGCGGACTTCGGGCCGCAGCCGAACCGTTCGCCTCGGCCCGCAGCCAGGATCACCACCCCGATGCGTCCGGGCGCGTCCGTCGGATACGGGTAATGCAGGTGCCCGTTCGGCATTCGCTCGCTCACAGCCAGCCGCGCTGCGCGGCTTTCAAGCCGGCCTCGAACCGGCTCGAGGCTTCCAGGCGCTCCATAATCGAGGCCATCATTCGGCGCACCGTGCGCAACGAGACGCCGAGCCTGCGGCTCGCGGCCTCGTCGGTGAGGCCGGAGGCGAGCAAGCGCAGCAGTTCCTTCTCCGCCTCGTTGAGGCCGGTCTCCGGATCGCGCTCGTGCACTGCACCGAGCGGAACGGCCGTGGCCCAGGCGAGTTCGAACAGGTCGACCAGGGCCTTGACGATGCCGGGTTCCGTCACGTGCAGGGCGCCCTTGCGCGTGTTCGCCGGATCGATCGGGACCAGAGCCTGCCGACGGTCGACGATGACCATCCGTTGTGGGACAACCGGGGCCGTGCGCACCTCGCCGCCGCGCTCGAGTAGCCAATGCGCGTGCGCGACCGACGTCGGATCGTTGCGCACACTATCCTGATAGAGCGTCCGGAAGGTGACGCCTCGCGCTATCGCCTCCTCGTCGAGGGGCTTGCCCGCCTCGAGATCCTCGGCGCGCTGAGCTGGGCCGGGATGGACACCTATGCACTCGCTCACCGCGCCGCGCCCCATCTCTTCAAGGCGCGCCTGGATCGCGTCGAGACCGAGCAGCCGCTCCCCGCCCACGGCGTCGAACCCGGTCAAGTCGGCCTGATCGGCCACCATGGTCGTCACCGCGGCCTTCGCCGCGGCGACCTTGGCCTGGCGTGCTGCCAGCTCGATCTCCTGGCGGCGCACGAGATCCGCGAGGCCGACCTTCGGGCTGACGGCGCGTAGTCCGCCCGCCTGTTCCCGGGACGCGCGCACCAGCATCATGTCCGCCAGCTCGTCGAGAGCGGCGCGTACCGCGGACTCCGAGAGCCTCGTGGACGCGGCCAGTTCGGCGACCCCGTACCCCGGCCCGTTGAGCATCGTCTGGTAGACGGCTTCCGCCGCGGCACTGAGCCCCAACGCCTCGAGCAACGCGATCTCCTCCCCGTGCCAGCATCCTGGTACGCCCCCTGACGCCAGGGACGACAGGGTATATGCACTCTGCGTGGGCGTCAACGGGGAGTCACCTTCGCGCCAGGCCACTTGGTGACTGCCCTCAGGCCTTTCCGACGGGGCCGCCTTCCGGAAGAGTTGCACCCGAGGCCGATAGACGAGATCCACGGCCAGAAAAGCGCGGAGAACAATTAGACCCGGAATACATATCGTCGTCGAGAATTCCCCTACCGAGAAGGGATACCGCCATGCCCTCTGCCATCCGGCTCACCGCCCTGTTCGCCTTCCTCGTCGCCGTGGCTGGCGTCACGATGCTCACGCTGGTCGCCCAGGCCGGCGCCGCCAACACGCACACTCCCGCACATGCGGCGGTCGCGGCGGCGAGCACCGTTGACAGCAGTGGCCCCGCCGACCTGACCTGGGGGTGAGGGACAGGTGCACCTCGTCCGGGCAGTGTTGCCCCATTGCGGCCCCGGGCTCTGCGAAGAGAGAGACGTCGCAAGACTCATCGACGCACTGTGGGCTCACGCGATCAACGCCGACGGTCTTGAGCACATTCGCGGCCGCTGCGGAGACGACTGCGCCGAAATGATTCTGTTCCTACGAGAATCTGCGGAACTAGATCCGGAACTTTGCGCGTTCAACTTGATCACGCGTGCATATCATAGTTCAGCCGCCATCCGCGCGACTTTCGATCCACACCCGTCTGCGCACCTGTGCAACGACGGCAGCCGAGGCCACGCCGAGTGATCGCCTCCGCGATCCCGCCCCCCACCCGGACCGAAACGGGCCGGCGGCCCGACTAGGCGCACGACGGCGCCTACGCGCGCCAAGCCAAGTGGCAGGCAATCGGCAAGATCACACCCGTTTGGGCCTAGTGATCACTTCGGCTTCGTTAGCGGCAGGACGCCTGCAGGTTCAGCCGGGCTGGAGGTTCTTCAGCGACCTTGCTGCCACTGGGCTGGAGGCCGACGCCTGATGGCGGTACGGCCATGACAGGCTGCGCTGATCGAATAGTCGGCCAGCCGCGTGCCCTGCGGGTTTTCCGCGGTGCTTGTGGTGCGGTCTCGACCGTCTCGAATCGGCTACGATCCGCTCGTCATAGGCGTGCACCCGGTTCGTCGCGGTGCCGCAGTCAGGGCAGCGCATCGGGCTGCCCGGAGTCCTCGCGCGCACCTCTATCGGTCACGTCCAGGGAAGTGGTGTAAGGCGGATCTTCCCGTTGGAGTGATGCTGCCTCGTATGGCGGGCGTGGTGCCCGAAGGCGAGGCGGCCACCGGCTGATCCTTCGAGAACGACTAAGAACTCGAAGACAGGATCAGATCGATGACCGCAGTAGACAGTCTGCCCTTCGCCTGCGTTGGAGGAGAACCTCGCGTCGGCGAGTCCCGACATGCTCCGGGCTATGGTCGCGGTGTTCGCCCAGTAGCTGATGGGCGCGGAGGCCGATGCGCTGTGTGGCGCAGAGTACGGGCGGGTCAGCGAGGCGCGGACGAACTCGCGCAATGGCTACCGGCAGCGTGCGTGGGACACGCGGGCTGGCACGGTGGAGCTGGCGATCCCGAAGCTGCGCGAGGGCTCCTAGTTCCCGGCCTGGCTCCTTGAGCGGCGCCGCCGCTCCGAGCAGGCCCTGATCAGCGTGGTGGCGACCTGTTACCTGCTGGGCGTGAGCACCCGGCGGGTGGAGAAGCTCGCGCAGTCCCTGGGGGTGACGCAGTTGTCGAAGTCGCAGGTCTCGGAGATGGCCAAGACGTTGGACGAGCGGGTGGCGGAGTTTCGCAACCGGCCGCTGGACGGCTCGCCGTATACGTTCGTGTGGATCGACGCGCTGATGCAGAGGGTCCGCGAGGGCGGACGCGTGGTCAACATCGCGTGCCTGGTCGCGGTCCGGGTCAACGCCGAAGGACACCGCGAGATCCTCGGGGTGGACCTGACGACCACGGAGAACGGGTCCGGGTGGGTGGCGTTCCTGCGCTCCCTGGTCGCCCGCGGCTTGTCCGGCGTGCAGTTGGTGGTTTCCGAGACGCACGGCGGGCTGGTGGACGCGATCGGCGCGCTCGATGAGAAGTTCCCCAAGGCCGCCGAGCACCTCGAGGCCGCCCGCGACGACCTGCTCGCCTTCGCCGCCTACCCCAGGGAGGTGTGGCGTCAGATCTGGTCGAACAACCCGCAGGAACGGCTGAACAAGGAGATCCGCCGGCGCACCGACGTCGTCGGGATCTTCCCCGACCGCGACGCCATCATCCGCCTGGTCGGCGCCGTGCTCGCCGAGCAGTCCGACGAGTGCACCGAACAACGACGCTACATCGGCGCCGAGATCCTCGAGCGCTGCCGCAAGATCGGTACCGCTCACACGATCGAGGGAAATCAGGGCCCGGAGACCACCCTCGTGCGCCTCGCCGCATAAACTAGTGACCACGGATCAACCGGTGGCCTTACACCACCACAGCGGACGTGACCTCTCTATCTATGTGCCCTGATCAGTCACCTCGCCGATGACGAGCGGCGACAGGCCCGAAAACAACATACTCATAAGCTGATCGACAACACGCGCGGCTCATCGTGAGACACCCTGACACTCCGTCACCACCGGAAGTGCGACAGAGCCGAAGACCGTACAGTCCCGAGCCCTCAACCAGCTCGGCCACCGTTTCCCGCTACTGACCGCATTCCTACGACACACCGAGCTTGCCAGGACCTGAACACGCAGACAGCCAATCATCAAGCAGCATTAGACTCCGGCTCGGCTGTCTCGCTGTCTAGATCAGCCGCTTGTTTAGGAGGGGAAAATGTTGTATCTACGGCGCCACGCAGTCGCGGCCGCGGTCTCCGTATCGATGGCACTGGCAACCGGAGCTGCCGCCGCCCATGCGGACGAGGGCCACCCAGTCATCTAGACCTCAAACGGCTTCATCACGGAGTACCCGGCCGGGACGGCCAAGCCGACGACCTCCAACATCAACTACGCGAAGAACCAGACCCTCGGCGGGATGTTCATCCTGAACACACCCGGCGACGGCGAAATCGATGTGTACAACCAGTCGAGCGGTACCGCGCAGATCATTGTCGACGTATGTGGAAACTTCACCAACGCTTGACGAAGGCACCATCCCAGGACCAGGCCCCGCATTCCCTCCGAGTGCGGGGCCTGTATCGGTCACTTCCCAGCTCGGTAGCTGACCAAGATCGATTAGCTTGTGGACTCGCGCATAGAGTTCGCCCCGGACCCGGGCCGAAATAGCTGGTCGCGGTGCGAGGGAAGTGCGAGGGGGATGCACTCAACTCGACGGCACAGGGCACCGGCAAGTGTCACTGGACTGCGATCGGGGTACGGTTGAATGAGTGCCGCGACGTGCCGAAAGGCACTGCGCGGATCCGTTGCGTGACAACGGGTTCCACGGCGCACGGTGGTATAGCAGCGTTCTTTTAATCCTTGGGTTGTGGGTTCGAGTCCCACGCGCCCCACCCACTGACGTGCAGTGATGCCACGTCCAAGGCCGCTTTGGGGCCGGTCGCGTCAACATTTCCGTCAACATCCATCAACAACGCCCAGGTCAGAGCCGCTTTCATTGGCCGGTGCGTCAATGCGACGGGGTGCCTGACGCGCGATCGCCGAGTCTCGGACGCCTAATCCTTGGGTTGCGGTCCCGAGCCCGTGTGCCCGTCCCGGGAAAGAGCCCCTGACCTGCCCGGTTCGACCTCACGCATCTCAGAACCATGTCGATACTCCGGCATCGGCGGGAGGGAAGCGCGAGGGAATCGCACTGCACCCCACCTTCCAGACGCTTACATCCGGACGCATCCACGTGCATAGACATGCAGTCCATGCGGGATGGTTGGTGGGTGAAGCCGTCGGCGTCGATGCACGCCCGCGTCCAGCCCACCCACCTCCCGCCATCGACGCCGTTGCGGAGAGCCTGCCGCTCCCCGACGACGCCTTCGACGCGGCGATAACCACGTTCAGCGTGCAGCAGTGGGGCGACATGAAGGCCAAGGGATGGTTGACCCGAGACCCGGAATGAACAGCGAAGCGATGACGGCCGCTGCCGGTGACTTCGGCACCACCTGCGGCGGAGCTACCTGCCATGGGGCCAGCTGGGGAGCCATGGGCGGCGGCGCTGTCTGCGGGTACGGCGGCGGCACCGCCTGCTGGCAGGGCGGCGGCACGTTCGGCGGCGCTGCCGACGATGAGCGTGGCGGTGGATCAGCGTGTGGCGGTCCCAGCTATGGGTAGGACGGCGGTGCGCCCGAGGAGGCTGGTTGGCTCCATCCCGTCCGTGTGGGCTGCTCGTTGGATGGTTCCGGCGCCGAGTTTGACATTTCAACCACGCTCCAGCAGATTGGCTCGGGCCACGGCACTGCACCGATCTCACGTCGCCGAACTACCCTATTGATCACCATACGTCGGGTGCTTGCGCGTGGGGAGGGGCAACGGGGGATGGCTCGCAGACTGGTGGCAGGCGCTGCGGGCTCGGACCCTGTCCAGGGTTGACCAGGGGACGGTTCAGGAAGTGGGCCCGGGTTCCTGCCCAGGGTTCGTGTCTCGGGATCGCATCCGTTGCGCTGGTCCTGGCCGTGGCCCGGGCTCCCGCATGGCCGCCGGTCCGGCCAGCCGTGTCAGGGTTCTGTCGGTTGGGGGTGAGCTGCGAGAGGGGCCGGGAGTGGAAGTTGCGTAGAGTCAAGCTCTGAGTGGGCGTGCGCGGGCGACGGGACCAACCGCTTGGTGCCTTGCACCGAGCCGACGCCTCCCGCCTGGTCTCCCTCGGCCTCGCGAAGGAGCCGGCCGGCACCCGCCTGCACGCGATCGCGGAAGACGGCGTCCCAAGCCGCGAGCTAGCGGAGGCGATCGGCCGCGTGTTCGACCTGCCCGTCGCCTCGATCGCCCCCGACGACCAGGACCACTTGGCGGATCGGCGCCTTCTTCGCCGTTGACGTCACGGCAGCCAGCACTGTCACGCGGGAACTCCTTGGCTGTACGCCCACCGGACCGACCCTCATCGAAGACCTCGACGCAGGCGCGTACTCAGCGCGATGACCAGCCACCGCCGACGCCAAACCGCAACGTAGCTGAGAGTAGTGCTGGAGACCCCTTGCCGGGCTGTGAGCTCGGGGCAACCCGTTCGTCGCACGCCGAATGCGCCGCGCCCGGGGGCAGGCGAGAGTGGACGGGTGCAAAGCGGGGTCGTGCTGGCCAGGCGGGTGGCTGCGGTGCTGCTCGTGCCGGCGCTGTGCGCCGGCGGAATCGCGCTGTACCTCGCCGAGCGCTCCGTGGACCACCAGGCCGCGGAGATCGGAGACACGACCGACCCGAATCGGGTGGAGCTGTTCGTGACGGCCCAACAGGTCAACGCGGCACAGCGACGCGTACAGCTGCGCGTCGAGGTCGTCCCGCTCGGCACACTGGCCGCCCCGAACGGCGTCAACACGCCGGCGAAGCCGATCACCTTGTACTCCACCTCGCCCACCCAATCCGAGGTCTTGTTTCAGGCGGGCCGTTCCGCCCCCGCGCAAGACCTGGACGTGAGCCTGTACGGCGGCACGATCTCCGACTACCCGTTCGACGGCTACGACACGGAGATCGCCTTCGCGGCCATCGTGGACGCAGAGCAGGTGCCGGTCTCGATGTCCTTCGGCGACGTCGACCCCCTTTTCCGGTTCGGCACGCTCAGCTCTCACACGACGAACCGCGTCGTCGACATGGTCGAACACGTCACGAGGGCGCAGGGCACGAAACTGATGGCGGTGTTCATGATGGTGGTGATGTGGGCGTTGGCCCTGTCCGTGCTGGCTGGCGCCTGGATCCTGGTCTCGCGTCGCCGCGGCTTGGTCTGGCCCGCCCTCGGCTGGATGGCCGCGACCCTCTTCGCACTCGCCAGCCTGCGCAACGTCGCCCCCGGCGCGCCGCCGATCGGTTGCCTCCTGGACTACGCCGCATTCTTCTGGGCCGAAATCCTCACCGCGGTCGCAGTGGTCTCGGCCGTGCTGTGGGGCGTGCTCGCCGAACGCAGCCGTGAGCCGCTGCGGGGAGAAAAGTAGTCGTCCAGAAGTTGCCCGGCTCACCGGGACGCACACCCACGTCAAGTCTGAAGGTAGGAGGGCACCCCGCCGCCCGAGAACCCGTGCGCACCCGTGTCTACTCACAGCACGCAGGCCAGACCAATGACGTCGAGCGCGACCGCGCCCATGGCGAGGGCGTGGATCACACGTCGAACCGTGAAACCCCTCGCCGAGACTGGCAGCCAGGGAACGGTGAGAACTGCGACGGCCCCGACTGCCGCGGCTGCGACAGCAAGGACAAAGCACACCGTCTCCCGGTCAATAGCACCTGGCGCCGGCGGGACACCCGTATCACCACTGACCGCCGCCCACGAAAAAAAGAAGTCCGCGACCAGGACGAACGGGACGAGACCGATAGCCAAGCCGGCGAGCACGAACGTTTGGATACCCACCTGCCGGCACTGACCCGACAACGAACCCGCTTGATACGGTTCCACCTTCATCGCTCCTCCCCTCGTCGGGCTTCCCTGGCAGCCCTGGCGACTCCGCATGCAGCTTATTCACGAGTACCAGCTAGCCATCGTAGAAGGTGTCAGAGCCCGTCTTTGAACTAGTGGCGCAGGTCAGGTGGCTGATCCATGCGTGACGGTCTTTCGAACGTTCGGTTCGCTGTCACGGTGACGCTGTTCCGGACGCGCTCGCCTGCCCGGGCGGGGGCGCGAGTGCTGTCCTGTCTCATCGTTTAGACAGCTGACTAGTTGGCGCCGTACCCGCAGCGCGCCGGGTCGCACGCCGCGTCGTGGTCCCAGCGCCAGTGAGTCTCGTGGCGGTCGAGGCCGCGCACGGCGTGAAGCAGCCGGTGTTGACGGTGGCGCGGGACGTTGTCGGGTAGCGCGACGAACGTCTCGGGCATGACCGATACCGCGGCTTTGACCCGCTCGCCGTCGCGCATCGTGAGCAGGAGTCTGCAGTCCCACCACCCAATGGGGCAGGGGCCTTCGGAGTGTGGCCAGCCGTGGGCCTCGGGGTCTGGCACCAGGTGGTGGACCGCGTCCGGGTCCAGGTGGGCGCGCAGCCACGGACTCAGGTTTCCCACATCGGGCCGGAAGCGTCCGGCCTCTTCGAACAGCGCACATACCGTGTCCGCGTCGAGCGCCTTTAGCCGCTGCCCTTCGCGCGGGAACCGAGATCGCCCCTTCGGCGGGTGAACCGGCCAGCCGGTCAGCATGGTGGCCCGCTGGCGCAGTGACCTGCGGGGGACGCCCTTGCGCCTGGGCGGTATCGGGGGCGGCGGAGTCCATTGAACACCGTCCTTCTCGATCCACTCCAATATGAGCGATTGCGCTTCGGGGCCAGAGGTGTTCCAGGCCCAGGACATCGGCCGGCGACCGCGCCGTTGCGCGCTCGTTCGCCGCCCGCGGGGCGTGGTGGGCATGTTGTGGCACAGATTCGCCAGGAACCGGATCCGATCGAGATTCGCCTCGCTGGCGCGATCCCAGGACGGGCGATTTCCAGCGAGGAAGCGGATCTCGATCAGCGCCCTGTGGACCACGATGTTGGCGGCCTCGAAGTCATCGACCCTCGGGCATCTGTCGGGCTCCTGCTCGCGGCCGTCAACGCTCTTCGTCATCTCGTCCCCGATCCTGTCAGGCATCTACGGCACGGAGAGGACGAGGTGGCCGTCGTCGGCTTGCTCGACGTGAACTTCGATTCTGCCGTTGGCTGCGCCGGGAAGCACGAGGGTAGCGTAGGGCGAGAATTCCAGCAGGAGCGACCAGCCTGCGCGTTCTTCGCCCTGCAGCGGCGGGGCAGGGCCGGCTGCGGCCCGCCAGGTTGCGTCCTGGACCGTGACGGTCAAGTCGATCTCGGCAGTGGCCAGGCAGGTCGAAGCGTTGGCCCACCATTCAAGGCGTGCCGGCCCGCTGTATCGGTCCACAGCCGCAGTCTGGCGCACGGCGCGGGCCAGGGCGGCCCCCGGGTTCGCCTAAGCTGCGGTGGCGCTCATGTCCGAGGATCGGTATAGCTGCGAGCTGCATAAGAGTGATTGTGCCGCATAAGGACCGGTCCAAGTGTTTGCACCCGGACCGGCCCCATCAGGGCGCCTGCTGTCGTTACGCCTGCTCGTGTCCTTGGCCCGCTATCCCCCACAAGCCCAGGACACGAGGGTCAGTCGTTCTGGTAGTAGCCGAAGACGTCGATCACCAAGGCCGTGGGGCCGGCCGGACTGCCGAGGTTCCAGAAGTCGATGATTCCGGTGGAGCCGGTCGAGATCTGAGCCAGGTTCGGCACCGTCTGTCCCTTCGCCCAGTTGAGGGTCGAGGAAGTCGGCGGAGTCGGCTGTACGGCCGTACCGTCCTGGTAGTCCTGGTAGCTGTTCGGATCGGGGGCGACGGCGAGGTATCCGGAGCCCCCGGTCTGGGTCACAGTGGCGTTCGCCACAATGCCGGTGATGCCCGGCTGGTTGTCGTCGTTCGAATCAAGGCCCATCGGCAGAGCGAAGTACGACGCCGCCCCGGGCTCGAGCGGGCCGTCTTTCCACGTCGATTGACGCGTGTCGAGGTATCGGAACGGCTCGACCGGAACGTAGGCGCCCGTCCCGCTCGCACTGTAGTAACCGACCACGTCGATGACGACGTCGGTGCCGCCGGATCCGCCCGCCATCGCGTTGGCGATGTCGATCTTTCCGTCGGCGCCCACGGGAACCACGGCGGCGTTGGCGATGGTCTGGTCGTGGCCGTAGTTGACGTTCGACGTGCTGGGCGCCGCCTCGCCGTCCGGATAAGCAGTGAGCACGCCGGGACCCGTCTCATCGGTCGCCGTGATGTTCACCGCCACGGCCGTGGCCACCACACCGGCGGGCAGTGCCGCGGCGACCGGTACCGAGACCGAAGCGCCCGAAGCGATCTGCCCCTTCCGCACGCCGGTACCGCTGCGGGTGTCCACCAGCCGATACGGTGTCACCGACGTGTACCCGGCCGCCTGCGACGGCGTGAAGTAGCCGGAGATGTCGACGACGAGGTCGACGCTCGCGCCGTTCGCGCCCGCGTTGTAGAGATCGATGTAACCGTCCTGGCCGACCGGGACGATGGCCATGTTCGGCACCGTCTGACCCTTGGCATAGTTGACGTTCGACGTCCCGGGCGCTGTACTGCCGTCGTCCGGGTAGGCCGTGACGAAGCCCGGCCCAGTCGTGTCGGTGACGGTGATGTTCACCACCGCCGCGGTCACGCCTACGGGAATCTTGCCGTTGCCGCCGACCTCGACACGCACCAACTTGCCGGCCTGGACCTTGGCCAGAGGAGCGCCGATGCCGTGGCGGGTGTCGAGGATCCGGGCCGGCCCGTACGCCGTGTAGTCAGCACCCGCCGTGGTGACGTGCATCGAGTTCTCGGCGCTGTCGCCTGTACCGTCGGTTACCTCCACGGTGACGGTGTAGGCGCCGGGCTTGGCGTAGATGTGCGACGCAGTGGCTTGAGCACCAGCCGTGGTGCTGACAGTAGAGGTGGTCCCGTCGCCCCACTCGAACGTGTCAGTCAGTGCGAGGCTGTACGGGAGTCCGGGATCGGCGGTCGTCGCTTCCACGGAAATGCCGTGCGCGCTGGTGTCGCTACCGGTCAGAGCGAATCCTGCGACCAGATTCGGGTCGGGGTCGGATTCGGTGACCGCGATCGAACCTTGAGCCGCGTCTCCGCCGGCGTCGGTCGCCGCTACTGTCACGGCATAGTTGCCAGCCGACTTGTACGTGTGCGAGATGCTGTAGGTCCCACCCACGTAGGCCCCGCTGGATGTCGAGGTGGTGCCATCGCCCCAACCGATCGTCTCGTTGAGCGCGAGTCCGTAGGTTAGCCCGGTGGGCTCGGGGCTGCTGATCGAGAGTTGGGTCGTATAGGCGCCGGTCTGAGCAGTCTTCAGACTCAGCGACACGTCAGGGTCCGGGGCGGAAAGATTGACCGCCAGGGTCTTCGTTACGGTGTCGCCCCTGTTGTCCGTGAGTGTGACGGTCACGGTGTACGAGCCGTAAGCGCTGTAAGAGTGCGGCTCGGAATAGTCACCGATGACCTGAGTCAGCGTCTGCGTGTACTTGGTGCCGTCGCCCCAGTCGAACGTGACAGTGAACGGAATCGACGTTGAGGGCGCGTAGTTCTCCGTCTGAGATACGGAGATCGAGTAGGGCCCAGTCTGTGTGAGCGAGGTGAACTCGTTCAGGGCCGGGAACGGGCCCTGGTATTGAAGTGCGCCGCGCGTGTTGTACGGGCTCTTGCCGCGCAGGTCGGTGATCAGCGCGCCGGGAGCCGAGAGGTTCGCTGAGTACACCGCAGGTGAGCCCCAGGCCGGTACCGCCTGCATGTTCCACCAGGTGTTCGCCGCGTTGAGCTCTCCCCACGTCGTGGTGTCGTTCGTGTCGTGCGTGCCCTGGGACGTCGCGCCCTGGAAGGCGGAAAGTGAGGCATAGGTCGCGGCGGCCCAGGAGTACGGGGACGTGTCGTCCGTGTCGGTCGAGCCGTAGAGCGCAAAGTCGTTGTAGTCGCTAGTGGTGCCCGCCGCGGACGTCGAGTCGACCGTCACGTCCGCGTTCCAGGTCAGGCTGCCGCTCGAGCAGTTCGACGAGTTGATGTCGACGAAGACGTTGTTCTCGATCGACACACCCGTCGAACTGCCGGTCACTGCGACCGCTCCGCCGCACGAGCGCTGGATCGTGTTGCCGACCACGTCGAGACCGGAAACACCGACGGCCTGAATGGCGCCCGACTGATAGTCAGCCATTACGTTCGAGGCGAGGTCGATGTTGCGTGCGCCGGAAGCGATGGAGATGCCTGTGTCCGCTTCGTCGTCGTATGTGGGCGTCAGTTGCGTTCGGCTGATGGTGATTCCGCTTGAAGTGCCGTCGATGCTGATCGACGGGGCATTGCCGTTTCCGATCGCTCCGCCGGAATCGAAGTTGATGCCGCTCGATCCCTCGATGACCAGCGCCGTTGAGTTGAGGCTCGATGCGCCCAGGCCTGAAAGGGTTACGCTGCTGGCGCCGTTGATGACGAGCGCGGCGCCGCCGATGGTGTTTTCGATGGTGGCGCCGGTAGGGGCGGCCAGAGTCAGACCGGACGTTGTGATCGTTATCGGCGAGTAGGTATAGCCCTCGCCGTTGGCGATGGAGATGACGTCGCCATTGGTTGCCGCATTCACGGCGTCCTGGATCGAGCAATATGGGTTCGCAGCCGTGCCTGCGCCCGAGTCGGTCGAGGTGCCGATGCACTTCTCGGGGTTGCCGGCGTAAATGGTGGTGCCACCGGTCGCGACGCTGCTAGTTCGGGAGGTCGTCGCGCGCGCCGATACTCCAACGCGACGTGCGTTCATCGCCGGACTGCTGAACGATTTCTCCGCCGAGGATGTACCGAGCTTGCCGGTACTCACGGATGGCTTCAACACACTATGCAATGTGCTGGCATGAGCCGGGACAGCGACCATCGAGGCGGTGGAGACGATGACAGCAACCGCAGCCGCGATTCGGCGCTTGCGCACCCTGGACCCCCACGTAGGTTTCTTGGAATCCTGATCCGCCGCCGTGCAGATTGCACAGGGCATTGACACTGGATATCTTAAGACCTTGTGCCTATGCGTCGCCACGTCCACGGTGTCACAGGATTGCTACGAGGCCACCTCGATAAGTCGGCGAAGTAGCCGTCGATGTCGAGAATGAGTTGGGTTGTGCCGCCGCTGTCGTTGGTGGAGCCCAGATAGCTCCGGTAGTTGTCCGGGTTGCCCTGGGTCAGGCTCACGGTGACCCCGTTCGCAATCGTCTGGCCGGCGGAGAAGTTCAGCGATGACGTCGCGGGCGAGAGCGAGATGTTGCCCGTAGTAGTTCAGAAAGCCTTCACGGTATCTGATCAGCGGTTTTGCGGATC
>Ga0073928_10003358_pt1 | contig 25429 bp, 21 predicted proteins | sample PaiPotPPA55metaG_FD_76969 | JGI IMG/M metagenome (GOLD analysis project Ga0073928, IMG submission 76969) | Iron sulfur acid spring bacterial and archeal communities from Banff, Canada, to study Microbial Dark Matter (Phase II) - Paint Pots PPA... ...
GAACCGGCGGTATCGGCAGGATCAGCAACCTGGCGAGCGGGATTAACGGCGGAATCTGGCATAAGTCGATGATTGACAGCGCGGCCAGACGCGACCCCGGGCGGCTAACAACACGCCCGATGAAACGGCCCGGCCTGGCGCCTCGCAACGGAAAAGCGGCTGCATGGGTTTTCGAGGCCGCATTGTCGCACGCCTGCGCGCCCGGGCTACGGACGCGCATGGTCTCAAGCCGGGCCTTCTTCCTTGAATTCCCGTACGGTTTCCAGCGCACGCAGCCGCGTGCAGATCGCTTCGTATTCATTCGACGATACTCGCGAAAGCTCGATCTGCACTTCATCGAGATCGGGGGAATCGTCGCTTTGCTGCACCACGAACTGCTTCACACGCACGCTGCCGGCGCCCAGCACCTCATGCAGCGCATGAAAATTCAGCGTCCCGCGATCGACGAGCAAGGTCAACTGGCGACGCTGTTTCACTGAAATGAAACGCCGCTCCAGCGGCTTGATGCCGGCGAGGATGATCAGGATGATTGCTGTCGCCGCGATCGACGCCGTGTACATGCCGCCGCCGACAGCAAGCCCGATCGCCGCCACGGACCAGAGGCTGGCCGCGGTGGTGAGGCCCCGGACAATCTCACCACGCAACAGGATCGAACCCGCGCCGAGAAAACCGATTCCCGACACGACCTGCGCCGCGATCCGCGACGGATCGAGCACGACGTGATCGCGGCTGAGAACATCGAAGAAACCGAACGCCGACACCATCATGATCAACGTCGAGCCGACGCACACCAGCATGTGTGTCCGCAGCCCGGCGGCCCACGACAGCCGTTCGCGCTCGAAACCGATCACGCTGCCGAGCGCCGCGGCCAGCACCAGGCGGGAAATGAGTTCTACGTTGCTTAACATGGGTGGATTTGCTCCTTATAAGTGTTCTGTGATGGGATGATGGCGCGGCGCCCATGCAAAAGCGGCGAGGCGACGAGGCGACGCAGTGCGCATAAACCGCCGTTGTGCCGAAGCGCGGGCGTTTTGATTTATCCTTGGTGCCCCGCATCGGGCGGCGCACCGGACAGGTTCCACGCACGCCGCCGCGCGCAACCGCCAAACGCAACCACCATCGGTAAGCCGTATGCACGACCCAGATCCAATCGCCGCCACACCCCCGAGCGCCGCCGCCCTCCGTGCGCACTATCACCACGTCGTGCTGCCAATCTGGCGTGGGCCGGGCTTCAACACGGTATTGAGGCTGGCGTTCGAGGCGGTCGCCGAGGACGGCCGCACACCCTTGCCGCCACAGCGGTATCGCGCCATGGCCTGCGCGCGGCAGCTATTCGTGTTCTCGCAAGCGGGCGATATCGATCATGCCGACACGCTGTTCGCTTCGCTTCGGACCTATTTTCAGGACACGAAAAACGGCGGTTGGTTCTATAGCGTCGATGCAACCGGCGCGCCGCATGAGCGTCACAAGGACCTGTACACGCACGCATTCGTGATTTTTGCGTGCGCGGAGTACGCGAAACGGGCCGGTGCGGCGGCGGCGAAGGAAGCGCTGGCGGTGCTTGAGGAAACGTCGGTGGTGATTGAGCGGCGGATGGCAATCAGCGGCGGTGGCGTTGGCGGCTTGTTCAGTTCGGCCATGGCGGAAGATTTTTCCACGGTGCTTGGGCCGCCGCTGCAAAACCCGTTGATGCATCTGACCGAAGCGTGGCTCGCCGCCCGTGAGACGACTGCGGACCCACTGTTCGATCGGCGGCTGGAAAAGCTTGCAGCCGCTTTCGCACGGGCTTTTGTGCATGACGAAACCGGTTGCATCGCCGAATTGACGATCGGCAGCGCCAATAACTGGCTGGAACCGGGTCACCAGTTCGAGTGGCTGTTTCTCGCGGAAGCCAGCCGGCACCCGGCTTTCGATGCAGCGGGCCTGAACCGGGCGCTAGTCCGCGGGTTCGATTTCGTCCGGCAATTTGGGGTCGATCCAGAGACCGGCGGCGTAGCGGCGTCGCTGAATGAACAGGGCGGCGTGATCGATTCGACTCAGCGCATCTGGGCCCAGACCGAATATCTGCGGGCTCTCGCGACGCATGCGGACGAGTCCGCGCGCGCGCAACTGCCGGCGCAGATCGCGCGTTTTGCGGGACGTTTTCTTCGACCGCAAGGGTGGATCGAGAGCCAGTCGGCAGAAGGTCTGGTCATGCGTCCGGAATTGCCGTCGACAACGCCTTATCACCTGGCCACCGCCTACGCCGCGTTGCCCTGACAACGCGCGTCAAGCGCCCAGCGCCTGGCGTTCTCGCGGAATCAAATGCCTCGCCAAGTCGCGAGGCGTTTTTTATTGCGGCTGGAGAAATCGGCGCGATGCCGAACGCTTTGCGCGCTTTCGTTTCAAATCGCTGAGAAAGTTCGTGCAAACCCGGTAATTTGACCACGATTTTGAGATCGTCCTTGCGGAGTGACCATGCGCTACCTACAGTCTTGTGCAGGACCGCGACGAAGGCTCCTGCCCCGATGCGGATTGTGGGACTCACGCTGACTGGACCGAAACCAAGTGTAGGAGTGTCCGAATGGCCGAAATTGTCGATATCGCACGGGGCGCATTGAATGCGCAGCCGTTTAGCGCCTTGCTGGGTACGAAGCTCATGCAGGTCGACTCCTCGAGTCTCACGCTGTGTCTGACCATCCGCGACGAACTCAGGCAACAACACGGTTTTGTGCACGGCGGCGTAGTGAGTTATCTCGTCGATAACGCATTGACCTTCGCTGGCGCATTGCGCCTGGGACCGAAAGTGGTCACGGGCGAATACAAGATCAATTATTTGCGGCCGGCGGTCTCCGGCACGTTGATGGCGCGCGCGCGCGTGGTCTACGCCGGGATGACGCAGGCGACCTGCCAATGTGACGTGTACGTCACCGATGGCGGCGCCGAACGGCTGGTGGCGGTCGCACAGGGAACCATTCATCGGATCAGCGAAATGGCTGCGGAGCTTGAGCCGGTGTTTAACGAGTGAATGGGGGGAGCGTTGGCTTTATGCGTTTAAAGGTCAATTCGGTGACAACTTTGCGGCCCTGACCGCGGAGCCATCGCCGTGAACCTGCTGTAAAAAAGGTCGTTCCAAGCACCGTTGGAACGACCTTATTTTCAAGCGCGCCGCCGCGGCGTCAATCTGCTTGCCGGCTTGGCTGGTTGCGTCGCAATAAAAGCTTACTTCGCGTCGACAGTGCGCTGCTGCTGCTCGCCCAGGCCCTGGATCCCGAGCCGCACGGTCTGTCCGGCCTTCAGGTAAACCGGTGCCGGTTTGACGCCCATGCCCACGCCCGGCGGCGTGCCGGTGGAAATAACGTCGCCGGGTTGCAGGCTCATCACCTTCGACAAATACGACACCAGCGCGGCCACGCCGAACACCATTGTCTTGGTGCTGCCGTTCTGGTAACGATGCCCGTCCACCTCGAGCCACATATCGAGTTGCTGCGGATCGGCGATTTCGTCTTTCGTGACCAGCCACGGGCCGATCGGGCCGAAGGTATCGAAACCCTTGCCCTTGTCCCATTGCGTGCCGTGCTCAAGCTGCCATTCACGTTCGGAGACGTCGTTGATCACGCAATATCCGGCGACGTAATCCAGCGCGTCCGCTTCGCTGACGTACTTGGCTTCGCGGCCGATCACCACGCCGAGTTCGACTTCCCAGTCCGTTTTCTTCGAGTTGCGCGGAATTTCGACGTCGTCGTTCGGGCCGCAAATAGCGCTCGTCCACTTACCGAAAAGCACTGGCTCGGTCGGCACAGGCAGGTTCGATTCTGCTGCGTGATCGGCGTAATTCAGTCCGATGCAGACAAACTTGCCCACGCTGCCCACGCACGGGCCAATGCGCGGTTCGCCCGGCACTTCGGGCAGCGAGGCCGGATCGAGCGCGCGCAACTTGGCCAGTGTGGCGTCGGACAGCGCAGCGCCGGCGATGTCGTCGACTACCTTCGACAAATCGCGAATCTTGCCGCTCTGATCCAGCAAACCCGGTTTTTCCTGACCCTTCGGCCCATAGCGCAGCAGTTTCATCGTGAGTGATCCTTCAGTTTTCAGGTTTTGATTCGGTTTCGAGATATTCAGCTTGAGCGGCTGTTTTGATCGGGTGAAGTCGCTCGAGCTTGCTTTCGATCGCTTGCGGTCAAATGAATCGGCCGGTTATGAGCGACGATTCAACGGATGCGGGTTACAACCATGGCATCGCGATTCCTTCGTGCGGAGTCACGGCGTCTCGCGCGGGGTTGTCGCCAATCTTTTTACCATTCTCTGCTTTCGTTGCAATTGCAGTTGAGGAATTCCGGGTATACCGCGCTCATTCTTCATGCGTTTTGCTCAACTTTCACAGCCGATAAAACTCACGGGCGGTATTGCCGAAGATCGACTGCTGCGCAGACGCATCAAGGTGAGCCGTCAATTGTCGCGCCGCGTCAAACCAGTGTGAATAGTTACCGTTCAAATTCAGCACCGGCCAGTCGCTGCCCCACATCAGCCGCTCAGGCCCAAAAAAATCGAGGAGATGATCGACGTAAGGCTTCAGCGTGGCAACAGACCAGCCGGGCGCGGCTTCCGTCGCGAGACCGGACAATTTGCACACCAGCCCTTGCCCCTGCGGCAGCGCGGCCAGTTCCGCTATGCCGTCCGCCCAGCTTTGCCAGGCCGCATGACCCTCCTTGATTTGCGGCTTCGCACCATGATCGACAACAATTCGCAGCTCAGGAAAGCGCGCCGCGAACACCTTCAACGAAGGGACATGGCGCGAAAATATCAATGCATCGAAGGCGAGATCGTTTTTGATCAGCGCGCGAATTGCCGGAGCGAGAGCTGGACTTTCGATCCAGCGGTCATCCGGCAGGTCCTGCAGCATCGGACGCACGCCTTTGAGCTTGGGTTCGCGCGCCAGTTCGTCGATCAGCTCCACGCTGTCCGGCGCGTCAAGCGGAACCCAGCCAACAATGCCGGCGACAGAGGCGTCGTCGCGAGCGAGATCAAGCAGATAGCGCGTTTCATCGACCGTGGGCGCAGCCTGCACCACCACTGTCCGCGCAACGTGCACGGCCTCGCGAAGCGGCTTCAGGTCATTGGGACCGAAAACCCGGTACAAGGTCTGAAGCTCGGGCGTCAACCAGCCATAGTCACCACGTGATGGATCCCAGAAGTGCTGATGCGCATCAATTTGTTCAGCGCTCATGGTTTGCCTGCGTCGGCGTGATCGGTGCCTGCTTGATCCAGGCGTGGCACAGGCGCGGCACGATGCAACAAACCAGCCGCTCGCAACTCGTCCCACAAAGCATCAGGCAACGGATCGGCGAACGAAGCCGCGTTCAAGCGCACTTCCTCAGGATTTCGTGCGCCCATCAGGACCGTGGCCACAACTTTATGCGCATAAGGAAACTGCAGAGCCGCGCTCGACAAGGCAACGCCATGCGCACGGCATATCCGCTCCAGCGAATCGACTCGTTCGATAATCAACGGCGGCGCATCGACGTAATTGAACTTTTTGTTGTCCGCATTCCGCGTTGCATCGGACGTCAGTCCTCGCGCGAGAATGCCCGAATTGAACGCACCGCCCAGAATGAGGCTGACGCCGCGCTTCTCGCATTCAGGCAGCAAGTCGTCGAGTACCGCTTGCTCCAACAACGTATAACGTCCCGCCAACAACGCGCAATCGATGTTGAATTCCGCCATCACGTCCAGGATTGCAGCGCCTTCGTTCACACCGAGTCCAACGGCCTTTACGCCACGCGATGTGCGCAGTTCATCCAGCGCGCGGAAACCACCTTCGTCCGTCAGTTGCCGCCAGTAGTGCGCGTTGTCGTCGCCGTGCGTGACGCGGCCGATATCGTGGATCAGCACAATGTCGATGTCGACAATACCCATGCGCTGCTGGCTGTCTTCGAACGATCGCAGAATGCCGTCGTAGGTGTAGTCGAAAATTGCCTGGAACGGCAGCGGGTCCGACCAGCCTTCGCTGCCATCGTAAGGCGTGGTGCGCGGGACAAAATGACGGCCGACCTTCGTCGACAACACGTAGTCTTCGCGCGGGTATCGGCGCAATGCATCGCCGAGCCGGTGCTCGGCTTTCGTGTGGCCGTAATGCGGAGCGGTATCGAAGAAACGGATGCCGCTTTGCCACGCGGCGTCCACGGTCGCTTGCGCGTCAGCCTCGGAAAGCTCGTGATACAGGCCACCCAGCGGTGCAGTGCCCAGCGACAACGCCGTGACTTCCAGCGAGGTTTTGCCCACTTTGCGCTTTTTCACAACGGGATTTCCTGTGATCGGGTTCATTGGGTCCGCCTGATGAGTTGGACTGCTGCGTTCGACTGCTGCGTTCGACTGCTGCGTGGGACCAATAAGTCAGGTTCAGATCGAAGTAATCGCTACCGCATACCGCGGCGTCGCGTTCGCCGGCAGGCACGCCGGACCAACCGGCTCAAAAGTCTTGTAGGTCAGGATGAACTCCTGATGACCGAGGGACTCCGACTTCGACGCGGCGCCGGACGCCACGCGCACGGTGGCATCGAATACTTCACGGCCGACTTCATCGAGCGTCGCGCGACCTTCCAGGATGCGGCCCGCATCCACATCCATGTCGCCCGAGAGATTTCGATATGTTGCCGGATTAGCGCAAATCTTGATGACGGGCGAAATGGCTGAGCCGACCACCGACCCGCGTCCCGTTGTGAACAGGATCACATGCGCGCCGCACGCAATCAGTTCGCCGATTTCCGCGTTGTCGCTAATGTTCGGAAATCCAAAACGCGGTTCGCCATCGGGAACGACGTCAAGCAGATACAAACCGCCGACGGGCGGAATGTCACCGGGTTTGATGATTCCCACAATGGGCGATGCGCCGCTTTTCGCATACGCGCCGAGTGACTTTTCTTCCTGCGTGGTAAGACCGCCATCCGCGTTGCCGACCGCGAACGAACCGTGTCCCATGGTCGAGTAATAGCGGGCGGCCTTGTCTACGCACGCGACAATTTCACGACCCAGTTCCGGGCGCGCGGCCCGGCTTTCCATGTGGAATTCGCAGCCGACCAGTTCCCCGGTTTCCTCGAAAATGCAGGCGGCGCCGGCGTCGATCAGCGCATCGAACGCGCGGCCCACCGCGGGATTCGCCGTAATGCCGCTCGTGCCGTCCGAGCCGCCGCAAATCGTGCCGACGATCAATTCGTCAAGCGCCATTGGCACCTTCGGTTGCTGCGCGAGCGTCGCGCGGACCTCGCGAATCCAGTCGATGCCATTCTGGATCGTGCTGCGCGTCCCGCCCTTTTCCTGGATCGTCAGGACCTCGGCCGGGCGGCCGCTCGCGCGCACGGCGTCGACCAGATAGTGCTTGTTCATGCTCTCGCAGCCAAGCGAGACGAACAGGACCGCACCCACGTTCGGATGCGTGGTCAGCCGCTCCATCATCTTTTCGGCATAGCCGTTCGGGTAGCAACCCGGAAAGCCGATCAAGTGAACCGGTGGTTCCCGCTCGGCCGTGGGGTCGTCGAAGGCGTCAAAGGCGTCGAACGCCGGACGAAACTGCGCGACGATTTCCCGCGCGACGTGATGCGCGCATTCGACGAGATAAGCGACCGCGATTACATTGCGGATGCCCTTGCGGCCATCGGCGCGCAGGAAGCCTTGAAGCAGCGGAGGGGTGGTTGCCGTCATTGGCTTAGTGGTCCCGGTGATCCACGAACGCATGGCCGGCGTCGTGGGTGTACGTCGGGAGATAGTCGCTCTCGAGATTATGGGTATGCAGATGTTCGCCAGACTGAACGTCCGACGTCACATGGCCAATGATCGCGCCATACCGAAGCACTTTTTCATCGGTCCGCAACGCGCGCCGCGCGACTTTGTGCCCGAGGTCGATGGTCTTCGCAAGCGTGACGATCTCCCCTTCGATCTGCACACGCTCCCCGGCTTCCAGACGAGCGCCCGCTATCAGGCAATTGTCCTGCGGGCTTTGCAGAATGAGACGGGCGTCAGTGGGCTTGTGAGGGACTTGCTGCACAGAAACTTCCTTGAGAACGGACGACATTCAGGCGGCATTCAGGCGGTCGTATGAGCAATGCCGCGGGTTTGCATCAGTACAATCATTCATCAGTGAACGTATTATTCATATGCGGACAAGTCGAAGTCAAGCTAAGTGCGTCGCTGAGCGGTCCGTGTTTTCCCTTAGCATCTTGCTTTTAAGCGACCTAACTGAAGGCCATCATGCAGGCAGACGATCCCACCGACGCCGACCGGTACCGCGCGCCCGCGCTGGATAAAGGTCTCGATATCCTCGAACTGCTCGCCGAGCAAAAGGATGGACTCACGCGCGCCGAGATCACGAAATCGCTCGGGCGCAACGCCAGCGAGATGTACCGGATGCTCGAGCGGCTGGTCGCGCGGCAGTACGTGGTGCGCTCGCCCGCGGGCGATCGCTATTCGCTTAGCCTGAAGTTGTATGCGCTCGCGCACCGGCACCCGCCGATGAACCGTCTGATCGCGGAAGCCTTGCCGATCATGCAGCGTTTCGCCGATCGCGCAGAGCAGTCGTGTCATCTCGCCGCTTATGACCGCGGCAATCTGCTGGTGATCGCCCAGGTCGACGGGCCGGGAACATGGGGGATTTCAGTACGGCTCGGCGCGCGGGTTGGATTGATCGATACCGGTTCGGGACGCGTGATCCTCGCGTTCCAGAGCGCCGAACAGCGGACGCATATGCTTGCGGAGCACACACGTGTGAAGGGTGAATCAGCGCTCGATCCGCTCGCGCTGGAAAATGCGTACCGGCAGATTCGTGCGGATGGGTTTCTCCATAAGGAAAGTCAGCAAACCTTCGGCGTGATGGACGTGAGTTTCCCGCTGCTCGGACCGTCCGGCCAGGCGATTGCGACGCTGACGTGTCCGTATCTCAGGCGTATCGACGAATACGTGGCGCCTTCCATTAGCGAGGTGAGCGCGCTGCTGGGCCAAGCGGCGGCGGCCCTGTCAATGTTTCGCGAACCGGATGTGGAGTTCGGCGATTCGCGGGATTCGAGAGCACGATTCGAGCGCGGCATAGACGTAGCAGAAGGTGGCAGATAGAAGGCGGAAGATTCGCCGGCCGGATTCGGTTGAAAGTTCCGGTTCGGGATTCGGCAGGCTGCAGATCCGCGCGACGCGTTAGAATGGCGACCCTCTCAAAAAGCGGATCGTCGCTTCCCGCGACGTTTCGCGTCTTTTTTCTACGCAAGGCAATGGCGAAACTCCTCTCCGATCCCGAATTCCAGCGCTTCTCCGAACTTCAGCAAAAGCAGTCCAGCTTCACGATCACGAGCGAGGAAGCGGACGAGTTGCGCGATATCGTCGCTCGCGCGCAGCAAAAGCGCGACGACCGCGCGGCCGCTATGCAGTCGATCGAAACGTTTATCACGCAGTTCGACATTGGCGCGGACGAACTCTTTACAGCCGACCAGATTGCCGATGCAGCGCGCAATTTCGGCCTGATTCCCGCAGCGAAGAAAGAGCGCATGCTGCCCCCGCAGTTGTCGTTCAACGGCAAGCCGTACCAATGGACCGCTCGCGCACTGCCGGACGACATTCGCGTCCCGTTGTTCGAGGCGTTCACGTCGGGTGCGTCGGTGAAAGCGTTTATTGCCACGCCCAAGGACACTACGCGTTGCGCGGCGACTATTGCACGTCTTGAACGCGAAACCGGCAGCGCCTACGCCGATGCGTGGCTGGAAGAACTCGCCGTATCTCGCGCGCAAGTCGACGAAGCGCTCGCCAAGCTGCCCGCTTGATTCGAATGGCGGCGGCCGCGGGTAAGCGAGCCGCGACCCCATTCCGGCCGCTCATTGCGGCGGCCGGCTTTCAACGCCGATCCCCTTCATCGCTTTCATGGCCTTCATGACGGCAGCGCGTTGGTGTTGGTATCAGCATCGGTATCGGCTGCGGCCAGGCGCATCCTGAAACCGGTCACGCCAGGGTCCTCGGTGGCCGTTATCTCGAATCCCAAACGGCGCGCGAGTCCGATCATGCCGGTGTTCTCGCGCAATGCCTCGCCTACCAGCCAGCGTGTCCCCCGCGCCCGGCAATACGCAATGATCCGCGTCAACAGCAACAGTCCCAGCCGCTTGCCCTTCTGATCCGAGCGCACCGCGACCGCAAATTCGGCTGTCTCGTTGTCCGGATCTGCAACGGCGCGCACCACCCCAAGCGTCTCGATCGCGTCGTGCTCTCCCGTGACCGCGATAAATGCCATTTCACGGTCGTAGTCGATCTGCGTCATCCGGGCAAGCTGCGAGTGATCGAAACTGCGCACGGAACTGAAAAACCGCAGACGCAAATCGTCCGGCGTCATTGCGGCGACGAAGGCGCTGTGAGCGGCTTCGTCGTCGGGGCGGATAGGCCGCACGGTGATACGCAAGCCGTTCCAGTCGAGCATCTCCTCCAGTTGCCGCGGATACGGCTGAATGGCGAGCGGCGTGCGATGCGCGGCGAGCGTCAGATGCGGTTCATAGACCAGGACCGCCTGGCGGGTCACGGATACCGTCAACCGCAGCGCGACAATCTGCTCGATCTCGCAGACGGCCTGCGACAACGCCGTCAACGCCGCCAGCAAGTTCTCCGCCGGGAGCTCGCGCGCTCTCGGTGAACGCATCACGAGATCGCGCGCCAACACCGGGTTGAGCGGTGGAAGCGCGAATTCGTGCGGCGCGTCGGGCAGCCCGAGCGCGCCAACGGCCTTGAACTCGAACACCGGTCCGAACACACGATGGTTCAGCAAGCGGACGTCAATCTGGATGGCGTCTTCGCTCCGCGGCCCCGCCGGTCCCGCCTTCACCATCACGCCGAATTGCGCCAGCACCCGCGACGCCCGCTCGCCGTCCAGTTCCGCGACGCCCGCCGTCAACGCGGCCATGACCTGAGCCTGCGCGCTGTCCAGCGCGACCACTGTCTGAGGACGTGGCCCGTCGGGCGTCTGCATCAACAACTCGCGCCCCTGCCGATAGTCCACAAGCCGTGCGAAACCCCGCGCCAGGCGCTGAGGGGTGGTATGCACAGGAATGCCATGGGCGTGCAACGCATCGCGCGTGGCCTGATCCACGCAGCCGAAAAAGCACGCCAGCAAACCGCGATACGCGTGGCTTTGCTGCTCGATCAGCATGCGCGCGACTTCTGCGACAGGCGCGGTGTGCGTTGGTGCGTGGACCACGAACGCCGTCCCGGTGTCGCGATGCGGCGCCAGCGCTTCGAGCGCCGCGCCGAAGTCCGCGGCAGTTGCGGTATCTCCCAGCTGCAGCGGATTCTCAAGCCGCGCGCGCGGCAAAACGGCGGCGACCGATACGCGCGCGGCCTCGGGCCAAAGCGCCAGCGCGTCGCCGGCCGCGGCAAAAGCGTCGGCCGCGAGAGCGGCCACGCCGCGATCACTGGTGATGACCGTCGCCCGGTCGCTCGCAGCCACACGGCCCACGCCGAGGGTCTCGATTTCGTCGAGCAGGTCGTCAAGGGAATCCACGCGCACGAGGCCGGCGCGCCGGAATGCGGCGCTATAAAGCGCGTCGAAAGGATCGTCGTGGCCTGTGCGTAACACCAGCACGGGTTTGTTGCGCGCCGCCGCCCGTGCCGCCGACATGAATTTGCGCGCCATTTGCACCGATTCGATGGCCATCAGGATCGCACGCGTCCGAGAGTCGCTTGCGAGGAAATCGAGGATGTCCCCCACGTCGACATCGGCTTCGTCGCCCAGTGCAACCACCCGCGAAAAACCCAGGCCACGTGCGTTCGCCCAGCCCATCACGCCGTTGGTCAGCGCGTTCGACGCCGATACCCAGGCCACCCCGCCCGCCGCGATGGCACATGACGGCGCGCCCAGCACAGCGCCCAAAGCGGGCGTCATCACGCCGACACTCGCCGGACCGGCCACGCGCAGCAAAAACGGCCGAGCAGCCGCCAGCGTGCGACGTGTCCAGTCCTTACCCTCCAGGTCCCCCGCCTGCCCGATTATGACGACCGCCCGCGTGCCACGCTCCCCGAGGTGCCCGACGATCCGCGGCCACGTATGCGGCGGTGTGCACAGCACCGCCACGGTCGGCGCGTCGGGCAGGTCTTCGATGCCCGCAAAAACCGCGGCCCCATTCAACTGACGATGCTTCGGATTCACCGGCCAGACAGGGCCCGCGAAGTTGGCGGCACTCAGCCGCGACCACACCATTTCGCCAATACTGCCAACACGCAGCGACGCCCCGATCACGGCGATCGACTTCGGGTTAAACAGTGCGTCGAGATTACGTACGGTCATGCGGCCTCCATATCGGGAATGTATCGAGCATAGGCGATTCGTGCGCCCCCAACTACTAGCCGGATGGCCTATGTCCCGCTTTTTCCAGCAACCGCTCTCACGTTTCCTGATGCCCATTATGAGAATTCGTTTTGTTTCAGCGTCAACCGAACGGGCTATTGTTTCGCACCGGGAACCAAGGTAATTTGATCGAACGCGGGGCAGGAGCGATTCTGGTTCGTAATCCAGGAGGCACGTTTACTCGGCCACAAAGAAAACCGGGAAAGTTGGGCGGTAAGGAATCACTATGCGACATCTTCCATCGTTGATTGCGTTGCGTTTCTTCGAAGAGACCGCGCGTCATTTGAGTTTCAATCGCGCAGCGCAAGCGTTGTGCGTCACACAAGGGGCTGTAAGCCGTCAGATCAGGCTACTGGAAGAGTCACTGGGCGTGAAGCTTTTCGAGCGCGACCATAAAGGAATCCGCTTGACGCAGGCCGGCGTGTTGCTGATGCCATCGGTGACCGAGGCATTTGACGTGATCGAGCGCGGAACACGTCACCTGACGGGAACGGTCGAGCGCAAGCGGTTGATTGTGTCGTTGCCGCCCACCTACGCGACGCAGTGGTTTTCGTCGCGGCTAGGCGCACTCGCGGAGCAGTTGCCGGACGTCGATCTGTCTATTCGAACGCAGGACAGCGACGAGTGTCATTGCAGCGTGCGCTTCGGTCGCGACGCTGCTGCGCATGGGTGGTCGGAACTGTTGATGGTGGAGCGGCACGCGCTCGTGGGATCGGCATCATTCACCGGGACACCGGTCGAGATCCTGCTGGATCGATTGCCCGCGCTTCACGTGCTGCACGAAGATGTGCGCCTCAACCTGTGGCCGGACTGGCTGGCGAAAGCAGGACTGCCGCCGCGCTATGCGGAGAATGGTATTGAATTTTCAAATCTGCAGCAGGCGATCCATGCGGCGCGACGCGGCGTGGGACTCGCCGTGGTAGATCTGAACATGATTGCCGATGAGCTGACCGAGGGTGCACTCGTGAGGATGTCCAACGTCGATATCATCGGGCCGTTCGGATACTGGCTGGACGTGCCGGAAGCACATCGCGACGCCAGCACCGTGACCGCCTTTGCGGAATGGCTGCGCCATGAAGCTGCCCTGCCGGTTTGAACACAAGTCTCGGCTCAGGATTGAAGTTCGATATGGACCTCAACCGGGAACATCGTCTCAGTGAATGCTTGCCGGTCAGCTTGACCCCACTCTAGCGTGCAACAGTCGCCGGCTGGGCCGTACCCGCTACACCGTGTTCCCCGCTCGCCACCGTGTCACTCCCCGCCACACAATGCGACTGCAGCGACAAATACCCGGGGTTATAAGCCTTCGCCTCTTTCTTCGGCAACGTATAGCTGATCCGGCATTGCTCGACCGGACCACTGCCCCACTTCACCGTCAATGCTCCCTGATCTTCAAGACCGCGCGCAAATATTCTGCTGTCCTGACCGACCACACCCACGCTCCTGCCTTGTTCGTCTTCCACACTCGCTCCAAATGGCAACGTTCCACCACCCAGTTTCGGCGCCTGAATCAATGCCGCGCGCCCGCTCACCGTCTCGTACTTCATCATCACTATAGAGCCTGCGCGCGGCGCCACTTGCGCTGATGTCGATTTAAATTCGACATCCGTGGACGTGCCCTTCGGATCAAGATCCACCACGTTCATGCTGTACGGCGACAGGTACGGAATCACCGCGTAACCGCGTGAATCCACCTTCGTGCCCGGTGAACTCGCCACCATCGCCCCCGCGGCCGCAGGCGCCTCCACAATACCGATCGTGTCACCCACCGTCTGCGAGAACGTCACCCCGCCCGGGTGCGCCACCACCGAACCCTGCACGCCCGCCGACACCTGGCGCGTGCCCGCACCGCCGCTCGCCGATGCGTTCAACGTCGCGTAAGGCGCACGGTACGTCCCGCTCACCCCCGCATTGCCGTTGTTCGCCGACGTGCCGCCCGCGTTGTACGTGCCATATCCGTTGTACGAGAACTGGTTCGTTTCGCCCAGCGAACCGCTCACGTTCGCCTGCATGTTGGTCGCGCCATCGGAGGTGTGCGAGGCGTTCGTGGTCAGCATCGGCGCATGCGCCTTGTGGCCCAGCGGAATGGTCGTGCTCAGCATGAAGTCGTTCGACATCGTGCCGTCCATCGACCGCGTGCGCCCAGCCGTCACGCTGTACGTGCCGTACTTGAACGCGTTGGTGTAGCCGGCCTGGAACAGCGTGTCGGTGCCGCCATGATTCCAGTAGTTCTGCGACGATCCCGTCACGAACATCGTGCCATGCTCACCCAGCTTCTGATTCACCGATACCTGCATGCGATTGCGCTGCCGATAGATCGAGTTGATGTCCCCGCCGTGGTCCGCGATGTCCCTCACCGACGCCGCGTCGTTCAGGTTCATGTACCCCGCGGTCGAGAAACGATACGCCGCCACCGACACATTCGTGTCCGTTGCCGCAATGAACTTGCTGTAGCCCACGCGCAAGCTCGTGCCGTGCATCGACTGCGCGTTCGGGATGCTCGTGAACGCGCCCGTCACGTCCATCGAGAACGCGCCCATGCCCGTGTTCAACGCACCGCCCAGGTTCATCGCGCCATATCCGGTCGATGCCACCACGCCGCCATAAGCGGTGACCGCGTTGGTGAGGCCGCGCTGGATCGTGAATTGCGCGAACACGGGTTTCGTGTCGAGCGAATCGTTGCGCAACTGGCCCGCGGTCACGCTGAAACGCGTCACACCCGGGCGCAGCAATTGCGCCACCGATGCGAACGGCACCGTGAACTCCTTGCTGCGGCCATCGGCTTCAGTCACGGTCACCACGAGGTCACCGCCGTAGCCGGTCGAGTACAGATCGTTGATCTCGAACGGACCCGGCGCCACGTTCGTTTCCTGCAACACCTGGCCGTTCTGGCGGATCGTCACGCGTGCATTCGTTTCAGCAGTACCGCGCACGACCGGTGCGTAACCGCGCATCGATTCAGGCAGCATGCGGTCGTCGGTGGCCAGTTGCACGCCGCGAAACGAGATACTGTCGAAGATCTCGCCGGTTGTGCTGGCATCGCCCACGGTCAGTTGCGCGCCCAGCTTGGTGACGTCGCGCTGCGCATACGTCGCGATGTTGTCGAACTGCGTCTTCTGACCCGTGCCGGCCGATACCGACGATTGATGGCGAATGTGCCATGCGCCAATGTTCACGCCGGCGCTCAGGCCCAGGTAGCTTTGGCTCGAACCCACACCCGAACCTTCCGTGTGGTACGTGTTCGCGTTGTAGCTGATGAAACCGCCATTCACGCCCTGGTCCCACTGCTCGGGCGACACATAGCCACGCGCGGAATTTTTCATGAAGGCTTGCGGCACACTCAGTTCAAGCGTCTGTTGCGTGAAGTCGAAGTCAACAGTGGCGCCCGGTACGGTTGCGCCTATCTCCTCGCAGGTTTCAGCATGGGCCGCTGTGCTTGAAGCAGTGCGTCCGGCGGCCGCATCGGCCTTCGCCAGATCAACACCTGCGCGTTGCAGCAGCGCACGGCTGAAACACGGCTTCGAACCGAGCTTGCCGTCAATCGAAACAAAGCGAATGTCCTCGCGCGCCAGACGCGTTCCGTTCACGATCAGGTCGACCGGGTACGTCCCCGGCGACACCGCGTTGCCGCGCGTGAAACGACTCGTATCAACCGTGCTGCCCGCCTCTCCACGCAAATACATGTTGTCGAAGCTGACTTCATCGACAGCGCCCGTCTGGGTCTGCGGCGTGACCGCGGCATCGGCCACGGCCTGGGGAATCGCCGCGCACGCCATCATCGAGAAAGCGATCGCGGCCAGCGGCTTCAGGCGCAGTCGGAACAGGTCCTGGCCCTGACTAGAGGAAGCGGGTTGAGCGACGAATTTCATGATGTAGCCTGCAATGGTTCGGTCGATTCGGACGCGACTTGACCCACCGGGCTGTTCGGGACAGTCCGCTCGGTAAAACGCGTTTGGGAGTGTTGGGTGTTGAGGAAGGCGTCGGCTTGGGTACGGCTCGCGGCGCCTTCAGTGCGCCCCCGTAGGGGCGCAGCCTTGCGAGCCTTACGGCGCTACAGGTACGTCGAACGGCAGGGCGCCGCCGAAATCGCTGATACCCGAGTACTTCACGTGAGCGTTGGCAGGAATCGTCTTGAGGTTCTTCACCGCAAACTGCGCCGTGCCGCGGGGCTCGACCATGCCGCCAATGTCATTCGTGTAGGTCTGGCCCGCGCCCATCACATCGATCTTGCTGAACGACACGTAGTACGCCGTCGGGTTGGTCGCCTTCACGTCGTAGCCCTTGTTATCAGCCGAGGGCACGAGCTTCCAGGTCAGCTTTCCAGCCGCTTCCTCCGGTGTGCCGGCCAAGCCCTTCGGACGCGCGAACACCTTGATGCGGGTGCGGAATGCAAACTGCAGCGAGTTGGTATTGGCGGCATTGGTGGCATCGGCGCTCTTCGCCACCTTCGGCGGCACGTCCAGCACGTTCAGCCAGAACTCCGACTCCCGGTCCTGCGGCAGCGCATCGCCCGTGTACATCATCCGGATCGTTTGCGATTTCTTCGCATCCATGCGGAAGATCGGCGGGGTCAGCACGAACGGCGCACTCGCCTCGCCCGGCTTCGCATCCGCGTTGCCCTTGTCCATCCAGACCTGCACCAGCGACGGTTCGGCGCGATCGTTGGTCAGCTTGACCGTCACCTCACGATTTTCAAGGGGATACACCACCCGCGTGCCGCCCACGGTCACGCTCGCACCCGCACTGCCGGCCGCGAGCGCCGCAACCAGACCCAAACCACATGCAATTCGACTCAGGGACTTCATGATTGATGCTTCTCCGTGAAAAACGTATCTCGAAATTTCGATCAAAAACAGGCACCTGCACCCGCAGATGCCTGCTCGTACGGCTTACTGGTAGTCGACCGTGTACTGCACCGAGGTGTTGACCGGACCGGCTGTTGCCTTGCCCGTGGCGTAGTACTCAGCGAAGTACTTCAGGTCCGCCGCGCCCGACACAATCGCCACGCCGTTGCCGGCCATGTCGTTGTTTTCGCCTGTCAGGATGTTGATCGGCAGACGCGATGCGTTAAGCAAACGAACCTGAACGTTCTTCGCGCCATTAGGTGCCTGGTTGATCAGATAACCGGTGTCCGAGGCGACCGTCGGGCCGTTTTCAAAATGGGCCACGGCCTTCGTTTCGGTCGAGCAGCCGCTCAACACGAAGGTCATGTCGGTGCCATCTGTCGTGCCGGCGGTCTGGCCCTTCGAGGCCAACGTGCTGGCCGTGACCGGCCGCAGCGTGACGTTCTTGTCAGCGGCGCCTGCCACTTTTGTATCGATCGAGCAGGTCGTGTCGGTCACTGAACCGGTGAAGGTGATCGTGCCGTCAGAAGCGTTGGCGCCCGTTGAAGCCAGAGCGATCGTAGCGAGGGTTGCAGCAGCAGCGACGGTGGAGAGGAAGGATTTCATGAACGTTTCCAATAGAGAAATGAATAAGGGTTATGTAGACACTTGCGGCGCTTAGGACTCCTATCCCAGTTGATGCCGACCGCGCAGTGCGAGCCACCATTTATTTCATCGTCTGGATTCGTGTGAGAGGCGATGAACCGGTTCGTCTGCGAGTGAATGAATATTAAGACCTGACGCTGACGATGACCCTCGGAACTCTCTTAAAGAATTAGGACAAAATTAAGAATTACTAGGAATGAAATGGTGCGGGGGGACGGAGGCGCTGGCGGGGCTTTGAATGCGAAAAAGGCGTCCTGGGGAGCGGACGCCTTTTTAGAAAGGTGAGGGTTTTCGGGAGGTACTGCTTATCCGGGCGAGCGGGTTATGAGGAACCGCTCGCGGCGCGCAAAGTGAGGTTACGCGTCTCGGGCGCCCAGGCTATTGATACGATCATGCCGATCAGCAGCACAGCGGCTAACACCATCATTGTGTAATGAAACCCGATCTCCGCAATACCAACGGGCAAGAGGAACGTACCAATCGCCGAACCGAGCCGACTGCACGCAATGGCGAGCCCGACACCCGACGCACGTACTTCCGTCGGAAAACATTCGGGAGGGAAGACACCCACAAGATTGCTGAACGCCGACATCGTCAAGGTAAAGATGGCGAATGCAACAATCATGGCGAGCGTTGCGGACGACGGCAGCAAGCTCATGGTCACAAGCATCGCGCAAGTGACCGCAAACGATCCGATCAGGAAGTGTCGACGCGGCAACTTGATGGTCAGCCAGATTCCCAGCACCGCCCCAATGACGAGCACGGCGTTCAACAGCAGGTCCGCGCCGCAACCATTGCTCAGCCCGATCACCTTCAGGATGCCCGGCAGGAACGTATAGATCGCGAAGTATGGAATCACCAGACACACGAAGAAGCCGCAATTGAACAGGGTCCGCCGGATCAGGTCCGGCTGAAACAGGCGTGCATAGCCGTATTTCATGTTGGTGCCGGCCATTGCATCCTCGACGTCGAGCGTCACGCCAGGACCGAAATGCTTACGCACGATGTCATTCGCTTCCTTCACGCGTCCCTTGCCAAGCAACCAACGTGGCGATTCCGGCGTTCCAATGCGCAACAGCAGCACAATAAGCGCGGGAAGACTCGCGGAAGCAAGCAGCCAGCGCCAGGCGTCAGGCGCGGCATCTCCGTAAGACATGCCGAGCACGTTCGCCACGACATAGCCGATCGTCCATACCACGCTGAATGAGCCGAGAAGTGCACCGCGATGCTTGCGGGGAGAGAACTCGGCGAGGATGGCATGTCCGACCGTGAAGTCACCGCCCATACCGAAGCCGATCAATACCCGCAACGCGAACAATTCCATGGGTGACGTAGCAAAGAATTGCAGGAATGCCGCGACCGTGATGATCACGAAGCTGCTGAGGAAAATGCTCTGACGACCCAGTCGATCGGACAGCCGGCCAAACACCAGACTGCCCAGGAAAATCCCGATGAGCGCGGAACTGCCGATCGCACCCATCCAGAATGAATCGAGCGGCATCTGCCGGTTCATCGACGCCAGCGCATAACCCACCGTGCCGAGCGCGTACCCTTCCGTAAAGTGAGCGCCAAAGGTAAGGCCCGCGATCTTCACGTGGAAGCGGTTCAGCGGAATGTCGTCGAGTAAAACGGGTTTCGGCGTCTGCGGATCTTGCGGGTGAATGGCTGTTGTGCCCGCATGAAGCGGTGGACTGATCGGGAATGCACTACTTGATGTGTCCTGGTGACTCACTGCGTCTCCTTGCTTATACGTTCTCTAATGGCGCACGCCGCCAGCACGCTTACGCGTGCCCATCGGCTTCAGGCGTCCGGCGTTTCGTGTTCAGCGTTCAATGCCCGTCAGGCCGCTGATCATCATGTATTTCAGTTCGGTGTATTCATCGAGGCCATACTTCGATCCTTCGCGTCCCAGGCCCGATTGCTTGACTCCGCCAAACGGCGCAACCTCCGTCGATATGATTCCTTCGTTGATACCCACCATTCCTGTCTCGAGCGCGTCGGCAACCCGCCACGCCCGGCCCAGGTCACGTGTATAGAAATACGCGGCGAGTCCGAACGGGGTGTCGTTGGCAAGCGCGATTGCTTCGGCCTCCGTCTCGAAACGGAAACACGCGGCCACCGGTCCGAACGTTTCTTCCTGAGCGATCGACATGGTGCGGTTGGCGTGAGCGAGTACCGTTGGTTCGTAGAATGTCCCGCCCAGCGCATGGGGACGCCCGCCTGTCAGTACCATCGCGCCCTTGCTTAGTGCGTCTGCGACGTGATCGCAGACTTTCGTGAAAGCGGCCTCGTTGATGAGCGGCCCTTGATCGACTTCCTGTTCGAGTGCGTTACCCACGCGAAGCTTGCGTGCGGCGTCGGTCAGGCGTTGAGTGAATTCGCCGTACACGCCCGCCTGAACGAAGAAGCGATTCACGCATACGCAGGTCTGGCCTGTGTTACGAAACTTCGATGCCATCGCACCTTGTACCGCTGCGTCGAGATCAGCGTCGTCGAATACGATGAACGGCGCGTTGCCCCCAAGCTCCAGCGAGAGCTTCTTTAACGTGTCCGCGGATTGCGCGGCGAGCAGCTTGCCTACGCGCGTTGATCCCGTGAACGACAGCTTGCGTACCACGGGCGATGCGGTCAACGCCGCGCCGATTGCAACAGCGTTCCCGGATACGACGTTGAACACGCCCGGAGGAATGCCGGCTTCCTCTGCAAGGGTGGCGAGCGCCAACGCACTCAACGGTGTTTCCTCCGACGGCTTCAGCACCATCGTGCAACCTGCTGCCAATGCGGGACCGGCTTTGCGCGTAATCATTGCGAGTGGAAAATTCCAGGGCGTGATGGCCGCGACCACGCCGACCGGCTCGCGCGTCACGATAATCTTCGAGCCCGGCTTCGGGCTCGGGATCACGTCTCCGTAGCTGCGCTTGGCTTCCTCTGCAAACCACTCAAGAAAGCTCGCCGCATAGGCCACCTCGCCCTTTGCTTCCGCGAGCGGCTTGCCCTGCTCTCGCGTCAGCAATTCAGCGAGTGCATCACGATGCTCGAGCATCAACTCTCCCCAACGCCGGACCCGCGCCCCGCGCTCTTTCGCGGTCAGTGCGCGCCAAACGGGAAACGCGATCTCCGCCGCGCGGATCGCTTGAAGCGTTTGCTCTGCGCCAGCTTTCGCGACATCAGCAATGACTTCGCCTGTGGCCGGATTGCGAACGGCGTACGTTTCAGCACTTTTGTGCCAGGCGCCGTTGATGTAATGCTCTTTGCGAAGCAGATTCATGCTGCGTCCTTGATCGGTTGAACGAAGTCGCCTTTCGGGACGCGAGGTTCGCGTGCGGTACGACGCCCTGCCGTGTAGTCGTTGATGACATCGCACGGCGTGTAGTTGCGGTCGAGTTCGTACAACTCCTCAGGGTCCAAACGGGTTCCCAACGCACTGAGCGCGCTATCGAACTGGGCAGGCGAATCCGCACCCACCAGCATGCTGGCGACCCCTTCCCGCTGAAGCACCCAAGCCTGCGCGATTTGCGCCGCGCTCACGCCCCGCCGATTCGCCACACGGGCCACCGACGCCGCGATCTCGCGCGACGCCGCGTCGCCGTACATCTGCGAGGTGAAGAAGTCGGTCTGGTTACGCGTCGACGCGGTGTCGCATGTAAGAAGACCACGCGCCAGTGGGCTAAAGACCGACACGCCCAGTCCCTGATCGGCGCAATACGGCATCATTTCTCGTTCTTCCTCGCGGTATGCAAGGTTCAACTGCAACTGCATGTTGATGGGCTTGTGCCAGCCATGCCGCTCGCAGATCTGGACAATCTTCGCCAGTTGCCACGTGTACATGGTCGATACCCCGATGTAGCGCGCCTTGCCCGAACGGACAATGTCGTTCAGCGCGCCCATGGTTTCCTCCACGGGCGTAGCGGTGTCGAAGTAATGCAGCATGTAGATGTCGACATAGTCCATGCCTAGTCGTCGCAACGAGGCGTCTATACCGTCAAGCACGTGCTTGCGCGAATGACCACCGGCGTTTTGATACGAGCCCATGTCGTAGCCGACCTTGGTGGTCACCACGATTTCCTCGCGGCGGGCAAGACGTCCGAGGATGCGGCCGACGACTTCTTCGCCGGCGCCTGCCGAATAGAAATCCGCCAGATCGATGAAGTTCACCCCCGCCTCCAGCGCGTGGCGAACGATGGGTTCACTCCTCTGCTCGTCAAAAATCCACGGCTTCCATTGCGGAGTGCCCATGTTCATTGTGCCGAGGCACAGACGCGACACTTTCAGGCCTGACTGGCCCAGACGGACGAATTCCATTCCTTGAGTCTCCATGACACATGGCGACAGTTGCCGAGCACGACACCGCCGCGCTGATTTTTAGAGGGCTGCCTGTGGCAAGCGGGGTGTGTAGAAGGGATTCGATACTTCGCGCGCCGCGGCGAACACGTCTTCCTTCGACGGCAAGCCGAGCATGGCGGCCTTGATCGCGTTTTTCGCCGCGCGATAGTTGTTGCGGAAGACGGCGTCGAGATCGTCGGTGGACGGGTTCACCCAGTTCGCCGACACCACGACCCATTCGTTTTCCGCTTCGGGTGGCAACGTCCCGTCTTCGAGCGATTCAGCAACCGCCTTCGCAATTCCCGCCTGCGATGCACCCCAGGTTGCATTGCCGTGAAATTCACCGGCGATGGGGGCTTTGTTGACATACAGCGTGAGTGGTTTGGTCGGCACGCCAGGTTGCGCGATGACGACAAACGGCGCGTGGCCCGCTGAAGGCGTAGCAAGCGCGGTGGCGAACGCCTGCCCCGCGGGGCCATTGCGCGGGCCGACGAGCACATTGATGTGAGCGAGATTGACGCCCGGACCTTCAAAGCCCTCGCCGATATGGAGGGTGCGGCCGGTTTGCGGTGCTGGCATGGTGTTTTCCGTTCATGTAGTGGATCGATGAACAGATTGTGCGAGCGCGCGTCGACGAGGAGGAATCGACGATTCGTGCGGACGGGTATGAGCGCCGCTCAGATTGGGGAATGCCCTGAGGCCGCCATTGCCGCAGCGATCCCCATGCCGCGATGGGCGTTTATCGCTCGGAAGGTTCGATCGTGCTGTAGCGATCGAGGAATGCTCGATGCTGTTGTTCGTCCACGCCGGCCGGGTGCACGTCGGTTGAGGCCGGCCGGCGCTCGAGCATGGCTTTCGGGCGGATTGGACGGGGCTGGAAGCCGCCGCCGCAATTGGGACACACGTTGCTGAGCCGGGACAACGCGCAAGCTTCACAGAACGTGCATTCGAAGCTGCAGATCATCGCGTCACGCGCGTCGGGCGGCAGCGCTTTTTCACAGCATTCACAAGACGGACGCAACGCAAGCATGGTCGATATCTCCTTTTTTGCAGTTTAGAGTCGGAGCTCGACCTTGCCTTGCCAATTCGCCCACGATTTACGTCAGCACGCCCCACATGACCAGCGTCAATGCAAGGCCAACCACCGAGACGATGGTTTGCAACACCGACCAGACATAGACCGTCTGCTTCAGTTGCAAGCCGAAATACTCCCGGATCATCCAGAAACCAGCGTCGTTGACGTGGCAGAAAAACACCGAACCCGCACCGATCGCCAGCGCCAGCAGCGAGTTGTGGGTCGAGCTCAAGCCCGCCACGACCGGGGCGATGATGCCCGCGGTGGTCGTGGTCGCGACAGTCGCCGAGCCGGTCGCCTGACGCAAAGCCACCGCGATCAGCCAGGCCAGCAGGATCAGCGGCATGTGCGAGCCGATGGCGATCTTGCCGATCGTCGTGCTGATACCGGCTACGACGAGCGTCTGCTTGAGGCCGCCGCCCGCGCCAATGGTCAACAGCAACGCGCAGATCGGCGGCAGGCTTTTACGCAGGATGCCGCCCACGCGGTCGCGCGGCATACCGCGCGACCAGCCCAGTGCGACGATTGCAAAAAGAACGGTGAGTCCCAGGGCGACAAGCGGCTCACCGAGGAAATTGAGGGTATCGAAGAGAAGGGTTTCGGGCTGGATTGCCAGTTTCGCCACCGTTCGGCCAAGCATCAGGACGACGGGCAGAAGAATGGTCAGCAGCGAGATGCCGAAGCCTGGCGCGTCGAGCGTACCGTTTGCATCGACTTTCGATGAGAACAGCTTGCCCATCTCCTCCGGCTCCTCCACGTGCATGCGGCTCGACAGCCACATGCCGTAGACCGGCCCGGCGAGAATCACGGCGGGAATGGCGATGATGAAACCGAGTCCCATGGTGATGCCGAGGTCAGCGTGCAGCGCACTGACTGCAATCAACGGACCCGGATGCGGCGGCAGCAGCGCGTGCAGCGTCGTCATGCCGGCGAGCGCGGGGATCGCGATACGCAGGATCGGTTGCTTCGAGCGGCGCGCCATCACGAAGATGATCGGCACCATCATCACGAGACCGACTTCGAAGAACAGCGGCAAGCCGATGATGATCGCCACCAGCGCCATCAGCCACGGCAACGTGCGCGGCGTGGAGTGATCGAGGATGGTGGACACCAGCCGGTCCGCCGCCCCCGATTCCGCCATCAACGCGCCGAGCATCGCGCCAAGCGCAATGATGATGCCGACGTCCCCCAGAATGCCGCCCGCCCCTTTGCTGAACGCGCTCGCGACGGCCTCCAGCGGCAAGCTCGCCGTGAAACCCGCGACAAAAGTGCCGACTAATATTGAGAGAAATGGCGCCAGTTTCAGCGCGCTGATGAGAACGATGATTGACGCCAGACCGAGCGCGCATGCAATGAGAAGACGCGTGTCGTGGGCGGACCACGCGGCGAGAGTCGAGGTCAGATGCACTGAAATGCCCTTGGCTAAGTGGAGGGAATGACTCGTTTGTCCGTTTTTCCGTGTGTCGGCGACGGTCGATGCCGCGGTCGGTGCCGCGGTCGGTGCCGATAAGCCGCAGGCACCGTACGGTCGCCGGATTTTACGAGTGATGGCTTACAAAATACTTGGGATGCTTTCAGGCCGTAGGGGTTTAGAGGTGTTTTTTTGGACGACGGGATTGGGGCAGTCGGGTTGGCTTTGTGTGTAGCGGATACGGGATGGGCTCGCGTGCCCGGGTTTGCGGTCGTTCTCAAGATGGTGAACGGTGGTCACCATGTATGTCGTCGACCATATTTAATAAATATAATTACTATAAATTCAACTTAAACCGGTGATTGCGGCGAACCTGAAGTCCGCTGGGATCTGGACCGGGACTACGCGTGTTCAGAACACCACATGATCTAGCAGACTTTGAAGGCCTTTAGAGAGACCTCGATAACCACCTGCAGTAGACATCCGAGAGATACACCGACTCGCGTATCCGAGACTCGGCATGCGGGGTACTGAATCGGATAAGAGTATTGGAGGTTTGTCACATCGCCGGAGGGCGCCAGCAGTTTTCTCGACGAATCGCCTCGCGTCGCGCCAAGCGTCGTCATACCCGACTTTATGCGCATAAAGCTGGCTTGCCTCGGTACGTTTCTCGGCTCGGTACGTTTCTCGGCTCGGTACGTTTCTCGGCTCGGTACGTTTCTCGGCTCGGTACGTTTCTCGGCTCGGTACGTTTCTCGGCTCGGTACGTTTCTCGGCTCGGTACGTTTCTC
>Ga0073928_10003359_pt1 | contig 25428 bp, 29 predicted proteins | sample PaiPotPPA55metaG_FD_76969 | JGI IMG/M metagenome (GOLD analysis project Ga0073928, IMG submission 76969) | Iron sulfur acid spring bacterial and archeal communities from Banff, Canada, to study Microbial Dark Matter (Phase II) - Paint Pots PPA... ...
AGAGTCAGATGCGTGTGCGAACTGGATCTGCTTGGCGAGGCCGAACACGTTGAGCATCCAGATCCCGTACCAGTTCATGTCTACCTCATACCAGCGTAGGCCGTGTCGAGCGGAAGTGGGATGCGCATGATGGTTGTTATGCCAACCTTCGCCAAATGTCAGCAGAGCGACGAGCCAGTTATTCGTGGAATCATCTCGCGTGGGAAAACGGCGAGAGCCCCAGATGTGCGTAGCTGAGTTCACTAACCACGTCGCGTGCAATCCGACAACCGTGCGCAAGAAAACTCCCCAGAACAGAAAGGGCAATCCGCCACTGATCAGCAGTAGCAAGCCAAGGGCTGTAATCGGCAGATAGTGATACTTGGTGATCCATACATGAAATCTGTCATGGGCGAGATCAGGCACGTAGTGGGCCAGCGTGGTTGTGTCGTGGTGTATGGATCTTCCGGTGAGAATCCAGCCCATATGCGACCACCATTTCCCATCACGCGGTGAGTGCGGATCGCCGGCTTGGTCCGTGAACTGATGATGAATACGGTGCGTAGCGACCCAGAAGATGGGTCCGCCTTCGAGAGTCAGCGTGCTGCAGAATGTCAGAAAGTACTCGACCCACTTGGGAGTTCTGTAGCTGCGATGCGTGAGCAGCCGATGATAGCCCATCCCTATACCTATATCCACCACAGGCCAATTGCGATGAAGAGAGCTTTCCAGGTAAAGAAAAACAGGGCGGCAATGGCGCCGATATGAAAGGCGACCATAAAAAAAGTTGTTACCCAGTTGATGCCGCTGTTGCCGGCTAACTCTGTCGGTGGACTCTGGTTTGGCATAAATGGAGTTCCTCCTTCCCAGATTCAGCGCGCCGGATCACTGTCGCGCTATCGAGACCACCGTCGCGTCAAGAATGCTGCAAAGGTGACCGGTTCCTATGCCCGTGCCAACCGTTAGTGTCGAACTCTAGGGCTACGAAAAACTGTTCAGAATTGATCGTTTGCGAAGGATTGTGAAGAAGTCCCCTATAGAGTCAGCCACTGGGGAAAGCGGATAATCCGAATAATAAAGAAAACCGGGCAGAGGGATCTAAGAATTCTTGTCGTCGATGTGGGCGGTACGCACGTCAAGCTGCTGGCGCCACATCTTCATACGAATCTGGGACATCGGGATTTCTCGGCCTTGTTCGGCAACTCCTGCCAGTGTTTGGGGCGGGTGAGGCGGCCAGAGGTTTCGAGCCGCTTGTAGAGCGGGGTTGCGGGCAACGGCGTGAGCAAGCCGAAGATGGGGAGGCCGGGGGGCCAAGTACGGACTTGCGCAAGGGTGCGCTCGGCTACTCCGGTGGTGTCGTTGTCCATGCCGAAGATGAATGAGGTGATGGCGTAGACGTTGCGTTTGGCGAGGCGCTCCAGCACTGCGGGGTATTCGCCGGGCTTGTTGAATCCCTTTTTGACGTCTTTGAGGTTGGTGGGGTCGATGGATTCCATGCCGATGAAGACCCACTTGCCTCCGGAGGCGGCGATCAGGTCGCAGAGTTCTTCGTCGCGCAAGAGGTTGGCGCTGATCTGCGCGACCCAGTGGACTTGGGCATTGGCGGCGATGATGTCCTTCAGCAGCGACTTGGTGCGTTTTACGTTGATGGCGAAATTGTCGTCGATGAAGAAGACGGCCATCTGTCCTTTTTCTTTGCGGGCGCGAGCTTTCAGCAGGAGGAGTTCGTTGACTACGCTTTCGTTGGTGCGGAAGCGGATGGAGTCGCCGAAGAATCCGGTGACGGTGCAGAATTCGCAGCCGTAGGGGCAGCCGCGTCCGGACTCGACGGGGAGGATGCGAAATGTGCCCCAGCCTTCCCCGACTTTCTTGAGCAGCGGGTAGACGACCTTGGGCAGGAGATTGAATTGGTGGAGATCGATCTTGTCCCAGGGGATTATGGGATAGGGTTTGAGGGAAGGCTTGGCTTCTTTGCCGGTGCTGTCGACTGGGGCATAAATTTCTTTGAGTTCGCCGCGGGCGGCGTCGTTCACGATCTGGGGCCAGGTGTCGTCGGCTTCGCCTAGGCTACGGCGTCGGCGTGGCGGGGGCCACCCTCGCGGCCGAGGGCTTCGTCGGCTAGCTCGGTGACGTGCGGGCCTCCCATGACAATGGGGACTCCCGTGACGCGGATGGCGTCGGCAATGCGGTAGGCCTTGGCGATCATGCGGGTCATGGCGCCGATGCCGACCAGGTCGATGTTCTGGTCGCGCACGTATTGAGCGATTTGAGTCTCGTCCATGGGCTGGGCATTGCCGTCGATCAGCAGGACCTCGTGACCGGGAGGGGTCAGGGCCTGAAGGAGGAACATCCACAGGTGAGGCATGAAATTGCGGGTGACGCCGTTGTCTGGGTTATAGAGCAGAATTCTCATGACTGCTCCTTATAAAGTCGTACAAGTGCTTCACCGCATGGTCGTCACAAGCGACGCCACGACCTGGCATCTTTGCTTGTGTTTTGCGAATCGGATGGTCGCGTGTCCCAGTGTTGGGGAATTTTACACCTAATTGCGGGTCGATGACCGTATGAAAGCCATGCCACGGGAATGCGCGATAAGAAAGCAGCTTCGGGAAACTGACGTGGGAGTTCCGCATTTGGCTGTTGGAGCACTAGTTTGTGGCCGGTCGGCAAAGAGAATCCCCGCCCTTGACTGCAATTCCAAGTTATCATTTCAGCAAAGGTGGCGCTGGAGGTGACAAAGCATGGCGATGAACTTTGTGCGGACACGTGACGGGAGCGACGACTCCATACGCTTTCAGCCAATGGAGCGTCTTAGAGTCTATTTGTTCGGGGTAACTGTATTGTTTGCGTCGTTTGGGATGGGTGAGGCGGTCTATCGACTCTTGTTTTCAGAGTTTGACGGCGCAACCGATCGTATTCCGGTTGAGTTGTTGTTTGGTTTGGTATTTGCCTGGCTCGCCACTAAATTCGTCGGCAGCATTTACAGAAATCGCAAGGAGAGAAGCGCGCGTCTCAACTTCATTTGGGCGCGGAACCATCAAATACGAGGGGCTCTGGAAGGAATCACTCCGTTGGCCCACCCCTCGAAAAACCAACAATCGATCAGAGTAATCCGTGAAGAAGTCGATAGGATTGAGTGGGCCCTTAAGGAGATCATGCCGCGTTAACCTTCTTGGGGTACGCTACAGACGCAACACCGGTTTCAACAGCGCCTGGTGCGCCGCGTTATGCGTGCGAATCATTGAAACGGGTAGCGTCTGCTATGTCAGAGTAGTATCGACTTCAGGAATTCTTTGGTGCCGGCTGGCACTGTCATTCGTATAGTAACTGGCCCCATTCCCGGCTCAGGAGCCAACTCGAATCTCAGGGAGGGACAACACTCTTGCTCTGCCGCTATCAATTCGGCTGCTGCGGCAAGCCATTTCTTGTCGCCGAAAATGCGAAAGCCAAGACGAACCACGGACTACGCTTCTCCAACGCATAGACAACTAGCATCGCGGTCATTGCGAACAAGCCAAAAGCTGTGAGCGATTTCATCATTTAGACTGGTCAGTGCTTGAGGTTCATGGCGGACACTCGTTGCCGAACTTCACTCGCCATATCAAGAACTGCACCGCCGAAGAACCCAGGCGCGGAAAACTCAATTGACCTAAGACAACCGACCAAAAGGGATTTCACGTTCGCAGGGTTTTTCTTAAGCTTAAACGACAGGCGGAGCTTGAGACGGACAAACCGGGTTCCGCGAGGATTCGGCCGTGTGCCGACCGCGTTCTGGCTCCACTGCCGATTGCTGGAATTGGTCAGAGGCCTTTTTCACTTGCGCCAGAACCCGGCCAACTTCCTGCGCCATTTCTATCGTCTTCTTGGGCCCAAAGACAATGAGTCCGAGGACCAGAAGAAATCCCACCATCAGAATCATGCGACTCTATTAACTCCATCCGGTTTTGTGCTTTCGGCTGGCTTCTCTTCTCCACTCATTGCCGCCTTGAAGCCTCTAATCCCATCTCCTAAGCCTTTGCCCAGTTCAGGCAGTTTCTTTGGACCGAAAACAAGTAATGCGATTCCGATAATCACCAGCAAGTGCATTGGTTGAAATAGTCCTTCAATCATCCGATTCTCCTGATTCCTAAGCTACGATTGTTGAAAACCTTAGGGCTGGCGGCGAATGGGAAGTCTCGCCGCCGAGCCTTTCTAAGTGAAAGCGTTTAACGGATTCACGACTGGCAAGATATCTTGCCATTCATGCCTTGGGGGTAGAATCCGCCGGAGCACTGTCCTCCGTGATAAACAATGTTGAGCACTTGGGACGTCGTTCGCGGAATGCTCAGGGCATTCTTGTCCACGTCGTACGCGTTCTGTGGGTTTGGCGGTACGTCCAGGGAATCGACCGCAGGGCTGCTAACGCCGCCCTCGATGCACGCTTGCCGAATGGAGCCGGAGTGTTGCGCCTCGGTGGCCAAAATTGCCCCTGCTGCAGCCAGATAAGTTTTGCTGCTGAGCGATGGGGCGGCTCCGAGATAAGCGCTCACTCCCACATCCTCGAATTGCCTGGCCAGCTCCAACCAGCTGTTGACGCTCGAGAATCCGTAACCTAATGCGGCCAGGTTGATCGCAGGTTTCTTCACGGCCGCCGAGCCCAAGGCTGAGCGCAGATACCGCACATGCGCTATTTCGTTCTCGCGCAGAGCAGTGGCCACAAACGCCAGTGGCGACGCGCCGAAATCAGGAACTATATTTCCCCCGGTGGTTGGACCGCTTTCCTGCGCCGCCGTAAGCACTCCGAGCTCCAGCAGGGTTGCTCCATACGTAGCCACGGCATAGAACTCAGCTTCTAGATATTCCAGGTTCAGGGCGAAATTGAGAATGTCCGCGTCGGTGAGGGTGGTGGAAGCGTAGGCTGCCTTACTCAAAACGCTGCCACCCACCATGGTCGCTGCGGCCACGCCGATTCCGGTTGCACCAACCCGCTTCAAGAACTTACGCCGGTCGGAAGGACTGTTGACGATACGCTCGATAACTTCGGTATTCATCAGAAATGCTCCTGTTCTTTTTAGTTTGAGGCATGCCCATCAAATTGTGGGTTGAGTCAGGCGAATCGAGCGGAAGCAGACCAGAGTCTAGGTTTCGATAAGTCCGTGAAAGAATTGTTCGATATTAGACATGAATCTCCTCATCCGAAACTACCGTGCTCTCGTGCCGTAATGCATGCGTACATATGTAGTACGGTCTAGTAGAGGTTTCGGATTACTGGTTTCCAGTCTTTTGTTTTGGAAATGTTTGGCCGGGTGGGTACTTTATTCGTGCAACTCGAATCGTAAAAGCCTCATCTCACGCTTGCTCGTGATTGCGGCACCGCGCTAGAGGTGTGTGCCAATTGAGAGCCTTAGAAATCGACTGCCACTAGCCTTGGCAATAGTGGAGTCCGTAAGTCTTAAGAGTTTCGTGGCTGCAAACCCTCAAAGCCGAAATGGAACGGATGATAATTGCGATGCTTCGGACATAACACGAGCGGATTCGGGCGCTTTATGGGAAATGCAAGTCATGGACCGCATCGATGCCGGTGACGAAGCAGCAATGATGCTGCTCCATGATCGGTATTCCCGCCTTGTATTCAGCCTCGCTGTGCACGTTCTCGGCGACCAAAACCTTGCGGAGGACGTCGCGCAGGAGGTATTCCTGTACATTTGGCGGAACCCTCGCAGCTTCAAGTCCGCGAGAGGAAGCCTGGCAAGCTGGCTAGCAGTCATGACCCGTCACCGAGCAATCGATATCCTGCGAAAGAAGCGCAGAGAATGCACAATCGAGATTGACGGGCGATCGGATGACAATTTGCAGAGTCAAATCGAACTGTCGGAGGCTGCAACGAAAATGGCTTCCGTGCTTCCGTTGATGCCAGCTTCTCAGCGTTCCGCGTTGGGACTTGCGTATTTCTGCGGGCTTAGCCATTCGGAGATCAGCCTGAAGACTGGCGAGCCCTTGGGCACGGTTAAGTCCAGGATTCGGCTGGCTTTGGAGTTCTTGCGGAAGGCTCTTGCAAATCCGGAAGGGCTTAAATATCCTGTGCCGAATGATCCGATACCAAGAGCGAGGCGTAAATAAGGTATGCCACCGCATCGCCGTTTAACGGACGAGGTCGCAGAGTCTGCGGCTCTGTATGCTCTGGGCCTGTTGTCGGAATCCGAACATTCCTCTATTGACCGACACCTCGCAGAAGGGTGTTCAATATGCCAGTCTGAAATTAGCCGCTGTGGCGACTCCTTGGCTTTGTGGTCTGAACAAACGGCTGTTTCTCCCCCGGCTTCATTACGGCGAAAGCTGCTTGAGAGTCTTCACGAGCGACAAGACCCGAAAGCCGGCCCGCCTTTATTGTCAGCCGGATCTGGTTTAACCGTCCTCAGAACAACCAAAATGGAGTGGACTCCCGGTCCTACACCGGGGTTATCGGTGAAGGTATTGTTCGACGACTCAGAACATGACATGAGAACGTTTCTCGTTCGCATGGCCCCGGGATCACTTTATCCTTCGCATCGCCACAAGGCGGTAGAAGAGGTCTACGTCCTCGAAGGAGAGTTCCAGGTGGAGGGCATTGAACTTACCGCGGGAGACTTCTGTTTGTCAGCGCCTGAGAGCGTTCACCCGAACACCTTTTCGAACTCGGGTTGTTTGCTGATAGTAAAAGCTTCGAAACATGACGAAGTGTTGCGCTAGTTGAGATGTGCATATCCGGGAACTGACGTGCTTTCAAAACATAACAAGTCTAGCGCCTTAGATTAAGAGTTTTCTCGGAGTTGATCCCGCTACGCTACGAACTCGTGTTGAGGCGGTTTTGAAGTCCCACCGTGTAGCGGAATAGTCGCGAGGAGCAGCGTACCCTTGCTGCTCGACTGAACTCGCAACTCCCCACCTAAGTCAGCAACACGTTCTCGCATTCCTGCTAGGCCAACTCCAGCGGTACCTGACTCTCCGAATTGTTCCAAGACTTGCTCTGGGATACCCCGTCCAGCATCCCTTACTGCCAGACTCACGGCTTCGGCGTCCACCTCTATCTCAACCTCTACTGTCTGGCTTCCGGAATGGCGGTGTACGTTCGTGAGGCTTTCCTGCAGGATGCGGAAAAGCACGAGTTCCACGGACCTCGGTAGTCGATCCATTTTCTCGGGAAAGTCCAACTTCGCTTGAATTCCACCGCGTTGAGCAAATCCATCAACGTACCACCGAGCGGCAGACTCAAAACCGGCCTCATCGAGCAACGGAGGATGCAGCAAATAGGAGATAGTTCTGGTCTCCTTTAGGCATTCGTCAACAGCATGCAGGCATTGGGAAACAAGCTCCGGTCGCGCCAGATCCTCTCCTAAGCCATTCATTGCGTCGAGATCCATTTTTATGGTCGTAAGGTACTGGCCAATGCTGTCGTGAAGATCGCGCGCAAATTTGCGCCGTTCCTCATCTTGGGATCGCAGCAAACTGCTGGTAAGGCGGCGCAATGCGCTTGTTCTTGTCTCGACCAGGCTTTCGAGCTTGGCGTTGCTCAGCCGCAGATCAGCTTCGGCTTTTTCACGTTGGGTCATTTCAACGTTGAGGGCGTCGAGCGACGCCAGAATTTGATAGGCCGAGGAGGCAAATTTCCCCAGGGACAGCATCAACCGTTCATCTTCCGCGTCGAACTTTCGCTGAGGATCGTGAGCGACTGCCCAGATCGTCCCCACCGCTTTGCCTTCGACGTAGAAAGGAACGAGGAGGGCCTCTTCGACCGCAGGCGTAACGGGCTGAAAGTAGGTGTAACGGAGTGCGACATTGCCGAATAGCAATGGAGTGTTGCGGTCAAGCACGTCGCCGCAGGGACCGAAATCTCGCGGCGTGCCACCGCCGATGTGAGCTTTCCACATGCCGGCTATCGCGGGCCAGATGAACCTTTTTCCGCCATCGTCGGTGGACAATAAACTGATGCCAGCGGAGCCGCTCTCACAGACCTCTAGAATCGTGTCAGCGAGTGTTTGAAGGATAATACGCGGCGAATCGGCCAGCGTGTTGGACAGGGCCAACAGTGCGCCGTTCTCCTTCTGATAGTCTGGCGGACGCGACGGGCGACGACGCAACTCTGCTGTGCAAAGGATCGATTCCAGAGAGACTTCCGCACAAGGAACGGAACTATCGATGCCTTTGCCATTCTGGGATAACCTAGATTCAGTCAAAGTGTCCACCTCGAAGGTCTGTCGGCCGCTGTGTACAATTCGGACTACGGTTCATTCCTGGTAGCGAATAGTACCTCTACCCCCGTCTCCGAGGATACAAACTTCCACCTATGAGCGTCTGGTCAATATTTGACCACTCCTGGAGAACAGCAATTATTCCGACCGAGCGCCCGCACGCCTGAGGACGCGCCTGCCTTGGCCGGTTATCCTATTCGCGAACACGCACGTCGTAAGAGACATTCGGATAAAGCGGAAAATGGTCTCGTGCCTCCTTAGCCGCGCGCATCGGCACCTTGATTTGCCTGCCGTTCTCGCATGACACCGATTGCACTACCGCAAAAATCGGCGAAGCTCTGTAGTACTTGAAGATCTTCCTTGTCGAACTTGCGGTCATCATGGGAGGCGATCCACAAGGTCCCCAGCGGTTTCGTTTTAACATACACCGGAACCACTAACCCCTCGAATATCTGGTGAGGGGAATCGTTGAAGTATTCAAAGCAACGACCGGGTTTTGAAAAAAGCTGCGGCTTCCCGAAATCGAGCGTCGTACCACAGGGACTCCACGTTCTCGGGGTCGTTCCCCCCTTGGCTCCGGCGAGGGCTCCGGCGAGGGCATCCCATCGAAACACCTTTTCGTCCTCATAGAGGACACTGAAACCTGCAGTACCAGCGTCGCATAGTTCGAGCGCCGCACGAACCAAGGCGTCAAGCAATTCCTGTTCACTCCCAGAAAGTCTGCCAGCCAGCTTGTCGAGTGCGGCACCTAACTGATCGCGGTTCTTCTTCCGGGGGGGACGAGCAGAGAGCTGGGGCGTGATTATCACACTGATAAGCTTGGCCCAATGCCTTCCGTCGGCCTTCTCGGTGTGAATCCGAGTCAAGAAATCTCTTCGTGCCTTTGAGGGAAGATCGACCGAGTCAGCCAAAGCAAGCTCAGCGATAGCCGCAGAACATCCTTCAACCTCAGCTCGACAGGCAGCACAAGTGGACAAATGCTCCTCGTAGCTCCGTCTGTCCTCCGGAGAAAAATCTCCCAGACAGTACAGGGCCGCTTGTTCGGCAGTCTCATCAGTGGAAACAGGATGCGGTCTATCGAACATGGGCATTGCCGTTTGTATTCGCGTGATTGCAGTCGAGCTTCTTGCGAATAAAGTCTAGTGCCATCCGGATGCGCAATTTTGTGGTTCCAAGAGGATCTCCCAATCGCTCACTAATCTCGACATGGGTCAATCCCTGCATATACGCCAATTCGAAAGTGACTCGCAATTTCTCGGGCATATCCCCCAGAAGCGCGCTGACCTTGTCAGTGATCTGATTGACTGCCGCATCAGCCAACTGAGTTGCGATGATGGGTACAATTACGTCGTCAACGTCGATTTCTGCTTTGCGTTTCCGCAACCGATCAATTGCTCGTCGCCTCGATACTACGGTAAGCCACGCCCTCAAACTGCCCTTTGCCGGCTCGAATGCGTCCGGAACTCGCCAGAGCTGGAGAAATACTTCCTGAAGAACATCCTCAGAGAATGCAGAATCGTGCAAGACGTGATGAGCCACACTATATACTAGTTCCGAATAGCGGTCATAGAGATCCGCTATGGCCTGCTCCTCGCCAAGTTTGAACCGACGCCATAAATCTGAATCAGCCTCTGGAAGCTGCGGCGCTGTCCGCCGGTGTTGCGAGAGATCGCCGTCCCGGAAAGGGTCGCGCAAAGGATTTGTAGACATCCATGGCCTCCGGACCGATGTTGTGGGGCGGCTGGCAGGACCGTCCTCCTTGGAAAGTATGGCATGACGATCGGCGAAACTGAGCACTATTGCACACTCCGAGTTTTAATCGTCGAACGCTGATTGTCACGCCCCTGCGTTGCGCCTGACGCCGAGAACTGCTAGGGGATTTCACTACAGGGTTTACACGGCCCGCCAAATATCTTGCAAAAATACTCCAGTCACCAATCCAAATCACTCTCTCCGACGTACTTCCCATGTATAGGATTCTCAATCTTTTTAGAAGGACCTTTGATATGGACGAACTCAAAACTTTGCTTAGGAGGGCACACTCTCGGCGTAGTTTCCTGGCCGGAGTGGGCACCGTCAGTGCAACCGCAATGCTTGTAGGCTGTGGCAGCAGCACCAAAACTCCTACCACTCCCGCAGGCATCACGGACGCAGACATTCTCAATTTCGCTCTCAATCTCGAGTATCTGGAAGCCGAATTCTACTTGCGTGCTACCACTGGCCAGGGACTATCGTCTACCGACACGGGTTCGGCCGCAGGTGCCGTGACTGGTGGGTCGATGGTCAGCTTTCCGACGGCGACCTCATCCCAGTATGCCTTCGAGATCGCACAGGATGAGCTGAACCATGTCCGATTTCTCCGCCAGGCATTGGGCTCGGCAGCGGTGAGCCGTCCAGCGATAGACCTCACCAACAGCTTCAATGGGCTAGCCATGGCCGCCAGCATTGGCAGCAGCTTTAACCCATTCGCTGACTCGAACAGCTTTTTAGTGGGCGCATTCGTTTTCGAAGACGTGGGGGTCACGGCCTATCACGGCGCGGCTGGACTTCTGAAAGACAAGAACAACATAGGAGCTGCGGCGGGGATCATGGCCGTGGAGGCCTATCATGCCGCCGAAATCCGGACCTTGATCTACGCTGGTTCAGTGGCCAACCCCTCGGCGCCCTATCTGGACGACGCCAACAAGGTTTCCGCGCTTCGGGGAACTTTGGGCGGTGGGAACGAGACGAAGCTCAGCGCGACCAGTATTGTCGCGGCCGATCCGACGAATGCCATTGCTTTCGACCGGACCACCGATCAAGTGCTGCACATTGTTTACGCGGCCGGACCCGGCGTGGCCACCAAGGGCGGCTTTTTCCCGAACGGACTTAACGGCACCATTAAGGCGACTAAATCCTAAGGATAAATATCATGGAAATCAAAAAGAACAATGAGCAACCCACTGAAACCCAGGTTCTGGATCAGATCATTTCCAATCGCCGCTCCCTTATCAAACTCGGTGGAGCGGCTCTCGCCGGTTTCGCGTTTGCAGGAATTGCTAAAGCGCAGACCGCAGTTACGGATACCGATATCTTAAATTTCGCTCTCAACCTCGAATACCTTGAGGCGGAGTACTACACTATCGCAACTTCGGGAATGACCATCGACCAGATGGGTATCGGGATCACTGGCACCGGTACGCAGGGCGGTGTGACGGTCAAGAATAATTCCCCGGCAAGCGCCCAGGTGCCCTTTGCCACTCCTGCCATCCAGTCGTACGCCCAGGAAACCGCGACAGAAGAACGCAAGCACGTCTCGTTCCTGCGCAACGCTCTTGGTTCATCCGCCGTAGCACAACCAGCGATAGATTTATTGAACAGCTTCAACGGGCTTGCGGCGGCGGCAGGCATTGGATCTTCGTTCGATCCCTTTTCCTCCGAAGTCAACTTTCTTCTTGGATCGTATATTTTCGAAGACGTGGGAGTGACTGCCTATCATGGCGCCGCTGGATTGATTACCACCCCGGCTAACCTTGATGCGGCCGCTGGAATTCTCGCGGTGGAAGCCTATCACGCTGGACTGATCCGTACCGTTCTCTTCGGCCTGGACGCCGCGAACCCATCGTTAGGAATTAACGCAACCGCGACCAAGATTTCCAAGGCTCGTGCCGCGCTGGATGGCACGAACAATGATGACATCGGTCTGGGCGTCGTCACCAATTCCTTGGGATCCGCCTCTACGATTGTGAATGCCGATGCCAACACCATCGCCTTCAGCCGGACCACGACTCAAGTGCTCTCAATTGTTTATGCAGGAGGGCCAGGAAAGGGAGGATTCTTCCCCGCCGGACTGAACGGCACTATTAAGTAGAAGCAATTAAATAACTCAAGGAGAGAAAACGTGAAAACAATAATGAAGTTGATGCTCATGCTGGTGCTGGCGCGTTCGATGTCAGCCCCGGCGCAAACCGACACCTCCAGCGATTCGTCGATGAAGAAAGACCATATGTCTGGTAAGACCATGTCCATGACGGGTTGCATCGCGGAAAAAGACGGCAAGTACATGATGATGAACAAGAAGCATCCGGATGGTGTGGAGCTGATGACTTCAGAAGATATGAAGGCACATGTGGGACATAAAATGAAAGTGACTGGGACGATGGACAAGGTGGACGCCATGTCTGGGGATTCCATGAAGTCTGACGACAAAATGAAGCATGACCAAATGGGCATGATGGGGATGAAAGTCAGCAGCATGAAGATGATGTCCGAGCAATGCGACATGTCAACGATGATGAACAAGTAATACCCGCTGCTGGCGGGGAAAGCGCCGTTTCTCGATGAGGGCTGCGCTTTGTTCAAGCCGTATACCTCCAAAGCGACCAAGTGCACGTTTTGATCCCAAAGAACGAAAGCACCACTACGTTTGCTAGCACACCATTTAGTAGTGCCGCAGCCTCGCAGTTTGTTCGTCAATGCTCGGACTTCGCATAACAAGCTGTTCACCCTATACCACTTAGCTCGGCAAGGAGACATGTTTTGCAGGGGTGTGGAAGTGAAGGCATGTGTGTTGATTCGTGACGATCACGCCGTCATCCGCAGAATGCTTCATGCCTTATTCGAGGCCCACGACATGAAGTGTGCGAGGCGGAAAATGGCGCCGAAGGCATTCAAAAAGCTCTAGAGTTCAATCCTCGCTTGGTAATACTAGATCTTTCCATGCCGGTCATGAATGGACTGGTGGCGGCACGCGCGTTGCACTTGAGCATGCCGCATCTTCCTATAGTGATGTTTACGAACAACCTCGGAGCAGTCGTTGAACAAGAAGCTCGGTCTGCCGGCATTCGTGCAGTTGTTTCCAAATCTGATCCCGAGTCCCCCAGGATCTGCTACAGAGCACGTGCTCTGGGGACAGGACCTTCGGCTCACTGTCGGTCACTCGGCGGGCAGACTTCTGAGATTACTTCCCATATGCCGACTTCGGGCCAGCGTCGAAGTCTGCAATCAACTGTCGCATCCGCTCCGTCTTGACTCAGGCAGAAGCAGCAATCGCAATCGCCACCTCTCTCCATCGGTAAACACTAGCCGACTTCTCGTTACTAATCCGGTCAACTTCCTCGAGGCCCGTTTGATGGTCGCCCTTTCACCTTCCCGCAACTAGATCTGGTCCCGGTATTGCTCCAAAACAATCCGTACCAATTGACTGCGGGTTCGAACTCCAGTCTTGGAAAAAAGCTGCTGAAGACTGGATTTAACTGAGCCCTCGGAAACTCCTATCCGTGCAGCAATTTCTTTGTTGGCGAAACCCTCGAATACAAATGAGAGCACGTGCCGCTCTCGTTCGGTGAATTGTCGAGTTCCGCCGACCTGCGAGGTTGCAACTTCGGTCGCAATCGCCGTCCGCAGTTGCTCCTGGTCCAGCCAAACTTTGCCGGCCATCACGTCGCGAATCCCCTGCGCCAGCAACGCCGCCGAATCGTGTTTGCGAAAGACTCCGGAAATGCCAGAGCGGATCAACTCCGACACCGCTCCAGCATCCACGCCTGCGGTCACGACGAGAATCTTTCCATGGAACCCTTGTTGCCCGGCCAATCGGAGGAATTCTCGGGCGTCGCGCTCGCCTAGATCGAAGTCGAGGAGCACAAGGTCGATCGACTTTCGCTGCAGGACCTGAAGCGCCTCTTCAATCGTCCCACAGTGCGCAACAACGTTAAATCCCGGCTCTACGCTGATGAGCCGAGCGACACTCTCCCGAAATAAGGCGTGGTCGTCCAACAACAGAATGTGAAGCGTCTGTTCGGCAGTTTTAGGCATGTACTGCCTCCTCTGCGGCGACGTGCAGAGGCAAGACCACCACGAAACAGCATCCTTCCGATCTCTGCTCATGGACGAGGTCGCCGCCAAAACTGCGCATGATCGCTCTTGAAACGTAGAGTCCAAGGCCGCTGGACTTAGCCCCTGGTTGAAACGGTCGAAAGAGATTCTCAGGCGAGGCCACGCCCACGCCGGTATCTTCGAATCGAATTGCGACCTTCTCGTTCTCGTCTCGTGCGGCGATGCGAAGGCGTTTGGTCTCGGTAGACCTCATAGCCCGCTGGCTGTTTTTGGCGAGATTCAAGAAAACCTGGACCAGCCCGTACCGGTCGGCCCAAACCAAGGGCAACGGTTCCTGAATATCCCACTGTACAATGATGTCCGACTCTACATAGGTGCTCTCGATCAGGATTCGCAACTCATCGAGCACCGAGGTGAGTTCAACCACCTCCCCGTTCAGCGCGGGCGTGGTGCCCAGCTCCAGTGCCGCGATTCTCTCCAGGCTTTGGAGCAATCCGCCGAGAGCCCTGAAGTCTTCGTTTACCTCAAGCTCCTTAATGCGCGACAAGTTCTTGTGGACCACGAGAACCGCACCACTCAGGTTCCGAATCTCGTGGGCCACAGTGCTCATCAGAATTCTCGTGTTCTTCAGCAGATGGTCCAGGCTGAGCTCCTCGCGATTGCGCAGATCCTCGGAGAGGTCCACAATGATCGCAGCCAATCGGGGGCCAGATATTGTGCTGTACGTGGAGAACCAAACTCCAGCCAGGAATACTTCTCCATCACTCCTTTTCCCCGTACATTGCAGGGTAGTTCGAAAGGCTCGCGAAGACTGAGTCTTCAGCACGGTCTGCAGAGCCGGAAGGTAGGAGCGGATTGCTTGTCCTGGCAGAGGAGGTCCACTTGGGCCAAGCAATTGGTGCGCGGCCTCGTTTGCCAGCAAAACCTTCCCGTCTGAGTCAATCGTAACAATCGCGGCGGGGCTGCTTTCGACAAGGGCCCACAATTGTTCTTCGAGGTCCCGGCGTAGCTTCACTTGATCTTCCAGTTCCTCGACGTGCTTGAGGACAATGCGTCTGTTGCGCACCATCTCCGAAATGAGGAGTCCCGTACCAATAAAGCCCGCCGAGCTGAAAACCAGACGGACTACAGCTTCATTCTCCGGCAGATTGCTGAAGACTTCTTGAAGAACCGCGCAAACCAGAGCGACGCCCACGATCTGAGGTCGCGATAGAAATCCGCCAACAATGATGATGGGAAACAGATACAAGAACCCCAACGAAATGTAGTGAGTTGCCCACCAATCGACCGCCGCGATCGCTGCCGTGAGAAAGCTGGCCAAAACGAGCATTCTCGTTCGGTTAGCAGGCGCGTAGACGGATAGCAGGTCTTTCATGATCTATTCCTAAATCTTGCGCTATTTCTCGATCCGCTGAGAACTATTTTTCCCACGACTAGCCAAAAGATAGGCTCCAAGGATCCAAACGATACGATTCGCGACCTGAAAGATACGATGTGCATTCCTGCTCGACGACCTACACTCAAGCCAAATCGCTGAACTGCTGAGAGCAAGCGAAAGAAATCGTACCGTCTCAAGGAACCAGTCCGATTGCCAGAAGATGCCAGAGGTCTGGGTATGTTGGCTCTGGCGGTAACGACGTGAACCCGAGCCGCCGACAAAGGTCCATCCTCACCGGAGCACGCAGGTGAACTATGAGGCATGGAATCGATACGTTTTGATGGCCATAGGCCTGTTCGCCGGATTCTTGTACATCGGTTTGATTTATGCAGGTGTTGCTGAGTTCATGGCACGTGTAGCAAAGAGGAGCAAAAGGAAAAAGCGTTCTCGGAGTCAGCTCTCGGTTTCCAGGCTGCGGAAACCGAAGGTTCCTGGACGCTGAGCCATAAAGGGTTTCGCAATGAAAGATTTGTTACACCTCAATAAGAGATCGGTCGCAGCGCTTGTGACGGTTGCGACGATCATTATCGCTACGGCACTGTTTTTGTCTGGACGTGGTCAGTCTATAAACACGAACCCATTACCGACAAACAATTCAGCATCGAAGTCGTCGGAGGCCGATCCGGCAGTGGATCTATCGCCGAGCCAATTGAGCTCAATCAAGATCGAACCGGTGCGAACTTACCAGTTTCCGGTCGAGAAAGAGACGGTTGGAACTATCAGTTTTTCGGACGACCTGTCGGTGCAAGTCTTCCCCCCTTATCAAGGGACCATCATCAAGGCATTTGTGGAACTGGGAACAGCAGTTCAGACCGAACAGCCGCTCTACACCATTAGAAGCCCTGACCTCATCCAAGCTGAATCCACGCTGATTGGAGCGGCGGCAATCTACGAACTGACCACCAAAGAATTGGCCCGTGCCAAGGATCTTTACACAATTAACGTGGGCGTCCCACAGAAAGAGTTGGAACAGGCAATTTCCGACCAACAGACTGCCGACGGCGTGCTCAAAGCCTCACGGGACGCAGTCCGAGTCTTCGGCAAGACCGAGGCGGAGATCGATCAAATGATCGCCTCGCGCAAGATCGATCCCGCGCTTGTCGTTCGTAGTCCCATTTCTGGCCAGATCACATCGTTTAATGCACCGCCGGGACTATTGGTGCAGCCGGGGAACGGCACAGCACCCTACTCGGTAGCCAATGTATCGATCAAGTGGATGCTCGCAAATGTCATCGAGAGCGATATCCCGCTGTTTCATTTGCAGCAGCCAGTTCAAGTCAGGGTCATGGCCTATCCGAACCGCGTGTTCCAAGGCAACGTGTCGAAAATCTACCCGGCAGTTGATCCGAATACGCATCGTGCGACGATCCGTTCAGAGATCGCCGACCCCAAAACCGAGCTGCGTCCAGGGATGCTCGCTAACTTCGTCATTCGTGTCGACGCCCCAGTCGAAACGATCGCTATACCGGCCAATGGCGTGGTCCGCGAACCCGATGGCACGATGGTGGCTTGGGTCACAACAGATCGCCACCATTTTGTGCAAAGGGTCATCAAGACGGGTATCCGAAAAGACGACCGGGTTCAGATTCTCGACGGTGTGCAGCGAGGAGAACTGGTAGTCAGCGATGGCGCGGTATTTATCAGCAACATGCTGGAAGCGCCGCCATCCGATTAGATGGGACGCCGCCTGTTTTCCATTTAAGAACGACAAGTCATGTTCAAGTCTCTTATCGCATTTTGCCTAAGTCGCCGCGCCATTGTTGTGGTGGGACTGCTCTTGTTTGCCGGCGCCGGGTTTGTTGCCTTCAAGAAACTCAATATCGAAGCGTATCCGAATCCGACCCCGGTCATTCTCGAGATCACGGCGCAGGCGCCAGGTCTCTCCGCCGAGGAGATGGAACGGTATTACACACGCCCCATGGAGATCGGACTTTATTCCACGCCTGGCATCGACATCATCCGCTCCACTTCGTTTTATGGCCTGTCGTTCGTTCGTGTCACCTTCAAGTATGGCGTGGACTATTACTTCGCCTATAGTCAGGCATCGACCGCGATGCAACAAAATGTCAGCCTGCCCGGTGGTCTGGTGCCGACCATCCAAGCCAACAGTTCCACTGGTGAGATCTACCGCTACCAGGTTGTCGGACCTAAGCATTTCGGAATCACGAATCTTCGCACCGTTCAGGATTGGGTCGTAGCCCGACGGCTGTTGACGATTCCCGGCATCGCAGCTGTCAACAGTTGGGGCGGTTCGACCAAGGAGTTTCAGGTCGAGGTCGATCCTCATAAGCTTGAAGCCTACAACGTCTCGGTGCCTCAAATCCTGACCGCTCTCGGCAACGCGAACATCAACGTCGGTGGACGAGAGATTCGCCTTGGCCAGCAGTCCATCAACATCCGTGGCGTCGGTCTGATTGATGATGGCGGCAGTGATGACTTGACCGAGGGCTACAGGGTTGACGACATCGAAAATGTCGTTCTAACCCAGTTTAACGGCGTCCCCGTGCTGATGAAAAACATCGGAGAGGTTTCCGTCGGCTATAGGCCGAGACTGGGCATCTTGGGCCGCGACCGACAGGACGATGTTGTCGGAGCGATTGTCGTGATGAGGCGCACGGAGAAGACCGCCGACATGATTCCAAAGGTCAAGGCGGAAATTGACAAGCTGAATCACGACGGCAGCCTTCCGCCGGGGGTCCGAGTAGTCCCTTTTTACGACCGCTCGTCCCTGATTGCGATCACTACGCAGACGGTCCTTCACAATTTGATCTTCGGATGCACGCTGGTCTTCCTCATCCAATGGATCTTCCTTGGAAATTTTCGCAGCGCGATCATCGTTGGTGTCAACATCCCCTTCGCATTGTTCTTCGCCATTATTCTTCTGGTTATTTTTGGCGAAAGCGCGAACCTGCTTTCCCTCGGCGCGGTTGACTTCGGAATCATTGTCGATTCCGCGGTAATTCTTGTCGAGAACATCTTCCGGCATCTCCAAGCACAGCAGGAAGAAAAACAGGGCCTGCTTCAGAGCCTCGCTGAAGGCTTCTGGGAGCCGGACCCGACAAGGCTCCCCGGACAGACAGAAACGGCTCATGGCTGGACGGATCGCTTACGCCTGATTCTGATTAGCGCAATCCAAATAGACAAGGCAATCCTGTTCTCAGCACTCATTACCGTCGCCGGTTTCGTGCCTTTGTTCACGATGGAGGGAGTCGAGGGTCAGATCTTCGGACCAATGGCGCGCACATATGGCTACGCTTTGGCAGGAGCATTGGTAGCAACCTTCACCGTCACGCCAGTGCTCGCTTCCATGCTGCTTCCTGAGCACGTCAAGGAAGCCGAGACCGTAGTCGTGCGGTTGCTGCACCGTGTCTACAACCCCGCACTGCGCTTCGCACTCGCGCGCCGCCCCCTTACTGTCGGGATCAGCATCGCCTTCCTCGCTGTGTCGATGCTTCTAGGGTTTCGGCTGGGCAGCGAATTTTTGCCACACCTTGAAGAAGGCAATTTCTGGATACGGGCTTCCATGCCGATCACCCTGTCGCTGCAAGATGGCGAAGCTGCCGCGAGGAAAATGCGTGAGATTCTTCTCAGGCATCCTGAAGTGATTACCGTGCTTTCCCAGCATGGGCGTCCGGACGACGGCAGCGATGCATCGCCATTCTCGAATGTCGAGTTGTTCGCCCCCCTGAAGCCATTCGACGAATGGCCGAGCGGCACGGACAAGGAGAAGCTGACCGAGCAAATTCAAACGGAGTTCAACAACGAACTGCCGGGGGTAATCTTCAATTTCTCGCAGTACATTCAGGACAATATCGAAGAAGGAATCTCCGGCGTTAAAGGCTCCAATTCGGTCAAGATCGTCGGCCCCAACCTCGAAACACTGACCAAGCTGGCCGAGCAAGTCCGAGACCAAATGGGCCAGGTTCGTGGCATTGCCGATCTTGGCATCTTCCCGGTCCTGGGGCAGCCGAACCTGAACATCAAGGTGGATCGCGCCAAGGCCGCGCGGTATGGACTCAATTCCGGCGATGTCAACTCCGTCATTCAAGCCGCCATGGGTGGAGCGGCCGCAACTTCGGTCTTGGAGGGCGACCGGCAGTTCGATCTCGTGGTTCGCTATACGCCGGAATACCGTGACAGCATCGAAAAAATCCGCAACATCAAAGTGGCCTATGCGACCAGCAGCGGCGTCAACGCTTATATACCGTTGAGTGAGCTGGCCACGATCACATTGGATACAGGAGCGGCCTGGATTTATCACGAGAGCGTGCAGCGGTTCATTCCCGTCAAGTTCAGCGTCCGCGGCCGCGACCTTGGCAGCACGGTCGAGGAAGCTCAACAGCAGATCGAAAAAAATGTGAAGCTTCCGCCAGGATACCGCCTGGTTTGGGCCGGTGAGTTTGGGGACCTTCAGGAAGCCAAGAAGCGACTTGAAATCATTGTGCCGATCAGTCTGGTGCTGATCATTGGGCTGCTCTATGCCCAATTCAACTCGCTGCGCGACAGTCTCCTCGCGCTGGCGGGAATCCCATTTGCCGTCGCCGGCGGCGTATTAGCGCTGTACGTCTCAGGCCTAAATTTCAGCATCTCCGCGGCCATTGGCTTTGTGTCGTTGTTTGGCGTGTCCGTCATGGATGGCATATTGATGATCACCTACTACAACCACGAACGGCAGCTTCGTGGTGGAACGCCGACAGATGCGATGTTCCGCGCCGCATCCAGCCGTATGCGTCCACTGCTGATGACCGCCCTTTCAGCCTGTATAGGTCTGCTTCCCGCGGCAATTTCCACGGGTATCGGCAGTCAGGTGCAGCGACCACTCGCCACCGTGATTGTAGGCGGCATGTTAGTTGGCCCCTTCATGTTCCTCGTCGCTGTGCCCGCATTGAGGATGATCTTTCTGGGTGGTGAGAATCACATAGCAGCAGGGGAACCAAAATGAGGATTGCCTGTCTTCTGGTGATGACTTCGTTTGGGTTGATGCAGGGAACAATTTATGTGTACAGCTCTAGTCTTACACCCAAACAGATTCCTGCGAGTTCCAGGAGAGCGGGTAGTGATCATTCGCGTGATGCCGGGCGCACCGCTACCGCTTCGTCTAGCGACGATAAGCGACCGAAAGTTGGAATCCCCTCTGATGAACATGTAAACGACCGCCACATTTCTGCCAAGAGTCACTCGCGCAGCCGCGGTAGCCTAATCAAGGCGAATCGTCCGCAACAATTTCGCAATATCCGGGAACGGTCAACATCAGTAAATATGAGGAGTGTCCTTGCGCCGAGTTCGGGCAACCCCGCCGCCGGTGGGGCCAAAATCGCCAACAGTCGCACTTTGCCTGTTCGCACCACAGGTCTCGCTACGCTAAATGGGCAACAGTTTAAGAATTCCCGCAATCGGGGCGTAGGTCTCGCGACCATCGGTGGACCGACAAGGGCACCGAGGAATGCGGCGGCGATAAACGGAACCAGCACACTCCGCAAGCACGTGAATTGATGCGTATGACCTTCACTCATAAATCGTCTACCGTCGGTCTCATCGCGACCTCAGTGTTGCTGCTTACCTTGGGGTGCGCAGTCGGTCCAAATTTCAAGAGGCCTGCGGCTCCGAAGGTTCCAGGTTATACACCCGCACCACCTTCGACCACGAGCAGCACACCTGATGTCAGCGGTGGAGAGGCGCAACAGTTTGCTCAAGGACGCGATATTCCCGGAGAGTGGTGGACACTATTTCATTCGAAGCCGCTCAACGACTTGATTGAGCGTTCGCTCAAGAACAATCCCGACCTGAAAGCCGCGCAAGCGGCATTGCTCGTGGCAAGGGAGAATGTGCGGGCGCAACGGGGTGCCTACTTTCCCGTTGTGACGGGAAGCTTTTCAGCGGACCACTCGAAGTCGTCGAGTGAAATATCACCTGTTACCGCTACGAGTGCGCTTTATTACAGCCTATATACGCCGCAGGTCGGTGTCTCCTTCGTTCCAGACGTGTTCGGCCTGAACAAGAGGACGGTCGAGTCGCTGAAAGCACAAGAGCAGCAGGCCCGCTTTGCTCTGGCCGCGACGCATATCACCTTGAGTTCAAACGTTGTGGCTGCAGCCATTCAAGAGGCGTCCTTGCGAGCGCAGATTGACGCGACGCGGAAGCTGATCGAAATCACTACCAACATGCTTGAGGTATTACGCAAGCAATTTGAGAAAGGTTATGTAGGACGGCTCGACGTTGCCGCACAGGAATCACAACTGGCGCAAATCACCGCTACTCTGCCGCCGCTGCTTAAGCAATTGGCTCAACAGCGTGATCTTCTCGCGGCTTTGTCTGGAGGATTCCCCAGCGAGGACTTGGCCGAGAATTGCGAACTTGCGAGTTTGCAGCTTCCCCAGGGGTTACCGCTGAGCCTTCCCTCGCAGCTAGTAGAGCAACGTCCGGACGTGCGCCAAGCGGAAGAGAATCTGCATTTCGCTAGCGCCCTCATTGGGGTTGCGCGCGCTAACCGCCTCCCGAGCTTTGCCCTCACTGCTGATGCGGGTAGCATGGCCGTGATCTTCACACACATGTTCGCGGCAGGTACGGGCTTTTGGGACGTGACCGGAGGCGCCACACAGACCATCTTTCAAGGCGGCACTCTGGTTCACCGCGAGCGCGCCGCACGAGCCGCTTATGTTCAAGCTTCCGAGCAATATCGCAGCACCGTATTAACCGCCTTTGAGAATGTCGCGGACACTCTGCATGCGCTTGAACAGGACGCCGACGCCATGAAGTCTGCGGCAGCCGCAAGAGATGCCGCCAAGGTAACGCTCGATCTCACTACGCGACAAATGCAGGTTGGCTACGTGAGCTATCTCACCCTGCTGAGCGCGGAGCAGACCTATCAGCAAGCTCTGATTAACCTCGTGCAGACTCAGTCAAATCGTTATGCCGATACCGCCGCATTGTTTCAGGCGCTTGGCGGCGGATGGTGGAATCGCCCGGATGTGCCCAAAAGTTAACCTGGACCCGTTGGACACTCAGACCTCTAAGTGAAGGGGATAGCTCTTAAGCCAAAAGCATGATGCAGGAGAACGGTGGAAACGCAGGGCAGAAGTGCAAGATTCCCCTTCCAGGTCTAGCTTATGCGATAGGAGTGATTGCCTTTGTTGTCGGAGGGGTTACAGTCAAGGCGCAGTCCATCGAACCTCAGGCGCCGGATCCCACAAAAGAGACGTCCGACCAAATACCCGAGAAGGCGCCGACGAGCTCGTGGAATAGGCCGGTCTTTACGGGGAATCCAGGGAATATGGGATCGCCCTACGTGCCGCTGGACAGCTGGATATATCCAGCTTTTGATCGCCTCATTGCGTTGGGCTATGTTCGCTCGGCAATAGTTGGCCAACGGCCTTGGACTCGCCTGGAATGCAGCCGCCTCTTGAACGAAGCGAACGGTCTGCTATCCGAGGGGGCTGAAGGTGATGAAGAGGCCTTACCTATCCACGATGCTCTCGCTCAAGAATTCTCACACGAGAATGCTCTCTTGGACGGTCAAACCAACCGCAGTGTTCAAGTGGAATCAATTTACACACGCGTCATAAGGATCGCGGGGCGGCCCCTCACCGACGGATACCACTTCGGTCGGACCATCATGAATGACTTTGGTCGGCCTTTCGGTGAAGGGTTTAATACGGTAGACGGTTTTTCAGCATGGGGTTCCGACGGACCGCTGACAGGGTATTTCCGCGGCGAGTACCAGCACGCACCTTCAATTCCAGCGCCTTCATCACAAGCCTTGCAGTTCATCGCAATGTCGTTCGGTTCTTTGCCCGTGCCTCCCGATATCCCGACACCAGCCGTGAACCGTTTCCAAGTGCTCGACGCCTACGTCGCCCTAAATCTCGAAAACTGGCAGTTGGCGTTCGGCAAACAAAGTCGGTGGTGGGGACCGAGCCACGATGGTCCCTTGATGCTCAGCGATAACGCACTGCCGATCACGATGTTTCGGATCGACCGCGTAACGCCATTACGGCTTCCGTGGCTTCTTCGGCTGTTCGGCCCGATAAAAGGAGAGTTCTTCCTCGGTAGGCTTGCGGGTCATCGGTTCGCTTACGGGGTCAATAATGGCTTGATCGGGCAATGGAGCAACTCCCTGAGTGATCAGCCGTTCATGGACGGCGTGAAACTAAACTTCAAGCCCACTCCAGATTTCGAATTTGGCGTCGGGTTAACCAGCATGATCGGAGGTCCAGGCGTCCCTTTCACGTTCCACAAATTTGTTCAGAGCCTCGTTGCTCTTCGGACGTGTAACCCCGGCAGCCCTTGCGATCCCGGAGATCGACGCTCAAGCGTGGACTTCAGTTACCGAGTCCCCGGACTGCGGAAATGGCTAACCTTTTACGGTGACGCATTCACACAAGACGAATACTCGCCGCTCGGGTACCCACGCAAAGCGGTTTTTCAGGGCGGCATCTACATGCCAAAACTTCCAGGCCTCCGCAAACTCGATCTGAACGTAGAAGGTGGTTCCACTTCGCCACCGGATTGGCGCCCAGGCACCTGTGACGCCTGCTTTTACGCGAGCAACAGGTTTCTGAAATGGCTGGACGAACTCAGGCAATCTGGTCGGAGGTTGGATAGGCCGCGCCAGCCAGGGTGAGCAGGCAACCAGCACCTACTGGTTGACTGCCCGCAACACGATCCAATTCAACTATCGACATCGCAAACTTGATGCCGAGTTTATTTCTGGCGGGGGCACGGTGAATGACGGAAGCGTGGGCGCCAACTTCTGGCTAGGAAACACCGTGAGCCTTACGGGATGGCTGCAGTACGAGAAGTGGCAGATCCCAGTGCTGGATTCGTCGCCCAGATCGAATGTTGCCACATCGATTCAGCTAACCTTCTGGCCTCGCAATTGGGGCATGGGTCGCAAGCCTGAATAGCCGGTTCCTACAGATTAATACTGAGAAACGCCCTTATGGCCACCGAACTATCAACGTCTATTGGTTGGCCAGAAAACGGGCTTCGGGGAGATCTCTTCGAAGCCGACTTCCCAGAACTAATACCGGCGTAGAAGGCCGATACTTGCGGTTGGCGAGGATTCTCCGCAAAGTGTCGTCATCACATTGCAAATCCCTCCTTAATTCTTGGCGGAATTTATGTGATCCGTTCCTCCAGGGATATGGCCACTGTGTCACCCACATCCTTCCCGATCGCTAGGCGAATGTCTGCGCGTACAGGCAGTTTATGCGTGCCATTACCCAGAGCCATGAACGAACTCCGAAAGGGGTGGCCATTGATTTTGCCGCTGACCTTTACCAGTCCCCGGGTTCCAAAAAACTTGACCGAATCAGGCCAGACGACGTAGGTCCAACCACCCTTTTGAGGACTCTTTTGTAACTTGGCTGAGAATTTCTTGTCTAACCTCATTTCTGAATCCCTCCTTTTTCTCCAAATTATTATGAACAGGTCCTCAACATCGGTTGCGGTTAGAGCACCCGCAAAACTGCTAATGTCGCATCATCCATCTGGCACCCCTGGGTGAAGTCGTCGATGGAGTTGAAAATCGACCGCACGAGCTGTTCAGCATTTTCGTCGCCTTGTCTGGCTCTGGCGGCTGCCGCGTTCAACAGGCCTTGAACTCCCCACTCCTCGCCCGATTGGTTTTCCGCTTCAATGACTCCGTCGGTGTAAGTGATGACCACATCGCTGGGGTCAAGCTGCGCGACTCCCTCCTCATAGCTCGAATCGCGGAAACATTCCAACCGGCGCTCCGCCGCCCGTCTCGAGCGTATCGATTGACCCGTCACGCCGAAGAACAATCGGCGGAGTGTGTCCGGCATTTACGTAGCGCAGAGTGCGGGTCGACCCGTCGAATACTCCGTAGAATAAGGTCGCATATCGGTCCTCGGACGACGAAGAGTATGCCTGATGATTCACCACCTTGAGCAGCGCGGCCAAGTCATCTCCCGTGAACAATGCCGCCGTCCGAAGAGAGGACTGCACATTGGCGATCATGAGCGCCGCGGC
>Ga0073928_10003360_pt1 | contig 25425 bp, 20 predicted proteins | sample PaiPotPPA55metaG_FD_76969 | JGI IMG/M metagenome (GOLD analysis project Ga0073928, IMG submission 76969) | Iron sulfur acid spring bacterial and archeal communities from Banff, Canada, to study Microbial Dark Matter (Phase II) - Paint Pots PPA... ...
ACCCTTGACGTAGAGGTCTTCGAACCCCATCTCAATAGCGGCCTGACCTCCTACCGCCGATCCGCAAACAACGGCGCATCGGTCGCGCAGCTGATCCGTCAATTCAAGGCCCGAATCGCGCATCGCATCACGTGCTGCCACTACGGAAAATTGCGCAAACCGGTCGATGTAGTCTTCTTTGCCCGGTTCGAAATGCTTTGTCGCGTCGAAATCGCGCACCTGCGCGCCGTTCTGAAATCGCACGGCAAGGTTGTGAAAGTCGACCCCGACGATCGGCGCGATTGCTGAGCGGCCTTCGCGGAGAGAGTTCCAAGTGTCGGCCACGTTGAGCCCAAGCGGCGAGATAATTCCCATACCTGTAACGGCAACGCGGCATGACGCCATGTCAGAAGTGCTCCAGTTTTTCGCAGTGAGAAACGCGAAGAGCGATCATCCAGATGGGCGGCATTAGGTCGCCGGAGAAGTGGAGCCAATCGAGGGGTCTGGCGGCGTGGCGGCGATGATTTTCTTGACGCCTTCGACGATGTCGTTGACGCTGCGAATCGAGCGAACATCGTCGTCGGGGATCGAAATCTTGAAGGCGTTCTCGAGTTCGAAAAGAAGGGTAAAAACGTCGAGGGAATCGATGCCTAAATCCTGGAGGCTCGTCTCAAGGGTGATTTTGTCCGCGGGAATCCGCTTCACAGACGCCAGCGTCGCGATCACCTTCTCCGCCACCGCATCAGCCATCGTTCCTCCGTAGGTCTTCGTTTGCGCGCGCTTTCGGGACAGAAAAATCCGCAAGGCGCTCCAAGGTGCTGCCGCCCACCAAAACCGTAGCCCAACGCGCAGAAGAAATCAAATCCCCGATAACCATCCGTTACTGCGATGCGGGGGCCACGCCGGCGGGCGGGTTGAACTCGAAAACCTTCTTGGCCGGAGCCGGAAGTTTTTCGATGTTGCTCATAAACGTCACCACTTGCCAGATTTGCGTGTCGTTCAGGGTCTTGTTCCATGCAGGCATTCCGGACCATCGGATGCCGTGCTGGATGGTATAGAAATTCTCGTTGTCGGGCATGTCCGGCGCGTCCCTGAAAAATCCGGGAACTGGAGGGTTGAACGAGCGCGAGAACTGGCTGTCGGGATTCGAAGGAATGCCATGGCATCCGGCGCAGTGGTCCAGGTAGAGGTGTGCGCCGGCGGTGATGTTTTCGTCGGTGGCTGCGACGGGGTTTTTCACATCGGGGGCGCGACGCTCCGTGGCGGCATCGACGGCCCCCATCGCGAATCTGCGCTCGAAGTCGGAAGGCTGGCTATCGGCTTCGAAACTGACGCGGCCTGTTTTTGCCATCCACACCGCTCCGCCGACGAGCACCAGCAGAGTGAAAATGACTCCAAGTAGAACGTTCCGCATTCCACCGATCCTTTCGATTCCTGGGAAACGTAATTAATCGTTCGCTTTGGTTCAGGATGACACGTAGCCAGAAACGTCGGGGCTCATTTTGTTTCCCGCTGCGATCATAACATTCGCAACGGCTTCCGTGGTTGTCGGCGCTTGCTTCGAAGAGCGCGCGCGCTGCGTTTCGAATCACGGCTTTGACTCATCAGAAATCGAGTCGAGCTGCCGCTGGATTTGGCGCAAAAGGGTCGAGTTTCGCGTCAACTCGTCTTCGAGAATCTGGGCCTGTTCCGAAGCACGCTTCCAATCGCCGGCTTCGGCGGCTTCCGTCAGCCCCGGAAGTTCGAGGTGCGCGTACGTATAGCGCGCGCCGTACAGCGAATGCTTCCACCAGGGGCGGCCGGGAATCCCTTGCGGATTGCACCAGTTGCGCTCGACCTGCATCAAGGATTCATTGATGCGCACCGAGTAGGCGGCGTTGAGTCGGCCACTGGCGATGGCGCGCTCAACGCTGCGATTGAGTTCATGCCCTGCGGTTTCGAACTCGGCGATATTGCGGCGCAGCGGATCAATGGGAATTTTTGCGCTCACGTGCGATGAGTCGTCGAGATCGTTGAGAAAATCCCGGATGCTCGCACCGTACGACTCGAAATCGTAGGGCAGAATTTCCGCGTTCGCCAGGCGCAGCGCCAGCACGCCCCAAAGCTGACTCATCAGCGCGTGATAATGGTAGCCGGGATCGCCCACGTGATTCATCCAGTAGAAATCGTCGTACATTGAATGATAGACGCCGTACGGACCGACGAACGTAAGTCCGACGGTGGGAATCCCCAGGAAATTGAGAAAAACAGTATGATCGGAGCCGCTGCCGATCCGCGTGTTCGGAAGCTCGGCGTCGCGGACGGGACCCGCCTTGCGCAGTTCTGTGTGCCGCGAAACTTTCCATTCGTCGTACAGAGTCTTGCCAGAGGGAGCGGGCAGCGTGCGGCTCACGTCGACCATCAGCGGGGCGAGCGAACCCACGGCGTCGCCCTCGAAATCCTTGCCGCTGGTGGCTTCGTCGACGTTCAGATATGCCACTGCCTTCTGCTTGAGTTCATCGGCATACTGCTCGCCCCATTCCGTTGAGCCCGTGAGCGCGTATTCCTCGCCATCCCAACTGCAAATGACGAGCGTTCGTTTCGGACGCATGCCCTGGCGGAGAAGCTCTCCGAGATTTCGTGTCAACTCAAGCATCGATGCGGTGCCGCTCGAGGGATCCACGCCGCCGTAAACCCATGCGTCGCGATGATTGCCCAGAATCACCCATTCATCGGGAGATTCGGCGCCACGAATGCGAGCCTCCGTGACGTAGTAAGGCTGCACGCTCGTGTCCATGTCAACTTTCAGGTGAATGCGGACGCTTTTCCCGCCGAGCCGGTACTTCAGCGGAAGCCCTCCTTGCCATGACTGCGGCGCGACAGGGCCATCGAGATGTTCGAGAAGCGGCTTTGCGTCGCGCCACGAAAGCGGGACGCCAATAATTTTTGGCAGCGAGACTGCGTCTTCCGGCGCGATGCGTTTGGCGCCGGGAACCGAGGCGTAACCAGGCGTCAGCGGGTCGCCCGGCTCCAGAAAATCGTAGGTAATCGCGCCCCGCTGGATGTGACTCGCCGGTCCCCACGGACCGTCGGGGTAGACGGTGCCTTGTTTGTAGCCGTCCTCTTCCGGATCGGAGTAAATCAGAATCGCGGCAGCGCCGAGCTGCTGCGCCGTGAGGGCTTTGAATCCGCGATAGCTGTATGGATTCGAGTAGCGCACCAGGACGATTTTTCCGCGAACGTCGATTCCATGCTTGCTCAGGTAGGCGTAGTCCTCCGGATTGCCGCTATGGGCGTAAACGAGTGGCGCGGTGACTTCTCCCGATGCGGAATAGCCGAGGTAGGCGCCGTCGACGTTTGGGTTTTTCGTATCGGGGTCAACGTCGTACGCATCTTCGCGAAGGCTCGCGCGAAAATGCGTTGGGTGAACCATCTCGAGCGAAATTTCGCGGGGGCGCGAGTTCAGCACGTCGTATTCGTGAACCGTGACGTCCTCGAGCCCTTGCTGCCGCCACTGATCAGCCACCCAGAGCGCCAGGTCGTTGTTCCGCTTGGTGCCGGCCGGATGTGGCTCGGACGTGAGATAGCGATGGAACGTCCTGATCTGGTCCGTTGACGTCAGAGCGCGATAGCGCTGTTCCAGGGCATTTTCTTCTTCAGCCGCGCGTGGTGAAAACCCTGAAATGGCGAACGGCGGCGACGAGCCGCCAGCCAGGGTAGCGCAAACAACAGAGCACGAAACGAGAAACAGGAGCAGGTATCGGTGGGTCTGACAGTAGGCGTCAAACGAGGGCAGAAGAACCTCCCGTACTCGCGAGGTGAGCCTTTTCCAGATCGGAGGCGGCGTGTTCCAGCGTGGTGGCCAGCATTTGGATCATTCCCGAAGTGATCGTGAACGGCGGTGCGAGAAGGATGTGATCGCCGCGGTGGCCGTCGACGCAACCTTGTATCGGATACGTCAAGACACCCGACTCTATCGCATCTTCCGCAATGCGCGCCGCAATTCGCGCGTCGGACGGGAAAGGCTCGCGCGTTTTCGTGTCGCGGACGAACTCGACGGCCCACAGCAAGCCCATACCTCGAACATCCCCGACAATCGAAAATCGCTTGAGCCGCTCGAGTGCCGTGCCCAGTTCCTGTCCCGCCGTTTCCGCGCGTGCGAAAAGACTTTCCCGCTCGATGTAGTCGAGAACGGCGTTTCCGGCCGCGGCGGAAATGGGATGCGAGTTGTAGGTAAAGCCGTGGAGGAAGGAGCCGGAACCGCGCGCGATGGCTTCGGCCACGTGTCCCGCAGCAATCACGGCCCCGAGCGGCGCGTAACCGCTCGCGACACCTTTGCCCACAAGAATCATATCCGGCACCACGCCCCAATGCTGCACCGCAAACGGCTTGCCGGTGCGGCCCATGCCCGTCATGATCTCATCCGCGATGAAAAGAATTTGGTGGCGGCGGCAGATTTCGGCCAGTCGCTGGACGTAGCCTTCGGGCGGGACAACGGCGCCCAGAGTCGCTCCGGAGACCGGCTCGAATATGAACGCGGCGACATCGTCGTGGCCGTCGCGAGCCAGGAAGCGCTCCAGATCGTCGGCGCAATCGACATTGCATTCGGGAAAGTTCAGATCGAACGGGCAGCGATAACAGAAGCACGGCGCGATGTGGCCCCATTCGGAAAGCAGAGGAGTGAAGGGCTCGCGGCGGCGGACGTTGCCGGATACGGAGAGCGCGCCGAGCGTTGCGCCATGATAGCTCTGGCGCCGCGCGATTACGCGCGCGCGTTTTTTGTTGCCGCGCTCGAGCCAATATTGACGCGCGAGCTTGATCGCGGTTTCGGTGGCCTCGGATCCGCCGGAGGTGAAGTAGACGCGGCCGTTTCGCCGCATCCCGTTAGGAGCGAGCGCGAGAATGCGTTGAGCGAGCTTTTCGACGATGGCGATGTGGAATTGGGAAGAGTGGACATACGCCAGGCGCGAAGCCTGCTCAGCCATGGCCCGCGCTACTTCCTCGACGCCGTGGCCGATTGTTACCACTGCCGCGCCCCCCGAGGCATCGAGATAACGCCGGCCATCCGCTGTATAGACGAAACAGCCTTCAGCGCGGCTTGCTTGCGGATAGGACTTTAGAAAATCTCGGGGAAAGACTGCTTCGTTGTTCATTGGGTGCCGTGAGAGGCCGCTGCAATCTGCTGAGACTATTCAGAACGCGGGGTTTTTGCAAGGCGTTCCCACACGCTTTTCCAGATCGGCAACCTTCCTTCACCCCGCTGCGTGAATGAATTCAGAATTTGATCTTCGATACGTCGATCGTCGGCTCCGGGTACTTCATGTGCATGTCCTCGAGCGTTTCGGCGATGATGTTCGAGACGGCCAGGTTGCGGAACCATTTCTTGTTGGCGGGAATAATGAACCACGGAGCGTACTCCGTGCTGCATTTCGTGAGCCCATCTTCGTAGGCGGCGATGTAGTCGTCCCAATATTTGCGCTCCTCAAAATCGGCTTCGGAGATTTTCCAGCGCCGGTCTGGGTCGTCGATGCGCTGCAGGAAACGCTTTTTCTGCTCCTCCTTGCTGATGTGGAGGAAGAATTTGAGGATTTTCACTTTGTTTGCGGCCAGCATCGATTCGAATTCGTTGATCTGATCGTACTTCTTCAACCAAACGTCCTTGGGCACGAGTTTGTGGACGCGGACTACAAGAACGTCTTCGTAGTGCGAGCGATTGAAGATTCCAATATAGCCGTGTGCGGGAACGGCTTTGTGGACGCGCCAGAGAAAATCGTGCGCGGCTTCTTCGGCTGAGGGAACCTTGAAGGACGTCACCTGGCAACCTTGCGGATTCACGCCGGACATGACGTGCTGAATCGTGCCGTCTTTGCCGCCGGCGTCCAGCGCCTGCAACACGATCAGCAAAGCCCTCTTGTGCTCGGCGTAGAGGAGATGCTGGCGCTTCTCCAAAATCGACATGGCTTTTTCGACGCTGGCCTTCATCTTCTTATCCTTGTGCCAGCCGAGGGTATCGTCGGGATCATATTTTGAGAGATGAACCTTTTTACCTGGCTTGACGATAAGCTCTTTGGTGAATTTGTTGGGCATGATCGATCCGCCTTCCCGCTGATGGGCTCGATGGCTCCGAAACTAAGAATAACGCGTTGGTGCGACCAGGGCTAGAATGCGACTGCAACTGCTTGACTTAGGTTCGGTCGGTCATTTGAGAGTAACGCTTTTTTCATGGCGCATTCAAATTCGCAAACGTATGATAGCGCTGGTTCAGGTCCCCCATGGCCACGGTAATTCCCGAAATTCCAACGAGTTCAGAACCGGCGCCGGAGAAGACGGTCGCGCCCAAACGCCCTTATCCGGGCGCTTTGATCGTAGTCGAGGGGATTGACGGCTCCGGGAAGAGCACACAGCTCTACCTGCTGAAGCGGTGGCTCGAGATCGGCAGCTATCGCATCCATTTCACCGAGTGGAATTCGTCTCCGCTGGTGAAGTCCGCCACGCGCCGCGCGAAGCAGCGGCGGCTGCTTACGCCGGTGACGTTTTCGCTCTTGCACGCCGCCGATTTTGCCGATCGTTGCGAACGCCAAATCCTGCCTCTTCTCCACGGCGGCTATCTCGTGCTGGCCGATCGTTACATCTACACCGCGTTTGCGCGCGACGCGGCTCGGGGATGCTCGCCGAAGTGGCTGCGAAATCTTTACAGCTTTGCTCCCGTTCCCGACATTACCTTCTACTTCCGTGCGCCTTTGGACGTGGCTGTGAACCGGATCGTTGCTGGGCGTCCCAAATTGAAGTACTACGAAGCGGGAATGGACCTGGGAATTTCTCTGGATCGTGCCGAAAGCTTCCGCATTTTCCAGGAGCGAATCCTCAACAATTACGACCAGATGGTGGAGACGGATAATTTTGTGCTGATGGACGGAACCGTTCGCGTAAACAGGCTGCAGAAGCTGATGCGCGGGATCGTGGAAGAGCGCATCAATCTGGATCAATTCGCGCCGAAGAAGAAGAGAAATGAAGCGAAACGATAAGAATTCGGGCGTCAACGGACATAAGAGCCGAAATGCTCGCGCGGCGCGTAAAGAATCGAAATCGAATGGCCGGGCGGAAGCCTCCTCCCGATTCTATGGATTGGCGCTTCCGGGTGTAAAGCTCGAGGATTTGGGCGGGTCGCTGATCGTGCTCGAAGGAAGCGATGGGTCGGGCCGCTCGACGCAAATCGCACTGCTAACGGAGTGGCTCGAATCACAGGGATTCGCGGTGCAGACGATGGGGCTGCGGCGTTCGTTCCTGGTGGGCGAAAACATCGACGCGCTGCTCGAGGAAAATGCCGTTACGCGGATGACGCTCGCATTGATGTACAGCACCGATTTCTTCGATCAGCTCGAGCGGCGAATTCTGCCGGCCTTGCGTTCGGGGCTGGTAGTGCTTGCCGACCGATATATTTTCACGCTGATTGCGCGGTCGGCGGTGCGCGGAATCGGCCGCGATTATCTTCACGGAATTTACGAAATGGCGCTGCGTCCCGACGTGACTTTTTGGCTGAACGTGCGCCCCGAAATCGCTTTCGATCGCGAATTCAAGAAGGCGCACTCGATCAGCTACTGGGAATCGGGCCGCGACATGTCGCTCTCGAACGATTTATTTCAATCGTTCATTCGCTACCAATCGATGATCAAGCGGGAATTCGAATATTTGTCGAACCGGCACGGCTTCGTAGAAGTGGACGGTGAAGGAAGCGTCTCCGAAGTCAACCGCGTGCTGCGGAAGCGAATCGCCGCGCAGCTGGGAATTCGGGGCACGCACTACCATCCTTCGCACGCCTTGTCGCACCTCTGGCGCTAAGTGGCCGCACCCGTCCAACTGGCAGCGATCGATGCTGGTTCGAACGCGATTCGCCTGGTGATCGCCCGGGCCACCTCCCTGCATCAGATACAAATTCTCGACAACGAACGCGCAGCGGTCCGGCTGGGTCACAACGCTTTCACGCGGCGGCTCCTCGATGAGCAAACCATCAACCGCGCCGCCCGTGCCTTCCGGTATTTCCGCGATCGCATGGAGCGCCACAACGTAGGAGCCTATCGGGCCGTTGCAACGGCGGCGGCGCGAGAGGCACGTAACTACCGCGAGCTACTGGAGCGAATCCGCCGGAAGGCGGGAATCGAAGCGGAAGTAATCAGCAGCGAGGAAGAGGCTCGGCTGGTTTGTTCCGCGGTGCTCTGGGCGCTGGGAGACCGGGTCCGCCCGCGGCTGATCTTCGACCTCGGCGGCGGGAGCCTGGAGCTAAATTTTTTCCAGCGGGGTGTCCTCGATCATCGGATCGCCCTGCCGCTGGGCACGATTCGAGTGATGGAAACCTACCGGATCGACGGCGCGATAGACGAGGACAAGGCCATGCAATTGCGCCATCACGTGCTGTCTTTGCTCAAAAGCGCGCTGCCTACGCCGCCAAAACTCGGGCGCGCTCCGGTGGTAGCGTGTGGCGGAAATGCCGAAGCCCTGGTACGCATCGCGGCGGGGCCGAACTTTGGCCACACGCCCGCGATCAACGTTCGTCTGCTACGCGATCAAAGCTGGCGATTGATGAGCCTCGATGTTCCCGGACGGATGCGCGTATTTCGAGTCCGGCAAGACCGCGCCGAGGTGATGGGCATTGCCGCGATCATCATCACGACGCTCGCAAAGTGGCTCGACGTGCGGACGATGCTGGTGCCGGGTGTGGGCGTGCGCGAGGGCATCTTGCTCGATCTCGTGTCCGAGCAGTATTCGGCCACTGCGGGATCGGAAGAGGAAAAGGGGCGCGCGGCGGAGCTGCTGGCGAATGCGCGCTGGTTTGGCAGGAAACTCGACTACAACTCGCAGCACGCCGAACAGGTGGCGCGGCTGTCGCTGTCGCTTTTCGACCAACTGCGTCCGATTCACGAAATGGGCGCGGAGTTGCGGCTCGTGCTCGAAATCGGCGCGCTGCTCCACGACATCGGCCATTTCGTGAACCGCAAGTCGCATCACCGTCACGGCGAATACCTGATTCGCAATGGCGAAATTCCTGGTCTGCGAGGATGGCGGCGAGACATGGTGGCGGCTCTGGTGCGTTATCATAATTGCAAATCGGAGCCGCAGCTCGAGCACGCGTCGTACGCTACGCTCGACGGAACGCGCCGCCGGCAGGTTCGCATGCTCGGCTCGCTGTTGCGAATCGCGGAGAAACTCGAGTCGGAACACACGCAGCGCGTAGCAGGCGTGGACGTCCAAATTGCTGGGCATCGCGCGGTTTTCTGTATTCGGGCGGCAGACGGCACGCGGCTGGACATCGCGGGGCTCGAAAGAAAGTCCGGCCTGTTTGAAAAAGAGTTTCATCTCAGGCCGGAATTCCGGCGCGCTCAGGGAAAGGAAAAGGTCGCTTAAGCCATGATCCTCTACATCGTGCGGCACGGCATTGCCGTTGACCGTACCGATCCAAAATGCCCTCCAGAACCCGAAAGGCCGCTCACCGCTGAGGGAGTTCAGAAGACGCGTTCAGCCGCGCTGGGACTGAAGGAGCTGGGCGTGAAACCGGACGTGCTCATCACGAGCCCTTACCTTCGAGCCGCGCAGACTGCCGAAATTTTTGCCGAGGCGCTGGGATTTCCCACGTCGAAAATCCGAGTGAGCAACGCGTTGAAACCGGCGGCGAACCCCACCGACATTGTGAAGGAAATTTTGCATTTGAAAGCGAAGGAACTCATGTGCGTGGGGCATGCGCCACACGTGGACCAACTGATCGCTCAATTGGTGGGAGCGCGAGGGGTATTCACGGAGCTGAAAAAGGCCGGAGCCGCATCTCTGGAGCACGCCGGAACGCAAAGCCCCTGGCGCCTGCAATGGGTTCTGACGCCGAAGGTATTGCGTCAGCTGGCGTAGGAAGCGGCGCGGGGTTTGGGGGGCACTGCTGCGATCAAGGCGTGGCCCCATTGAAATCCGGCCCGCCAGACGAGCCACGGCGAGTCCTTGTCTGAAGTTTTCAACCGGAATTCCGTCAGGCGACGCTTTCTTTCCGCGCTGATTTTTTCCAGCCACTGCGCAACGTTCGCGGGCGCGAGCGTTGACGTTTCCTTTCTGATATCGGCTCGCAGCACGTCCAGATCGTGCACTTCTCCCAGAAGATCCTGCATCTGCTTCATGTCGCTTGACCACACCTCGTAGCGGTGCGGCAGGAAGTTCTCCACCACATAACGGAAACGCTTGAGGCCGATTCGCGTCCGGTGCCAGGCGACGCTGCTCGGACTCTTCCGCGCTTTCTGATAGAGCGCAACTGCCTTGTTGAATTCTTCCAGAGCCTGCCGCTGAAAGACGACACTCTCCACTGGAAAAAATCGAGCTTTTTCGGGAAGCTTTCGCAAGAGCTTCCGCCAAAGCTTTCGATCGAAGTCGTCGAGGGCATGTTCCGCTGAGTGCCGGTATCTCTTTTCGCGCCTCGACAACACCTGCAGCATGCGCCTCCGCACCGGATCTCCTCGCGTACCAAGCTTCTCCACCCATTCCTGTTCCACTTGCGTATCCCGAAGGTCGCCGAGACGGTGAAACAGCTCCTTGCTGGCCTTCTTGAGTTTGCGCCACCCGGGATCGGGATTCACCTCGCGCAGCGTTTCGGCCATGGTGCGGCAACGGCGAAGAGCCACACGCACATCGTGGACATCGTCGGAATCCCAGTCCGGACGCAGCTCGTCGGCTTTTTCGAGGGCCCGGTTCATCCAAACTTCAAGGCCCGTTATTTTGGCTGTAATACCTGCAGGTAACGAAATCGCGATCGACATGGAAAATCTAACCGGCCCCCAGGCAGGAAGGCCCAATCGTATCGCGGACACCCCGGATTTGCCAGTGACGGAACCAGCGAGCTCGAAAAGAGTTTTTAACAGCTCTGTCATCTGCCCCTAACACGAAACGATTATCCAGAATATCCGTACCTTCACCCTGACAGTTTCGGAGGCAACCGACTTGCAGGTTGCACTCGCGGGGGCAGTCGAAAGTCACATCAGATTGCTATCTCAAGGAGAGCACATGATTCGAGAGCACCTACGCTGGCTAGTGGCCGGCGTTCTGGCATTCAACCTGGCCCTCGTGCCGGCGGGCACCCTTCGCGCTGGGCAGGACGACAAGGACGACTATCGCACCGACACGCCCATTAAGCACGTCGTCGTGATTTTCCAGGAGAACGTCTCGTTCGATCATTATTTCGGGACGTACCCGAACGCAACGAACCCGGGCGGCGAGCCCCAATTTAACGCTCGGCCGGGGACGCCCGCAGTCAACGGCCTCACCGAGGCCCTCTTCACAATCAACCCTAACGGCGTCAACCCATTCCGTCTTGACCGGAGCCAAGCTCTCACGTGCGACCAGGATCATGACTACACGCCCGAGCAGGAGGCCTTCGACGGCGGCCTGATGGATAAATTCGTTCAATTCACCGCCGCCGGTTGTTCCGCGACGTCGTTCCCCAATGTCTCCACATACGGCAAGGGAATCGTCATGGGCTACTACGACGGAAACACGGTGACGGGTCTTTGGAACTACGCACAGTATTTTGCCCTGAACGAGAATTTTTATGGCACATCCTTCGGGCCCTCAACTCCCGGAGCCCTGAACGTGGTTTCCGGGTTGACGGCTCCAGCCGACCTGACTCACTCAATCGATGACGCAAGCAGCGACCTTGAGAATGATGTTCTTCAGATGCCGAGCGGTACCGCCACCGTCATTGGCGATGCGGATCCTTTCTATGACGACTGCGGCAGTCCTGACCAAACCTCGGTCACGGGCAAGAACATTGGCGATCGCCTTAACGAGAAAGGGATCACTTGGGGATGGTTCGAGGGTGGCTTCACGCCATCCAGCGTTGTGAATGGCAAGGCTGTTTGTGCCACCAAGACAGCGCGTCTCGACGGAACCCTCGTCGCGGCCTACAGCGCGCACCACGAACCGTTCCAGTACTACGCCTCCACATCCAACCCGCACCACCTGCCACCCAGCTCGATCGAGATGATCGGGCGCACGGACCAAGCGAACCATCAGTACGACTTGAGCGATTTTTGGAACGCGGCGTTTTCCGGCCACTTGCCTGCAGTCAGCTACTTGAAGGCGAACCGCGCGCAAGATGGTCACCCGTCAAACTCCACGCCTCTTGATGAGCAGGCCTTCCTCGTCGACACACTCAACAAGCTGCAGTCGCTCAAGGAATGGGATGAGACGGCGGTCTTCATTACCTGGGACGACTCGGATGGTTGGTACGACCACCAGCTTGGAGACATCATCAACGGCTCGGACTCTCCGAAAGACGCGTTCATCAGCCCCGGAGCATGCGGTAATGGTGCAAGCGCCCTTGCTGGAATTCAGGGGCGCTGCGGCTACGGCCCCAGGATCCCTCTGTTGGTGATCTCTCCCTACGCCAAACAGAACTTCGTGGACCCGACACTCACCGACCAATCCTCGGTCGTTCGGTTCATCGAGGACAATTGGGACCTCCCCCGCATCGGAGGTGGTTCATTCGACGAGATCGCGGGACGGCTCACGAATATGTTCAATTTCAAACACAAGAGGAGCGAGCGCGTCTTCCTCGATCCTCTGACGGGCACGGTGCAAACAATCGAGGGCAAAGAATAAAAGTTCCCCGCAGTCTCACTCACTCCCAGTAACGCCCCCTGGCTCGTCTCGAATCCTTCGAGACGAGCCAGCCCCGTTTTTGGCCTCATCCCCCCGCACTCCGATGTATTCTGGACGCCGCTCGAACCATTCTGCGGACCATTCCGGAGACGAGGACTTGCCTCGAACACCACGCAGCTCTGATTTGACGCAGGTTCTGGAATGGGACGACGGAAATCTCCGCCGCAAAGACGACTACCTCGCGGCCGAAGAACCGCTGGAAATTCGCGTCGCTGAAAAGCCGCTCAGCGTGACGATGCGCACGCCCGGAAACGATCTTGAATTGGCCGCCGGATTTCTGTTCACCGAAGGACTCGTGCGAAGGCGCGAGCAGATTCTAAGTCTCCACAGCAATCAGGAAAGCCCCGAGCCGAACCGCGGCAACGTCCTGCGGGCCGAGCTTGCGCCCGAATGCACGGCTGACTCCGAAAAACTGCACCGCAATTTCTTCGCAGCCTCCAGCTGCGGTATCTGCGGCAAAGCTTCGATCGAGTCTGTCCGATCCAGGACGCTTCAATCGCCGAATCCGGCTTTCACGATCGATCCTGAGATTCTGCTCGGTCTGCCTGACTCGCTGCGGGCATCACAGGCTGTCTTCGGCCGGACAGGCGGATTGCACGGGGCGGCATTGGTAGATCCGCAGGGAAAATTGCTGGTCACGCGGGAGGACATCGGACGTCACAATGCGGTCGACAAGGTAATCGGATGGGCCCTTCTCGAGAACCGGATTCCGCTCGCCCACTCGATTCTTCTGGTCAGCGGAAGAGGCGGTTTCGAAATCGTGCAAAAGGCAATCGTTGCCGGGCTGCCGGTTGTTGCGTCCGTCTCTGCCCCGTCAAGCCTGGCGGTGCAACTCGCGCGCGAATTGCGCCTGACTCTGATTGGATTTTTGCGCGAGCGGCGCTTCGTGATCTATGCGGGAGAAGATCGGGTCCGCGAGTCGAAATGACGGTTCACGCCGGCCGCGTGGCCGTCGCGAATCATCGCGCGGAAAGCCTCCAGCAGGTCGCGGTCCCACCAACCTCGCGCAGCCTCTTCGTGCATGATCGCGAGGGCAACGTCTGAGGTGTCGGCTTTGCGGTACGGTCGATCCGTGGTGAGGGCGTCGTAAACGTCGGCGAGTTGCAGAATTCGCGCCGTCAGCGGAATTCCCTGGCCGCGGAGATGGTCCGGATATCCCGAGCCGTCGTGCCGCTCGTGATGGTGCCGGATGATCGGAAGCACGAGGCGGAACGTCTTCAGCGGTTCGCAGATTTGTTCGCCGATCACAGGGTGCTTGCGCATCACTTCGATTTCTTCCGGCGAGAGAGGGCCGGGCTTCAGCAGAATCGAGTCGGGCACGGCGACCTTCCCGACGTCATGCACGACTCCCGCGCGGCGAAGGGCTTTTACATCCTCCTCGGGTATACCGAGTTTCTCACCCATTCTCGCGGACATTTCCGACAACCGGTCGCAGTGCCCGCGCGTGTATGGATCTCTCGCTTCAATGCTGAGAGCGAGGCTAAACAGCACGGATTCGGCGTTTTCCAGTTCGTCCGTGTAGTGCTTGAGCTTGATCAGTGAACGTGTGCGCGCCAGCAGCTCGTTGAAGTCGATGGGCTTGCTGAGGAAATCGTCGGCGCCCACGTTGATGCCTTTGATGCGGTCTTCCGTGGCCGAGAGTCCCGTTATCAGCACCACGGGGGTGAGCCGCGTCTCGGGCGCGGCCTTGATTCGCTTGCACACTTCGAAGCCGCTCATTCCCGGCATCAGCACGTCGAGGAGAACCAGATCGGGGCGGAAGGACGCACACTCGGCGAGCGCGGCGGCGCCGCCGGACGCGTCATGGACTTCAAAGCCTTCACACCGGAGGAGAGTTTCGAGCGCGGCTCTGGAAGCCGATTCGTCGTCAACGAGTAAAATCTTGGGAAACATGAGCTTTCGTGTCGCCTGGAGAGATCAGCAACCTAAAACTGTATCGCTTCTCGCATCGTCGAACAACATCCAATCACGATGTCTCGCCGCAACTCGCTCGGGTGAGAGAGTTCTAATCTGAGAAGCGCCCGCGAATCGAAGGGGCGCTACTCTTTCCGCAACGTCGCTTCGATCACGCCGTGCGGTTCTTCAATGGGAATGAAAACCTCGACGGGATTGTCCATTCCAAATGGCTCGAGGTCCGCGAGGCTGTAGTTCCTGTTAGGAAGGGAAAGGCGGATTTCGCGAATGTTGTCGAAACTTTCGAGGACGGCCTGGCCCATCGCGTAAAGTGTGTGCTGCAGCGAATGACTGTCGTGTTCGGCGAATGCCTCGAGCAACGCCTGGCGAGCGCCGTGCCAGGTTGGGCCAAATTCGATTTCGGCGCCTTCATAAAGCCAGTTTGCTCGGATTGCGGTTGAGAGCATCCGGTCGCGATCGTCTGTCAGAGTCGTGTAAGGATCGCGCAGGAAATTTTCGAACGTGGACTTCGTCGTTTTCAGCACGACGAGATTTTCAATCCCGGCATGGATGATGGTCTTTTCGCGCGTGCCGCTCAAAGCGGCAGTCCTCTTTTCATTCCCCGGAAGCGTAAACGCGGAGTTGTGCGGTTTGCCGCCGTGCGGTATGCGTGCCCACAGGTTTTCCGCGGCTTCGATTTGCACCCGCGAGACTTGCGGGTTGTACGTAAGGAAATGATCGATCAGGTGCAGACAGAACTCTTCCACGGCTTCCACCGGATACTGGCGCGCGAGCACGTACACCGTATTTTTCATCGTGTCGGTGGGAAGGATCTTGCGGTTCTCGCCCTTTGCATGCGCTTCTTCGAACTCGCCCTCAAACCGGATGCCCACGGTCATTTCCTTCACATCGTGGCGCCCCTGCTGCCTGACGACCCGCAGCAAACGGACGCGCGATTCGCCATAGTTGTTTTCGCCGAGTCGGATGGTCATGAGGTCAGCTCCCCCCCAAATATGCGAAACGATGCGATGAGCCGCCGCCCTCGCCGCGATTTCGCGCTTTCATTTGCAATCTCGGCGGTGAAAGAACTTGCGGGAGCCAAGCGACTTCCGTGGGATTGTAACGCAGGACAACTCAAATCAGGGCGGCTCCGGAAATTCTCAGGGCAGCTCCAACTCGAGTTTGTATACGTCGGCTTCGCCGCGGCTAAGGAGGGCCATCGGCGCGCCGTCTGGCGTGAAGCCTACGAGCGCACAGCGGATATAGCCCGCGCGCAATAGAGCCGAGAAATCAAAAACCTTTTCCGCCTTCTGACTCCCAATCGCAAATCGATAAACCGGCTCTTCGGGTCCGAGAATGTCCTGATAGTAGAGATATTTCGAATCTCGCGACCAAACCGGGTCGTTTAGGAGCGTTCCTTCGGCAATTTGCTTCCAGATCTGTTTCCTCGAGTCCAACAGTTTTAATCGTGTGGGCTGGCCGGACTGCAACTGGCTTATGGCCGCGAGGAATTGCCCGCTGGGGGACCATCTGGGATGGATGAGGTCTTCAGACCCCGGGATCCTTGCGATGTGTGAGGTCTTCAAGTCGAGTGCGTAAATCCCGCTATCAGCATCCCGCTCTCGGCGTTCTTCCGGCCACCTCGCAAACGTGATGGACTCTCCGTCAGCCGACCAAGTGGCCTCGTTGTGGCCGCCCCCCATAACCAGTTCGGTGGGCGTGCCTCCGTCCGCAGCCACAGAAAAGAATCTTTCCCGCGTCTCGTTGTCTTGAGCTGCACGAAATAGAATGCGCCCACCATTGGGACTCCACTGAAGTTGGTCAATCGACGCAAACCCAGAAATCAGTGGCTGCTGCTGGCTTCGGTCGGAGCGGATTCGCCGGACCGTTCCGTCTGCAGCGTACGCAGCCCACACGCCATCCGGCGAGAAGGCCAAATCCGTCGTCTGCACACCGGGAATGATCGGGCCGAACCGCTGCGAGGTGCTCTCATAACTCACTAACTCTCGCTGTTCCTTGCCTCCCCAAACGAAAACCTTGCGCGGATCGCCGTCTGGCGTCGCGTTTCCATAACTGATGGGGCCGAACGTTAGCTGCACTGGCTTCGGAATCGCCGCGAACCAGGAATCGTTATCACGTACCGCCCAGACGCTTCGGATCCCGTCGTGTACGGATTCGAAGAGGAAGTAACGGCCGTCCGCAGACCACGCGCCACAACATTCATGTCCCGCGAGCGGCCAGTTGGCAAGGATGGGATGCAAGCCTCTGCCATCGGCCGAGACCTCCCACACCGACGATCGGTTCGCTACGCTCGCGTTCGGATCTAACAGCGTGAATCGCAACCGCTTGCCGTCTCCCGACCACCGGGGATTCTCCGAACGGCCCGGCAAAGCCACCAGCTTTCGGGAATCGCTCCCATCGCGCTCGCATGAATAAATTCCGTCGGGCTTGTTGAAGAAAATTCTCTTTCCGCTGGGTGCGAAAGTGGCGTCGTCGGCGATAATGTCGCCCACTCGCCGTGGCGGTCCCCCCACCACCGGGGTCAGCGACAATGGCAGGTCCGTACTCCGCGTGGAAAATTCAAACGACAAAAACTCCGACCGGTCCGGCGAAATATCGACAATCCGAGCGTTCCTCGAAGGATCCGGAAACATCTGCGCGTCGCCGCCGGCTGCGGGGACTTGCATTAGATTCCAATGACCTCCGGCGCGCTCGAGGAAGAAGAGCCGCGCGCCGTCCGTTGTCAGTCGGCCCCACGGATCCAGGCGCCCGTTGTGTGACACTTGCCCGACGTTCAGCACCTTCGGCGGAGGCTCGGGAAGATATCGCCGGGCGGCGACAAATGCCGCCACCAGGATCGCTGCACCTATTACGGCCCCCGCCAATCGACGCGACAACCGGCCAGCCGGGTTCTTCGATTCGGTCTCCCCGTTTGTCGCCGGTGCTGAACCAACGGCCAACGCTGCCCGCAAGTCCTGACTCTTGCCAGCGTCCGTCGGCGCGATGAACCGGTATCCGCGGCGGCCAACCGTCGCGATGAATCGAGGATTCTCGGCGTCGTCAGACAAAGCCTGACGCAGTTTGTTGATCGAAGTATTCAGGCTCGGATCGAAGTCGACAAAAGTATCGGCGGGCCAGAGCCGCTGGCGGAACTCCTCCCGCGCGATCACGTCGCCCGGGCGCTCCAAGAGGATGGTCAGCACCTCGAACGGACGATCCTGCAGCTTAACTTTCGCGCCGTCCTTGCGCAGTTCGCGACCCGCAAGGTCGGCCTCGTAGATACCAAAGCGGATCATTCGTGCTTGTCGGGAGGGGTTGGGGATCAAAACCTGCCATTGTCTCGGATTCTAACACAGGACTTCTAAAGGGCGATTGTTGGTCGGAGGACAGGTTATCCGTTCTGGTAAACCACTGCCAACAAGCTGCTTATTGGGTTATTCAAAAAGTTTTGCAAGATTTTCCACCGTCCATTGACGCGCGGACGCTTCTGCTGTAACCCCATCGTCTATCGAGCATCTCGCGGAACCGCCTCGTCCCGGCGCTCTGCAGCAAATCGGTTCGCAGGCAAAAAAACGTGAAGAAACGCGACCGGAGCGCCCACAGGGCAGCCCCCAGCCGCACGGGAGAAGGACCAATGATCAAAATCGTCGTGAATCGCAGTTACTCCATTCGTGGGTTTGCAATATCGCTGCTGCTTTCTCTTTTCGTCCTCGGCCTAGCACCGTCCGCGCGTGCAGACGAAACCTACACCTACACGGGAAATTCGTTCACCAGCTTTTCGGGTACCGACGCGTGTGCACCGGTGTGTAGCATCTCGGGCTCATTCACGATTGCTACGGCGCTTGGCGACAACTTCGCCCCCGCCTTCCTGACTCTGGAGTCGTTCTCCTTCACCGACGGCGGCTTCACCTTCACTCCCGGAAACACGGCCGCCGGCATCCAGGGGATCAAGGTCGGCACCAACGCGCTCGGCCAAATCAACGCCTGGGAAATTGATCTCGCCACCGCATCGGTCGGGGGCATATACCAGGGAATCTACGGGACGATCCAACCGGGCTTCATTTTCGATCAGTCGTACGTATACGACCAGAACACAAGCGCGTACTTGGCGCAGGCCTCCAATTCGGACAATCCCGGCACGTGGGTTGCTACATCTTCGTCCCCGTTGCCGGAACCCTCTAGCTTGTTGCTTCTGGGCACCGGCCTGCTTAGCGTTATGGGAATGCGCCGAAGGAATCTGCTCCGCTGATGCGAAGGCACTCATGTGTTTAGCAGCGGGTCGTTCGAGGGGAGCAAATGAAAAGCGCGGCCGAACATTCTGAATTGCCAGTCCAGCAGAATGCGGAGTACGAGTCTCGCTCGCTAAGCGAAGATGTGAATCCGAATCTCGAAGATTTCGAGGAGCTTCTCGCCGCCGCCGAACGTGTCTCGAAGGCCGCGCGCGCCGGTTGCGAGGTACAAGAAGTACCTTCGCCCGAAACCATTCTCGAACCACACAACGCGGCGCGTTGATCTCAGTCAACCTTGCGCCTCCACCGTAGCATTGCGCTCGGTGACGCTGACGAACGACCGCTCCTTGCGCCGCCAGAAATACACCAGCGTGATTCCGATCAGAATCAGCGCCACGCAGAGTCCAGTCCACAATCCCGGCGCGCCAAAGCCCTTCCGGAAGCACAGGTACCAACCCAGCGGAAGCCCCAGCGCCCAGTAGTACACCAGGTGACAAATCATCGGAGTCCGCGTGTCGCCCGCCCCGCGCAGCGCGCCCGTCGCGACCGCCTGCAGACCATCGAAGAGTTGAAAGAACGCCGCAACGAACAAGAGCGCGCTGGCAGCTCCGATCACCACCGGATCCGGCGTGTACGTCCGAACGATGTAGCCCGGCACCACCCAGAACACGATTGCCATGCACCCCATGAAGCCCGCGCCGAGCGCCATCGCCGTCCAACCGGCTCGGCTCGCGCCATGCGCGTCGCGGCGACCGAGCGCGTTCCCCACCCGCACCGCCGCCGCCGACCCAATTCCCAGCGGCACCATATACGTGAAACTCGCTGTATTCAGCGCAATCTGATGGCTCGCGAGCGGAACCGCTCCCAGCTTGCCGATCAGGGTTGTAGCCACCGCGAAAACGCCGATCTCGATTCCAATCTGGCTCGCCGCGGGTAAACCCAGATTCAGCAGCTCCCACACGCGCGGAAAATGAGGCAGGCGCGAAGCCCGCCGCAACCCGGTCTTGTGCCTCAGGTCCCGATACACCACGTAAACCATCAGCACGCCCGCCATGTAGACGCGCGCGATGCACGTCGACCATCCCGATCCCACCGTGCCCATTGCCGGCAGACCCCAGTGGCCGTAGATCAGCGCCCAGTTTCCGAAAAAGTTCACGACGTTTGCGGAAATCAGCGAAAACATCACTGGCCTGGCCAGGTTCACGCCTTGCAGGTAGCGGCGAAAAACAAAATAGAGCAGCAGCGGCAGCGTTCCCCAGTTCAACGCGCGCATATACCGAATGGTCTCGCTCATCAAGACTGGCTCGATACCGAAAAAATGCACGGTCATCATCCACAGCTTCACCACCCCCATCAGCACCGGAGCCAGCGCGAGGCTGACGTAAATTCCGTTCACCAGGGAGCGGTGCGTATCCGCGACGTCGCCTGCGCCATGCGATTGCGATACCAGCGTGTCGAGTCCGAGCATCAATCCCGTGCCGAAAATCGCCACCGCGTAATAGAAAATGCTCGCCAGGCTCACCGCGCCGATCGCCACCGCGCTGTCGGTTTGGTGTCCCACCATCACCGTGTCGACAATGCCCATCGTCATCCAGCCAAGTTCGGCCAGCACGATAGGAATCGCGAGGCGAAGCATCGGCCTCACCTCGCCGGCAATGTAGTGCGCGAAAAGTCGTTTGAGCATGAGCGTGACCCGCGTTGATATCGAGGAGTCTATCGGGAATTCCGAGACGGCAGAACCGGAATCGGATGCGGAGGAAGCAGAGGTTGTGGGGCGAGGCGGATGGGCGAAAGTGCAGCAAAGGGAAAAGAGTGTTTTTGTTGCGGTTAGAAAATGTCTTCTCCTTTGTTGAGAGTGAGTTGGCGCGAATTTTGAATGTGGGGTTGTTGCGATTAGCTTTTGTTTCGCCTGGAAGGAAGCTGGGTTTAAGTCCCACATTTGTGACGAGCAGGGCGGCTTTGATGAATTCGGGGTCGTCTGGCTCGCCGTCGTCGAGTACTGGGTCTCGGTTGTCGTCTGTATTTATCATCTCATTCTAAAAACTCAGCCGCAGGTTACCATAGATTTATCAATTTGTCAAGTCCCAGTACTTTTAGAACTGCGTGGATTATGGGGGAGAAACACGGAGGAGTCAGGATCCATGGCGGGCACCCCTGTTCAATACGTACGAAAGTGTGGGTTGACGAGCGAACGATTGTCGCTGGACGCTAGAGACTAGCGTCCTCGCCTGATGGTGACATTTGTACCTATGCTGGCGAGACAGCACGTTCAGAGTTGAAGGGTTAAGATCAAAAGCGAAAACGCGCACCCTTCGCAGCACCGGCGAAGGACGCGGCACGCATTAAGCTTGCGGTGAGCACGCGCAGAGGCGCGCGATTGGAGGTTGACGCGGTCTGCCTGTGATGAACGGCGGACAACAGGGATTGACGAGTGGACCTTCCCGACACGCCAGACCAGAGACCGGAAAAAGTGGTCTTGGGTTCGAATCGTGAACGATAGGTCGGCTGAACTATCGCAGTTTCCCGCGAATCACGGTGATCGACCCAGCTGGGAGCGTGTACGTGCCGTTGGTGGCTGTAATCGTGATGTTCTTATTCTCAGCGGGGGTGTTGCAATACTGCACAAGAGCTACAGACCCGACAAATGAATGGCTGACGTGCTTGGCATCATCGATGAGGATATGAACCGGGTGGGCCGCGTTCAAATCGTGATTAATCAGCATTAACGACCAGTTCCCGTCGGGACGTTCGACAGCGTATGAGCTAACCACGCTCCGCCCTGCAGCGTCCTTAAGATCGGTCGAGGCAGGGAAAATCTTGTTCGCTCCCGCGCCATGCTGCAACCATTCGAAATTAATCAGGTGTGCGGAAGAATAGGGAGTATATGAAGGGGTGCCGTACGTCCCGCCGCCATCAGAGCCGCCGTTGGCGCTGAGGTTCCCGCGACCACCGGCACCATTGTTGATTGCCGGCCGATAGAACGCCGTGCCGCCCTGTTCAAAGAATGTGCCAAACGCGTCGCACTCCCAGATGGCGCGGCCGGTCACACCCAAGTAACCGGGTCCGCTTCGGCCCGCTGTGATTCCGCTCTCGGAAATAATCAGCGGGACATCCGCGGGGACGCCGTCCTCACGCCACATGTGCAGGACGTGCTTCATAATTCCGGGTTCCATGTAAAGGGTCGCCCAGTCGTTCGGTGGACTGAATCCATTGATCATGAACGGGTAGTGTTCGAACGACATGAACGAGAGATCTTTAATATGTCCGTGGGCCTGCAGGTAATCGACGAATCGCTCCATCCAGGAAGTGCGCCCCTGATCGTCCGCCCAGAGGGTGATGTCCTTATCGACACCTTCGAAAATCGGGCCGCCCAACCTGGCGCCGGGCGTTAGCTTGTGGACCGCATCCGCCACTTGAATGTAGATGGCGCCATAGTCTTCCGGCGTCATGTGCTTGCCGTCGCACTCCTCCCCGACCTCAATTCCCACCACTGGATAACCACGTTTGTGAATGTAGTAAACCTCATTGGCGCAATCTTCAGGAATGTCATAAATCGCCGCACATGCAACCAGCGCCGCATGGCCCATGGTCAATCCACTGGTAAAGAAATTGTCCATGCCGTTGTATTGATCGTTGCCGCCGGTAATTAGGTTGTCAGCCTGGTGCCAGGGATCGATTGAAGAACCGAAAAACGATCCGGCCAAGTCCGCCGGCGAACCGGGGGTCACTTCTTGGTCTCCAGCGCCCTCCAGGCGTGGCGGCGCCCCAGGTCCTGGCTCTACGCCGTTAGCCGGATAAACAACCGCGTAGTTCCCCGCCGAATTGATCGTGCCGGCGGACAGCGTCTGAAGGGCGTAGCCGACGCAGTTTCGAATATCTTGCGCGCCATGAGTGTCGCAGGTACCGGAGGATTTCGACATGAAAACGCGGACGAAGCGCGTCGTGACGGACGCATCAGAAAGCTTCAGATGGACATCGCCGCCGCTGCCGTTCAGCACGGCGCCCGATGGGAAAGCCTTCCACACGCCGTTCGGGCCCATGTCCCAGTCCATTGCGTTGTTGTCGCCGACCCAGTACTGCACAACATAAACGACGGCATACGGATTTACCCATTGGATGTGAATCGCATTGATGGCGCGGTCGACTCCCATATCGATCACCACCCACTGCGGGTGCATCGCATCGCTCTCGCCCGTGAAATGGCGGGTTAGATAAGGATTGCTCTTCCAGTAACTCTGAAAACCGGCTACCAAAGGTGAATCGCCGCTGGTCATAAAGTCGCGATGGGGTAACGAATACGAATAGCCGTAGTGGATCGGTTCGCCCAGGTCGGCGCTGCCGGCGTAATAGCCGCTCTTTGTCGCTGGATCGCTCCATGTTCCATTTTCGTTCCAGTGCCATGCCGCAAGGCGCAACTCGCTGTTGTTGCGCATCGTGATGGAACCCCACCCCAAATTTTTGACGCCCTGAATCGTCTCGGGCTTGCTCAAGTTGTCCACCTGCGCCTTACTCAGATCATCCATCCACGCACCGGTGGCAGTGTCGGGATCGATCGCATTGAGAACGTGATCCGGCGTTACGTCAACGTGGACCGTGCCAATCGAATCGACCATGCCCACCCTGGCGACCGAATCCGCTGGGAGCTGCTGCCGAGCCGGTCGTCCCTGAGCCGTTTGTGCATGCACGGGCAAAGGAAGGTGCATGGACACCGCCCTCAGCCCGAGTGCCCCAACTGCGACACACAGCCAAATGCGAGACGAGACCCGTCGGCAAGAACCAGTAATCATCGCGGTCAACTCCCTTACCAATGTAATGCCCCAATGTGCGTCTCTTCGTCAGCCGACGATTATGCTCCGCCCTCAACATAATCGGCGAAAAATTCTCGATTTCGCGCGAGACGGAAGCGGAGTTCGCCGGTCGGGCTGTATCTGTGCTCCAGCGGGCGGGCCTCAACGCGTCTTCAGGAGAAGAACCTACTTGGGCGGCGCGATTGGGTCTGTCACTTTCGGCGCGAGGCCGTCGGGCGACCAGGCGTCGACGATGGCTTTGGCCATGCGGCCGATCAAGGTTTCGGCTTTGTTGTCTGGCGTCCACGATTTGTCGGCGTTGTTGTAGGTGAAGATGGAGATGATGATGGGGCCGCGCTTCGTGTAGACGAGCGCAACGTCGTTGCGGACGTCGTCCAGCGCGCCAACCTCATCGGCGATGGGCGAAAGGTCTTCGCTGCTGTCGCTTGTGGTCAGGTAGCGCGGCAGCATGTCGTGGTCCTGCTGGTTGCGCATCATCGTAATCATCTGGAGGCAGAGCGAGCGGTCGGCCAGATCGCAGCGATAGATACTCTCCATGAGCTGGGCCATCTCCTTCGCCGTGGTCTTGCCCAGGCCGAACTGTTTCTGATCCGGAGGCATGGGACCCTCCGACGGCTTGAAAACCTTTTTATAGAAATAGGTGTTCTTCAATCCCATGCGCGCGAGCATTTCGTTGGTGGGCCGAAGTCCGACGACGTCGATCACCATGTTCGTGGCCGTGTTGTCGCTGAGGGTCATCATCAGCGTGATAGAGTCGTTGAGCGTGAGTGTGAGGCCCGGGTCCATCAGATTGAGGATGCCGGAGCCGCCAACCTGATTGTCCTTGGTGAGAACCACCGGCGCAGAGAGCGTCAACTTCCCCGACTTCACCTGCTCGAACGCCTGCAACATGAGAGAGAGCTTGATGACGGAAGCTGTCTGCACCGGGCGCTCCGCATCGAGGGACACGGATTCGCCAGTGGCGAGGTTCTTCGCATACAACGCGACGCTGCCTTGGTGAGACGCGGCGAGTTCGCCGAGCCTCTTTTCGAGATCGGAAGCCTTCGCCGGAAGAGCAATCAGCAGAATGATCGCGACACGACTGATTTTTCTCATCGAGATGCGACTCCTCGGGGACCAGATCACTTAGCCGAGAGATTTCGAAGGCGCGGCCGCCAAATCCCGCGACATTGTACAGGCCGGCGGCCCAGTCCTCCATATCTTCAGCTTCGTGGTGACGCGTGGCCGGCTAAGGAGGGAGGGGTTTCTCGTCAGGGTCTACGGACGGATTTCGACGCTTTGGGTGCGCTGCGGAGCTCGAGAGTGACACAAATTGTCACCTTTACGAGAAAGCGCCGAGGAGACTTTCAGATCCGGGCCGCGGACATGGACCTCTCAGGCCGTAAACAACTGAAAATGTTTGATATAGCGGCGGGCTTGTCGCGTGAGTTAACATCGAGCGAGACCTTGGCCCTAACCTTGCACTTGTTATATCGTCCCCAAAAGGGGTCGCAGGCTGAGCCGCGTAAATCCTCGAGGAGCCAGAGATCAATGCGTAAGAGAGAGAAAGGTTTCTCACTGATTGAGTTGCTGATCGTTGTGGCGATCATTCTGATCATCGCGGCCATCGCAATTCCGAACCTGCTTCGTTCCCGCATGGCGGCCAACGAAGCGTCCGCAGTGGGCTCGATTCGTACTGTGAACACCGCGGAAGTGACGTACAACTCGACGTACAACGACGGCTTCGCGAATACGCTGCCTTTGATTGGCGGCGCGGCCGGTGTCGCGGCGACCTGCAACAACGCCGAGATCATCGACCCGGTGCTGTCTGCAGCTAACCCGTCGATCAAGAGCGGTTACAACTTCAACGT
>Ga0073928_10003361_pt1 | contig 25424 bp, 19 predicted proteins | sample PaiPotPPA55metaG_FD_76969 | JGI IMG/M metagenome (GOLD analysis project Ga0073928, IMG submission 76969) | Iron sulfur acid spring bacterial and archeal communities from Banff, Canada, to study Microbial Dark Matter (Phase II) - Paint Pots PPA... ...
CACCGGCGTGACCGACATGCGCACGACAGCGTTGGGGGAACTGGTGCCGGGTATCGAAGTTCAGGCGCAAGTGATAGAGACGATTTTCGAGGGACGTTTCCTGCGCCGCCCCACCTGGCTGAAATGGGCAGAAAGCGCCTTCATCATGACATTCGGTCTACTGATCATCTGGTATGTGCCCAGAACTCAATCGCGGTTCGCGGTATTTCTAAGAGCCGTCCCCAAGGGTTCCACCATTCTGGGCGTCTTCCTGCATCTGCTGAATCTTTTGTGCTGCTTCTATATTTTCATACGTTTCGGACTGCTGGTCGATGCAGCCTCTATTTTCATCATCCTGTCCGCCGTCATGGGCTGCTTCTTCGCACCCGAGTTGCTCCATTTCGGCGAGCGAACCGGAACAAAATAGCGGACGCCGCCCGGCTGACGGTTCGCCATCAGTCGAAGATATCGTTACATGCTGCCGTTTTCGACCACGCGTCCTTCTGCGCGCCAGCGGAGCATGCCGCCGGCCAGGTTGGCGACCCGCTCGAATCCAGCCTGTCGCAGCATGATCGTCGCTTGAGCCGAGCGTCCGCCGGCCCGGCAGACAGTCACGATCGGGCGTTCCTTCGTGAGTTCAGCAGCGCGCCCGGCCAGGTCACCCAAGGGAATAGGCGTGGCTGCGGGGATGCGCCCCAGCGGCCCGTTGAACTCGCCGGGCTCGCGCACGTCGACGATCTCGACGGCACGCAGATTTTCCTCGAGCCACTGGGCATTGATTTCCCAAATGCCCGCAAAACTGCATGACAGCGGCGCCCAATCGGGCTCCGTCATCTGCGCGGGGTAACTCGCCGCCAAGCCGCATTTCAGGTTCGCAGGCACGGCCACGTCGATCTGCTTCGGATGCGGCAGGTGCAGGTTCGTCATGTATCCGGTGAAATCGTCTTCACACAGTTCACCGCCAAGGCGTGGATTGAAGCGCCGCTCCTCGCCCACGCTGGTGACCGTCAAGCCGCGATAGTCGTGGGCCGGATAAAGCAGGCACGCGGCGGGCAACGTAAAAATGTGGTTGTGGATCGCGCGAAACATGGCGTGCGCGTCACCGCGCTGGAAATCCGTGCGGCCAGTGCCCCTGATCAACAGGCAATCGCCGGTAAACGCCATGGTCTCGTTGTCGAGTACGAGTGTGATGCAGCCATCGGTATGACCCGGTGTCGCACGTACTACCAGGTACCGCGCGCCGAACTCGACCCTGTCTCCATGACTCAGGTAGCGGTCCGCGCCTTCGGCGCCGCTCGCAGCCGAGATCGCAATCTTGCTACCTGTGCGGCGATTCAGCATCCATGCACCGGTCACGTGATCGGCGTGGACGTGGGTGTCGATTGTGTAAAGCAGGTGCAATCCAAGCTCTTCGATCAGGGCAGCGTCGCGGCGCACCTGTTCAAATACCGGATCGACCAGCACAGCCTCGCGTGTTGTGCTATCCGCCAGAAGATACGTGTAGGTTGACGATTGCTGATCGAATAGCTGGCGGAAGGTCAACACGATTTCGCTCCGTGGCCCGCTTGTGCGAGCACTTAAGGATTGCTGCCCATGATGCGTCGCCAACCTGCCCCGCAAGCAATCGAATCACGCGCCACCCGTTCAGAAGGCCGGGCACAGGGACGCGCCCGGACTCACATCGGGCGCCGGACTTGGCGACTGTCAGGCGCTCGCCGCTCCAATCAACGAGCGTTTCACTTCGGCTGCGCAACGTACCGCAGGTAAGGCTTTACGGTCTTGAAACCCTGCGGATATTTTTGCATCGCGACATCGTTGGAAACGGATGTTGGAATGATCACGTCTTCACCCGGTTTCCAGTTCACCGGCGTCGCCACCGCGTGTTTCGCGTTGAGCTGCAGCGCATCGAGCAGCCGCAGCACTTCGTCGAAATTCCGGCCTGCGCTCATTGGGTAGACAAGCATGGCTTTGACCTTCTTGTCCGGCCCGATGAGAAACACCGAGCGTACGGTCGCGTTGTCTGCCGCGGTGCGCGGGCCGCCGCCGCTCGCCTCTGGATGAATCATGTCGTAGAGCTTCGCGACCGTCAGGTCCGGGTCGCCGATCAGCGGGTAGCTGACCTCGTGGCCCTGCGTCTCCGCAATATCCTTGAGCCACTTCTCGTGGTCGCTGACGGGATCGATGCTGAGCCCGATAATTTTCGTGTTGCGCTTATCGAATTCTGGCTTGAGGCCGGCCATGTACCCCAGTTCCGTGGTGCAAACGGGGGTGAAATCCTTCGGATGCGAAAACAGGATCGCCCACTGATCGCCAATCCATTCGTGAAAATGGATCGTCCCTTCGGTGGTTTCGGCAGTGAAATCGGGTGCGTCTTCTCCTAGTCGAATCGACATCATCAGTCTCCATTGTGTGTGGGGGCAACCAGGTACTCCCGCCGCGGTCGGAGCCGCGTCGCCCGGGTTGCCTTGGGCGTTGGGTCAAGTAATCGGCCTGACTTGAAACCACCCGCTGGCTGGTTGCACCGTATGGTGAGAGGAACAACTGCGGGAGCAACGGATTCAGAAGCTTTCCCCACCAGGCCTTGATGCGGGACAGACATCGGCACGCGCTGCAGGTCGCTTATATAGCGTAGAACAAAAAGCCTTTCACTGTAGCCAGAGTGCAGAGCTAATCCGCCGCTGTGACGACAGGTTCGCTTGCACTCCGAAGAGATGGAACTCGCACCTCGATCCGGCATGTGCGCAGATTGCAGGGTCAACCCTCGCCGTTCGCTGCATTGCAACGAGTGTGGAATTGCTCCAATGTCTGATCAATGCGCCGCAGGCGGCTGAACTCGCGCGAGTGATGAGCGCGAGTGTTTGACGCGGCTAACAGCCCCGGGACATCGGGCTTAAAATTGCACATAGCGCCGGTCCTTTTGCGTGGAGGGCCGGTCGTCCTATCCCTTTCTATCAATGGCAGGCGGCCATGAACACTGACAATGCGTGTTTCGTTCGCCCGGCGCTGGCTGCACTTTGCGTGACTTCGCTGGTTACGCTCGCCGCGTGCGGCGGAAGTGTCTGTGTCGGCCTGGACGGTTGCGGCGGCGCCGGCGTGGTGCCAAATATCGCCATATCGGGCACGGCCGCCACCGGCACGGCGCTCGCCAGTGCGGCGGTCAGTTTCAGTTGTGCCCAGGGCTCGGGCTCCACCCTGTCAGACGGCGGTGGACGCTACAGCATCACGTTTAACGCCACGCTTCCCTGCATCGTCACCGTGACTTCCGGGGGCACGGCCCTGCATTCAGTGGCATTTGCCGGCGGCACCTTCAATACGACGCCTGAGACCGAGCTGATGCTCGTCTACCTCGCGTCGCAACTCGGCACGAGCGAAACCAGCCTGATTGCGGGCTTCCCGAGCAACTCACAGTTCCAGCAGGTGCTGGCAAACCAGGCCGATGTGCTGGCTGCGCAATCGGCAACCGTCACGAATCTGCAGCAGCACTATGCGCTCACGCTGACGGCGCCGGCGTTTCTGACGACACCGTTTATTGTCGGCCAGGCAGGGGTCGATAGTGATCTCGGCGCGCTGGCGGCAGCAGGCGCTATCGACACCAATGGCATGCCCGATCCCGCCGCTGTCTCGCTGCTGTCGGCGGCGGGTCTCGCTCATCCACTCACGGCGACGTCAACACCTTCATCCAGCACTGGCGGTGCCGGCGGCACTGGCAGCTCCACCGGCGGCATGATGTGAACCAAGGATCCGAACTGAGGCGAGCTGCTTCGGAGCGACGCCACGCCACGCCGTCATGCTGAATCCTGTGCCGTTGTTTCACTGAATCGAAGCCTCCATCGGGCCGAACCCGCTCCTCGGACCGGTCCTGCGGGACCCGGCCATCGTCTGACGTTACAATGGTTCGAACGTCATGTCCGACCTTCCGATCCTTCCGATCCCGCCACCCTCGACAATGACCCATTCTCATGACCGGTCGCTGACCGCACTCTCCGACTCACAGCGATTCGAGCTGCTCGTCACCAGCGTGAAGGACTACGCCATCTACATGCTGGATACCGAGGGCATTATCGTCAGTTGGAACGCCGGTGCGCAGCGCTTCAAGGGCTACACGGCGAGCGAGGTCATCGGGAGGCACTTCTCCCTCTTTTACACCGACGAAGACAAACAATCGGGATTGCCTCAGAAGGCTTTGGACAAGTCCGCCGAACATGGAACGTTCGAGGCTGAAGGATGGCGTTTGCGCAAGGACGGTTCGCGCTTCTGGGCGAATGTCGTCATCGACCCGATTCGCGACGCGACGGGCACGCTGGTCGGGTTTGCGAAAATAACGCGCGACATCTCCGAGCGCAAGGTCGCGCAAGAGGCGTTGCGCCAGAGCGAAGAACAGTTCCGCCGCCTCGTCCAGGGCGTGACGGACTATGCAATCTACATGCTGTCTCCGGCAGGCGATGTGATCAGCTGGAACGCCGGCGCCGAGCGCATCAAGGGATATCGGGCGGCCGAAATCATCGGCAAGCACTTCTCGCGTTTTTATACCGAGGAGGACCGCGCGGCCGGGACGCCTGCCCGGACGCTGGCCATCGCAGCCAAGGAAGGTCGTGTGGAACTCGAAGGCTGGCGCGTTCGCAAGAACGGAAGCCAATTCTGGGCTCACGTGATCGTGGATGCGATCCGGGACGAATCCGGGACGCTTGTCGGCTTCGCAAAGATCACTCGCGATGTGACCGAACCCAGGCGAGCAGCGGCGGAGTTGGAGCAAGCGAATCTGGCGCTTGCCCATGCACAGAAGATGGAGGCCATCGGTCAGGTGACGGGTGGGGTGGCACACGATTTCAACAACCTGCTGGCCGTGCTGTCGAACGGTTTACAGGTGCTCGCCGCCCAGTCGCGAACGCATCTGGACGTCAAGATGATCCAGACGATGCAACGCGCCGTTGATCGTGGCGCATCGCTCACCCAGCAGCTTCTCTCGTTCGCCCGCCAGCAACCGCTGAAAATCGAGAAGGTTAATCTCAATGCGCTGATCAGCGAGTTCGAACCCATGCTGCAGCGTGTCGGGAACACGTCGATCACGTGTCAGGTCAAGCTTGCTTCCCAAAAGCCGACGGTCCTGCTGGATGGTCCGCAATTTGAGGCAGCGCTCCTCAATCTCGTGGCGAATTCACGCGACGCAATGCCCGATGGCGGGACAGTCGTAGTCGGCACGGAGATCGTCGAACTTCAGCACGGCGCGGTCGGCACGCTTCCCGCTGGTGCGTACGTCAGGATCTCTATTGCCGACACCGGAACGGGCATGTCACCCGCTGTGGTGTCGCGCGCTCTGGATCCGTTTTTCACTACCAAGGAACCCGGACGCGGAACAGGCCTCGGCTTGAGCCAGGTATATGGATTCATCACCCAGTCGGGCGGCGACATTGTGATCAGAAGCGTCGAGGGCGAAGGCACGACCATTGAGCTCTATCTTCCCAAAGTCGAAGACGAGGCAAACGGCGCAATCGAGTATGCCGGCCGTTTGTCGGTCGAAACCGTCTTGCTGGTCGAAGACGAACCCGACTTGCTGGCCGCGGCTTCCGAGTTGTTCCAAAGTATCGGCTATGAAGTATTGGTGGCCAGTAACGCCTCGGATGCGGTTGAAATACTGAAAAAGAACCCCGCCATCAATATCCTGTTCAGCGATGTCGTGATGGGGCATGGAATGAACGGCATTGAACTGGCAACCCTGGTGAGGCGGGACTTTCCTGCTGTGAAAATCGTGTTGGCTTCCGGCTTTCCGCCGTTGGCGCTTCGCCGGGATCATGGTGAGCTCGGCGACTTCACTTTTATCACCAAGCCTTATCGGCTGGCAGAGCTGGCCAAGGTGCTGCGCGCCTCGTAGCGGCTATTGGAGTGGGCGTAACCCGGTTCCGCCCGTCGCGATTCCCCGGGAGCCTCCTAGGTCAGTACAACAAACTTTCCTCTCGCCTCATTGCGCTCCATCAATTCGTGAGCCCTCGGCAGCTCGGTCATGCTGTATACACGCGTTGGCCGGCCTCGATACAAACCACCCGCCGCGAAATCCACAATCTGCTGCATTGGCACGTCCGACAACGGAAACTCCGGAGTCCCGAAGATAAAACTTCCAAAAAAACTCATCTGGACACCGCTTGCCATCTGGCCGAGCGGATTGAACTCGGCAAGATGTGCAAGCCCCCCGAGAAACCCCGCGAGGCAGACACGACCGCCCCGGCGCGTTGCGCGCAATGAGTCCAGAACCGTGCTGTTTCCGATGAGATCGAGCACCGCGTCAGCCTTGCCGCCTGGCCAACCCGGCGCTGCAAGCAAATCCTCCTGTGCCGTCACCACATGTGCAGCGCCAAGCGAACGCAGCAAAGCTTCGCTGCCTGACCGACGGGTGGTCGCAATCACATCGGCACCGAGTTGGCTGCCGATGTCGATAGCCGCCTGTCCCAGGCTCGACGTGCCCCCGCGTACAACGAGCCGCTGCCCGGCCTTCAATTCCAGGTTCCGGTGAAGGCACGTCCATGCAACCGCATAGGCTTCCGGCAGTGCAGCGAGGATTTCCCAACCAAGTGTGGTTTCAACGGCCACGACATTGGAGGCAGGTACCACGACGTATTCAGCATAACTACCGTTGATCGTTCGTCCCATTCCGCCCATCAATGCCATGACCGTCTGGCCCTCGCGCAGAACCCCCGTCGCATCCGCAACAACGGTCCCAACACATTCGATGCCGCTAATGTCGGCCACGTCCCCCCACAATCCGCGACGCATATAGAGTTCGGCCCGGTTCAGGCCAAATGCACGAACGCGAATCAGGATACAACCCGGCCTCACCGCAGGCTCCGGCACATCGACGACTTCCATCACTTCCGGACCACCAAAACCTTTCCTCGAAATTGCCTTCATGTCGATCTCCTCAATGGGAGAACGAATGGTAGGATCGATCATCATCGAAATAAATTACGATGTTTCGACAAAGATTGAAGTCGGATCCTACAATGAATGAACCCACGCTTTTACAGTTGCAATGCTTCGAGGCCTTAGTGACCGAGGGGAGCTTTGCCGCGGCCGCAGCGCGTCTGAACCGGACGCATCCGACCGTCCACGCGGCTGTGACGGCGCTGGAGGCGCAGCTAGGCATGGTGCTGCTGAACAGGGCCGGGTACCGGGTCTCGCTCACAGAGCAAGGCGCCGCGTTTCGCTCGCGGGCGGCAGTATTTCTTCGTCAATATGAAAATCTGCAGCGAGAAGCCGCCCAGCTCGCTGCCGGGCAAGAGGCGGAGTTGCGCGTGGTCGTGGGTGACCTGTGTCCTTTGCCGGAGACCTTGGGTCTGCTGAGACGGTTCTTCGAGAGCCATACAGGCACACGCCTGACGTTGCTGTTCGAGGCCATAAGCGGCCCGTGGGAACGGCTGCGCAATGGCGATTGCGAACTGATCTTTCATCACCTCGACAAACCGTCGCCGGCAATAGAAAGCATCGAACTTTTCGAAGTGAAGCTGGTGCCGGTCGCAGCACCGGGGTTTCTCCAGCAGCCTCTTGACGAATCGCTCACGCCCGATGATTTGAGGCCCTATGTGCAGTGCGTCATTCGTGACACGAGCACGCAGCCGTCAGACGCCAATTACTACCTGATCGAGGGCGCGCCGACCTGTACCGTGCCTGACCAGTTGATGAAGCGTGAACTGATTGTGCAAGGGCTGGCGTGGGGCCATATGCCGTCTCATCTTGTTGCCGGCGACCTCAGGGAACATCGGCTGGTGTCGCTGGAAGGAAGGCATCTGCGCGGCGCCACGCTCAAGCACTACGCTGCGCGCCGCCGGGACACCGCTCACGGGCCCGTTGCACAGAAGCTCTGGATTCAGCTGCTGGAACAGGAGACAGGTCGGGGAAATCCCGGGTCCCCTTAGTTAAAGTATTTACCCGTGTTGCCGATATGCAGTCTAGACATTGTCCCATTCAATTCGTCTGACCGTTGCATTGTTACCGCAGCAAGGACGCCACCCTGGTCATGCCATTGGCTCTTTCGCGACGCAAGTTCCAACGGTTGGCTTCAGGTGGGTCCAACGTGCCTTCTGAAGCCGGGCCGATTCACCCCGAAACCATAAAGTGGCCCTTAGTGTGCGACGAATTGAGTTTGCCCTCCTGCTGTCTGGTCTGGTCAGCCTCATCCTCATGTCGTTGTCCGCTTGTCACCAGCAAGCCCCCTCTTCTTCCAGTGCAACCGCGCCGGCCAGGACCACCATTACCGCGTTGATATGGGCGCCGGACTGGCCGGAGCAGATGCTCCAGATTGCCGCTGAATTCACCAGGCTCAATCCGGACATAAGCGTGAATGTGCAGTTCATGATCGGCAATTCGGTCGAAGAAAATATCAAGCCCCGGATCGCCTCCGGCAACTTGCCTGATCTGCTAAGTGTCAACCCTAATGCCTACTCGGCTGAATTGGCCGATCAACACATCCTGGCGGATGTCAGCGGAACAGCGGCATGGAACAACATGCTCGACCCGCTCAAGGGAGACTGGACCAGTCGCCAATCCAGGAGTTTTGGAATATCCGGCGGTGTGGCTACGACGCTGATCTACTACAACCAGGCCATGTTCGCGAAGGCGGGGATCAAGGAACTGCCAACCAATTTCCACGAATTCCTGATGGTTTGCGAGCAGCTCAAACGGGCGGGCTTTACACCCATCATGTGGAACGGAGGTTTCCCGAACATGCTCGGCAACGGCCCCTTCAGTTCTGGCTTTGCCAACAACGTGGTAACGCGCGAGCCGGACTGGAAGCGGAAAATGGGTGACGGCACGCTGGACCTGAACACGCCTCAGGTCGCCGATATCTTTGCCAAGATCCTGCTGGTGCCAGACCGTGGTTACGTTCAGGACGGATTCATGGCGACCGATTACGATGAAGGCATACGGCTGTTCAAGGAAGGCAAGGTCGCGATGGCGTTTCACGGCAGTTGGGCCGCCGGCCTGTTCCTGCACGGCAATCCTTTCAACGTCGGCGTGTTTATTCCGCCCTGGAATGCGCCCGGCGAGCGGGTGGTGCCTGTCATTGGCAGTGAAACCGGGTTTGCGGTGTGCGAGACTCCCAACAAGGCCGCAGCAATGCGTTTTCTCGAATTCATCGCCGGGAAGGGGTTCTCGATCCTGCAAAGGAAACGCCAGAACATCCCCCCATTCAAGCAGGTCCCGGGAGCGATTGTGAGCGACCAGAAGATTGTTGACTACACGAACGGGGTCAGTCGCTATCCGGTGACCTCCAGCCCGTACTATTCGGTTCTCCCCTCCAACTCGATCGAGCGGGTGCATCGGTTGATGCAGGATGTGCTGTTCAGGAAGATCACGCCCAGGCAGGCGGCCAAGCTCCTGGACGAGTCCGTCAAGAACGAAGCGAAGATGCACTACAAATGAGCTCACTCATTGGTGCGCTGCTAAATAAGGTGAGAGGCGCGTTCGCCTACCTCTCGCTGGATCTGCTGCGCCGGATCGAAATTCGTTACCGGCTGATCACCGCATTCATCCTGCTTTCCCTGATACCCATACTTATTTCGGGCTACATATCATATGTGGAGTCGACCGAAGCGATCAAGGACAAGGCGGAGATATTCTCGAAGGAGGTGGTCAAGCAGGTGGCCAAGAACATCTCGTTGCTCATGGAGCAGATCGAGACGGAAAGCAGCGTGGTTGTGCTCTCCGATCAGGTTCAGGGCGCACTGACAAGGGTCGCGCACGGCAGCGAAAAAGAGCAGAGCGAAGCGCATCAGGACATGACCCGCTTGCTCCTGGAGCACTACGGATCGGTTGATTTCATCAACCAGAAATACCTGCTCGACAAGAACAACCGCATCATGGACACCCAGGCGTTCGCGCAACTGACCCGGGGGGTGATGCGCCTGGTCGAGCTGGCTCCGGATCAGAATGGCCGCCCCTACTGGGGGAGTTACGACAACGGCGTTGGCCAGCAAAACCTCGGCATGGTGCGTGCCATCATAGGCAAGAGCAACAACCGGCGCATCGGCACACTTGTCCTGGTGATTCGCCCCGAACATTTCTCGACCATTTTCAATGACGTCGCCTTGGGAAGTGGAACGGAAATCTGCGTTATCGATGCCAGCAACAAGAAGCTGATTGTCCGTGCCGACGGCACGTCCACGAACCCCGAAGGGACAATCGTACCCGGCCTGATCGCAAAGATCGCAAGCAACGCACCGCACGAGCCGGGTGGTTTCGTCGACTTCGAGGGCAAGCGCGGGGAGCGTTACCTTGCCGCGTACACCAGCATTCCCGGCACGACATGGTTTGTGGTCAGCACGGTTCCGGAAAAAAAGTTGATGGCGGAGGCCCAGTCCGTGCGCAACCAGATCGTGCTGGTCGGCATCTCGGGGTTCCTGCTCTCGATCTTCCTGGCCTACTTCATTTCCCACAGCATATCGGCGCCGCTTAAAGAACTCGTGCGAAAGATGCACGATACAGGTAACGATGCGGGAGCCGAGGCGGAGGTGCTTGCAGAAGCGCACGGCAATGCAGGCGGTAAGGATGAACTAGGCAGGCTGGCGCAGCGTTTTGAAAGAATGAGTGCGGCGATCAGGCAGAAGATCCAGAAGATCAACGAGATCAATGCCTCCCTCGAGCAGACCGTCGTCAATCGAACGGCAGAACTTGTCACTAGGGAGCAGGAGTCGCGAACGTTGATCGAGAACTCGCCGGACACGATTACCCGCTACGGCCGTGACCTCCGCCGCATCTACGCCAATCCCGCCTTCTGTGCCTCGGTGGGGCGCAGCCTCGGCGAATCGCTCGGCAAGCGGCCCTCGGAGATCCCCGGCGGCGCCAATGCGCTCACCTACGAGAAGAAGATAAGCGAAGCCATCTCAAGCGGAAAAAGCGGGCAATTCGAGTTGAGATGGACCAGCAAGGATGGACAGGAACAATGCGCTCATATCCGCCTGACACCAGAGATTGACCGGTCGGGCAAGGTGAACTCGGTGCTGGCTATCGGTCGTGACTTATCGGACCGGATGGCATTCGAGGCGACCATCTGGAGACAGGCCAATTTCGATGCGCTGACCCAGCTTCCGAACCGTCAGATGTTTCATGAGCGTCTCGACCATGAAGCCAGGATGTCATATGGTTCCGGACGATCCATGGCGTTGATGCTGATCGACCTGGATCGCTTCAAGGAGGTCAATGACTCGCTGGGACACGACACAGGGGACATCCTGCTGATCGAGGCTGCCCGCCGCATCACTTCATGCGTGCGCGAATCCGACACCGTGGCTCGTCTTGGCGGTGACGAGTTCACCGTCATCCTGTCCAATCTGGACGACACCGAAAGTATTGAACGAATCGCGAAGACCATCATCACGACGCTGGCCGAACCCTTCAAGCTCGGCCCGGATGAGGCGTTCATTTCCGCCAGCGCCGGTGTCACGCTTTATCCCAACGACGCAAGCGAACTTGATGTTCTTTTCAAGAACGCCGACCAGGCCATGTATGCCGCCAAAAACGCCGGGCGCAACCGTTTCAGCTACTTCACGCCCGACTTGCAAGTGGCGGCGGAAAATCGCCGGCGTCTCATGAACGATCTGCGTGCCGCCCTGCATGGCGACCAGTTCGAGGTCTATTACCAGCCCATCGCTCACCTGGCGACCGGCGACATTTACAAAGCCGAGGCACTGATCCGCTGGCAGCACCCCGAACGCGGCACGATCAGCCCGGTGGAGTTCATTCCGTTGGCCGAAGACACCGGGCTCATTGTTCCAATCAGCGACTGGGTGTTCAAGCAGGCCGTGCATCAGGTCCGTCAATGGCGCAACCGGTTCCATCCGTCTTTCCAGATCAGCGTCAACATGTCTCCCGTGCAGATTCGTCAGGACAGCATGGTTTGCACCCAATGGTCCGACTATCTCATTCGGGAAGGCATGCCCGGAGAGTGCGTTGCGGTTGAAATAACCGAGGGCTTGTTACTGGACGCCGGATTGAACGAGAAACTCCTGACCTTCCGCGATGTGGGGATCCGGATCTCGATCGACGACTTCGGGACGGGTTATTCGTCCCTCGCCTATCTCAAGCGCTTCGACATCGACTACCTCAAGATCGATCGCTCATTCGTCCAGAACCTCTCCTTCGACCCGGACAATCAGGCGCTTTGCGAAGCAATGGTCGTGCTCGCACACAAACTCGGATTACAAGTCATTGCGGAAGGGGTGGAGACGACCGAGCAACGTGATTTCCTCATTTCCGTGGGCTGTGATTTTGCCCAGGGTTTCTTGTATTCCGAACCGGTTGCGCCTGATCAATTCGAGGCGCTGGTATGGCCGAATGTTGAGGAGGGCGCGGCGGGTCATTCTTGCGTCTTCCGTCAGCGCGACGAGCCATGCACCGAACATGCAAGCGGACTGTCGGCATAAGTCCGTCATGCACTTTTGTTGATCGGCAGGCAAGCACTCCGGCCACCTGGCTTCTGGATGGACAATCGGCGACTTGGAACTATACTGGCCTCCCTGGAGGTTTCAATGGCCGAACAAGACAAACTGCATCCACTCCGCCCGTTCCTCAAGAACTGGGTTTGGGAACATGGTCGAATTGGGACTCGCTATCTGGACTGCACTGATGGCGAGATCAAGTTTGACGAAGGCAAGAAATCGCATTTCGCCGCCGAGCAATATATCTACGTGCCCCTCGATAAGGACGCTGAAGCCGATGCGTCTGCAGAGGGCCCCGCGATCCTTGACGCGGGACTTGCCCGGTTTCTGCGGGCTGCGCAGTTGGGCACACCGGAGGACGCCGGTTCCGTAGCGGAGGTCCAGCGCGCCGTGCAGGACTGCGTGGAACTTGGCCTCTACAGCGCATATCAACGGGAGGCGCGCGAGGCAACGGCGCGCTATGCAGAAGAGGCCATGTTCGACGACGAAATCCGCGCGGCGGTGGTCGACGACATCCGGCGCATTTATGTCGGCATGCGCGAACAACTGGCGCTATACGATTTCAGCGTGCTGTACGGATTGCCCACGCCGCTGCTGATCAGCGAGACGCCTTTCATCGACTGGCGCACACGTACCAACCCGGGACTTCCCTACGTCTCTCTTCCGCTGGGACCTTATTGCCTGCTGGTAGGCGCACCGTCGGGCAGAAAAAGCAAGATTGGCCCGGTGGTCTGGAAAGCTGCCAGCGCAATGGGTCCGTTGAAGGATCACAACCGCCTGATCGTGCAGCACGCGCGTCTGTGGCTGGTGGCGACTACCGATGACCAGCTTGTTGCCGTACAAAGCCGCTTTGCTCCACCCAAGGATCCAGCAGCAGAGGACGCGAAGCCTTGAAGTTAGCCGAGTTGAAGCAAGGAGCAACGACGACCTTCCCGATCGTTCGTTGCCCTTCGCCATGATCGCTAGCGGTTCACCGCCCCACGACCTCATCCACGCCTTTCAACACCAGTCCGAAAAACTCGTCGGCGTGAGCGGAATTCAGCCAGCGGACAATCACCGCCATCTTTCGCTCGGGTTCGATCCAGGTAAACGAACTGCCCGCGCCAATTGCAAAATAGCTCGACGCCGGCACGCTCGGAAACACGCGGCGCTCATGATTGAGCCACACGAGATAACCGTAGTACGGCGCAAGCGCGCAAGGCGTTCGCATGCGCGCGAGCCATTCGCTCGAAATGATCCGGTGCCCGTCCACCAGCCCGTCATCGATAAAAAGACGCGCGACCTTGAGTTGATCGTTCGCGCTGATCGACAGCCCGCCACCCCAGTGCGTCCCGCCCGGCACCGATTGCATGCGCTGCCCGTTGAGTTCGATCCAGGCATTGTCGTATCCCACCCATTGCCAGTCTTCACTGGCGCCCAGCGGCTGCATGATCGCCTCGCGAAACACCTCCGGCAACGGCCGGCCGAACAAATGCAGCAGCGCCAGCGAGAACTGGTTGATGCGGACATCGTTGTATTCCCAATACGTGCCGGGCGCCTGCACTCGCCGCAGGTCACCCTTCTTGCCATCGGGCGCGCGGCCGAAGGTCACTGCACGAAAATGGTCCGCCTGGTCTGACAATCCGAAGCACTCGCCTCGCCATTCGCTCGTCTGCTGAAGCAGATGCGCCCAGGTGATGCGGGCATTGTGCTCATCATCGAAGCCAATACCCGGTACGCGTATATGCACCGGCTCGCTCACGTCCGGCAGCAAGCCGCGGTCGAACGCCACGCCCGCCAGCAAGGCAAGGTAGGTCTTGGCGATGCTGAACGTCAGGTCGGCCCGATCCGGTTCTCCCCAGGTCGTGAGCGCCTTGCCATCGACGGAAATCGCGCCGGAAACGGGACCGCGATCGTGCACCGGACCCAGCAGCCGGTTCCACGGCGGCGGGTCGTTCACATGCACGCCCCAGGCGCCGTCGACATTGCGGTCCCACAGCGATTCATGATCTATCGCGAACTGTATGGCTTGCTGCAAATCCTTCATATCGGTCATGTCCAGAAAATTTCATCCAACGGTTCAATGCACTTTCAGGCGCGTTCGCGCCCACAGCAGCGTGAAGAGACTGATGATGGCCGCGAGCATCAGATAGAGGCCGGGCGCCAGGTTATTGCCGGTGACCGCAATCAGCGAAGCCACCGCAAGCGGCGTGAAACCGCCGAAGACTGTCGTACCTACGTTGTAGCCGACCGCCATGCCGGTAGTGCGTGTGCGAACCGGAAACAGGTCCGACATCAACGCGGGAATGGGGGCGAAATAGACGGCTTTGAGTACCGCGACCCAGATGACCGCGGCAAGCAACGTGAGCAGCGACGGATGCGCATTCATGAACATGAACGCCGGATAGATGGTCACGAAGAAGATCGAGCCCGCGCCTAGCATGATGCGGGTGCGGCCCACTTTATCCGACCAGTGGCCGACCATTGGCGTCAGCACCATCACGATAAAACCCGCCGCCAGCGTCGCGATAAATCCGTACGAAGGCGCAAGGCCAAGCTGCCTGCTTGCGTACGTCGGCATGTAGAGCAGCATGTAGTTCGCCGTAGTCGTCAGCACGAGCGAACCGATACACACCAGCATCCGTTCCTTCTGCGTGGTCATCACTTCACGAATGGGCGAAGCGGAGCGTTCCGTGCGTTCGAACTCCGGGGTTTCATCGACATGGCGGCGGATATACCAACCCACCGGACCGATCAGGATGCCGAACAAAAATGGAATACGCCAGCCCCAGCCTTCGAGTTGCGCCGGTGTAAGCGTACTCGTCAGCACTGCGCCGAACGCCGATGCAACCAGCACGCTCGCGCCCTGGCTCGCGAACTGCCAGCTCGCCATGAAACCGCTGCGCGCGGGTGCATGCTCGGTGAGGAAAGCGGTAGAACTGCCGAACTCGCCGCCCGCCGAAAATCCCTGCAACAGCCTCGACGCGAAAATGCCGATGGGCGCAAGGAGACCAATGGTCGCGTAGCCGGGCATCAGCGCGACCATGCCGGTCCCGAGCGTCATCATGGCTATGGAAAGCGTTAGTGACGCCTTGCGGCCCTTGCGGTCGCTGTACGACCCCAGCACGAACGCGCCCACCGGACGCGCAAGATACGAGAGCGCAAAGGTGCCGAGCGTCAGCAGCAGCGACACGGTTTTATCGGTGGTCGGAAAGAACAGTTTCGATAACGTCGATGCAAAGTAGCCATAGACCACGAGATCGTAGAACTCGAGCGCGTTGCCAATGGATGTCGCGACAATCAGCTTGTAGATACTGGCATGTCGTCGTGTTGTGGGCAAAACGGTGGCGGCGGAGTCGGTGCTCATTGGGCGCTCCTCCGCACGAAGTCGGGGTGATCAGATTCGCCCAGGTCCCAGAACAGCCCGGCCATGATGCACAGCCCCTCGCGCACGACACTTCCAAGCAAATGTTCATTGGGTGCGTGCTGCGAGCAGCCGGGATACGAATGCGGCACCCATAGCGTGGGCATGCCGAGGATGTCCGAGAAGACATCATTGGGCAGCGTGCCTCCCAGGTTCGGCAGGAGCACGGGCGTCCGGCCGGTGGTCTGCTTGAGCGAGCGCACGGCCCATTGCACCCAGGCGTTGTCGGAGTCCACGCGCGTGGCGGGCGTACCCCGGTCGACCTCGACGCTGACCCTCTCGAAGCCGCGTTCATCCAGATGGCGACGCACGATCTGCTCGAGGTTTTTCCAGTCCGTTCCAACCACGAAGCGGATCTGCATGAACGCGAATGCGTGCGGCGGGATTGCATTGACCGGCTTCTCGGGATTGCCGGTCCGGAACGCCAGCACCTCCATGTTGTTCCAGCCGAATACGCGTTCAGCCGGCGTGAGGCCGGGTTCGCCATAACCGGTGTCGACTTCCGGTTCGCCCGGATTGCCGCCGACGGTAATGCCCTCCAGCGCGCGCCGCACCGCTTGCGGCACGTCGGGCGGCCTGAGGCCTTCAACCAGGATGCGCCCGTTGGCATCGACCATCGACGCAATCGCGCTCGCCAGCACCACGGCCGGATTGCGCAACAAGCCGCCCCAGTTGCCCGAATGATGGCCGCCTTCACGCAGGTTTACATCGAGCTTGAAATTCACCACGCCGCGGGAACCGAGGAAGACTGTCGGGTGTGCGGCGCCCAGGCGCGGGCCATCGGAGGCAATCAATACGTCGGCGCTCAATTCGTCGCGAAGCATCCCGCACACCGCATGCAGGCCGGGCGAACCCACCTCTTCGCCGGTTTCGACCAACAGCTTCAGGTTGAAGCCGAGCCGTCCGCCCCGCGCGTCGAGCACGGCCTTGAGCGCGGCCAGGTTGATGCTGTGCTGGCCCTTGTTGTCGGCGGTGCCGCGTCCGTACCAGTGATCGCCGGCAACGGTGACCTGCCACGGCGACATGCCGTCGCGCCACTGCGCGTCGTAGCCCCGCACGACGTCGCCATGCCCGTAGGTCAGGACCGTCGGCACGTCATCGCTTTCATGACGATGAGCGACCAGGAACGGCCCCGCACCCTTCGCGGGATTGTCGACCAGCCGGGAGGTGAAACCGAGTTCGGCCAGGAGAGGCGTGATCTCCTCGCTGAGATACGCGCTCAGCAAGGGGCCGCTTTCCGGCTCCTGGCTTTCGGTGCGCATTGCCACGCGGCGACGCAGGTCTTCGAGAAAAACGCCGGAATCGTACAGACCGGCTGCAGCTTGAATAGCGGACTCGCGTGTCACTTCTGGTCTCCGATGAAGCACGCCAAAGGCGTAGGGTCTTCTGGTCCGGGAAATCGATGACGCGATCTTGATACCGCCGATATTTATGGACAATGACAATATTTGGCAGATTGCGTTGCCGAAACGGCAAAGCTCCAATGAGGCCATGTCATGCAAACCACCGCGCTGCGTTATTTCCTGGAAGTCGCCCGAAGCGGCTCGCTAAGCAAAGCGTCCGAGCGGCTGTTCGTCGCCGTGTCGGCACTGAGCCGGCAGATTGCGAAGCTGGAGGACGAGATGGGCGTGCCGCTGTTCGAGCGGCGGCCGCGAGGCATGGTGCTGAGCGAGGCGGGACGCCTCCTGGCCGCGCATGCGCATCGCAGCCTGATGGAGCAGGATCGGGTGACCGAAGAGATTCGCGGCTTGACGACGGACCGCCGCGCCACGATCCGCATGGCAAGTTCCGAAGGGGTTGCACGCGATTTCCTGCCGCAGGTTTTCGCGCACTTCCTGAAGACCTGGCCGGCGGCGCATTTTCAACTCGATGTGGACACGCCGACCGAAGCCACGCAGCGGGTGCGTGACGGCACCGCGGACATTGCCGTGTGCTTCAGCGTTTCGCCGGAAAAGGACGTCAGCGTGCATTACGCGCATCGGGCGCCCATCTTCGCGCTGGTCGGCCAGGACCATCCGTTGGCGCAGCAGCCATCCATCTCGCTCGCCGATTTGAAACCATGGCCGCTCGCGATATTCGACGAAGGCGTGACCGTCAGACAATTATTCGATATTGCCTGCAGCCTTGAAGGCCTGAGCTTCGAGCCCGTGTTCGTGAGCAACTACGGCAGCGCACTGCAGAGCTTCGTGCAGCAAACGAAGGCGGTTACGCTGGTCGGTTACCTGACCGTGCGCAGCCGCCTCAAGCCGGACAATCTGGCGATCGTGCCCATCAGCAACCCTGAATTGCATCAGCGGACACTTCAGGTTCAGACCATGGCCGGGCGTACGCTTCCCAAGGCCGTGGCCGCGCTTCTCGAACTGCTGATCACGGCGATTCAAGACCCAACGTGTCTGGACTGAGGTTGCTTCTCAGGTGTTGTTACTCAGGTCAAACCCGGGATCCATGAAGTTCCGGCCAGCGGCACCCGTGCCATGGCAGCCGCTTCGACTGTCAACGCAACCAGATCCTCAGGCTCCAGGTGATGGACATTCTGCTTGCCGCAAGCCCGTGCGATGGTCGTCAGTTCCATGTTCAGCGTCTTCAGGTAATTGCGTACCCGGCGCGAGCCTTCTGCCGGCTGCACGCGCTGTTCCAGCAACGTGTCTTGCGTGGTGACGCCGACCGGGCATTTGCCGGTATGGCAGTGATGGCAAAACCCCGCCGACGTGCCCAGCGCCGCATAGTCAGCAGCCGCGGAATGCAGGCCACCGTTCTGGAAATAGGTATCGCTGTTGCAGCCGAGCGCCATCAACATGCCTTGTCCGATCGCCACGGCATCCGCGCCCATCGCCAGCGCCTTTGCAATGTCCGCCCCCGTGCGAATCCCGCCCGACACGATCAACTGCACCTGCCCTTTCATGTTCAGGTCCTCGAGCGCGTCCACCGCCTGACGGACAGCCGCCAGAGTTGGAATGCCGACGTTCTCGATAAAACACGTCTGGGTCGCGGCGGTGCCGCCTTGCATCCCGTCGATCACGACCACGTCAGCGCCCGCATGGACGGCAAGCTTCACGTCGTTAAAGGTGCGCGTTGCGCCGACCTTCACATAGATCGGCTTTTCCCAATCCGTGATCTCACGCAGCTCCTGGATCTTGATCGCGAGATCATCGGGACCCGTCCAGTCGGGATGACGGCTCGCCGAACGCTGGTCGATACCGGCGGGAAGCGTACGCATGGCGGCCACACGCGGATTGACCTTCTGCCCAAGCAACATGCCGCCGCCGCCCGGCTTCGCGCCCTGCCCGATCACCACTTCAATTGCGTCGGCGCGGCGCACGTCGTCGGGATTCCAGCCATAGCGTGACGGCAGGCATTGGTACACCAGCGTCTTGGACGAGCGGCGCTCTTCCTGCGTCATGCCGCCGTCGCCGGTTGTGGTCGATGTGCCCATCGCGGTAGCGGCCTGCCCCAACGCTTCTTTCACGTTAGCCGAGAGCGCGCCGAAACTCATCCCTGCAATCGTGATCGGGATATCCAGCACGATGGGCTTCTTTGCAAAGCGCGTACCGAGCACAGTCTTTGTTGCGCATTTCTCGCGATAACCCTCAAGCGGATAACGCGAGAGCGACGCGCCGAGAAACAGCAGGTCGTCGAAATGGGGCACCTTACGCTTCGCGCCGAGGCCGCGGATTTCGTACAGTCCGCGCTGTGCCGCGCCGTGGATATAGTCGATCGTGCTGCGGTCATACCCTGCTGACTCTTCTTGCTGCAGCCGTGCGAAATGAACCGGTTTTGGTTCCATGGGGACCTTCTTAGGATAACGGAGTATCAATAATCCTGGTTCGCGTCGGCGTTCCAGTGGTAGAGGGTGCGCGCCGAAGCAATGCGTTTGAACGACATCGGATCGTGATTCAGTCCCGCCGCTTTCAGCAGGTTGCGAACCACCGAGACATCGCCGTCGGTCATCTCTTCGTACTGCGCGTCGGCTCCAAGCGACTTCACCGACCCGCGTACATACAGCACGGCTTCGTAGAGAGAGTCGCCCAGCGCGTCGCCTGCGTCGCCGCAGATCACCATGCGGCCCGCCTGCGCCATGAAGGCCGAGAAGCTGCCAACCGACCCGCCGACCACAATGTCGCCGCCTTTAAGCGAGATCCCGCAGCGCAGGCCGGCATCGCCGTCGATCACAAGCAGGCCGCCATGCGCCGATGCCCCCGCGCCATTCGACGCGAAGCCTTTCACGTGAACCTTGCCGCTCATCATGTTTTCCGCGACGCCCGTGCCCGCGCTGCCTTCCACAATGATCGTCGCGTGTTTGTTCATGCCGCCCGCGTAATACCCCGCGTGCCCATCGATCAGCACCTGCACCGGAGCATCCACGCCGACCGCCAGATTGTGGGCGCCGTTCGGCGAAACGACCGTCACGTGGCGGCCTTCGAGCGTCTCGGGCGCACCATGGAGAAACTGGTTGACCTCGCGGACCGACGCTTTCTCCAGGTCAAAGATCACGCTTTCCATACGTACATCTCCTCGGGTGCGGGTTCAAACACTTTGGCATGCTTGATATCTGGCAAGTGCGCCAGCGACCGGAATTCCGATGCGATTGCCACATAGTCATCCGTCTCGGCCACGACCGCGGGCTTGCACGCAAAGGGATCGCGGATCAACGCCAGTTCCGTCGATGTACCCATCAGGAAGGTGTAGAAACCGTCGAGTTCCTCGAAGCCCTTTTGCAGCGCTACCGGCAATTCATCGCCTTCGCGCAGCCGCCATTCGAGAAAGCGGCAGGCGGCTTCGGTGTCGTTGTCGGTATCGAAGTGAATGCCTTGCGGTTCGAGCATGCGGCGCACGCCGTAGGGGTTCGAGAGCGAACCGTTATGCACCAGGCAAAAATCCTCGCCGGCCGTGAACGGATGCGCCCGATCAGGCGTGACCGCCGACTCGGTGGCCATGCGCGTATGGCCCACGAGATGCGAACCCTTCAGGTTCGCGAAGTCGTAGCGCGCGGCAACTTGCGCAGGCGTGCCGATGTCCTTGTACAGATCGATGGAACGTCCCGTGGAAAGCAGGTACACCTTCGGAAACGCGGCGCGCAGCCAGGTCTTCACGGCTTCCGGGTCACCCTGCAAGGTCAGGATCGCGTGATTGCCTTGCACGTCCACCTGCGCGTCCACATTCATCGCGCCGTTCAATGCGGCGGTCAGTCCGCTCCAGTCGAAGCGGTCGCCTTCAGGAGTGAATCCCGAATACAGGCTGAGTTTTCGCCGGGTCGCGTCCAGCGGTGCGCCAAACACCGCGAGGCCGGCCGAGTCCGGGCCGCGCTCGGTCATGCCGATCAGCATCGGCACCATCAGTGCGCCAAGCTGCTCGCGCAGTGCCGGCGTTTTCACCAGCAAGCCTACGATTCCGCACATCGTGTTTCTCCTCAGAAAAATTCCAGATAGCTTTTCATTTCCCAATCCGACACATGCCGCATGTATTCGAGCCACTCCATGCGCTTGAGCTTGAGGAATTCATCGGCGACAGGACCAAGTGCATCGCAGATCAGGCGGTCGCTCTCGAGTGCGTCCAGCGCATGCTCAAGGTTCTGCGGCAACACGCCGACGCCATGTTCCCGCAGCTTCGCCGGCGACCAGTCGTAGAGGTTTTCATTAGCCGGAGCGCCGGGCGACAACTCGCGGTCCACGCCATCCAGACCTGCCGCAATCACAGCGGCCGTCGCCAGATATGGATTGCACGCGCCGTCGGGCAGGCGCAGTTCAATGCGCTCGCCCGGCACGCGCACCATGGTCGAGCGATTGTTGTCGCCGTAGCTGATGTACGCGGGCGCCCAGGTTGCGCCGGTCAGCGAACGGCCGACCACCAGCCGCTTGTATGAGTTCACGGTCGGGTTGCATAGCGCGGTGAGCGCCGGTGCGTGAGCGAGCAGACCGGCCGTAAATTGATAGGCCAGCTTCGACAGGCCCATGCCCGACGGATCGCTTTTGTCTGAGAAAAGATTGCTCGCGCCATCGCCAATCGACATGTGCATGTGCATGCCGTTTCCCGGGCGGTTCGCGAACGGCTTGGGCATGAACGAGCAGATCAGGCCCATCTCGTTCGCGATCTCGGAGGCCGCCATCTTGAAGAACACGAAGTGATCGCAGGAGGTCAGGCAATCCGTGTACGTATAGTTGATTTCGAACTGGCCGTTCGCGTCTTCATGATCGATCTGATAGACGTCGATACCTGCCGCGCGCATGGACTCGGTGAGCTTTTCCAGGAACGCGCGGGTACGCGACAGACCCTTGTAGTCGTAGCAGGGTTTGGCGAGCGTATCGCTGGCGTCGCACGGCTCGATAACGCCCGTCACCGACCGCTTGAGCAGCGAGAACTCCGGTTCAAGCCCTGTAAACAAGGTCCATTTGCGATCGGTCAGGCGGGTGATCTGCTTTTTAAGCGTCACGCGCGCGTCGTAGGCCCAGGGTTCGCCCTTGACATGTCCCTCGCAGACAATGCGCGCCGTACCGCGTTGCCACGGCACGGTGGTGAGGGTGGAAAGATCGCCGACCGCCATGAAGTCCGGGCCGTTCGGCTCAATGCCCACGCCCCAGATCGCGAAACCCGCGAACCCGGCGCCCGCGGTCAGAATGCTGTTGAGGTGAGCGACCGGCACCGACTTGGCCTTGGCCACGCCGTGGATATCGACGAACTGCGCCAGCACGTATTTCACGCCTTGCTGCACGAGCCAGCTTTGCGCGTCCTGCGCGGATTCAAAACGCGGGACCTTACCAAGCTCTGTGCCGAACTCCGTACCGAACTCCGTGCGCGGCGCGTTGCCGCCATCGTTCAGGTTCATCGTGACTCCCTGCATCGTCTATCGTTGGTTGAAAAAGCCATGCTCCTTTTGCATGGCCCGATTACGACCCACTCGAAAGTCACCCATCGCGGCGATCCACAAGCAAGTTCGCAGTATGTTCATGAATTTATTGATATGCAACAATAATTCATGTCATGAAACTCATCAAACGTAGCTCGGCGTTCGTACCCTAACTGATCTGCTAACCTGCCGTTTTCTCATGAGGCGTGCAATGCAAACCGAGGATGACCGCAAGAACCCGCTTGAGCATTACCTTGGTGCGACCATCCGCGAACTTCGCCAGCGCCATGGACTGACCATTGCGCAGGTTTGCGAACAGGCCGGCATCAGCCGCGGCATGCTGTCGAAGATCGAAAATGCCCAGACTTCGACCGGACTCGACGTGCTCAGCCGGATCGCCCAGGCCCTCGGCGTGTCAATGTCGGCCCTCTTTCGCAACTACGACGTGCCCGACGGCGGCGCTCAATTCGTCAAGAAAGGGGCAGGCATGGAGGTGGTCCGCAAGGGCACCAAACGCGGTCATACCTACCACCTGCTTGCCTATGACCAGGGCCCCAAAAAAATCTTCGAACCGTTCCTCATCACGATGGATGACGAAGCGGAAAGATTCCCGATCTTCGAGCATCCCGGCACCGAATTCATTCACATGCTGAAAGGCGTGATTGAATACCGGCACGGCCAGCAAACCTATGTCCTGCATCCGGGCGACACCCTCACGTTCCAGGGCGATGTCCCGCACGGTCCGGAGAAGCTCATCAAGATGCCCATCCAGTTCCTGTCAATCATCCTGTACCCGCCGGCTGCAGCCGAATGAAGACTCCGAACGTTCTTCAATATAGCAATGCAACGATCGTGCCACGTTTCCCTTTGAGAACTAAAAGTTCATAGCAGGAAACCATCCAGCGAGCATGGGAGAAGGCATGCCCGGCCGCACCCGGAACTCGACCGCCTTATGGCGGTGCGCCGTTTGTCTTGCCTGGTGCGTCGACGCACGCTGCCGGGTGGCCCGCTTATAAAGTTCATCACAAGCGCTTATGCAAAGCGTGCGGGGAATCGGGAGATGGGTCCGCGCTCTCGGCAACATTCTTATTTCATCACAAGCTGAAACGTTGGGCGCCAGGTCAGCGGTACTCTGCATTCATCCGAGACCCTCACCGCAGGAGCGTTCCAATGAAAAGACAAATCATCCGCGTCGAACCCCTTTCCTCCTATCTGGAAAGATGGAGCGCACCCGCCTCCGTCATGACCCGACATGGCGATACGCTGTATGTTTCGGGCCTTCCCCCGTTCGATCCCGACACCGGCGAGGTCGTCAACGCATCGATCGAACGTCAAACCGAGCTTGCTCTCGAGCAGATGAAGCTTTGCCTCGAAACAGCGGGGTCGTCACTGGAGAACGTCTTGAAGTGCAATGTGTATTGCACGTCGGTCGAGAAGTTTGCGGCCATCAATGCGATCTACGTACGCTACTTTCCCCAAGACCAGCCTGCCCGGATCTTCGTCTGCGTTCCCGCATGGGCGGGAAATTTCGACATAGAGATCGATTGCATCGCAGCCGTTTGAACCACCGCCAAAAAAGTCTGCAGCGATCCGTGCACTCTGCATAAGTTTGCCTAATACAAAGCGGCTTAGCATTTCGCCTCCTTAGAATCCGCTCATCGATCTTCTTTCAGGAAGTGCCATGAGCCATTACGACTTCATCGTGATCGGCGCCGGGGTTATCGGCGCGTCGGTTGCCCATCATCTCGCGGCGCTCGGGGCGAAAAGCGTGCTCGTGGTGGATCGCGGCACGATCGGCGCCGGCACGACCTCGCAGTCATCGGGACTTTTGCGCACGCACTATTCGGTGCGGCAGAACGTGGAGCTCGCGCGTTCATCGTGGCACGCCTTCAACAACTTCGCTGCTTATGTGGACGACGATGAAGCCTCGTGCGGTCTCGTCAAGTGCGGTTATATGATCTGCGCGCCCGAAGGCGACAAACTCGCGCCGCTGCAAGCTTCGCTCGACGCGCAGCAAAACATGGGTATTGAAGTGCAACTGCTCTCCAGGGCTGAAGCCCGCGAGCGGTTGCCGATTGCCCACTTCGACGACGCCGCCTTGATCGGCTACGAACCCGAGGCGGGTTTCGCCGATGCCTATCTGGTCGCGACCGGCTTCGCGCGCTCGGCTCGCCGGCGCGGTGTGAAGATCATGGAGAACACAACCGTGACCGGACTCGTGCGCAATGGCCGCCGGGTGACCGGAATCGAAACGTCGGCCGGCACGTTCAGTTGCGGGACGCTGATCAGCACGCAGAACATCTGGACCCCGGAACTCGCGGAGTGGATTGGCGTGCCGCTGCCCGTCAAACCGGAACGGCATACGGTGCTCGCGCTGGAATGCGACGGTGCTCCCTACACATTCAGCATGCCCGCCTTCAAGGATCTCGGCTCGCCGGGCATGCTTTATTTCCGCAGCTACGGCGGCAGTCAGATGCTGGTGTCCGAAGGCGTGGTTGGTGAAACGCTGAGTGCTCCTGAAACCGAGCAAGGTGATATCTCGCTCGACTATGTTGGCGAAGTCGGCGCGCAGGTTGCCGAACGCTTTTCCGCCTACGAAATGGCGGGGCTCGCTTCATCGTGGACGGGTGTGTATGACGTCACGCCTGACTGGAATCCCGTGCTTGGACCGGTTTCGGATATAGAAGGACTGACCGTCGGTTTCGGTTTCTCCGGGCATGGCTTCAAGCTGTCGCCGGGGATCGGAAAAATTCTTGCGCAGCATGCGCTGGGCCAG
>Ga0073928_10003365_pt1 | contig 25416 bp, 17 predicted proteins | sample PaiPotPPA55metaG_FD_76969 | JGI IMG/M metagenome (GOLD analysis project Ga0073928, IMG submission 76969) | Iron sulfur acid spring bacterial and archeal communities from Banff, Canada, to study Microbial Dark Matter (Phase II) - Paint Pots PPA... ...
GAATCGCTTCACCGCCTGCATCATGCCGACATTGCCTTCGGAGATGAGCTCGCTGAGCGGCAGGCCATAGCCGCGATAGCCCATGGCGATCTTGGCGACGAGGCGCAAATGGCTGGTGACGAGGCGATGCGCGGCGTCAGGGTCCTCATGCTCGCGCCAGCGCTTGGCGAGCATGTACTCTTCCTCCGGTGCCAGCATCGGGAACTTACGGATCTCGCGCAGGTACCGGCCGAGGTTCCCTTCCGTAGAAATGCTAGGGAGGGCAGGGGTCGTGGCCATGGGCTCTCAGTTCCTTGCGGCGGCAGCTGCCGCGCGAGCCGCCGAAAACACACCGCGCCTGCTGCAGCGCAATAGCATCAACTGCAATAGCATCAACATTCTAAAGCATGCCAGCGTTCTTGTCTAATTTAGACGCCCTCCAATAATGTCACCAACTCCTCAATATCACGAGGTAAGTGGCTGGAAAACTCCAGGTATTCGCCGCTCACCGGATGGTGAAAGCCGATCAAGATCGCGTGTAGTGCCTGACGCGGGAAGCTGGTCAGGCGCTCACGCATCTCGCTCGGCATGCTGCGGAGCCGGCCCAGGCTCCGGCGATCACCATAGGTGGGATCACCGATCAGCGGGTGGCCGCGCTCGGTCATGTGCACGCGGATCTGATGCGTGCGGCCGGTGGCGAGGCGGCATTCGACCACGGCCGCCACGTCCTTGAAGGCGCGTAGCACGCGATAGCGCGTCACCGCGGCTTTGCCGCCCTCGCGCAGCACGGCCATCTTCTGGCGATTGCGCGGGCTGCGCCCGATCCGTCCGGCAATCTCGCCGGCACGTGGCTGCGGCACGCCCCACACTACCGCCTCATAGGCACGCGTCACGCGTCGCGCGGCAAAGTCCGCGGAGAGCCGGGCCTGCGCCAACTCGTCCTTGGCGACGACCATCAGCCCAGACGTGTCCTTGTCGAGCCGGTGGACGATGCCTGGCCGCTTGACGCCGCCGATACCGGCGAGACTTGCGCCGCAATGGGCGAGAAGCGCGTTGACGAGAGTGTGATCGGGGTTGCCGGGGGCGGGATGGACGACCAGCCCCGCCGGCTTGTCGAGCACCAGGAGATGCGCATCCTCGTAGAGGATGGTGAGATCCATCGCCTGCGGTACCGGCGTGTCGGCGACCGCCTCGGGCAGGGCGAGGACGAAGCATTGTCCCGCCTTGACCCGCATCGAGGGGTCGGTTATCGCCGCGCCATCCAAGGTCACGCGGCCGTCCTCGACGAGGTGCTTGACGCGCGTCCGAGACAGCTCGGCAAGGCGCGTCGCCAACAGGCGGTCGAGCCGCTGGCCGGCGTCGCCGGGCTCGGCGGTGACGCTGCGAACGCCGGTCGTCGTCTCGCCGGGGGTTGAAGGCTCGCTCATCCTGGGCGCTAGAGTAGCATCGACAAGTCCCTCGCAGACGAGGCCCAGCCGTGAATTTCCGCAGCGACAACGTCACCGGCATCGCGCCCGAGATCCTCGCCGCCATCGCCGCAGCGAATACGGGGGACGCGCCGTCCTACGGTGCCGACCCCATCACCGCCCGTGTCACGCGGCGCTTCGCCGAGATATTCGAGCGCGATGTCGTCGCCTTTCCACTAGCGACCGGCACCGCAGCGAACGCGCTCGCTCTGGCCGCGCTGACGCCGCCTTGGGGCGCGGTCTATTGTCATGAGGAGTCGCATGTGCAGACGGACGAGTGCGGCGCGCCGGAGTTCTATGCCGGCGGCGCCAAGCTCATCGGCCTGCCCGGGGCGGACGCCAAGTTCGGGCCGGCCGCGGTCGAGGCCCGGATGGTCGAGCAGGGCGTCGTCCATCATGCCCAGCCCGCTGCCATCAGCATCTCGCAGGTCACCGAGGCCGGCACGCTTTACACCCCGGCGGAGATCGGCGCACTCGGCGCACTCGCCCGCCGCCATGGCCTGGCCCTACATATGGACGGCGCGCGCTTTGCCAATGCCGTGGCGGCGCTGGGCTGCGCCCCGGCGGAGATCACGTGGCGCGCCGGCGTCGATGTGCTCTCCTTCGGCGCGACCAAGAACGGCGCGCTCGCGGCCGAGGCAGTGATCTTCTTCGATCCCGAGAAGGCCGTCGATTTCGCCTACCGGCGCAAGCGTGGCGGGCATCTCCTTTCCAAGATGCGCTTCCTCTCGGCGCAGCTCGACGCCTACCTCGCCAATGGCCTCTGGCTCAGAAACGCGATGCACGCCAACCGCGTGGCGGCGCGGCTCGCCGAAGGCTTGGCGCCGATCGCCGGTGCGCGCTTGCGCTACCCGACGCAGGCCAACGAGGTGTTCGTCGATCTGCCGGAGAGGGCGATTCGTGCTCTCGCCGAGGCCGGCTTCGGCTTCCATCGCTGGGGCGGCGAGTCGTCGCGCTGCCTGCGCCTCGTCGCCGCCTTCGACAGCCGGCTCGATGATGCGGAGGCCTTCATCGCGGTGGCACGCGGGCACGCCGGACCGGCGTGAGGGGGTTCGCCGTCGTACGCCGGCCGCGCCAGTCAACGCTTTGCTAACGGAATGCTGGGTAACGTCCACCGGGCGAGGCGATTTTGCCGCGCCGTCAGCGCGAAAAGGCGCACACCTTTTCTTGACGACGGTGGACGCTCGCCGCAGAGTTCCCGCCCTGGGAATAGATAGGCGATCCCGGCCGTTTCGGGGCAAGCGCGAGAGTGTTGGGCAGAGATGGCACAAGCATATCGGTATCCGGTCGGATGCGGCGCGCGGCGCGATGACGCCGTGGCTGTCGCGCTCCTGAATCCCGCGGCCTGAGGTCACGGGCGATGGTGAAACGGAACGGCGAGGCTAATGGCGCGGCCTCCGGCACAGCACCGAAGCCGGTGCTCGCGCGCAAGGCGGCCAAGAACGGCGCCGCGGCCCGCACGCTGGGCCCGGTGTCGGACCTGGAGCGCCACCTGCCTGCCGAATGGTGGCGCACGCTCTTCAACTCGCTCTATCTCGAAACCGACGGGGACGTCGTCGAGAACGACCGCAACACCGATCAGGAGATCGACCTGCTGGTGAAAAGCGTCGGCCTCGAGCCCAACGACCGCATCCTCGACCTGTGCTGCGGCCAGGGACGCCACGTGCTGGAGCTGGCGCGGCGGGGCTTCAAGAACGTCACCGGCATCGACCGCTCGCGCTACCTAGTGCGGCTGGCACGCAAGCGCGCGCGCCAGCGCGGCCTCGGCGTCTCGTTCCATGAGGGCGATGCGCGCAAGTTCCGCGCGCCGGACAGCAGCTTTCATTGCGTCTGCATCCTCGGCAACTCCTTCGGCTATTTCGACCGCGAGGAGGACGATATCGCTGTGCTCGGCGCGGTGAAGCGGGCGCTCGCCTCAGGCGGCACGCTGGTGATGGACCTCACCGACGGCGACTGGATGCGCACCCATTTCGAGACGCGCTCCTGGGAATGGATCGACCAGAACCATTTCGTCTGCCGCGAGCGCGGACTCGCCGGCGACAGCGAGCGGCTGATCAGCCGCGAAGTCGTGGTCCATGCCGAGCGCGGCGTCATCGCCGACCAGTTCTATGCCGAGCGCCTCTATTCCCGCGAGCGGATCCAGACACTGCTGGAAAGCGTCGGCTTCACCAATCTGCGGTTCCACGCCTTCGTCGTGCCGGATTCGTCGCGCAACCAGGATCTCGGCATGATGGCGCACCGCATGTTCCTGACCTGCGAGGCGCCCCGCAAGGTCGAGCGGCTCAGGCGCGAGGTCCTCTTCCCGGAAGTCACGGTGCTGCTCGGCGACCCGCGCCTGCCCGACCCGGTCAAGCGGGATGGGCAGTTCAACACCGAGGATCTCGACACGATTGCCCGCCTCAAGAACGGGCTGGCGGAGATTCCCGGCTACCGCTTCAGCTTTGTCGACAACCACGCCTCGCTGCTTGCCGACCTGCGCGCCAGCCGGCCGGACTTCGTGCTCAATCTGTGCGACGAGGGCTACAACAACGACGCCTTCATGGAGCTTCATGTCCCGGCGGTGCTGGAGATGCTCGACATCCCCTATAGCGGCGCCGGGCCGAGCTGCCTCGGTCTCTGCTACAACAAGGCGCTGGTGCGGGCGGTCGCCGCCTCGCTCGACGTCCCCGTGCCCCTCGAGACCTATTTCAGCTCGGATGACCAGGCGGCCACCATTCCCTCGGTATTCCCGGCATTGATCAAGCCCAATTTCGGCGACAGCTCGATCGGCATCACCCAGGATGCCGTGGTCGAAAGCTGGGAGCAAGCGATCAACTACCTGGGCAAGCTGCGCGAGCAGATGCCGGGACGCCCTATCCTGATACAGGAGTTCCTGACCGGTGCCGAATACTCGATCGGCATCATCGGCAATCCCGGCATGTCGCCCCGGGCGCTGCCGGCGCTCGAAGTCGATTACTCGCGGCTCGACCGCGACCTGCCGCAGCTCCTGGCCTACGAGTCGAAATGGGTGCCGGACTCGCCTTACTGGTCGCAGATCCAATATCGCGAGGCCCAGCTCGACGAGGACACCAGACGCAAGCTGGTCGACTATTCGAACATCCTGTTCGAGCGGCTCGGCTGCCGCGACTATGCGCGCTTCGACTTCCGCGCCGACGCCGAGGGCGAGATCAAGCTGCTCGAAGTCAACCCGAACCCGGGCTGGTGCTGGGACGGCAAGCTCAACATGATGGCCACCATCGCCGGGCTGCGCTATTCGGACATGCTGAAGCTCATTCTCGAGGCGGCGCAGGAGCGCGTCGCGGCGCAGCGCCCGAGCCTCCTTGCCCCGCTGGAACGGATCGCCGTCAACCAGCGATGAACCCACCAGTGCACCCTCAAAGCGCCGCGACTCCGACGCGATCATCTCGACGTGCGGCCGATTGGTGGCGTCGGCGGGTGGCGCGGTGGTCGCTACGCGACCCTGCGCGAGCGTCGGCGGGGGGATGCATTGCATTTTTTCAAAAAAAATTGCGGCGCCGCGAATTTTCTCTTGCATCGCCGTGAGATGAGCGTATCTAACGAAATCACGACGCACTCGCACGTGCCTATGGCCCTTGTGGTTATGCAACGACGTAACGCGTCCTTTTTGGCAGAGCCGGTCGAGTGGGCCGGTCCCGAGAGGGAGGTCGATATGGTTGCTAAACGACGCAGGGCCGCAGCGCCCTGGCCCGACGATACACCTCGGCTGATCAGGGTTGCCCGCGGCAGTGGTGGTCGAGCCTCCAGTGAACCGAGCAGTCTGAGCTGAGCGCCTCGTCCAGGGCACGGCGGATCGCCCCCCTCGACCGGACCCGACTTTGCTCCACCGCCCTCCCATCGTGGAGGGCAGCGGCGCGACGCATGTCAAACGCTGCCGCCGCCTAGGTAGGAAAGACTGCAGGAAATGAAGAAGAAGAACGACCGCAACAAGAAGATCGAGCGCTTTCTCAGCGAGAAGCAGCCGGAGACGCCTTGCCTCGTTGTCGATCTCGACGTCGTCGCCGAGGCCTACCAGGTGCTCCGGACGTATCTGCCGCTCGCCAAGGTGTTCTATGCGGTGAAGGCCAACCCGGCCGGCGAGATCGTGGATCTCCTGCGCGGGCTCGGCTCGAGCTTCGACGTGGCGAGCCGCGGCGAGATCGAGCTCTGCCTCGGCCGCGGCGTCACGCCCGAGCGCCTGTCCTTCGGCAACACCATCAAGAAAGAGCGCGACGTCGCCTATGCGTACGAGCAGGGCGTGCGGCTCTTTGCCTTCGACAGCGGCGCCGAGCTCGAAAAGCTCGCCCGCTCGGCGCCGGGCGCGCGCGTCTTCTGCCGCATCCTCGTCGACGGCGCGGGGGCGGAATGGCCGCTGTCGCGCAAATTCGGCTGCGCGCCGGAGATGGCGGTCGAGCTGTTGCGCGCCGCCAAGCAGCAGGGCCTCGATCCCTACGGCGTGTCGTTCCATGTCGGCTCGCAGCAGACCAACCTCGACCAGTGGGACAGCGCCGTCGGTCGCGCCGCGCGCATGTTCTCGCTGCTGGCCGAGGCCGATATCACCTTGCGCATGGTCAATATCGGCGGCGGCTTTCCCGCGCATTACCGCGGCGACGTGCCCGGCGTCGAGCGCTATGCCGCCGCGGTGATGGCGGCGGTCACCCGGTATTTCGGCAACGACCTGCCCGAGATCATCATCGAGCCCGGCCGCTCGCTGGTGGGCGATGCCGGCATCATCCAGAGCGAGGTCGTGCTGATCTCGCAGAAGGCCTTTGGCGACCCCAAGCGCTGGGTCTATCTCGACGTCGGCAAGTTCAACGGCCTCGTCGAAACGATGGACGAGAGCATCAAGTACCGTATCCGCACGCCGGCCGATGGCGGCGCGAGCGGCGCGACAGTGATCGCCGGGCCGACCTGCGACAGCGCCGACATCCTCTACGAGCACACGGAATACCGCTTGCCGATGGCGCTCAAGGTCGGCGACAAGGTGCAGATCCTCTCGACGGGCGCCTACACGTCGAGTTACGCCTCCGTAGGCTTCAACGGCTTCACGCCGATCAAGACCTACTGCATCTGACGGAGCGCAGCGGCGCGGCTTCCGGGCCGCGTCGCCGCGATCTCCGCGAGCAGCTTCTGCTGAATCGCCGCGGCGAAGGACGGAAAATCGTCCACCTGCACCAGGAAGCCGCCCGGCCCGCCGACGACATACTGATCATAATAGCCGTCGAGCCACGGCTCGGTCTTGAGGATGGCAAGGCCGTTGATCGTGACGCCGGCGGCGACCAGAACGTCGCGCACCTGCTGGGGAGGCGGGCCGATATTGGCCATGCCGTCGCCGGAAAGATCGACGACGCGGCGTCCCGCGGGCTCCGGCAGATTGAGGAACGCCGCCTGTGCTGCGAAGAGCGCGTCGCCGATCGCGGTGAGCCCATTTGAGCTGCGCCGGCTCGCCCGGACCTTGGTTGCGAAGGCGGTGGCGCTGGCCTTGTCGGAGACGCGTGTCCAGTCAACCGTCACCACCTGCTTGTCGCGGTCCGACCACTCGAGCACCAGCACCTCGATGGCGCCGTTGGCCCCGCCATTGATGGCCGCGATGAGCGGGGCGCTTTCAAAGGCGCGGGCGATGCCCTCGTGCTGCAGCTCGTATTCCTCGGCATCGACGCTCTCCGACACATCGACTGCGAGCACCAGAGCGAGGTCGACCGCGGCGGCGCGTGCCGAGGTGGCGGCCAGCAGCGAGAGGAGAAGGGCAAGCGCGGCGGCGCGGCGAACGAGCAGCATCGAAACTCCCTAGTGGACGGCCCAAGAGACACCGGGCGGGCCGCTCGGCTGGCGCCGCTCCTTTTACTGCTGCTGCTCCCGTCGCGCCCGGCGAAGCCATATGGCGTCGAGCAATACGGTGATGGCGAGCGCTATGCCGAGGGCGAGGCCGGCATAAGGCACGGCCGGGTTCGGCGCGCCATCGAAGAGGGCGAAGCTGGCGAGCGCAAGCAGGAGGCCGCCCAGGGGCAGGCGAAGCGACATGATGCCACGCTAGCACCGCCCGGCGCCGCCTGCACCCTTCAGCGATTGGCCGCGGCCAGCGGCTCCGAATGCCCGGTGAGGCGTGCGCGGGCGCGACCATCGGCGCCGGACGGCAGGGGCGCCGCAGGGTCGGCGATCCATGCGGCGACATCCCCGACGAGGAGCGGCCCGTCGAGATCGCGCAGCAGCATGTGGTAGCCCCGCGGATAGAATGCCACCCGCTGGTGCAACTGTGCCCGCGCCGGCAGCCCATCGACGAAGCGCGCCATCGGCAGGCGCGGCACGATCTCGTCGTGCTCGCCGTAAAGCAGCAGCGCCGGGGCGTCGAACCAGGCAGCGGCCGCGAGTGACTCGCTCATCAGATCGACCAGCCCCTTGATTGTGTCGGCGCGGGTGTCCTTGATTACCAGCGGATCGGCGCTGAAGGCGCGCAGCATCGGCAGATTGTCGGAAGGCCGAATGCGGGTGGGCAGCAGGTCGGGCGAGAACTGCACCGCCGGCATCAAGTTGGCGAGCCAAAGGCCGATGCGCTCGGCGACGTTCATGGTCTGGCGGCCCCAGACCGCGGGCGCGACCAAGATCACGCCATCGACATCGGGCCGCGGTGCGCCACTGCGGCCCGATGCGGCGAGGATGGCGACGGCGCCGCCCATGCTTTCGCCGAGGAGATAGAGCGGGACGCCGGGATAGCGCTGGCGCAATAGCTTCGCCGCAGTCTCCGCATCGCCGGCCAGCCGCCGTGCGCCGGGCCAACGGCCGCGGCCCGGCGCGGCACCGAAGCCACGCTGGTCGTAGGCGTAGGTGGCGATGCCGTTGTTCGTCCACGCGGCGCCGGCGCCGGCAAAGGCATTGGAATAGTCGTTGAAGCCATGGAGCGCCAACACGACGGCGCGTGGCGGACCTTCCGGCAGCCAGCGCCGCAGCGGCAGCGCAGCGCCGTCCGCGGCGACCATCCGGTCGTTGGCAAGCTGCGGAGACGAGAACGAGGACATAGGGCCTACCGCCGCGAGCTTTGCTCCGGGGGGCGCATCGTCAGGATCTGCGGCGGAGGTGCAGCTGGCGAGAATCGTGGCCAGGAAGACAAAAGCAGAAAAGCGCATGACGGCTCCAACGAACCTTGGAGCGTGGCGCCAGTACGGTTAATGCGAGGTAAAGAGCCGGCTCGGCTTGCGGCATCGCAGCCTTTGATTTCATGGTCGCTTTGCGCTAGCAACGGCCACCCAAAGCGGCGGCGGGGGACGGCGCGCAAGCGCGGGGGTCGCTGCCTACGGGCGTGCCATCGCCCGCGGAAGGGGAGATGCTGCAGACCATTGTCGATGCGTGCAAGGCGGTGCACCGCCTTGCGCTGGGGCCACCCAAGAGCCCGCACGCCGCGCGCTCGCGCGAGAGCCTGCTGCTCGTTGCCTTCCTCGCCTGGGTCGGGCTGGGCGCCGACGGCCTCTCCTCGGCCAATTACGGGCCCGAGGCGGCCTATCTCGCGCTCGGCGAGCATTCGGGCCTGAGCCTCTACATCGCCATCGCCACCGCGGTCACGGTGTACGTCATCGGCCTCGGCTACAACCAGGCGATCGCCTTGTTCCCGACCGGCGGCGGTGGCTACCGCGTCGCCACGCGGCTGCTGGGGCCGCGCGCCGGCCTCGTCTCCGGCGCGGCGCTCATCGTCGACTACGTGCTCACCATCGCCATCTCGGTGGCGGCCGGGGTGGACGCCGTCTTCAGCCTGCTGCCCCTCGATCTGCAGGTGATGAAGCTGCCGGCCGAGTTGCTGCTGATCGGCCTGCTGATCATGCTCAATCTCCGCGGGGTCAAGGAATCGATCCTGCTGCTAATGCCCATCTTCCTCGGTTTTCTCGTCACGCATCTCGCGCTCATCGCTTACGGCGTGGGTGCCCATGCCGACCACCTGCCCCGGCTGGTCGTCGATACGGCGCGCGACACCTGGTCGCTGGCGGGGAAGATGGGCTGGGTGTTCGTGCTGTCGGTGCTGCTGCGCGCCTACTCGCTCGGCGGCGGCACCTATACCGGGATCGAGGCCGTCTCGAACAACGTGCAGCGCCTCGCCGAGCCGCGCGTGGAAAATGGGCGACTCACCATGTTCTACATGGCGACCTCGCTCGCCGTCGTCGCCGGCGGCATCATCCTGCTGTACTTGCTATGGGACGTGCGTGCCCAGGCTGGGCAGACCCTCAACGCCGTCACCTTCCGCACCATCATCGACAGCTGGCAAATGAAGGGCACCGCGCTCGGCTCGAGCCTGCTCGCGCTGGTGCTGCTGAGCGAGGCCGGGCTGCTGTTCGTCGCCGCCAATACCGGCTTCCTCGGCGGCCCACCGGTGCTGTCCAACATGGCCGGCGACGATTGGGTCCCGCATCAGTTCGGCCACCTGTCGAGCCGGCTGGTGACGCAGAACGGCGTTCTGCTGATGGGGTTGTCGGCGTTCGCCATTCTCTGGTGGACGCACGGCGAGGTCTCGGTCCTGGTGGTGCTCTACTCGATCAACGTGTTCATCACCTTCACCCTGACCCTGCTCGGGCTCTCCGTCTTCTGGGTGCGCAACCGGGCGCGCTACGCGCGCTGGCGGAAGCGACTGGCGCTCTCGCTGGTCGGCTTCGCCATCTGCGGCGGCATCCTCGGCGTCACGCTGATCGAGAAATTCGCCGAAGGCGGATGGGTGACCTTGCTCATCACTGGCGGCATCATCGCGCTGTGCTTGGCCATCCGCCGCCACTACGACGACACGGGCCGCCAGCTCGAGAAGGCCGACGAGCTCTTCCTGCAGACGACCAGGCTGCCGGCCGAGCCGCCGGCGCCTCTGCCGCTCGACCATGCCAAGCCGACGGCGGTCTTCCTCGTCGGCGACAGCATTGGCACCGGCATCCACACCATGCTGTGGGTGCGCCGGCTGTTCCCCAGCCACTTCGCCAACCATGTCTTCATGCGCGTCGGCGAGATTGACGCGCATAGCTATGACGGGGCCGAGGCGGTCAAGGTGCTGCGCGCCCAGGTCGAACGCAGCCTCGCCTATTTCGTTGCCTACAGCATCGGCGAGGGCGTGCCGGCCACCAGTTACACCAGCTACGGGATCGACGTCATCGGCGAGCTGACTCGGTTGGCGGAGCGCGTGCGCGCCGATTTTCCTAATTGCGTTTTCTTCTCGAGCAAGCTCATCTTTCAGCGCGACACTTGGTTCACCCGCCTCCTGCACAACCAGACTGCCATCGCCGTGCAGCGCCATCTGCATTTCCATGGTATGCAGATGATGGTGCTGCCGATGCGGGTCAGTTGAACGCGGGGTGCGGGCGCTCGCCGGGCGTCCCGGCTATCGGGGTCTTGAGGCCGGCTTGCGCCGCCCTGACCGCTCGGCACTCGACACCTGGCTCAGCGTATCATGCGTGCGGTCGTCATCGGCCGCGCCACGCCCGGCGCGGTGCCCAAGGCGCGCGCATAGAGCACGGGGTCGGCGAGCAGCCGGCGCGCCGCCTGCACCTCGATCTCGTGATCGTCGCGCTGGCCTGGGCACAACTCGCGCAGCTTCCGCCAGCCGGCGTCGTCGAGTCCGGCGCGGGCCTGGCCGAGCCCGGCGGAAAGCGCATTCGTGCTGTGCGACAGCGCGCTGGAGACGCCGCCGGCGCCGTCGGTGACATTGGCGGTGCAGACGGTGGGCACCACGCCATGCTCGTGCAGGATGTAGCCGCCCGGTGTGATGAGGCGCGACCAGGTCACGGTGATCTCGCCGTCGTTGGGCATGCGCTGGACGTTCTGGACGGTGCCCTTGCCGTAAGACGCGCTGCCGACTACCACGGCGCGGCCGGTGTCCTGCAGCGCGGCGGCGACGACCTCGGACGCCGAAGCCGACCCGCCATTCACCAGCACGACCAATGGCAAGCGCTCGACCTCGCGATGCGGCGCCGTGAAATACTGGATGCTCTCGGGCACGCGGCCGACCGTCGACGTCACGGGGACGCCGTCGAGGAACAGGCTCGCCGCTTCGACCGATTGGTCGAGCAAGCCGCCCGGGTTGCCGCGCAGGTCGAGTATGATCCCGTGCAGCGCGCTGCCCATCTCGCGATGCGCCTGCCGCAGCAGGTCGGCGAGGCTTTGCGCCGTCTGCTGGTTGAAGCTGGTCAGTCGCAGATGGGCGACGCCGTATCCTTCTTTGAGGGTGACGGTGGATGGGACGATCAGCGCGCGCTGCATGGCGACGCGCAGGCGCTCCGGCAATCCCGCCCGCGCCAAGGCGAGTGTGACGATGCTGTCCGCGGGACCCCGCAGGCGTTGCACCGCCTCCTCCCGCGGCAGCGTCGCCGTGTCCACCCCATCGATTGCGACGATGATGTCGTCGACGCGCAGCCCGGCCAGTGCGGCCGGTGTGTCCGGCAGCACTTCGGCGATCCGTACATCGGCGCCCTCGGTGTCGAGCGAGACGCCGATGCCGCCGAAGCCCTCGCGCGACGCCCGGCGTTCACGCGCAATCTCGGGCCCCATGTAGTGCGAGAAGCGGTCGAGCATTCCCATCGTGCCTTCGAGCATGTTCTGGTCGAGGCTCGAGGAAGAAAGCGCGGCAACTATCGCCGAGCGGCCGCGCGCCGTCGTCATCACCGCGTCGGTCAGCGCGGCCCAGCCTTGCGTGTCCTGCGCGTTCGGCGCGCTGAACCGCGTCGCGGCGGTGGCGTCGTGGAGGATGATCTGATCGCCCGCGCGTTCGACCGAGAGACCCGCATCGATCTTGGCGAGACTGCCAAGCCCCGCCATCGCCAGCGCGGCGGGCTGCACCGGCTCGATGTAGTAGCGCGTGATGCCGTTATACGCTTCCTCGAAGAGCCGGACCTGGCTGCTATTGGCGGCGGGCGCATCCGGCGCACTGCCGCAACCGACCAGCGCAACGAAAGCGACTGCGGTCACCGCGCAACTGGCGGCAAGCGCTTTGCGTGCCGTACCGTCGCCGCGCGTTGCGTGGCTGTCGGCGTCGGTATTGCGTGGCGGAAGATCTCGAGGCGGACATAGGGTCATATGGCGCGACAGTCATGGTTCGCGCGAATGCACGTCTAGGTTGAACGCGCAATTCGCCAATCAGATGATTGTCGCGTGGGCCCGGTTAACGACTGGTTGAGAGGCGATTCCGCCTGGTGGGGGGACGCCGATTGCGCTCGGCGCCGGCGCCGCTCTCGCGCGACGTCCCCTCGGCGTCGGGCAGACTGAAGAGCAAGCTGCCAGTCACCGTGTTCGCCTCGGCGAGCCGTACGCTCACCGGGTCGCCCAGCCTATAGGTGCGCCCGGAGCGGCGGCCGACCAGCTGGTGTCCCGCCTCGTCATGGTCGTAATAGTCGTTCGGCAAGCGGCTGATCGGGATGAGTCCGTCGGCGCCGGTTTCGCTGAGCGTGACGAATAGGCCGGCGCGGGTGACGCCGTTGATGCGGCCGCTGAAGGTCGCGCCGACGCGCTCGGCGAGGAACGCGGCGGTGTAGCGGTCTGTGGCGCTGCGCTCGGCGGCAGCAGCGCGGCGCTCGGTCATGGAAATGTGCTCGGCGACGGTCACGAAATCCTTGGCCTCGGTCGGAGGCAATCTGCCGGCACCAAAATCGAGCCCGGCGATGAGCGAGCGGTGCACCAGGAGATCGGCGTAGCGGCGGATCGGCGAGGTGAAATGCGCGTAGCGCCGCAGCGCCAGACCGAAATGGCCGACATTCTCCGGGCTGTACGCAGCTTGCGCTTGGCTGCGCAGTACGAGCTCGTTGACCAGGGTGGCGTAGGGGGTGCCCACGGCACGGCGCAGAATCTCGTTGAAATGCCGCGGCTGGACCACCTGCCCCTTGGCGAGGGTGAGCCCGGGAATGCCGATGCCTTCGAGGAACTCGCGCAGCGCCGTGAGCTTGGCCGGATCGGGCGCAGCGTGCACCCGGTACATGCAGGGACGCCGCAGGCGCTCGAGCTCCTCCGCCGCCGCGACGTTGGCGGATATCATGAACTCCTCGATCAGCTTATGGCTGTCGAGGCGGTCGCGCGGCTCTATCCGCGCCACGCGTCCCGTCGGATCGAGCAGGATGCGGCGCTCCGGCAGATCCAGGTCGAGGGTTCCGCGCCGTTGCCGCGCGCGGTCGAGCGCGCGATAGGCGCCGTAGAGGGGGCGCAATACCGGCTCCAGCAGCGGGCCGGCGATCTCGTTGGGACGGCCGTCGACCGCGGCCTGCACCTGCTCGTAGGTGAGCCGCGCCGCCGAGCGCATGAGACCGCGCACGAAGCGATGGCGATGGATGCGCCCTTCGGCATCGAGCCAGAGATGCACTGCCATGCAGGCGCGCTCGACGCCGGGTTTCAACGAGCACAGCTCGTTCGACAACGCCTCCGGCAGCATGGGAACGACACGGTCGGGGAAATAGACCGAATTGCCGCGCTCGCGTGCGGTGCGGTCGAGCGCATCGACCGGCCGCACATACCAGGCGACGTCGGCGATGGCGACGATCGCATGCCAGCCGCCGGGACCCTCGGGATCGGGCTCGGCCCAAACCGCGTCGTCGAAATCCCGCGCATCGGCGCCGTCGATGGTCACCAGCGGGATCGCCCGCAGATCGGCGCGGTCGCCAAGCTCGACCGGGCGCGCCTTTTCCGCGAGTTCCACCGCCTCGCGCGGAAACTCGGTGGGAATGCCGTGGGCGTGGATGGCGATGAGGCTGAAGGCGCGCGGATCGCTGCTGTCGCCGATGCGCTGCACCACCCGTGCCTGAGGCAAGCCGTGCCGGCGCGCCGGCAACACCTCGGCCAGCACGATCTCGCCATCCGCGGCGTCGGCGGTATCGGCCTGGGCCACGATGAAGTCGTTGCGCAGCTTGCGGTCGGTGGGCTCGATCCGCCCGCCCTCACGATCGCGGCGGAAGATGCCGAGCACGCGGTCGGGCGCGCCGCCCAGCGCGCGCACGATGCGCGCCTCATAAGTGTTGCCGTCGAGTCGGACGAAGCGCGCCACGGCACGCTCGCCGACGCCGAGCGCCGGCGCGCCGCGCTCGGCGACGACGTAGATGGAGGGGAGATGCTCGGTGTCGCGCGATCCCAGCGGGCGTCCCAGCATCTCGCCGTCGAGGTCGACGCCGGTGATCTCGACGACGCCGATCTCGGGCAGGGCACCGACCGGCGCCAAACGCCGCTTGCGGCCGCGGTCTGTGGCGCCTGAGCCCTCGATGTCCCTGATGAGGCCCTTGAGGACGAGCCGCTGCGCGGGCGCCACCTTGAAGGCGCGCACGATGTCGCGCTTGCCGACCGGGGTCGGGCTCTCCGCGATGAAGTCGAGAATTTCGTCGCGCGTCGGCAACCGCCCGAGCGAGCGCCGCGCTTTGGCGCGCGTGTCGCCGGTGCGCTCGCTACTCGGCGGCTTCCGGTGTTCGGCGCGCTTGCCGCCTTTTGCGCGCACCCGCTTTGGCACGGACGGCCAGTCCTTTCTTCTCGTTCTTCGGGGCGGGCGAGGCCTTGCTCCGGTCCTTGCCCAGGCTCTTGCGCTTGCCGCCGCTCTTGGCCGAGAGCAGCTCGACCGCTTGCTCGAGCGTCACCGCGTCGGGCTCGATCTCCCCGGGCAGCGTGGCGTTGACGCCATCATGACTGACATAGGGACCGTAGCGGCCGCTGAACAGGTTGACCGGCGCACCGTCCGATGGGTGATTGCCGAGGACGCGCAGCGGCGTCGGCCCGCGCCGGCCGCCCTTTTTGGGCTCGGCCAGCAGGCTCACGGCGCGATTGAGGCCGATGGTGAGCACGTCGTCGTCCTTGGCAAGGGACTTGTACAAGTCGTCATGTTTGACGTAGGGCCCGAAACGGCCGATCGCGGCGATGATCTTCTTGCCCGTCTCGGGATGGAGGCCGACGTCCCGCGGCAGCGCCAGGAGGTTCAGCGCGGAGGCGAGATCGATCTCGACAGGCGACGCGCCCTTGGGGAGCGCCACGCGCTTGGGCTTCTCGCCCTCGTCGCCTTGGCCGCGCTGAAGGTAAAAGCCGTAAGGTCCCTTGCGCACGGTGACGGCGAGGTTGGTGGCGGGATCGATGCCGAGCTCGCGTGGTCCGGCGGCCAACTCGTGGCCGCCGTTCTCGCCGTTACCGTTCTCCAGGGTGAGCGGTCTGGTGTAGCGGCAGTCGGGATAATTCGAGCAGCCGATAAAGGCGCCGAACTTGCCGAGTCTGAGGTTGAGGCGTCCGACATTGCAGCCCGGGCAGAGGCGCGGGTCGCGCCCATCGGCCGTCGCGGGGAAGAAATGCGGGCCAAGATCGGCGTCGAGCGCCTCCAGCACCTGGGTGATCGACAGGTTCTTGGTGCCGGCCACCGCGGCGGAGAAGTCGCGCCAGAAATCCTCCAGCACCTTCTGCCAGGCAATGCGGCCGTCGGAGATCTCGTCGAGCTTGTTCTCGAGGTCGGCGGTGAAGGTGTACTCGACATAGCGCTCGAAGAAGCTCTGGAGGAAGGCGGTCACGACGCGGCCGCGGTCCTCGGGGATGAAGCGCTTTTTGTCGAGCCGCACGTATTTGCGGTCCTGCAGCACCTGGATGATCGAGGCGTAGGTGGAAGGACGGCCGATGCCAAGCTCCTCGAGCTTCTTCACCAGGCTCGCCTCGCTGTAGCGCGGCAGCGGCTGAGTGAAATGCTGCTGCGGGTCGACGGTGCCGCGGCTCAGCGTCTCGCGTTCCTTGATCGGCGGCAAGCGCCGGGTCTCCTCGTCCGCTTCGACGTCGTCCTCGTCCTCGCGGTAGAGGGTGAGGAAGCCGTCGAACTGGATGGTCGAGCCGGTGGCGCGAAACTGCAGCTTCTGGTCCGGTGAGGCGATGTCGACCGCGACCTGGTCGATGATGGCCGACGACATCTGGCTCGCCACGGCGCGCTTCCAGATGAGCTCGTAGAGCTGGCGTTGGTCGTGCTCGAGATCGCCGACGACCTTCTCGGGGCGGCCGAAGACATCGGTCGGCCGGATCGCCTCATGGGCCTCTTGCGCGTTCTTCGCCTGGGTCTTGTAGATGCGCGGCTCATCCGGCCGGTAGGTTGCGCCGTATTGCTTCTCGATGAGGCTGCGCGCCGCCGCGATCGCCTCGCTCGACATGGTGACGCCGTCGGTACGCATATAGGTGATGAGACCGACCGTCTCGCCGCCGATATCGACGCCCTCATATAGGCGCTGGGCCGTACGCATCGTCCGGCTGGCGCCGAAGCCCAGCTTGCGCGAGGCCTCCTGCTGCAGCGTCGAGGTGGTGAAGGGTGCCGGCGGGTTGCGCCGGATCTGCTTCTTCTCGACCGCCGCGACGGTGTAATTCTGATGCCCGAGGATACGCTCGGCGGCGGCGCGCGCCGTCGCCTCGTCGGCGATGTCGAACTTGTCGAGCCGCTTGCCGTCGAGGTGGGTGAGGCGGGCGGTGAAGCGCTCGCCCGAGGGCGTCGCGAACTCGACCTCGATGGTCCAGTATTCACGCGGCTTGAACGCCTCGATCTCGGATTCGCGCTCGCAGATGAGGCGGAGCGCCACCGACTGCACCCGGCCCGCCGAGCGACTGCCCGGCAACTTGCGCCAGAGGACCGGCGACAAGGTGAAGCCGACCAGGTAGTCGAGGGCACGCCGGGCAAGATAGGCGTCGACCAGCTCGAGGTTCAGCGCACGCGGATGACGGAAGGCCTCGAGCACGGCCGACTTGGTCACCTCGTTGAATACCACGCGGCTGACATCGACGCCCTTCAAGGCCTTGCGGTTCTTGAGCACTTCCCGGACATGCCAGGAGATCGCCTCGCCCTCGCGATCGGGATCGGTCGCGAGATAGAGGTGCTCGGCGCCCTTGACCGCGTCGGTGATGTCCTTGAGCCGCTTCTCGGCCTTGCCGTCGACAATCCAGGACATGGCGAAGTGCTCGTCCGGACGCACCGACCCGTCCTTGGCCGGCAGGTCGCGGACATGGCCGTAGCTGGCCAGGACCTTGAAGCCTTTGCCCAGGTATTTGTTGATGGTTTTCGCCTTCGCAGGCGATTCGACGATGACGACGTTCATGTCGTTGCTGGTTAAATTAAGCCGGGAACAGATAGTTCCCTAAGGTGGTTAAAGCAAGGCTACCAAGTTCCCAGGTTGCCGTTCGAGCCGGCCAGCGAGTTCGAGCTCGAGTAAAACATTTAGCGTAAGTGCCGGAGTTAATTGACATTCCCGGATCAGCGCGTCGACCGGCACCGGCGTAGGCGAGAGCCGCTCGAGGACGCGGTGGCGGGCGGCGGCCACCTCGCCATCCCCCGCAGGCGCCAGTTCCGGACCCTCAGAGGCTGTGGCGGCGTCCCGCCGGCGCGCCGCAGCCGGTGCCAACTGCACCTCGATCTGTGCCACGATGTCCTCGGCCGTCTCGGTCAAGGCGGCGCCGCGACGGATCAGATCATTGGTACCGCGGCAGCGCGGGTCGAGCGGCGAGCCCGGCACCGCGAAGACCTCACGGCCCTGCTCAAGAGCAAAGCGGGCGGTGATGAGCGAGCCCAAGCGCAAGGCCGCCTCGACCACCAGCACGCCCAACGCGCAGCCGGAGATGATCCGGTTGCGGCGGGGGAAATGGCGTGCCTGCGGGACCGTGCCGACCGGCATCTCCGCCACCAGGGCGCCACGCTCGGCGATGCCCTCGTGCAGTTCGCGATTTTCCTCGGGATAGACGCTGTCGATGCCGCCGGCGAGGATTGCGACGGTGCCGGTGGGCATCGCCCCCTCATGCGCCGCGGCATCGATGCCGCGGGCCAAGCCGGAGACGACGACCAGGCCGCGCTGGCCGAGTTGAAGCGCCATGTCACGGGCGAAGCGCCGGCCATTGGCCGAGGCGTTGCGGGCACCGACCACGGCGATGGCCGGTCGCTGCAACACCTGAGGATCGCCGCGGATCGAGAGCAGGGGCGGGGCATCGTCGATCGCCGCAAGCGTCGGCGGGTAGCCGGGCTCCCCCCAGGCGACTAGCCGGGCCCCGGCGCGGTCGAGCGCACCGAACTCACGCTCGGCGGCGGCTTTGGAAAAGAGCGTCAGGGGCCGGTCGCGCCCGCCGCGGCGCGCGATCTCCGGCAGCCCGTCGAGCGCAGCGGCGGCCGAGCCGAAGCGCGCCAGTAGCTGGTAGAACGTCACCGGCCCGACATTCTCGGTCCTGATGAGGCGCAGCCAGTCGAGCTTCTCGGCTGGATTGAGCGGGCGCGGCGCGGTCGGCATGGCCCCCGCACCATGCGTTGAACGCGGCGATGGCGTCAACGCCCAGCGCGCATTTGACACCCTGGGAACGCCACTCCTACTGTCGTGGCGTCGAAAACGGGCGTGACAAGCCCGCGGCCAGGGAGAACGGGTGGCTCGCACGCTGATCAAATCCGGCACGATCGTCGCCATGGACGATGATGTCGGCGACTTGCGCCAAGGGGACGTGCTGGTTGAGGACGATCGCATCGTTGCCGTCGCACCGTCGCTCGAGGCGTCCGATGCCGAGGTGATTGACGCCCGCGACACCATCGTCATGCCCGGCTTCGTCAACGCGCACATCCACACGTGGCAGACGGCCCTGCGCGGCATCGCCGGCGATTGGACGATCCCCGAATACCTCCACAACATGCACGCGGCGATCGCGCCGCGCTTCGCGGCCGCGGACATCCGCGTGTCGAACCTGGTCGGCGCGCTCAACCAGCTCAATTCCGGCGTGACGACGCTGGTGGACTGGTGCCACAACAACCCGACCCCGGCGCATAGCGATGCGGCGATCGACGGCCTGCAGGAGGCGGGTATCAGGGCGGTGTTCCTGCACGGCTCGCCCAAGCCCGATCCGAAACCCGGGCAGCGGCATTTCAGCGAGATCCCCCATCCGCGCGCCGAGATCGAGCGTCTCGCGCGCGACCGCCTGCCCGCGCGCGAGACGCTCGTTACGCTCGGCATGGCGATCCTCGGGCCCGCTTATTCCACATATGAGGTGAGCCGGCACGATCTGGCCCTGGCGCGCGCGATGGGCCTCGTCGTCAGCATGCATGTCGGCGGCGGCGCCATGCGCACGCCCGACGGCTTCCCGCGCCTCGTCGCCGAAGGCCTGGTGGACGGGAACGTCAATATCGTGCACGGCAACAACTTGGCCGGCGATCAGCTCCGCGCCCTCGTCGACCACGGCGCGTCGATCACGGTGACGCCGGAAGTCGAGCTGCAGATGGGCTTCGGCGCGTGCCTAACGGGCAGGCTGCGCGCGCTCGGCGCCGCGCCTTCGATCGGGTCTGACGTCGAATCAGGCGTCGGCAGCGACATGTTCACCAACATGCGCATGGCGCTCCAGTCGCAGCGCGCGCTTGACAACGACCAGGTGATCGCGCGGACGGGGAGGGCGCCCGAGCGCGTCTCGATCGGTTGCCGCGAAGCGCTGGCCTGGGCCACCGTCAATGGCGCCAAGATGGTCGGGCTCGACCGACGCATCGGCTCGCTGACGCCGGGCAAGCAGGCCGATATCGTGCTGCTGCGCGCCGATGACCTCAATCTCCTTCCGGTGGTCGACCCGGTGCGCAGCATCGTGCTCCATGCCGGGATCGCCAATATCGATACCGTGCTCGTCGCCGGGCGCGTCGTGAAGCGCGGCGGCAAGCTGCTCTACCGCGATCTGCCGCGACGGAAGGCGGAACTCGCCGAGAGCAGCCACCGCATCGTCGCCGGTGCCGGGCTGGCGCACTGAGCGGCGGCGCATTTTGGGGAAACAGAGGGAGGATCGAGTGATGCAATTCAGCGCATTCCGCCGCGGCATGGCAACATTGGTTGTGGCCGCGGCCGGGCTTGTCGCGCCGGCCGCCCCTTACGCGGCGGAGCCGCTCAAGATCGGCCTCAGCATGTCGCTCACCGGCGGCCTCGCCGGCGGCGGCAAGAGCGCGCTCTTGGGCATGATGATGTGGGTCGAGGATACCAACGCTCATGGCGGGCTGCTCGGCCGCCCGGTCGAGCTCGTCTTCTATGACGACCAGAGCAGCTCGTCGAACGTCCCGGGCATCTATACCAAGCTGCTCGAGGTCGACAAGGTCGATCTGGCGATCTCGGCCTATGCCACCAACCAGATCGCGCCGGCGATGCCGATCGTCATGCAGCGCAACCTCGTCTTCATGGCGCTGTTCGGCACCGGCGTGAACGACAAGTTCCACTACGACAAGTATTTCCAGATCCTGCCTAACGGCAAGGAGACGCGCTTCGGGCCGTCGCTCGGCTTCCTCGAGACGGCGCTGACGATGGAGCCCAAGCCCAAGACCATTGCGCTCGTCGGCGCCGATGCGGAATACGCGCAGACCGTGCTCGCCGGCGCGCGCGAGAAGATCAAGGAGATGGGGCTGCAGATCGTCTATGACCGCAGCTACCCGCCGAGCACGGTCGATTTCATCCCGATCGTGCGCTCGATCCAGGCGACCAATCCCGATGTGGTCTATGTCGCCTCCTATCCGCCCGACAGCGTCGGCATGGTGCGCGCGGCGCATGAGAGCGGCCTCAAGACCCGGATGTTCGGCGGCGGCATGATCGGCCTCGCCTTCGCGCCGATCAAGCAGCAGCTCGGGCCGCTGCTCAACGGCATCGTCGCCTATGACGTCTATGTGCCCGAGCCGACGATGAAATTCCCGGGGATCGAGGAGTTCCTGAAGAGGTACCAGGCGAAGGCGCCGGCCGAGGGCGTCGACCCCTTGGGCTTCTACCTGCCGCCCTTCGCCTATGCCGAGCTGCAGATCCTCGGCGAGGCCATCACGAAAGTCGGCAGCCTCAATCAGAACAGGATCGGCCAGTACATCCACCAGGCGACGTTCCGCACCATCGTCGGCGACGTGAAATTCGCCGAGAATGGCGAGTGGGAGAAGTCGCGCCTGATTTTCGTGCAATACCGCGGCGTCAGCGGCAGCGATGTCAACCAGTTCAAGCAGCCCGGCAAGGCGGTGATCGTCTATCCGCCCGAGCTCCAGTCGGGCAAGTTCGAATATCCCTATACCGACGCGCAGAAATAGAGGCCGCCGCGTGATCCGCGCTTCACGTGAAACCTACCGGCGCCTGGTGCAAGTGCTATACATCCGGCCGCGACTGCACCATCGGCGGACCAGACAGAGGACCGCCTCAGGGCCAAGTCTGCGCTACCCCTTGCTCAGCCGGATGCGGCTCTCCTCGCCGCGCAGCAGGCGGCGGATATTGGCGTGGTGGCGCAGGATCACCAGGATTGCGAGCGCCAGGATGATCTCGGTCGGCTGGATCTGGCGGGTGATGAGCCAGGCGTAGAGCGGCGCCAGCGCGCACGCCGTGAGCGCCGCCAGCGACGAGTAGCGCGTCGCCGCCACCACCACGATCCAGGTGGCGAAGGCGATGACACCGACCGGCCAGGCATAGGCGAGGACGATGCCGCCCGCGGTGGCGACGCCCTTGCCGCCCTTGAAGCCGAGCCACACCGGGAAGAGGTGGCCGAGGAAGGCGAAGATGGCGGCGATGGCCGCCATGTCCGGCCCGAATTGCCGGCCGATCAGCACCGCCGCCGCGCCCTTGCCGGCATCGAGCAGCAGCGTCAGCACCGCCAGCGCCTTGCTGCCGGTGCGCAGCACGTTGGTCGCGCCGATATTGCCGGAGCCGATGGCGCGGATGTCGCCATAGCCGGCGAGCCGCGTCAGCACCAGCCCGAACGGGATCGAGCCCAGCAGATAGGCGAGCGCGGCGCCGAGATAGAACGGCCAAGTGTAGGTGAGATCGCCCAGCGGATGTGGCATGACTACCGGCGAGGTCTGGCCCTGCGATACCCCCCACCATCGATCAGCTTTGCGGATCGATCCTCCCCCTCAAGGGGGGAGGGAGAAGCGCGAAATCCCCTCCCCCCTTGAGGGGGAGGGATAGGGAGGGGGGTGAAGCGCGGCTGCATGGCTCTATCCGCGAGTAGTTGCCGCAGTATCCGCCAGCACCGGCTGCGGCGCCAGCAGGGCGAGGATGAGGTCGCGCACGAGGTGTGCGGTGCGGTGCTGCTCGTCGAATTCGGGGATGTATTCGACGATCTCCAGCGCGCGCAGCCCCGGATGGCGCGCGAGCGGCGACAGCGCCGCGAGCGTCGGCGCCGCGCGGAAGCCGTCGCTCTCCCTAAGCCCGACGCCCGGCGCGTCCCGGGGATCGAAGCCGTCGAGGTCGATGCTGATGCCGAAGCCGGCGGTGCCGCGCGTGGCGATCGCCAGCGCCTCGGCGAGCGCCGCGTCCATGCCGCGCCGCCGCACTTCGTCCATGCCGATGATGCGCACGCCGAGGCGGCGCAGCAGCGCCATCTCGCCCTCCTCGTAGGAGCGGGCGCCGATATAGCAGAGATGCTCCGGCCGCAGCACGCCGCCGGCGAGCGCGCGGAACGGCGCGTGGCCATGGCCGAGCAGCGCCGCGGCGCCCATGCCGTGCGCGTTCATCGACGGCGTCGTCTCGAGCGTGTGCGCGTCGAGATGGGCGTCGAGCCAGACGAGGCCGAGCGGGCGATGCGCCGTGGCGCGCGCGACGCCGGCCCAGGTGCCCATGGCGATGGCGTGGTCGCCGCCGAGCACGACCGGAAAGCGCGCCTCCGCCATCGCCGCCGCCACTACATCGGCCAGCGCCGCGGCGTGGCGCAGCACCAGGTCGAACGTCACCGCTCCGCGCAGCTCGGGATGCTCGCGCCACAATTTCTCGGCGCGCAGCATCGCGCGCCATTCGGCGTCGATGCCGCGCTCGGCGAGCCAACGGTCGAGGCCGAGCGCGCGCAAGGCGGGCGGGCCGTTCTCGGTATGCCGGAACCCGGCGCCCCATCCGGATGCGGCGCCGATCAACGCGACGGGTGCCATGTCGGTCAGCTTTCGTGGATGAAGACGCTGCGGCCGGCGATCACCGTGCGCAGCGCGCGGCCTTGGACGGGCCTGCCGTCGTAAGGCGAGTTCTTGGATTTAGAACGCAGCGCGTCGACGTCAATACGCCACGGGCGCTCGAGATCGAACAGCACGAGATCGGCGGCGGCGCCGATGGCGAGGCGGCCGGCCGGCAAGCGCAGGATCTCCGCCGGGCGCTGCGTCACCGCGCGCAACACGGCGAGCAGCGGCAAATGGCCGTTGTGGTAGAGCTCGAGCGCGAGCGGCAGCAGCGTCTCCACGCCGATGATGCCGCTCGCCGCCGAGGCGAAGGGCAGGCGCTTCGATTCCTGGTCGTGCGGCGAGTGGTCGCTGGCGATGGCGTCGATGGTGCCGTCCTTGAGGCCGGCGACGACGGCGCGGCGGTCCCATTCGCTCCGGAGCGGCGGCGACACCTTGGCGAAGGTGCGGTAATCGCCGACCGCGGTCTCGTTGAGCGCGAAATAATGCGGCGCGGTGTCGCAGGTGACGGGCAGTCCGCGCGCCTTGGCCTGGCGGATCGCGGCGATCGCCGCCTCGGTCGAGACATGGGCGATGTGGAGCCGGCCGCCGGTGACCTCGACCAGCCGCAAATCGCGCTCGACCATGATCGCCTCGGCGGCGGGCGTGATGCCAGCGAGGCCGAGCCGCGTCGCGACTTCGCCTTCGTTCATCGCGCCGCCGGCGGCGAGGCTCGGCTCCTCCGGATGCTGCATCACCAGGAGATCGAAGGTGCGCGCATAGGAGAGCGCGCGGCGCATGACGACGGGATCGGCGATGGCGTGGCCGGCATCGGTGAAGGCGAGCGCGCCGGCGGCGGCAAGCAGGCCCATCTCGGTCAGCTCGCGGCCGCGCAAGCCCTTGGTCGCCGCGGCGTAGGTGCGGATGCGCGCCAGGCCGACATCGCGCGAGCGCCGCGCCACGAACTCGACCAGCGCCGCGTCGTCGATCGCCGGCTCGGTGTTGGGCAGCGCCACCATGGTGGTGACGCCGCCGGCGACCGCGGCGAGCCCGCCGGTCGTCATCGTTTCCTGATGCTCGGCGCCGGGCTCGCGCAGCTCGACGCGCATGTCGATGAGCCCCGGCGCGAGGCAGGCGCCGGCGCAGTCGATCATCTCCACGTCGCGGCTGTGCGCGAGCTTGCCGCCGAGCTCGGCGATGCGCCCGTCCTCGACCAGGAGATCGCCGGCGCGGTCCAAATCGCTCGCCGGGTCGAGCAGCCGGGCGTCGCGGAAGAGGGTGCGCGCGTGCATCAGACGCCTGCCACAGCGCTGTCATTGCGAGGCGCCCGAAGGGCGCCGCGGCAATCTCGCGCCGCGGCGGGCGCCCATGCCTGCGTGAGATTGCTTCGCCGCGCTCGCAATGACGGGTTGGGGGCCATCAAACGGGCGGCACGTTGCCGATGTTGCGGCTGAGCACTTCGAGGCACGCCATGCGCACGGCGACGCCCATCTCGACCTGCTCGCGGATGGCGCTGCGGTCGATGTCGTCGGCGACGTCGGTGTCGATCTCGACGCCGCGGTTCATCGGTCCCGGATGCATGATGAGCGCGTCGGGCTTGGCCGCGGCGAGCTTGGCGTAATCGAGGCCGAAAAAGTGGAAATACTCGCGGATCGACGGCACGAAGCTGCCATGCATGCGCTCGGTCTGGAGGCGCAGCATCATGACGATGTCGACGTCCTTCAATCCCTGCGCCATGTCGTGGAAGACCTCGACGCCCAGGCGCTCGATCTCCGCCGGCAGCAGCGTGCGCGGCGCCACCACCCGCACGCGCGCGCCCATGATGTTGAGGAGGGCGATGTTGGAGCGCGCGACGCGGCTGTGCAGGATGTCGCCGCAGATGGCGACGAGCAGGCCCTGGAGCCGCGCCTTGCGGCGGCGGATGGTGAGGGCGTCCAACAGCGCCTGCGTCGGATGCTCATGGCTGCCGTCGCCGGCATTGATGACGGAGCAATCCACCTTCTCGGAGAGGAGCTGGACCGCGCCCGATTCGGGATGGCGCACCACCAGCACGTCCGGGTGCATGGCGGTCAAGGTCATCGCCGTGTCGATCAGCGTCTCGCCCTTCTTGATCGAGCTCGCCTGCACCGACATGTTGATGACGTCGCCGCCGAGCCGCTTGCCGGC
>Ga0073928_10003366_pt1 | contig 25413 bp, 23 predicted proteins | sample PaiPotPPA55metaG_FD_76969 | JGI IMG/M metagenome (GOLD analysis project Ga0073928, IMG submission 76969) | Iron sulfur acid spring bacterial and archeal communities from Banff, Canada, to study Microbial Dark Matter (Phase II) - Paint Pots PPA... ...
CGTCTCCCAGTCCGGAAACTGCAACTTGTCCCGTTTCAAAACGCGTAGAGTTCTGAGCGCTTCCGCAATAGCGTGCTCTTCAGCTTTATGATCTGTGCTCTCGGAGGTCTGCGCCAACTCCTGGAGACGGCTGAAAATCGCCGCTTCTACCGCGTGCGCGCGCTCCAGCAGTTTCTTAGGATCAGGTTCGCGGAGTGAGGCCTCATATTCGCGCTGCCATGCAGGATAACGAAGGTCGGAAGGCGAAGAATCTTGTTGTGTCATTGCGTACGTTTGTCACTGGAGGAGTTATCATCCTGCCGCCACTTCTTGAACGCCCTGCAAGAGAGAACTCCTGGAAGAAGTGGGAGGGCCGTAGTTGCTAAGCTTTCACTCAGTATAGCAGCTGTTTCAAGGGTTCTTGCTGCTGCGGGGACTAAGCCAACCGCAGGTTTTCGAGCGACGCGTAGGTGTTTCCACCGCCAATGTCGGGGACGATCACCAACTCCAATACTTTCACACTTGCGAGGTCAACTTGATAGTCCTCAATTTCGCGGGCCGTTTGCGGGGGACTGAAGTTCCATTGCTGCCGCACAATTTCGCGAAAACCTGGATCAGCTTCTGAGCGCCAACGAAGAACGAATTCCTGCGTGCGACTGGTCTCGGCCTCATTGAACACCAAATTGATTCGCCTGAGTCGCTGCGGCTGATCGAAGACAAGGCGGATGGTCTGCGGTCCAGGGCCCGAAGCACGCCATCCTTGGCGATCTCGCGACGAAAGCGCGGCTTCGATGGGATGGCGTTCATCTTCAGACGTGAGTTCGAGGGTAGCGGTTGTTTCAAGGTTCAGCCAGGCTTGGTCGGAGACGGTTCGCGACTCGGAAATGGTTAGACGCTTACGCATGATCTTGCCCAATTGTCATTTGTTAGGTTTCGATGTTAGAACAGGTCCTTGCGGTTGGCATAAGATTTGCAGCAGCAAGTTCAGGGGTGCTGACGGAGAGCGGCTAGACTTAGACTAACTCCAGATGATGGTCGGCAAACCGAAAAATCTAGCTCATGACTTCAGGATCGCGCGTGATCCGGCCAAAAACGGGAAGGGCTCAGCGCCCTAGAACCGTCGTTGAGTGCATCTGCGATCTGTCACAAAATCGACGTCCTCATGCGGGAGACTGACGGCAATCGAACCTTGCCCAAAGTCACGGGAATCGATGGCCAGATTTTGTGCGGAGAACGCCTCGTCCCGCAAACGCGGTCCGAAACGATGGCGGTCCGAAACGATGAAGGAGTTCGGGCTCAAATTTGCAATTCCCGTGTTTTTCTTCGAGGGAACAGAAGATTTCACTACACCGACGGAGCTTGCCCAGAAATATCTCGAAGCGATTCAGGTACCGCGAAAAGAATTTGTGGCGATTTCTGGAGGCCACTTTGCGGTGTTTATGAACTCGGATCAGTTTCTCGGGGAACTTGTGGCGCATGTGCTGCCGCTTGCGGGCGGCCATTGAATCTAGTAGTTGACTAAGTTGACTGTCATTTGTTGAGAGAGGGCAATGCACTCGTGAGCCTTCCCTAGGCGCTCTCCTCCAATTTCGGGACGGGTAGTCGGCAACCCTTCGGTTACAAGATTGGGGAAGAGTTGCCCGTCATCCGCCCACAATCCGAAACCCAATCCAGCCCTCTGGCACCGAGGCATGGAGGACCGTTGACCGTTGTTCGGAGATTCATCTCACGTTTGGACTTGCCGGTAACCCTGACCCACCCATCCGACGGTCACTCGGAGCGTAGTGCTTCCATAACATCGACGCGCGCCGCGCGTGCCGCGGGCAGCACCGACGCGATAATCGCGACCGCTATCAGCACAAACGCAGAGACCAACACAGGCAATGCGCCCGGCATCTTGACGTCCAGGAAATATCTTCCCGCCAAACGCGCCAGCACCAATCCGAATGCCCCGCCTGCAAGGACGCCCGCCGCAGCCATCAGGGTGCCCTCTGCGATCACGCCCTTGAGGAGTCGCTGCGGCTCCGACCCGAGGGCCAGCCGGATACCGAATTCCCGCGTCCGCGCGCTCACCGAAAACGCCAGCACACCCGCGACGCCCACCACGGCAATCGCCAACGCGACAGCCGCGAATACGCCAAACACCACCGAGTTTAAACGGTCCGGCGTGAGCACTTCTGCCCGTATGTCTTCGAGAGTGGCGGCGCGCTCAACCGGCTGATCGGCGGACATGCCGCGAATAATGCGCGTGACCGGCGTGACCAGTGAATAAGGATTTGCATTGGTATGAATGAAAAGGCGGCCGCCAAGAAGGGGACCCTCTTCGAAGGGGCTATAGACCGTGAGAATGGGCTCAGGAACGACGTGTTCGTCGTCAATATCGGCGGTGACACCGATGATGCGGTGTGGCGCTAGAAGGCGCGCCTTTTCGAGATCGGTCCCGGGGAAGAATTGCAGCACGGGATCTGTCCAATAGACGTGCCGATTGACCGCATCCTGATTAGGAAACATGCGCTGCGCGAGGGTCTGGCTGACGATCACCACAGGCTCTTCATTTTTATTATTCTGGTCTTTGTTATTGTTACTCTGGCCATCATTATTCTGACGATCGAGCGCATTGAAATCGCGGCCCGCAATGATAGGAACGCCGAGCGCCGCAAAGAATCCCGGAGAGATGACACGCCACTGCGCCCGCGGATCCTCTACACCGGAGGCATGGACATGTCTGTCGGCGGAGAATTGCAGACCAGGAGCGGTGGGGCCGCCCGCATCGCGCCAGGGAACGACATTGCCGAATCCGGTCCTACTCACGCCCGGCAGGGCATCAATGCGACGCATCGATTCCTTGTAGAAATCGACGACCTGCTCGGGCGTCTTTCCGTACTCCATAGGGGGAACGTCGATAGCCAGCACGTGCTGCGTGTCCAGACCCGTCTGCGTCCTTTGCAGTGCGATCAGCGTAGTGATCAACGCGCTTGCGCCGGCCAGCAACACGAAGGATGCTGCGATTTGTGTCACCGCGAAGATCCGCTGGCGGCGGCTCGTGCTGCCGGTGATCCGCACACTTCCGCTTGCTAGGCTCAGCCCATTCGTGCCGGACGAGGGCAGGCGCGGGACAAAGGCGAGAATCACAGCGGCGACGATAGCCAGCGCTGCTCCGACCCAAAGCAAACTCGAATCGACTCTGAAATCGAGCGCACGCACGGAGAAGCGCGAGGCGTAGCGGGCCAGGATGGCCACCATCGGCTGCGCGCTCATTACGCCGAGTGCGGCGCCAGCGCCGCAGAGCAGAAGGCTTTCGGCCAACAGCATGCGGCGTAACGCGCCTTTGCTTGCGCCCAGCGCCACGCGGACCGCCAGCTCACCTTCGCGGCGAACCGTCCGTGCCAGAATCAGGTTGGCGACATTGGAACACGCGATGATGAAGACCAGCCCTGACGCTGCGAGCAGCACCAGTAGCACGGTCCGGGCGCCCGACGTGATCTCGTCACGAAGCAACTTCACCCCGACCTGGAAATCCGCTTCCTGCGCATAAGCTTCGGGATGGTCCTTCTTCATCGCGGCGTAGGCGGAGCGCAACTCAGCGCCAGCCTGATCGGGAGTGACTCCGGGAGCGAGACGGCCGAAAAGCTCAGTCATGCGATGGATGCGGCCGGTGACCATGGTCGCGGAAAGATGATGCGGGCTAGTGACCACATTGGAAATAATTTCGGTATCTTGCGGATATGGGACGCAAGGTTCGAGGACACCAATGACGGTCGCAGACCGATCACCGATACTACCGAGGCGAACGGTTTTGCCGAGGACCGAAGGATCCTTGTGAAGAGCGGTCGTCCAGAAACGGTAGGTGAGAACAACGACGCCGGCAGCTTGGGGACCGTCGTCTTGAGGTCCGATGAGACGACCGAGCACGGGATGAAGGCCCATCACGTCGAAATAGGTGCCGCCGACAACCCCACCTTGAATTGAACGAGGCTCACCGAGGCCGATCATGGTGAAGTCCATGGCGGAAAAGTCGCCGAAGGCGCTCACGGTTTTCACGCTGGCACGCAAGTCCTGTAGCTCGGGCACAGAAAAGGTAGCGTTTTCGGCGCCGATGCCGGGAGCGCTTTGCCGGATATAGATCAGCCGGTCCTCGCCGCGGTTAACAAGAGGCTTGAGCAGGACTCCGCGCACGAGCGTGAAAATGGCAGCGTTCGCGCCGATGCCGAGCGCCAGCGTGAGGACCACGGCGATCGCCAGTCCTGGAGTTCGAATCAATGAGTGAGCTGCAACTCTCAGATCGTGAACGAATGACATGTTCTTACCCTTCTTACCCTCTCTGTCGGAGTGTTAGCATCACACCTACCAAAAACTAAGCGTCACATTGTAAACGACTTAATGTGCGGTAAGTTAGCTTGGGCTGTCCGTTTCTGGACACCGCGTGGTGAATTCGGACACTAAAACACACCCCTGGCCCGGCCAAGTTAAAATGGATTGCAAGTCAGGCGTAGTCTCAGGGCCCATCTCCTGACTTCCTTCCTATGAACTCGACAACGGCCCGACCACGTACCGGACGTTCCTCCTGATATAGAACCTGCAGTTCTGGAACAAGTGAGGGCAGTTCATTTCTGCCCAACGGATTCGTCTTGACGGCCGTTAGCCTCCCGTCCGAATCCCACTGCAGGCTCATTTTAGAGATGAGCAGACCGCCAGGTTTCAACGCGGAAACCATCTTGGGGAAAAGACTTCGATCCAGGTGATAAAACAGGATGATCAGATCAAACCGTGCGGGTTCAAATCTATACTCGGCGGCGTCTCCTACAAAGAGGTCGAGGTTGACATTAAGTTCAACAGCGGCCTGACTGAGCTTTCCAATCGCCACATCGGAAAGGTCCACTCCACTGACCCGCCAGTTCCTGCTGGCCAGCCATAAGGCATGTCTCCCGAGGCCGCACGCTAAATCCAATGCCACGCCTGCGTTGGGGAAGGATTGATCCACAAACTGCCGGTAAGCTGAAATAAAGAACGGATCTGGTTGTGTCAGGGAAGGCAAGCCTTCCTCGTATTTGAGATCCCAATGCACCCTTTGTTCTTCGCTGTTCATTCTGTAATCCTGGAGTGGCCTTGGTCGAGCGTCGGGTTCCAGCCGCGCCGTGTCTTGGAAGTGCGACGTTGCGGGGAATCGAGTCCAAAAACCATTCTTTGATAGTACCATACCCAGTATGGTATAGTTGAAGGGAAATTGAAACAATGAGCCACACAACAAAAGACAAGCAGAAGCTAATCCTGAGGGCTAAACGCATTCAGGGGCAGGTAGAAGCCCTCGTGCGGTTTCTCACCGAGGAGCGCGATTGCTCCGAGGTCCTGCAAGTGATGAGCGCAGCGAGAGGGGCCATGAACAGCTTGATGGCCGAGCTGCTGGAGGGCCACATAAGGAGTCACGTGCTAAACGGAAAGCAAAAACCCACTTCACAGCAAGCGATGGCCGCCGACGAAGTGATCGACATGGTCAAGTCTTATTTGAGATAGCCATCTCTCGGTTACCGAAGGAATGATCCTATGAGCGCTCCGCAGCCCGTCGAACAAATGCGTACAACGGCTTCTCCTTTCCCTGAAAGCCCTGCCCCAGAAATGCAACCATCCGGCAATGGCTCAGAACCCGCGGAACAGGAGCGCGGATTCGAATGGGTTGAACTCATTCGCATTGCCTTCGTGGCATTCGCCGCTGCTGCGGTCTGGTTTCGCGTGTGGGAGCCGTTTCCGCACGTCAGTGTGGTCGGCATCGCGGCTAGCTTGATTGGCGGGTACCCCATTTTCAAGGAAGCGTGCGAAAACATCGTCGAGCGAAAGATGACGATGGAGCTCTCGATGACCATTGCTCTCCTTTCGGCCTTGGCAATCGGAGAATTCTTCACCGCTCTGGTTATCACCGGTTTCGTACTTGCCGCCGAGGTTCTCGAGGGTCTTACCGTTGGACGAGGGCGACGCGCAATCCAGGACCTTCTCGATTTCCTGCCCAGAACGGTCTCAGTCCGACGTAACAACGAAGTCATTGAAATACCTGCGGAAAGCCTTCGACTGAGTGACACGGTAATCGTGAAGCCAGGAGGACGCATTCCGGTTGATGGTGTTGTGCTGAGCGGGCGTTCTTTTGTGGAGCAGGCAGCTATCACGGGCGAGGCAATGCCGGTTGAGAAATTGGCTGGAGATCCGGTGTATGCAGGAACCATCAATCAATCCGGAGCCTTGGAGGTCAGGGCGGATAAGCTGGGACGCGACACTACGTTCGGAAAGATTATCGAGGCCGTCGAGCAAGCAGAGAAGTCGCGAGCGCCGATTCAGAAGACGGCCGATCGCTTGGCAGGCTACCTCGTGTACTTCGCTTTGGGAGCCGCAGTTCTGACTTTCATCATCACTCACAACATCAGGTCAACGATTTCGGTAGTAATCGTTGCCGGAGCTTGCGGCATCGCAGCGGGAACGCCTCTCGCCATTCTAGGAGCAATCGGCCGGGCTGCCCATAAGGGCGCGATCATTAAGGGCGGCCTCTACCTGGAGGCTCTAGCTGAAGTGGACACAGTACTGTTGGACAAGACCGGCACGCTAACCTTCGGGACACCTCTGATAAGGGATGTAGTCTCAGCCGATGGTTTCACTGAGCGGCAGATCATAGCTGCCGCTGCGATCGCCGAACGTAAATCAGAACATCCTCTCGCCAAGGCAATTATCGCGCGGGCGGGCGAACTCGCTATCCCGGTTGTCGAACCCGACCAGTTCGCCTACACGCCGGGGAAAGGAGTGAGTGCGGATTACAGAGGCGAAGAGATCATTGTCGGAAGCCGGACGCTCCTCATGGAACGGGGAATCAGGATTCTGCCTGTCAACGGCCATGGTATCGGTGGGGTATCCGAATCCTATGTCGCCCGAGGCGGGCAATTGCTGGGGACCATCCGCATCGCCGATGTCCTACGCCCCGAAGCGAAGAGCGCCGTTGCCGAGATGCGAGATATGGGCTTGAAGACGGTTTTGCTCAGTGGGGATGTCCAAGAAGTCACTACGTCAGTTGGGCAATCTCTCGGTGTGGACGATGCTGTGGGAGGACTCCTGCCAGATCAGAAGGCCAAATGGGTAAGCGAGCTTCGCGGACAGAATCGCAAAGTTGCGATGGTCGGCGACGGCATAAACGACGCTCCAGCGTTAGTAGAGGCCAATGTTGGAATCGCCATGGGGTCAGGAACGGACGTTGCGCGGGAGAGCGCCGATGTCATCCTGATTGGCAGCGATCTCTCTAAGCTGGTCGAGACGTTGCGGATTGCGCGACGTTGTCGCAGCATTATTATGCAGAATTTTGTTGGAACACTGGTCGTGGACAGCATAGGGGTGGGAATGGCGGCTTTTGGGTTTCTGAATCCGCTGCTGGCGGCCTTTATTCATGTCACCTCGGAGATGGCCTTTATTCTCAATTCCACGAGGTTGTTACCGCGGAGTTCCAAGATCGGCAATTGAGTTCCTGGATTTTTGCAGCGAAGTCTCGCGACTCCCGACGTGTAAATCGATAGACCCTAACAAGATTCCGCCTGAACGACAGGAGCAGAACGTTTGCCCAGTCACGTAGGGGGCTGCGGGTTCGAGTCCCCTCGCTCCCGCCAAGTGTTCCACCCCGACGCCTAGCATGCTGATTAACGGCGCAAAGGGTGTCAATCCATACACTCAAATAAGGGCAATAATTAACTTGACTAACCAAATCATGTGTGTTACATTTCCTACATGAAGCATAATCCCAAGATACCAAAGACCTTACAGGAAGCCATTAGGCACTTCAGTGATGAACAGGTGTGCATCGACACAGTTGCAGCAATGCGCTGGCCGCACGGCAAGCCGGACTGTCCTGCATGTGGGCGAACCGAGCACTATTACCTTGCGACTCAAAAGCGCTGGAAGTGCAAGGAGTGCTGGAAGCAGTTTTCTGTCAAGGTTGGAACCATCTTCGAGGATTCGCCACTGAGTTTGACGAAGTGGCTTCCCGCGATGTGGATGCTGGTTAGTTGTAAGAATGGGATTAGCAGTTACGAACTTGGCGGCGCTCTGGGAATCAGTCAGAACTCGGCATGGTTCATGTTGCATCGGCTTCGGCTGGCCCTCCAAGAAAGACCGCTTGTGAAGCTCGGCGGCTCCGGCAACTCGGTAGAAGTCGATGAAACTTTCATCGGCGGCAAAGCGCGAAATATGCACGTGAGCGAGCGTAAGCGCCGCATTACTGGAACGGGCACGAAGGACAAGACTGCCGTTATGGGCATCTTGGAGCGTGGCGGAAAGATTCGGACCACCGTTGTACCGAATCGCAAGAAGCATGAATTGCAGTCTCAAGTGCGAAAACATGTCGAAGCCGGCACGGCACTCTACTCCGATGCTCTGCTCTCGTATGAAGGACTCGCGACAGACTACGCGCACCAAGTTGTAGATCACGCCGTGCAATATGTAGATGGCTGCGTGCATACCAACGGCCTTGAGAATTTCTGGTCGCTCTTGAAGCGCGGCATTTCTGGCACGTATGTTTCGGTAGAGCCGTTTCATCTTTTCCGCTACCTTGATGAACAAGCTTTTCGCTTCAACAATCGCAAGGTGGGTGACCGCAAAATGACAAATGCCGAACGCTTCCAAATCGCGCTTTCTCAGGTTTCCGGAAAGCGCCTCACCTTTGCGAGCGCAATCGGGAAGGGGGATGAAAAACAGGCTTTTTAATCCTCGCCGTTTGAAGCGCGGACCGAAGCGGAGGGTTTCTTAGCCTTCCGCTTATTTTTTGTTTCCTTCTCTGCTTTAACTGTTTCCCGAAGCTCCGTTGGCGACACCTTTAGAACCTGCTGGAGAGCGCGCGAGAACGTTCGGTATTCCGGTGAATCTATAAATCTCTCTTTCGTCACAATGCCTCGATAGCCGCAATAAACTGCTTTTGCCGTTCCTCGCGGCGAGATACATCCGTAGTTTGTTTAGCGGCCACGGACCGATATTTCTTGATGGGTTCCGTTGCCGCATGCGCCGCTGGAAGAACCTCTCTTTCTTCCAGAATATTCCCTAATCGGCTCAACTTTGCGGCAAGAACATCGAGATCAACTCTGTCAAGGAGATCGCCTCCGATAATGGCCGTGGCCATGCTGTAAAAATGAGTTTGGTCAGTAGCGAGCCGCGTTGTCTGCAATGCTGTCGCCTTGTAGGCGTGACCCAAGAAGATGAACACGCGACGAAGCCCCTTTACCTCCTCTGCGGCCAATCGAGGGGACGGATGATCGGGCTTGCTAATAAAACTCTTGAGGATCTCTACCGGTTTACGGTGCTTTCTCGTCCTGCGAAACATCACGAGTTCCAGTAGACGTTCCCACATGCGATCAACTTGCGACTTTTGATCGGCCAACTTCTGTATGACCTTCATGCCTCTGAGGATGTTTGTGAATGGCGTCCGCTTAGTTCTGTAAAAAATATCCTCTCCCCGCTTTTGCTGCTCTGCAATTAGATCAAAGACATCCATGAGCAAGGGATCGTTGCGGCCCATCGCTTTCACAATGTCGAAGCGATTAACCTTGACGCCATACTGGTTGATGTCAACGAACAGGCTAATCATATCGTCCAATGTGCTCTCGTCACTAAGGGTGATTTCAATGGTTGGAATCGAATATTCGCGCAGCTCCCGGATAGCGGGATCATCCAAGGCTGAAAAAGTAGTTTTACCGTCCGGCGTTTCCACACAGAAACCGACATCTTTGCGTTGTCTTTCTGCAAAAAAGTAGCGCTTCCATTGAGGAATTCCCCAGTCCCCGCGCTCATTCCCCATGAAAAGAATCAGGCTTTCAAGACGCTGCTTTCCATCGAGAATGTTGTAAGAATACTTAGACCCAGAAGGCTCTTTGTACAGGAATATGGCCGGGATCGGTTTTCCTTGAAGGACGTTCTTCACCAGTTTCTGCCTAACGGGAAGCCCCCAAACATGCCCACGCTGAAATACCGGGGAAAGGTTTATCTTCTCTTCGTTGAGATAGGTAATGATCTGATCTAGCCGTAGTTCCGAATTCCTATAGACCATTACGTCCCCCGTCCGGTGTAGATGGGAAAACTCATCGTACACCTCTGGCCGGGAAACTCCAACACTGAGTTTGGTTAGTCTTGTTAATTAGTGCCCAAATAAGCGGTGTCTGCCCGGTCGGGCGCCATGTCTGCGGCGCTGGGAAGCTCCACATACTTCCCAGGATATCGCGCATGAAGACTAAGCAGCTCGGGGGGCGAGGCGAGGTGCACTTTCAGCCAGACGGAGCAAGGCAAGTATGTTGGTTGAGAAAATCTTGTTGCGATCTCCAGCGTCAGTGATCGTATCGTTTACAAGATCGATGTGCACCTTTGGGTTGATTGGAACCGGGCCGAAATCGGTTCCGAACAGTACGTGGTCAATGCCGCACATTTCGATCATGGCCTTGAGGCAGATCGCGCTTGGACCCATGGTATCCACATAGATGTTTGACTTGAAATATTCCGAAGGCTTACGAAGGTTCTTATCGACCTTTTGGATCGGTGGGTTTTGGATGCCTTTGTAATTCAAGTCCCAGTTCCAATCGAGTCTGCAAACCACGGGCGCGAGGGCGCCCCCCATGTGAACAAAAAGAACCTTCAGCTTTGGATATTTATCGAAGACGCCGCTATAGATCATGCGAGCTGCCGTCAACGCCGTATCAAATGGCCGGCCCACGGCTTCGATAAGCCTGTACTGCTGCATTGCAGCAGCGCCTATTGATACCAGGGGCGGATGAATATGAACCAGAACATCCCTGTCCTGCGCGTACTCCCATAGCCATTCGGCTTTGGGTGAGTCGAGAAAGATCTGATCCGGACCGCTTCCGCAGCTGGTCGAAATGCTGATACAGCAAGCTTCTTTTTGGAAATCAGCGGATCAATAACATCACGCGTGTTCTCTTCGAGAGCATGAGCGTTGGCCATGCAGGCAACTTCCTCAGGAACCGATCTCGAAGTTCGAAGGACTCGTCGTTCAGGAATTTGAGCGTGTCGATGGTATTTGCTTTAATGATGTGCTCGGCGAACGTCTCCACCTCGCCGCCATAGCTGTTCACGCAGGACGACACCCCACTCTGCCGCTGAACCTCCATTGAATAGTCAACATCAACCGACTCGCGATAGAAAAACATCTCGCCAGCACTAGCCTGCGGCAACGGCTTTGAGTCATCAAAGCCTATATTCTCAACGAATTTCTGACGCAGCTTTGGACCGAAAACTGTGTCGGTAAGTGTCGATGATGTTTCTGGTTGCCTTAGGTTGAGTCATTTGGAACTCCTCGAAATCGTGGATGAGCTTGCGCTCTGGAAGGAGTCTCTATCAGATAGGTTCGGTCATCTGTGTCGTTTTCTCATAATCAGACAGACGACCCACACTCTGGCGCGGAACTGCTTTCCTGCTCAGCTTGCCGTCGGTCGAGAGCTTCATTGTGGACAATCGCTATGAATGTCATTCTCGTCTCCCACAACAGCCGGGAACATCCTCATCGAAATCACTCCCGAGAATCCGCGAGCCACGCATTGTCTGGGTGGAAGTGATCACTCTTGAACAGAAACATCCTCTCGCGATTGTTAACATTAAAAAACACCAATGAACCAGGTTGTGAATACAAGGAGATCTCATGGCTAAGTCTACAAACCCGGCGCATGCGGCCGGCGGGAGTGCCGGTGCCGTCATTATTGAGAGTGTGGCAGATATTCTCGAGCGTGACCTCGATGCCGTAATTCAGGAGTGGCTCAGGCGGGTCGATAAGGAGCCGGAGTTAACTGCTATCCCATTGAGTTTTGAGGACCGCACGGGTCATCTCCCTCAGCTTCTACGTGATGTCATTGTGCGGTTACGTTTGGACGACGAAACCAAGGCTGAGATTTCGAAGGCGGCTGCTCACCACGGAGATTTACGCGCCCAACAGGGCTACACGGTGGCCATGGCGGTAGAGGAATCTCGGTTGCTCCAGGTGAGCATTTTTACGACATTGCACAAAAGCCAGAGCCATTTGGAGTTCGATACGGTACTTCCCGCGGTTGTGACGATCGCGGACGAGGTGGACGCGCAACTGAAGCAGCAGATGCTGCGCTTCATGGCTTCTGATGCCGCCAAGAACGTCGCGACATCGAAGTTGGCAAAAGTAGCGAAGATAGCCTAGATCGCACAGCATGCTGTCGCGGGCCTCGACCAGATCACAAGCCCCAGGAGCCGACTTACGGTATCGAATACGAAGAGCCACGACTGCGTCCTGCTGGTTGCCTCTGATGCAGATGCGGCTGCAAGAGTCTTAGGCGAACTAGGTTCCGTAACGGAAGAGCGGTTCGAGGTGGAGTGGGTTACCGAACTTTCTCGTGGGATTGAGCGACTGCGTGACGGAGGGGTTGGGGCGGCAGTGCTTGATCTGAACCTGCCCGATAGCAAAGGTGTCGAGACGTTCGATAAGCTTTTTCAGGCTGCGCCTGGAGTGCCAATCTTAATCTTGAGTGACGCTGATACAGAAGGAGAGGCCAGGCAAGCCGTACAGCATGGCGCCCAAGATTACCTGCTCAAGGAGCATGCCGATGGCTACCGGTTAAGGCGGACGGTGCGCACGATGATGGACCGTTGGGCGGCCGAGGCAGTCTGTCGGGAAAATGCACTCGCGACCATTACGCTCGACTCGATTGGAGAGGGAGTCGTGCGCACGGACTTATGTGGCAACGTCACCTATCTAAATGGACTCGCAGAAAAGATGAGCGGGTGGTTTCGAGAGGAGGCACTTGGACGTCCAGTTGCGGACGTGATCAGACTCGTCGATAGTGTTAGCGGCGCGGTCCTTCGCAATGTCGTAGTAATTGTCACGCAAGGAGATAAAAGCGCGATGGCTACGACCAAATGTACAAATTGCACGCTGATTCGACGAGACGGCTTGGAATTTGGAATTGAAAACCGGGTAGCGATTATCCATGACCAAGATGGGGATACGATTGGGGCAGTGATTTCTTTCCGCGACGTGAGCAGGGCCAGGGCCGCTTCGCTCGAAATGTCCCGTGTGGCCCAGCATGACGTTCTGACTCATTTGCCGAACCGAGCGCTGTTCGACGACCGCTTGACACAAGCGATTTCACTGGCGGAGCGCCAGAGCAGGCAACTCGCGGTGCTGTTTGTCGATGTAGATCAATTCAAGAGAATCAACGACACACTGGGCCACGGCGTCGGGGACAACCTGCTGCGGTCGGTCGCTGGCCGATTAACGGCTTGTATCCGGCGGACGGACACGGTAAGCCGATTGGGCGGAGACGAATTTCTGATTCTACTCTCCCAAGTGGAGTGTGCCGAAGACGCCGCGGTCACTGCGCGAAAGATTCTAAGGGCGATTGCGTCACCGCATATTATCGACAACAAAAGTCTGGACATTAACGTCAGCATTGGGGGTAGCACCTACCCCGCCGATGGACAGGACGCGGAAAGCCTGGTAAGTCAGGCGGACGTAGCGATGTACGAAGCCAAGCAAAACGGTCGCAATAGCTACCAATCCTTTCGGAAAGACATGAACACGCGATTGGCAAAGAGAGCGTTGTTGGAATCGGATTTGCGCTCAGCACTCGGGCGGAAAGAGTTTTTGCTGCACTACCAACCCAAGATTGATCTACAGACAGGTCTGGTCACAGGAATGGAAACGCTGCTCCGCTGGCAACATCCGGAGCGGGGAATGCTGCTTCCGGACGATTTCGTGCCCATCGCGGAAGAGTGCGGTTTGATTCTACACATCGGACAGTGGGTGCTAATAGAAGCATGCAGGCAAGCCCGAGAGTGGAGCGATTCGGGGCTCGGGGTTATACCGATTTCTGTGAACGTGTCCGCAGTCGAATTCCAGTCCAAGGATTTTCTGTCAGGAGTTCGGGCCGCGTTGATCGCTACCAGGATGGAGCCGCAAAATCTAGAGCTGGAACTAACCGAGACCGTGTTGATGCAGGACGCGGAGTCTGCTGTTGTTACACTCCTAGCCTTGAAGGCGATGGGGGTTCGGGTGGCCATCGACGACTTTGGCACGGGCTACTCCAGCTTTACCTATCTGCGGCGTTTTCCGGTGGACACTTTGAAGGTCGGTCAATCGTTCGTGCAGGAGATCACTGCGGATCCCGAGGGGTCAACCCTTGTCGGCGCCATAATCAGTATCGGAAAGAGTCTGAAGCAGCGAGTCATTGCAGTAGGAGTGGAGACGGCTTCGCAACTCGACTTCCTTCAGCGCCACGGGTGCGGCGAGGGGCAAGGCTCTTATTTCAGCCGTCCCGTTTTGGCGGAACAGGCGGCGAGGCTGTTTAAGTCTGGCGTGCAAGAAGGAATGGTTCATTAGAGGGCGTTTCTCTGAGCTAGCCGTTTTCGACCTCCATCGATGAGCCTGCTCAGCTCTGCGGCGTTTGGGGCTGTTCCCGGTCTCAACTTCACATGGCGCATGAACTTGCCGGTGCCTTGCAGCAAGCGCGCCGGATCCCGCAGCGCTGCGCCGTGAAAGAACCCGACGTTTACGTGTTAAGTGAATACATTAACGTAGCCGAACGGCGAATCTCCCAAACACGCAACCGGGCAGCCGTCATGCAAAAGCTCCCGGACTTCCTCCCAGCATTTTCGCATCACCTCAAACCAGTGATACGCGATGGCTCCAATCCACCTGCATGCACTTTCAACCCCGCATCGATGGCTGGATCCCGCTCAACAGCGCGTTGAATCGCAGCAACTCCGTTCTCATCGTCGCTCCACTTTCTGCTTTTGAGGATTACGGAAGGATTGCCCGTGATTCGCCCAGAATCGTTGGCTGACGCTACTGTTGGCGTTGGTTTGGTTGGCCAAAGAACTCGCCGCGAAACGAGACAAGAAAACGACCAAGGCGAAGAGTCGCCAGAGAGCCAACTGACTATCAATTCTTGATATGTGGCGGAGCGGGCCCGCTCCGCCATTTGTTCTTCGACTGAACAGCCTGGACGAGCCTCAGACTGCAAGAGCGAAGCCGCGACAAAACAGGACTCCTGGGTTCGGCTTGTCGCCTTCGGCGCGCTCCGGTTTCGGCGGGGCGCCGAAGAAAGTTCCTCCAGCCAATACGGTGTCGATCGCCTGGACCAGACTCTGAGCGGCTTGTGATTTCAAAACGTATCCTTGCGCTCCGGCTTGGCGAACCTCGGCTTCTAACCTGCCCGAGTGATGGGTTGTGAAGATCAAGACGGGGATATTAAGGCCCATCTTCCCTATTCGTGAAGCCGCTTCGAGTCCACTCATGCGCGGCATGGTGATGTCGAGAATTATGACATCTGGTTTTAGTTCCTGGGCTAAGCGGATCGCTTGCTCGCCGTCTGTACCCTCGCCACAAATCACCCAGTCTGGCCGGGACTTCGCTAAAAGTGATTTCAGCCCTTCCCGCAAGACTTCGTGGTCGTCAACGATTAGAATTTGCGCGGTCATTGCGGGTTTCTCTTCAGGCTATCTAGTCCGAATCGGCAATCTGATTACATCAGAAGAAGCCGCGCCGAGCGGTGGCGGATGTCAAATTGGCACAGTTGCACGCACTTGCGTTCCGCTGCTGCTGGAAGTGATGTCGAGGGCGCCTCCCAGTTGGTGTAACCGCTCACTCATTCCGCGTAAACCGACGCCAAGGGAGCCCATCCAATCCTGAGTACCCTGTTCGAGCACCTCCTTCGGTAGGCCTTTTCCGCGATCCGTCACCAGGAGAGTGACCGCATGATCCGTACGAGAAATGTGGATATCTGCGGTCTTGCTGCCAGAATGCCGCTGGACGTTGGTCAAGCTCTCTTGCAGGACTCTGAACAAGACCAATTCTGAGTCCCGAGACAGCCGCTCGAAATCGTCGGAAACGTGGAAGGTGGTGTCGATCCCGCTTCGCTTCGAAAAGCCGTCCAAGTACCAAGGGATGGCAGACTTCAGTCCCATCTCTTCGAGCATCGGAGGATACAAGAGGTAAGAGATAGTCCGAACCTCTTTGACACATTCTTCAACGATATTTGCGCATTGCGTACTTTCCTCAGCATTGACTGCAGAGGAGCTCATCGAATCGAGTTTCATCTTCAGTACGGAAAGATATTGCCCAAGGCTGTCGTGAATTTCGCGTCCGATTTGGCGGCGTTCTTCATCTTGCGTGCGCAGCAAATGAAGCGATAGATCTCGAAGTGATTTTTCAGATTCCTGCAATCTTTGCTTTGACTCTTCCAAAGATTTTTGTGCGAGCATTCGCTCGGTGAAGTCTCGCGTGACTTTAGTGAAGCCCAGCAAATCATGTGCACTATCTCTAACAGGTGTGATGATCACGTTCGCCCAAAATCTTGACCCGTCTTTGCGGACGCGCCAGCCTTCGTCCTCAAATCGGCCTTGCTTAGTCGCAACCTCCAATTCCCATGCTGGTTTACCGGCTCGAACATCTTCCTCTGGATAGAAGCGGGAAAAGTGCTGGCCAATGATCTCCGAGGCTTTGTAGCCTTTGATGCGTTCTGCTCCAGTATTCCAGGTGCTGACGCATCCCTCTGGGTCCAACATGAAAATTGCATAATCCTGAACGGCGTCGACGAACAGACGCGAACGTTCCTCGCTGCGACGCAGAGCTACTTCGGTCCTCCGCCGTTCGGTAAGGTCCCGCGTGACTTTTCCGAAACCGATTAGACTGCCGCGCGCATCTCTGATCGCCGTAATGGTGACGTTCGCCCAAAATCTTGAGCCATCCTTTCGGATTCGCCAGCCCTCATCCTCTACGTGCCCTTCGCTCTCGGCGACCGCCAGAAGTCGCTGCGGTTTACCGGAGCGAACATCTTGTTTCGAATAGAAAGTGGAAAAATGTTGCCCAATAATTTCTGATGCTTTGTATCCTTTGGTTCGTTCGGCGCCGGCGTTCCAGCTCGCGATTCGGCCATCGGGGTCTAGCATGAAAATTGCGTAATCCCCAACGCTTTCCACGAACAGGCGGAACGGCTCATCACGTTCGTGCCATTCAATGTTGGGCAAGACCAGACCGTCCTCCTGTTTCAGATTGGTGAGACTCCTGTGACCTTCAGATGTAATTGTGCTAGGAGAGCCATCTAGCACGACGCCCGAGTGTTCCGCGCAAATCTTGCGGAGTGAGTCGTCCATCTCTTGGCGGGAAAATCCTTGCATCGGATAAGCGCAGTGAAGGGAGAAGGAATACGTCTTCGCTAACTCATTCCACAACTTTTCGAGCTGTATTGCGGCTTCATATTTTCCTTCGGCCCACAACAGAGCGACCATTTCTCCAAAAGCAACCACACGACGGTTTTCGTCAAGAGAAGCGGACGCCGCACGCGCGATGACCTGCCCTATCGCATCCGAGAAACGCACGCGATTAGGTAGGCCCTCTACCATAAATTTTGCCAGAACGTCGCTCGCCTCCAAAGCGATGTACCTGCTTTCAGCTTTGGCCCTGGCGAGATCAATCCCTTGGCTTTTCAGCTTATGGGCGAGCCCGTCGATGTGAGCAGAAGTTGCGATGACGATTGCGGAACTACCCCGCGTGAGCGCCTTACCAATATGGCTCATTAATTCATGCAGCAGTACACCATCATCGCCGTAAAACTGTACGGTGTGGTTGTGCTCGCGTGGAAAGGAAGTCGAAATTCCGCTAACGCTCAACTGATTCTCCAATAAATAAAAGAACCGCCACTAGGAGTCACCGCTAAATTTTAGCAGCGACTTCCAGAAAAATATGCAGAATTCAGGATGAATGATGTCGTCAAAGCAGCTCAACTCATATACAGGAAACACTGTATCCCGCCTTCCCGCCGGGGCGACGCAGCAGCGCACTTTCGGAGCAACGGTCGAAGCTCTACCTTGATATATCCGAATAAAATGCGAAATGAGCTAACCTCTGCCCAGTTCGTCCTCCAAATCGGTGCAACATACCCTTGCGTTCTGCTAGCGCGAAACCAGAAGTTCCGCGGCATGAGCTGGCAGGTTTGGAAGAGCCACCGAAACAGGAAAGTCGCGGCTAACGCTCCCGTCAGTTGCGCCAAGATGAATAGAGGAACGTCAGCAGGTTGAATCCCGGCGAAAGTATCGGACAAGCAGCGGGCGATCGTCACCGCCGGGTTGGCAAACGAGGTTGACGCGGTGAACCAGTAAGCGGCGGTGATGTAGCTGGCAACAGCGAATGGCACGGCTCCTGAGCGCAGTCGCGAACATCCCGATACCGTGCTCAATTGCGTCGCCAACCGTGACAGCCGGGTTTAGGTGTGCGCCAGAAATCGGGCCGAATGTAAGAATGAGAGCCACTAATGCAGCGCCCGTCGCAATCGTGTTCGCAAGCAGAGCAATGGCGAGATTGCCGCCTGCCAGCCGTTCGCCCGTGATGCCGGAGCCAACCACAGCAGCAACGAGGAATGCGCTGCCTACGAACTCAGCCGTCAACCTGGCACGCAAGTTGAATCTCATGCTCGTGCCTGAAAAAGAGCGGTTCGTGAACCTTCCAGGTCGCTGTTTCGCCGACTAATCCTACAGGATTCTTTCCGTAGCTTGCGGTTCGGTCAACGCTCAACACTTCGTGAGACACTTGTTCCTTGCGATCCTAGAATTCGATTCGCAAAGCGAGTTGACCGGTACGATTTCCAGCGTTGTTTGCTGTCTGTGGGGCGAATCTGCCGATTGCCTTTGGAGTTCACGCCCAGTGTTCCCGAGCTAGCAGGGACGGCATAAGGAAGCTGTGGGCAAGCGATAAAGGAATCGTAAAGTCGTGCAGCAAAGAAACGATAGCCCGCATCGGGAACTCTGCTAAGGTGAATTGATCGCTGATGTCGTGTTGTGATTCCAGCGGCTTAAACCAATTACGAAACAGACTCTCGTCTAGTGATAGAGCTTGGCAAACCCTTCGGCCCGCGCACTCGGCCAATCCTTGCTCGCATTTCCCCTGTGCTGCTCGCATTCATTCTGGGCGGCATGGCACCGTTACATGGTCAAGACCAGTCCCCGAGCGTTGACGCAGGGGGACCGATCGCAACGGATCGGCCCGCAGTTACGAATTCCAGTGTGGTGGTCCCGGCTGGCAGCCTGCAGGTGGAGAACGGTTTCCTTGAAACTAGCAGCCAAGGACAGAGCGTGCTAGACGGTCCGGAGAGCTTAGTTCGTTTTGGCGTCGCTACGAGGACTGAGCTGCGTTTCACTTTGCCGGACTATTTTCACAACCTGACCTCTAGCAGTGGGTCGGGATTCGGCGACGTTGCCATCGGAGTAAAACAACAGCTTGGTCCAACGCACGGGTTCGATGTCTCTGTGATCCTGTTTCTCAGTTTTCCGACCGGGGCCAATACCGTGTCCAGCGGCGGGTACGATCCGGGATTGCAGGTGCCATGGTCGCGCGCTCTGTCCACAAACTAGACGGCGGCCGGAATGTTCTCGGTGTATTGGCCCACGCAAGGCCGCACACGAAACATGACTGGCGAATCGACGTTCCTTGCAGATCGTCAATTGACGAAAGCTTGGGACGCCTTTATCGAATACGCGGGCGACTTTCCGGAAAATGGTGGGCCCCGGCACTTGCTGCACTTCGGGACCGCTCTGAAGATCACCAAGCAGCAACAGATTGACTTCCATGTCGGCGTGGGCCTGTCATCGGCCGCGGTGGATCATCTCATCGGGATCGGCTATTCGTTCCGCATTCAAGCGATCCGTCACTAGGGCGGCTTTCAGGCTGCCGGATCAAGTTTGTTGCCGGATGTACCAGGGTGCACTCACCGTAAAGATGCGTTCATTGCCGCGCGCCAGAAGGACCCATTCCAGAAGCCGGCCTCGCTGATTGTGGAGGAAATATTCGTACCATCTGTTCTCCACTAGCTCCGGTATGACCACGACAATGCTGCGATCGGGATATTTCTTCGAAAGATCGAGGACGAACTGAACGACGGGAATAACGACAAAACGGTAGGGCGACGGCAGCACGTGGAGATGGGGCGGCTCTTTGCCTTGCGCACGAAAAGGTCGTTCAACGTATTGCTCCCAGTCGTCTTGAAGCAATTCGGAATGCTCACTAGGCTCGACGTGCAAGGCGATCACTTCCGGGGAAAGCCGGGCGGCAAACTCAATTCCCTGGCGGGTGATGTTGCTCCAGCGGTCGATAGCAATTACCGCAATGGGATGCCGGCTGAGACCTGCCGCGTCGACGGGAACCTTGCAGCTGGTGAGCACTTTTACCGCGTGGTAGTGGCGGCGCACAATGGCGAAGAGAAGAATCGTCAAAGGAATGAAGAGCAGGGTAATCCAGGCGCCTTCGACGAATTTCGCGACCAGCACTACGACCGTGGTAGTGCCGGTGACAAAGGCGCCTAGTCCGTTAACGAGTGCGCTCTTCACCCAATGCGGACCGCGATTCTTCCGCCAGTGCATGACCATGCCGGCTTGCGAAAGCGTGAAGGCCAGAAAAGCGCCGACCGCATAAAGCGGGATAAGCCGGTCAGTGACGCCACCGAAAAGTGTGAGAACGCCGCCACAGAGTACGGCCAGTACGACGATGCCGTAAGTGTAGACGAGCCGCCTTCCGCGATAGCCGAACACGTGCGGGAGGTAGTTGTTTTGCGCGATGGCGCGGCAGAGGCGTGGAAAGTCGGCAAAGGCTGTGTTAGCCGATAGAGAGAGAACCACAAGGATGGAGCCGATGGTCAGATAGTAGAAGAGGCCTTTGCCGAAAACCGCGGCGGTGAGCATGGAGAGAACGCTCTGGTAGCCGGGCCGCCCGGGGTCGGTGGCGGCGATTCCGTAGACCTTGACAAGATACGAAATTCCCGCCAGCATCACGGCCAGTAGAAAAATAATCGCGGTGAGCGCGCGCTGTGCGTTCTTGACAGTGGGTTCTTTGAAGGCCCTCACGCCGTTGCTGACAGCTTCCACGCCAGTTAGGGCCGTGCATCCGCTGGCGAAGACCTTCAACAGCAGCCAGTAAGTGACCGCTTCTGTCATTGCGGGCGGCGGCGGCAGGGCAACAGCAGGAGTGGGATGGCCTCCGCCGAGGAGAACACGGACAAGGCCCGCGACGATGGTTATGAGAAGTGTGCCGACGAAAAGATAGGTAGGAATCGCGAAAAGAGCGCCCGCTTCGCGTACGCCGCGAAGGTTGACGATGGTGATGACGATCAAAATCCCCACGCAGAGTGAAACCATGTGCGGCAGCAAGGCCGGAACTGCCGAGACCAAGGCACCGACTCCCGCGGAAATGCCCACGGCGGCCGTGAGAATGTAATCGGCGAGCAAAGCGGCCGCTGCCAACAAGCTGGCAGGTGCTCCGAGGTTGAAGCGAGCCACCGTGTAGGATCCACCGCCGGAGGGATAGGCGGCGATGGTCTGGCGATAAGAGAAGTACACGATCACCAGCAGCGTGATGATGGCGGTACTCACGGGCACGATATAACGAACGCCGAGAAGACCGAGGGGGATCAGCAGGGTGAGGGCCGCTTCCGGGCCATAAGCAGCCGAGCTAAGACCATCGAGACCAAAGATCGGGATGCCCTGCATGGGACCTATCTGCTCGGCACGTTCGTCACTGGTCTTGATGGGTTTGCCGACAACGAGATCAAGTATGTTCATGGGGATGATTCCCGATGGACTGTTCGTGCGGAAAAATAAGTTTACGCAAAATGAGTGCGCCCAACGATGTACGAGCGCACTCACGATAACATTGCCGGGATGTACAATCAAAATCGACTTCCGGCCGATAACACGCGAACACACCGTTGCCTCCTTTCAAACATACGTAGCCGCCAATAGAATGTTTAAAGCAGGCCAACGGTCAGCCTGCCTCTGAGTAGGACTTGGTGGATTTCTACAGCGCAATTCAATACGTGTTGTTTGTGGTCATCGTCACCGTCCTGGTGAAGCCCTTGGGCGGGTACATGGAACGGGTCTTTTCCCGGCAGCGAACCGTACTTGACCGGTTCTGTGTTCCAGTTGAACGGCTGATCTATCGCATTACCTTCGTCGCTCCCGATGCGGAGATGACCGGCAAGGAATATGCGACCTGTTTTGCGCTCTTTGCTTTTGCCGGCACGCTCCTGTTATATGGCATTCTCAGGCTGCAGCAGTTTCTTCCCTGGTTCTTTCCGCAGTACCACACAACACCATTATCCCCGGACCTGGCTCTGAATACGGCGATCAGCTTCTCGACGACCACGACATGGCAGGCCTATGCCGGCGAGAATACGATGAGCTATTTCAGTCAGATGGTGGGACTCTGCGCGCAAAACTTCTTGGCTGGCGCTGCAGGCTTAGCCGTGGGCGTTGCCTTTGTTCGTGGGCTCGCCAGACAACTCTCGGACACCCTGGGAAACTTTTGGGTCGATCTCACTCGCGCCCTGCTGTGGATCCTTTTGCCGGGAGCACTGATCGGCGCTCTGTTGTTGGTCTGGCAGGGCGTTCCAATGAACTTCCACCGCTATGCCGGCGTCACTACCGTCGAAGGTACGCAGCAAGTCATACCGCAGGGCCCGGTAGCCGCACTGGAGATCATCAAGAATCTCGGCACAAATGGCGGCGGCTTCTTTAACGCGAATGGGGCTCATCCTTTTGAGAACCCCACGCCGCTTGCGAACTTTCTTGAAATGTTGGCGATCGTACTCCTGCCTGCGGCCTTCACCAACACCTTCGGCAGGATGGTGGGACAGCCTCGACAAGGATGGCTTCTCTACAGCGTGATGCTGCTTCTGTTCGTCTGCGGAGTGATCTTCGTACATCACTTTGAACAACGAGGTTTCCCCCTTATCGGAAACGTGAATTCCCGACACAGTCGCCTTCAGCCCGGTGGGAACATGGAAGGCAAGGAGGTGCGCTTCGGCATTGGAGGTTCCACCCTTACGGCTGTCGTTACCTCCAACACGGCCACCGGATCAAACAACTCAATGGACGACAGCTACACCTCGCTCGGTGGCATGGTTTTACTGGTAAACATGTTGTTGGGAGAGATCGTATTCGGAGGTCTGGGGTCTGGCCTTTACAGCATGGTCATGGCCGCCGCGATCGCCGTGTTTCTTGCGGGACTTATGGTTGGGCGCACGCCTGAATACCTAGGGAAAAAGATAGGGCCCACGGAGAACAAAATGATCATGCTCTACGCGCTGGCCGCGCCGCTGGTCATTCTGCCACTCACCGCAATTGCCGTAAGTACTAAAGTGGGGCTTGCTGGGTTGACCATTAACGGCGGACCGCATGGTTTCAGCGAGATTCTGTTTGGCTATACTTCCTGCTTCGCCAACAATGGCCAAAGCTTTGCCGGTCTGAGTGCGAACACTCCGTTTTACAATCTCACCACAGCATTGGCGATGATGGTCGGTAGATTCGGGCTGGCGATTCCCGCATTGGCATTCGCAGATCTGTTTGGTCGCCAGAGAAACACGCCTACTTCGTCGGGAACTCTTCCAACACATTCTCTTGTGTTCGGGGTCCTACTCACGACCTGCTTGATCATTATGGTGGCCCTGAGCTATCTTCCTGCCTTGGCCCTCGGTCCCGTACTGGAACGATTGCTCTTCGCAAGATAGGGCGTTTTGAATTATTCGAAAAGCTCACGAGGAGAGCAGACTCGATGGCAACCGCTCAGGCCTTCTGCAATATCTGCCAAAGCAAAGTGCCAGCTGACACGACTTTGAGCGACGATGCTCATCGGCGAGCGCTGGATCTCGGCAAGGACATCAGTGTCATGCACGTCTTTGTGGACCAGGATGACAGTTCTGCTGACCACATCTGGCGTTTGAGTAGTCAGGACAGGGAGAACCTCCCCAAGTACCTAAGTTCGGGGCGGGGCTAACCGCTTTATAGTGCGCTTTGAGACCCGTCTTAGCCCGAATAGACCCGATTCGGCCATCTAGAACCAACCCTGAATCGTTAACACCTTTACGAACAAATTATGATTTTTTTATTCGATATTTACGGATTGTGGTTCCCAATGGTCTGGCTTGAGTGACTCCGGCAACGTTTCCGGCGTTGGGGATCTGAGGCCCGGTGGCTGCCTTGTTCGTCAAAACCATGATGATGGTGCTGTGCACGGCCGGCATCGCATTTTATGTGCGATTTCTGGTGGCGCTATGCAGGGAGTGCAAGCCTCGCTCGGTCGGTTATTGGCTGTGTCTGCGACTAGGCTCGGGTGAAAGCGCGATCGCCGAACCGCCGCAGCGGAGAAAACCCGTGACTCGCGCTGCGTGAGAATGGGTTGAAGTAGAACATCGTGGAGGTCAACTATGTTGGGGCGAATGAAGATTGCACGGTTCATCGGGATCGTCGCAATGTTGATCATAACTTTCGCCATACCTGGGAGTTCGGCCGCACAAAAGGCGGCGGCTCCGAAGGCGCAGGATAAACTGGCGATCGGACAGGAACAAGCCGAGCAATTGTTGCTCCTGATAGATACCGACAAGAGTGGCAAGATCTCGAAAGAAGAGTGGATGAAGTTTATGGAAGCGGAGTTCGACAGACTGGATAAGGACAAGAAAGGGCAGTTGGACGTCAAGGAACTGACCCAATCGAACTTGCGCGTAAGCCATTTCGTAAATGTGGGTAAGTGACACTCTCTCAACAAGAAGGTCGGACTCGCTTATCGTCCGTGAGTTCCTATCTCCGGGATGCGAATCAGATTGTCAATGGCAGATCGACTTGGCCGTTAAGAAGTACCCCTTCTTCCCCGGGAACTAGTGCGGCCCATTTTTTTCGTGCCGGGGTCCTACTCAGGGCCTGCTTGATAACGATGGTGGCCATGAGCTATCTTCCTGCATTGGCGCTCACTCCCGTACTAGAACGATTGCTCTTCACAAGATAGAGTGTTTGAAATTCACACCGCATGCTCGCACCGCGCCCTACCAAGCTCCGTTCGCAACGCGACATTAACCTGTGGCGGATCCCGCTGCAGCTCTCCCTCGCCGCAGTCGCTCTGTTCGCGATAACCCTGGTTCCGGACATCCTCGACAAGTATGGCGTTATTCACATCCCGTCGTGGTTGACGATGGGCAGCATCGACGACGCGCGCGCGATCCTGTCGGCGATGATGGGCGCGGTCGCGACCGTGCTCGCGCTGATTTTTTCGGTTGCACTGCTTGTGCTGTCGATGGTCTCGACGCTGTTTGGCCCGCGCCTGCTCTATCGGTTCCTGCAGGACTGGGTTACGCAGGTCACGATCGGCATGTTCATGGGCACGTTCGTCTACATCTGCCTCGTCTTCCTGGTCACGCATCAGGATCCGCGGTCATCATTCATCCCACAAATTTCGCTGATCACGGCCTGGATGCTTGTCGTGCTCAGCTTCGGGTTCCTCGTCTACTACAGCCATCGGGTTGCGAAATCGATCCAAAACCCCGACATGATCGGCGCGATCGTGGACGATTTGTATGTCGCGGCCGGCAGAGCACACATGTCCGGCCCTGGCGAGGGCACGGGCGTCGTGCCCGATGACGC
>Ga0073928_10003370_pt1 | contig 25405 bp, 27 predicted proteins | sample PaiPotPPA55metaG_FD_76969 | JGI IMG/M metagenome (GOLD analysis project Ga0073928, IMG submission 76969) | Iron sulfur acid spring bacterial and archeal communities from Banff, Canada, to study Microbial Dark Matter (Phase II) - Paint Pots PPA... ...
CAGCTTCTTCTCTTTCGGCGTGCCCGGGCGCAGCACGATTTCCTTGTTTTCACTGCCTTCGAATTGCGCGGCTTCGAACGTGCCGATGTAAGCCAATGCCTTGGCCACCAGCGCTTGCAGATCGGCAAACGTGACTTCGGTATCGGGCCACGACGGCACTTCCACGCCGGCCAGGCGCGAGGTCACGCCTTTGCTGAAGTCAGCGGCGATCTGTACCTGGCGGACCAGCGGGAACATGTCCGGGAACAAACGCGCTTGCAGCAGCGCGTTCGGATCGATGTTCTTCTCGGTGGCGTGCGTTTCCGCCTTCTTGAGCACATCGGACAAGGCGGTCAGCATTTGCTTGAAAACCGGGACGGACGTGCTGTACATGGAGATGGGCATGGTCGCTCTTTCATTCAGTCAGTGTGGGGGTGCCGGCGCGAACCATACCGCGCCGGTTTGTTTTGTCTTTGGACATACCTGGGGCAGGTGATTGAACCGGCTTCGGAGCAAACCCTGAAGCAGTTGTGGCGTTTCACCCAGCCCGGTACCGCGCAAGATTATAAGCGCGCTGCGGCAAATGCCTTGCGCGCAGGGCCATCTTGTGCCGATGAAGCTCGAAGCCCGGGATCACCCCTACCGTCGATAAGCCATGTGCACCCTGACAACGTTCGCACGTATGTCTGGTGTAATCTGCTTGTCGCGCAGAAAACCTGCTTTGAACGGAACGGGCTGACTACACCACTACACCGTTTGCCGAACGCGGACCAACGGCCGTGCCGCCACATCCGGTTGCACCCTGCAGCGATTTTTACTTCTTCAGGAGGAGACGCATGACTATCTGCTGGAATCTGGTGGGGATCATCCTGTCGCTGTCGGTAGCGAGCAGCGCCGCTTATGCCCAGAAGCTCGATTGCAAGAACGCTTCCGATCAGTCGACGCTCAACCAATGCGCCGACAAGGACTTCAAGGCATCCGATGCGAAGCTGAACGAGGTCTCCCGCGCGTTGTCGGCGAAAACCAGCCAGCAAGGGAAGACGAGCCTGCAAAACGCGCAGCGCGCATGGCTGGCTTACCGCGACGCGCAGTGCCGGTTCGAGACCATGAGCACGATCGACGGCAGCATTCATCCCATGGTCTATGCGTCATGCATGGACAAACTTACGCAGGCGCAAACGAAACTGCTCAGTGCGCAATTGCACTGCGAGGAAGGTGACTTGTCATGCGGCGGCCAATAACGTCGCAAGCAAAAATAGGGCAGCACCGCGTCTTCAGGAGGCGCATGCTGAATGATTGACCGGCGATCAACATCGAAACGGCAGGCAACACCGATCCCTCGAAGCGTTGTTCAGCTTCGATTTCCCCGAGTGCCAGTCCAGACGACCGCGAAGGATTACAGCGTCTTACGCAGTCGTGTCCGCGGTAACTTTTGAATAGTCGCAAAACCCCCGGAAATCGCTCACCAGGATCTGCAATAGCGCAGTGCCTTTCCGTCCGGTGGTGCGATAAAGTTCGCCGTCGCGGCGGCCAGCCTGCATGCCTTTGCCGAAAGCCTCGGAGTTCAGCATGACGCTGTCGACCGAATGACTGAGCGATGCCCGGCTCTCGGGAAAGATCAAACTGACGATGAGGCCGGTGGCTTCGGCCGGAACATCGGTGCCATCGATTTGCCAGGCCGCGCAGATCGGCATGCAAAATCCGTGGAAATAGCCAACAAGTTTCGCCTCCAGGTCAGCGGGGAGGGTCTGGTAAGCGAGCTCTGAACGTGAAATGGTAGGAATGGTAAGGGATGCGACGATCGCCGCAATCTTGCGGGCGGTCGCCAGTTCTTGAGTCTCTTGCGACACTTCTTGGACTTGATAGGGCTGTTGGAACATCGACGCCTCCTTGTGAAGCTGTTTGGGCCTGGGTTTCTACGAACACGCCGGGCAGGGGGTTGATGGAATATGATTCGTAACGCGGGAAACCACGGTTGGCGCGGCACATTCTCCGTTGGAAACCCGCTCGCCAATAATGGCGTGTGCATAACGGCATGGCAAATGACCCCCGGGACGGTTGATAGTCAAGCGGGTAGTAGTTCTTCGAATGGAGGTTCGGCGGCGGGATGTCGGTCAGACATGAGTTAACCGTCAGATCAGCGGATGCATCGAGGCTGATCCGGCGGGGCCAGGGACGAGAACCGTGTCCTCTATCTAGCAGGGAAGACCGCGACCACAATGACAAAAGCAGAGCAAGCGAGCTGCGCCGGTATCGTGAGCCGTATCAAGCTCGGACTGTCAACGTCCGTTGCTGTCGCTTCGTGTGGCGCTTTTATTGCAGTTGTCATGATGGGCCTGTGCGGTGTGGTCCTGTACCAGAGCAGGCAGGATGCGCTGGACCATACCCGTGACACTTTGCGCGATGTCGCCGTCATCGCACAGCGCGATATAGAACGTAATCTCGAACTTTACGCACTGTCGCTGCAAGCCGTGGTCGACGGGCTTCAGGAAGCGGACGTGATGGCCTTGCCGCCGCGCTTGCGCCGGGAGGTGCTGTTCGACCGCGCAGCCAGCGCGAAATATCTCGGTTCCATGCTGGTGATGGACGCGCGCGGCGACGTCGTCATGGACTCCAGCGGCGACACGCCAAGAGCCGGCAATTTCAGCGACAGGCCGTATTTCACGGTTCAACGCGACAACCCCAATGCGGGTCTCTACATCAGCGATCCCTACCTGTCTCGCCTGCGCAAAGCCTCGCCCAGCATTGGCCTGAGCAGACGGCTGTCCAACCCCGACGGATCGTTTGCCGGGATCGTGGTTCTGGCGGTGAATATTGCATATTTCCACGACTTGTTCGCCGGCCTGGCGCTGGGCCCGCACGGATCGCTTTCGCTGATCGGAAGAGACGGCGCCATGCTGATGCGGCAGCCGTACGATCCCAGGGTCATCGGGCGAAACATCAAGGATGCGGCCACTTTCAAGCGTTTTTTGTCCGCGCCGGAGGGGAGCTTTAGCGAAACGGCCTCGATCGATGGCGTGCGCCGGCTATATTGGTTTACCAACTTTCCGCATGCGCCGCTGATCATCATGGCGGCGGCGTCCGAGGAAGATATCTACGCTTCATGGCGGCGCCGGGCGCTGACGATCGGGTCGCTGATGGGCGTATTCGGGGCAGCGTTCATTGCGCTTTCCGTGTTGCTCGGGATGCAGTTTCGACGGCGCATGCGGGCCGAGTCGGAGCTTGAATTGCTGGCGCGCACGGATGGCCTGACAGGGTTGAACAACCGCCGCAGTCTTGGCGAAATACTCGAGCTGGAGTGGCGTCGCGCGAAACGCTCGCAAAGTGTGCTGTCGCTGCTGTTCGTCGATATCGACAGATTCAAGGCCTACAACGACACCTACGGCCATCAGGCCGGCGACGACGCGCTGGCGGCTGTCGCGCGCTGCATTGCCGACAACATCCGGCGTCCGGCCGACAGCGCTGCGCGCTATGGAGGAGAGGAGTTTATTGTCGTGCTTCCCGATACCGCGGCGCACGGTGCCTCGCTGATCGCCGAGAAGATCCGGTCCGCGATTTGCGCATGCCATATCGAGCACACAGGCAGCGAGTATGGATGCGTGACCGCGAGTATTGGCGCGGTAAGCCGTGAGCCGCAGATGGACGACGATCTGACGACGGTGATCAAAGCTGCCGATGAAGCCTTGTACAACGCCAAGGCGGCTGGCCGGAACAAGGTGTCGAGCGCGGAGGTGTGATGCGTCGGCTCACGGCCGCGGTGTTATTCAGCCGCGGTTCCCGCTTGTTCGCAACCGGTGACCGAAGTCCAGGTAAGCACACGTTTAAGATTAAGCCCCCTGCCTGTGAACTGCACCCCAATAGCCGGTAAACTCCATCAGGCATCGGGCTCACTGTGCGGCTCGTGCGGCCGGAACCCATGTCGGGTGTTCGGCGCGCGCGTTCAAGCACAGCCAGGATATTCTTGTCAGGAGCACGAAATGAATCCGCGTCAGCCAGTCGATATTGCCCGCATCATGTTTGTCATTGTCATCCTGTCCGCATTAATGATCGGCAGCCTCTATGTCCTGCGGCCTTTCATTCCGGGGCTCATCTGGGCGACTACCATTGTGGTTGCGACCTGGCCCGTGATGCTGGCGGTGCAGCGCCGCGTCGGCAATCGCCGGTGGATTGCCACCGCGGTCATGCTGATCATCCTGCTGGTCGTGATCGCGTTGCCGCTCTACGAGGCAATTTCGACACTGGCCTTGCACGGGAGCGACATCATGGGGGCCATCAAGGGCCTGCCCCAATACGAACTGGCGCCGCCGCCCGACTGGGTCGGCGAGATTCCGCTTGCCGGGCAGCGCGTCGCGCATGAATGGCAGACCTTGTCGGACGCGGGGCCGGGCGGCCTGCTGGCGAAGCTGGAACCCTATCTGACGATTGTCGCGCGCTGGATGCTCGGTCATGCGGCGGCCGTGGGCGTGTTCGTGATTCACATGTTCGTCACGATCCTCATTGCGGGCATTCTCTACAGCCAGGGTGAAGCAGCGGCCCGCTTCGTCACGCGCTTCGCATCCCGGCTGGCGGGTCAGCGCGGCGCGGAGGCTGTCAAGCTGGCGGGACTGGCGGTTCGCGCAGTCGCGCTCGGGATTGTCGTGACGGCGGTGGCGCAGTCCGCGCTGGGCGGGATCGGTCTGTGGATAGCAGGTGTTCCTGCTGCCGGCATACTGACCGCGGTGATGTTGATGTTGTGCCTGGCCCAGATCGGCCCGTCACTGCCTTTGCTCGGCGGGGTCGTGTGGCTTTTTATGCATGGCTCAACCGTCGTCGCGATCGTGCTGCTGGTCTGGTCAGTTGCAGTCGCCATGCTCGACAGTCTGTTGCGGCCGATTCTGATCCGGCGTGGCGTGAACCTTTCGATGCTATTGATCCTGGCCGGCGTGTTGGGCGGCACGTTCGCGTTCGGCATAGTAGGTTTGTTCGTCGGCCCGGTGATTCTGGCGGTGACATCCACGCTCCTGGAAGCGTGGATCAGCGAACCTTCGCCCGTACCTGTCGTCGATGCCGCGCAAGCCGATCAAGTCCCAACGGCAGAGAATCCGAAGAACTTCTCCTAGCGGCGGGGGCTTAGGAAATCCTTCCCGGTTCATGGCCAATAGCATCCGCTATCCGCCATGAACCGGACTCACCCTCGTGACGGTCCGTCTCCATGCGATTAGCGAGGGTGTCCCAGCCGCGCCTGCGTCGCGTGTATCTCGGCTTGCAGTTCGTCTATGCGCTGCAATAAGGACAGCGCCAGCGCAAGCCCTCGCCGGTCGAGTTCGAAGTCATCGCGCAGCCGCCGTGCCGTTTTCACGGTGACGACATAACGAAGCTGAAACATGCGTGGGGGCGTGCCGGTATTCACCGGCTGGATGATGCCGGTATCAATGAGGTCTTCAATTTCTTCAATCGATAAACCCGACACCTCCGCCAGATATTCAACCTGGCAAACATCCACGTCGTTAAGCCAGACCGATTCGCTCAATGGTGTGCTCATGGCTTTGTTCCTTACGCGAAATGTTTGCGCGGATTGAAGGTCGATGCCGCTGCCAGTTGTTCCAGCAACTCGTGTTCACGCGCGCTTACCGTCTTCGGCACTTCTATCCTGACCACGGCATACAACGCCCCGACGTTGCCATCGGCCGACGCCAGCCCGCGCTTGGCGAGCCGCAATTTTTGCCCGGCGGTCGTGCCCGGTTTCACATTGAGCTCCACCGTGCCGGCAAGGGTAGGCACGTGTACGCTCGCGCCCAACACGGCCTCCCAGGGCGCGAGCGGCAGGTCGATATAGAGGTCGCGGCCATCGGGCCGATAAAGCGGATGCGGCTGCAATACAAGCGACACATACAGGTCGCCGGGCCGTCCGCCATTAAAACCCGGGCCGCCCTTGCCGGCCAGCCGCAGGCGCTGACCGTTCGCCGCCGATTTGGGAATGGTGATTCGAAAGGTTCGCGGCACACGGTGCGCGAGGCCATTGGCGTCGTACTCGGGAAGCTCGGCGCTCAGTTCGATCTCGTCTCCGCGATGGATCTGCTCAAGCGTGACCGGCGCGGCGATCTCGTAGTCCTGCCCGGGAACCGGAAAGCTTTGCCTGCGGTGACTGCCAGCGCCGCCGCCCCGGCCAAAGGCTGAAAAAAGATCGGCGAGATCGACGTCGTCAAGACCGGCATCGCCTGTATGGAAATGTTGCTGCCAGTCCGGTGGCGGCGTGAACGATTCGCCGGCCGGATGTTTGCCCAGGTTGTCGTAGGCTTCGCGTTTTTCCGGGTCCTTCAGCGTGGCATACGCTTCGGCGACGTCCTTGAACTTCGCTTCGTTGTCCGGTTCGGCAGAGACGTCGGGATGATATTTGTGAGCGAGCTTGCGGTACGCCTTCTTGATGTCCGCGAGTGTCGCGGTGCGCTCGACTCCCAAGGCTTCGTAATAGTCCTTGAATTTCATTTCAGACCCAAAATAAAAGTGGAAGGAGTTTTCGTCTGAGCTGATGCGTTGCGACGGCGGGTATCGCGTTTGCCTGGTCGCTGTTTGGTCACCGCCCGGTCACCGCGTGGTCACGCCACTCAGCTACCTCGATCAATTACTTCGCTAGAAGTGTAGGTCAATGCGGCGCAGGACGGGAAGTGGCTGACAAGGCGCCGACCACGAGCCAACTGCGCGTGTCCTTCAGCAATTCGCAGGCCAAGGGCGACACGACGGCGCTGCGTCAGATCGAGGTGACTACCATGCCCACCGAAATCACGAGCATGACTGCTGTCGCGATCCAGCCCAGCGCCCGCAACCAGCCCTTGGCCGCAAACTTTCCCATGATGTCCGGGCGACACACTATTTTCATCATCACGAACATCACGGGCACGGCGACTACGCCGTTGAGCACGGCGCTCCAGTAGAGCGCCTTGATCGGGTTGATCGAGGTGAAATTGATCACCATGCCGATCAGCGTAGCCACCGCGATGGTCGCGTAAAAGGCCTTCGCTTCCTGCATTTTGCGCGTGAAGCCCACCGGCCAGTCCCGCGCTTCACCAATCGCATACGCCGCCGATCCGGCGAGCACGGGTACAGCCAGCAGGCCCGTCCCGATCAGCCCGACCGTGAAAAACAGCGCGGCGAACGGGCCGGCGATAGGTCTCAAGGCCTGTGCCGCCTGAGCAGACGTTTCAATATCGACAATACCGCCTGCGTGCAAGGTCGCGGCCGTGGTCGCCAGGATGGCAAGTGCAACCAGGTTGGACAATCCCATACCGACAAGCGTATCGACCTCGATACGATGCAGCGCCTTGGGACCTTGTTCGGGTGCATCGAATAGATCGAGTCGCCGGGGATGCACGTGCATGTCCTCGACTTCCTCATCGGATTGCCAGAAGAAGAGGTAGGGGCTGATGGTGGTGCCGAACACCGCGACCACCGCTGTCAGATAAGCCGAGTTCCACACTGGCCGCGGCAGGAGCAGGTTGCTGGCGAGCTGGCCCCAGTCAACGTGGGCCACCGCCAGCACGGCGAAATACGCAAACAGCGACAGCGTGAACCACTTCAGCACCGCTACGTAGCGCGTGTATTGCAGCAGGAGCTGCATCGCGACGCAAATCACCGAGAACAGCAGCACGTAGAGCCACTTGGGACCAGGCAGCAACAGCGCAAGGGCGTCGGCCATGGCACCGAGATCCGCACCCAGGTTGACGATATTCGCTATCAGCAGGAGCACCACGATCCACTGCAGCAGCCACGCCGAGTAGTGCAGGCGCAGCACACCTGCTATGCCGTGTCCCGTTGTGCGGCCGATGCGTGCGCTGATCATCTGGATGGCGACCATCAGCGGATAGCTGAACAAGAGTGTCCAGGAGAGTCCGTAGCCGAAGGCCGCACCGACCTGACTATAGGTAGCGATGCCGCTCGGGTCGTCGTCGGAGGCGCCGGTGATCAGGCCGGGCCCCAGCACGCTGAGCAAATGCGGTTTGGTGGGGCCGACCACTGGATCGCGGCCCTCTGCGTCGTATTCCTGGGAAGGCTCGTCCATGATGGCGTGGTGGTGTCAGAAGGAGGGGGTCGAGCCGTGCCCATTGCGCGGGCGCGGTTTTCTTGAAGGTCTGCCGGCGGCGATGCTTCCTGCGGAAAGCTCCACGATTTCCGACGTGATCTCTTCTTGCCTCAGCCGGCGAAAGTCGCCGGTCAATGCTTCGAGTTTGTCGTGCACGTTCGTGCGCGCAGCGATCATCGCCCGCATGCGCGCTTCATTTTCAGCCGCGAACGACAGCATGATGGCCTCGCAAAGCTGCGCGAAGATGTATTCCTCCGCAAGCTGCGATAACAGGCGCCGCGGCGCGAGCGTAATGAGTGGCGGGTTGCGGCGTGCGGTTGCCGGTGACGTGGCGGAGAAGCGCCCGTAATCGAACGGCAGCAGGGCCTGCTCCACGATCTCGACGGTAGCCGTCGGGTTCGGCGTCGCGTGGATCACGCTCACGCGAGTCGTCCCCCCGGCGACCAGGCGTTGGAACAGGACGCCGGTGAGGCGATCGGCGAGCGCGGGCACTTCGTCGGCATGGGTGACCATCGGCGCGGACCAGCTTATGTTCAACCCGCGTTCCGTCGCCGCCACGATCCCGCGGTCGCCGAGCATCAGGTATTCCGTCGACGCAGCGCGCGCGGGGCCCGTACTCGATGCAAGCGCTGCATCGATCAGATGCTCGTTGAACGTCCCGACAAACCCCTGTTCCGCGCAGAGCACGATCACCATGGCCGCATCGCGTCCGGCTTCCGCGGTTTCGTACGACGCGTGATCGTCGATCAACAGCAGCGCGTCGCCGATCGCCGCACCGACTATCTGCGCGCAGGCTCGAATGCCATCCAGACGACTGCGCGCTTCACGCGAGCGGGCCGCCGCAATGCCACGCATGGCGCCGACCACAGATTCGAGCCCGTGCACGCCATTCATGCGCGCCTGCACTTCGCTAAGTTTATTGCTCATGTCGACGTGGCCTCGGGCGTGGTTTCCTGCTTGACTTCAGGCTCAGGCGTCGCGCCAACTTGCACTGCAAGATCGCGTACGGCCGCGACGAGTCCGCTTAGCGTGGAGTCATCGAGCGTGCCCGTGGCAACCAGCGCGGCGCTCGCGGCAGGGCCGCCATGCGCGTCCAGATGCGCGGCAAGACGCGTGCGAACCTCCGCAATGCAGCTGACCGGCAGCGAGTCAAACACGCCGTCGGCGAGCGCGGCGAGCAGCGCGATTTCATCGACGGGGCGCAGTGGAGCAAACCGCGGCTGCGTGATCAACGCGCGAATGCGCTCGCCGCGGACCACTTGCGCCTTCACTCTCGGCTCCATCGCCCCGCCAAAGCGCGTGAACATTTCAAGCTCAAGGAACTGGGAATAATCGAGCCGCAAACGCCCGGATACCTTGCGTAGCGCAGGCAACTGCGCCTTGCCGCCGACCCGGCTCACGCTCAGGCCAACGTCCACCGAGGGGCGCTGGTTGGCGGCGAACAACCCTGCGTCGAGCATGATCTGTCCGTCGGTGATCGAGATCAGGTTGGTGGGGATATACGCCGACAAATTGCCGGCATCGGTTTCCGCGATCGGCAGTGCGGTGAGTGACCCGCCACCCAGTTCTTGGGACAGTTTCGCCGCGCGCTCCAGCAGCCGCGCATGCAGATAGAAGATATCGCCGGGATACGCCTCGCGTCCGGGTGGTTCGCGCGTGAGCAGGGCGAGTTCGCGATGCGTGGCGGCATGCTTGCTCAGGTCGTCGATCACAATGAGCGCATGTTGCCCACGGTCACGAAAATACTCCGCGATGGAGAATCCGCTGAACGGTGCGATCCATTGCAAGCCCGGCGAGGAAGCCGCCGGGGCGACCACGAATACGCATCGCTCGGGTGCGCCGTGGCGGCGCACGGCATCGATCACGCGCTGCACGGCGGTCGCGCGCTGGCCGATCGCCACATACACGCAGATCATGTCGGAGTGCTTCTGATTCACGATCGTGTCTATGGCGATCGAGGTCTTGCCGGTCGCCCGGTCGCCAATGATCAGTTCGCGCTGGCCGCGCCCGATTGCAAACAACGCATCGATCAGCAGGATGCCGGTGGCGACCGGCTGCGCGACCAGATCCCGGTCGATGATGGAAGGCGCCGGCCGCTCGATCGGCAAGTGCATTTCAGCCGCTACGGGTTCGTCGTTGTCGAGCGGCCGGCCAAGCGGATCCACCACTCGCCCCAGCAGTCCGGGACCGACCGGCACTTCCACCACCTGCCCCGTGCCGGTGACGCGGGACCCGGCGGAAATCGCGTCGCCGTCATCGAGAAGCACCGCGCCGATAGCATCGGCGTCCAGCGTGAGCGCAAAGCCGAACCGGCCGCCCTCGAAACGCAGCAGCTCGTTCAGGCGCACATCGGGCAGGCCGGAGACGGAGGCGATGCCGTCGGACACATGCTCCACGCGCCCGACGGTTTCAGCCTGCGCGGCAAACGGAGCGCGGGCGAGGGCGGCGCGGCTGCTGGCAAGCCAGTCGTTGTCTGCTGCAGCGAGGTCGGGCCGGGTGGGTGTCATCAGGCGAGAAGCTCCATTTTGAGGCCGGCGAGATCGTGGCGAAAACTATTGCGCACCACGGCGTGCGGCGCTTCCAGTTCAAGCCCCGCGATCACGGCGGGATCGACCGTGACCTGAACCTGTAACGGATGTCCGAGCGCCTGGGTGATGGCCGCCTGACACGCGGCCAGTTCATCGGCACTGAGCGCGCGAGGCACGATCAGGTGGACCGCTTCCTTGTCGCCGGTGAGTTGCGTCCGGGTCGCCTCGGGTAGCGCGGCCAGTTCATGGGCGAGTCCGTCGATGAAACCCGCGATCCGGGCCTCGGCGGGCAGGCGATCGAGTAGCCGCGCGGTGACATCGAGTGCGAATTGTGACGCGCGATCGGAGTCCGCTGCGGCAGCCTCGCGCCGGCTGGCGTCAATCGCGGTTTGCGCGGCCGTGCGCATCTGGTCTGTCTCGGTGCGTGCCGCGTTCTCGAGCGATGCCTTCAGTTGCGCGGCTTCGGCCGTCGCCGCTTCGAGCAGATGCGCGCGTTGCCCGGCAAGTTCAGCACTCTGCGCGGCGGCCTTCTGCTGTTCGTCGAGCGCCGCGGCTTTCGCGGCGGCGGCATCGGCCATCAGAGCCGCCGCTGCGTGCTGGCGCTCCGCCACGATCTTCGCCACCGGCCGGAACAGAAAGCGCGCCAGCAACCAGACGAGCACGAGCGCATTGATTGTCTGCAGCAGAAGAGTCCACCAGTCGATATGCATGATCAGCGCCCGCTCATTTCACGAACGGGTTGGCGAACAACACGAGCAGGGCGATCACCAGGCAGTAGATCGCCATGGTCTCGATCATCGCCAGCCCGACGAACAGCGTGCGCGAGATCGTGCCGGCGGATTCCGGCTGCCGGGCGAGCGCGTCCATGGCGGCCGCGACCGCGCGGCCTTCGCCGAGCGCCGGTCCGATAGCGCCGAACGAGACGGCAAGGGCTGCTGCAAGAATGCTCACTACCTGGATCAGATTGTTCATGGCTGGCCTGCCTCTTTGCTGGAAGTTTTTGTGGAGTTTTCGGCTAGCGCGGCGCCAATGAAGACCATCGCGAGAACCGTGAAGATGTACGCCTGCACCGCGCCGGTCAGCAGGTCGAGCGCCATCAGCGGGATAGGGACCAGCAGTCCCGCGAGCGACAGCACGATGCCGACTACAAAGACGCCGCTCATCACGTTGCCGAACAGACGCACGACCAGCGAGAAGGTCCGCGTGATCTGCTCGACCACGTTGAGCGGGATCATGATCCAGGTGGGTTCGGCGAAGGTGGCGAGGTAACGGCCCAGGCCGCGCGTGCGCACGCCGTAGAAAATGGTCGCGCAGAACACGATCAGGGCCAGCGCGGCATCCGTTTCCACATGCGCCGTGGGGGGCTCGACACCCGGCAGCAGCGACGACCAGTTGCTGACGAGGATGAACAGAAAGAGTGTGCCGATAAGCGAACGATAGCGTTCGGGCTCGGCTTGCATCGTGTCGCGAATCTGGTCGTCCATGGTGCTGACCAGAAGTTCGAGCACCGTCTGCACTTTCGATGGCGTGAGCGACAAGCGGCGCGTGTACCAGGCGGCGCCTCCGCCAAGCAGGACCATGATGACCCACGTTGCTACCACCGGCGCCGATATGTCGATCGGTCCGATACGGAACAGCGTGGCGGTAGCGAGAGGCGAGGCAATCATGGCGTGACCTGGACGCGTCGCAGGATGACGCCGCGTGCCACCAGTAACCCGGCCGCGCCGCATAACAGCGGCCATGCGCCAAGTTTCGCAAGGATACCGAACAGAATGGCCACGCCCGCGAGGCGCAGGAGTTGCAGCCCGATTGCCTTGGCCGGGGTACCCGCGACCAGCAGCCTGACGTTCCAGCGCAAGGTCGCGAAGTGGATCGCACCGGCCGCGAGGCCGACACTCACGCCAATCGCGATCCGGGCTGCGAGGGGAAATTGATAGATCATTGCCGGTCTCTCCGGGTTTGCCGATGCATCCATTTCCATGCGGACCACAGTCCGACGGCCGCACCAACCATGAGTAGCGGCGCAGAAAAGAACACGCCCGTGTTGAAGTGCCGGTCGAGCCAATGGCCAATCACGAGCCCAAGCAGCGTTGGCACGACGATAGTCCAGCCGAGAATGCCGATCTGGCCGAGGCGGGCGCCAAGCGATGGTTCCGGCTCTTCCTTCGCCTGGCGTTCGCGTTCCACGGCTTGCCGCGCGGCGAGGGCCATGCGGTCGGCATTGTCTTCGGCATTGCGCTTCGGGTCGCGCTTGCGCTCTGCCTCGTCCGGTGGGGGCTGAGTCACGATCCGGCCCCTTCCGCTGGTTTTGCGCTCGGCCGCAGATAGCGCAGCAACTGGCGCACGGCTTGCGCATGGAGACGGGTTTCATCTACGCGAGCGCGGCGCACTGCGTCGAGCTGTGCCGCGCGGGCGGCATCGACTTGCGCCTCGAGTACTTCAAGCGATGTGCCGCTCGCGCCCATCACGCCTTCGCGGCAGGCTATTGATACTTCGTGGCCGCCCGATACCCGCAGTACACCTTCCTTCACGGCGCAGAATTGTTCGACACCGTCAGCCGCATGCCAGCGCAACACTGAGGGCGCAAGCACGGTCAGGAACGCCGCGTGGCCGGGCAGAATGCCGAAACTGCCGCTGGCATCCTCGGCGCGCAGTGCAACGACCTCCTTGCTGTCGAACAGCACGCGCGCCGGCGTGGCGATGGTCAGATGCAGGCGCGCGCTCATGATTCGACGTGCTCCGCAGTCGGCTTGGCTTCGGTCGCGGGCGGCGTTGACGAGGCCGCTTCGCGAGCGCGGGCTTCATCGAGTGTGCCGATCATGTACAGCGAGCTTTCCTGCCACGCGTCGCACTCGCCGGCGAGGATCGCCTTGCAGCCGGCGATAGTGTCTGCGACCGCGACGGAGCGGCCGGGCACGCCCGTAAACGCCTCCGTGACCGTGAATGGCTGGGTCAGGAAGCGCTGCAGGCGACGGGCCCGCCCAACGATCCGGCGATCGTCCACGCCGAGTTCCTCGACGCCCAGCAGCGAGATCACGTCCTGCAATTCCCGATAATGTTCGATGGTCTTGCGCACCTCGATCGCGACCGCGGCGTGTTCGTCGCCCACGAAAGCCGGATCGAGCAGGATGGACGACGAAGCGATTGGATCGATGGCGGGATACATGCCCTCGGCAGCCATCGAGCGCGACAGGACGATCATGCTGTCCACATGCGCCGCGATGGTCGTCACAGCCGGGTCGGTGAAGTCGTCCGCCGGAACGTAGACAGCCTCGATCGCTGTCACCGACACACCACCGACCGACACAATTCGCTCCTGTAGCGCCGCTACTTCACTGGCGAGCGTCGGCTGGTAGCCAACCCGCGAGGGGAGCCGTCCAAGCAGGCCCGAGACCTCGGCACCTGCCTGGACAAACCGGAAGACGTTGTCCATCAGCAGCAGCACGTTCTGGTGGCGTTCATCGCGAAAGTATTCTGCGACAGTGAGCGCGGTCAATGGCACCCTCCAGCGCGCGCCGGGCGGCTCGTTCATCTGGCCGTAGACCAGCACGGTACGCGGCAGCACGCCGGAGTTGCGCATGTCGAGCAGCATCTCGTGGCCTTCCCTCGAGCGCTCGCCGACCCCGGCGAAGACAGAGATGCCTTTGTAGCGTTCGACCATCGCATGGATGAGTTCCATCACGAGCACGGTCTTGCCGACTCCCGCGCCGCCGAAGGTCGCGGCCTTTCCGCCCTGGGCAAGCGGCGTCAGCAAGTCGATGACCTTGATGCCGGTCCAGAAGATCTCGGTAGCCGCACTCTGCGATGCAAACGGCGGTGGGGCGCGATGAATCGGGCGGCGCGGGACGTCGTCGGCAAAGGGGGCGCCGCGATCTCCCGGCGCGCCGGTGACATCGATCAGACGTCCGAGCGTGGCTTCACCTACCGGCACGAGGATCGGCCCGCCGGATGCACGCACCGCCGTGCCGCGATTCAGCCCGTTGGTCGACTGCAACGCAAGCGCGCGCACCGTGTATTCGTCGAGATGAGCTTGCACTTCCGCAATGATCGGCGGTCCGCGGTCGGTGAAGATGGAGAGCGATTCTTCAATGAGCGGCAACGCAGCATGGTCGAACGCGACATCCACGATAGCGCCTCGCACCGCGACGACGCGGCCTTGCGCTCCGTCGTCGGAAAGCACGCCGGAAGGACGGTTTTGCTGGGGTGCGGACTCAACGGCCGACCGGTCGAACCCCGGAAGCGATTCGGTCGGTGCCGCGTTCGTGTTCTCGACTCCGACCGTCAATGGATGGTTTTCGATGGCGGCGACCGGCTGGCGATGGTTCAATTTGGCTCCTTCAGGCAGACTGCGGCCCCGCAACGAAACAGGGGAGGCGCAAGCGCATGGCGGCATGGCGGTCCGCGAACGAACGCGCGTGCTGGAGTCAACTGTATCGTCCGATTGGTGCAAACCCTTGATCTGGGTCAAGCGTTCATGAGTCGCATTCGCGGCAATTCCGATGCCGCGAAAGGCCGCGGCGCGCCCATCGACTGTTGATCAGCTTCGTTGCAGGTTGTGGGTTGAATCAACCGGCACCGACACGACAATCGCCGTCGCGCCTGTCCCCACAGGCAGTACGTTGCGCCCATGCATCTCGTTGATGATTTCCGCGGCCGACAGATAGAACGCAAGCACCGCAGTGACAAGACCGCAATAGCCGCCTGCGTGATGCAGCCACACGAGGCCGGTCCATTCGCTTGCAGCCAGCACGAAGAAAGTGATCCACAGCACGAAGAACACCAGTTGCAGCGCACGCGCCGAGCGCCATGTCGCGACCCACATATACAGGGTGAACACGCCCCACAGGAACAAGTACCAGCCGATGAAGGCGGCCGGCACTTTGTCATGGAGGAACACCACGAAAAGCGCGAGCGACCACCAGAACGCCCCATAGCTCAGGAAAGCGGTGGCGCCGAACGTGTTGCCGCGCGGAATCTCCATCAGTCCAGCCAATGCTTGTGCGGTACCGCCGTAAGCGAAGGCGACGGCGAGCACCATGCCCATGGCGTCGCCTGTGAACCATCCAGCGTTGATCATGCTGAGCAGCCAGGTTGTCAAAGCGAATCCGGCAAGCCCGAGCGATGCGGGGTTAGGTGTCTTGAAGTTCATCATGAATGTCTCCTGATGCAAACGGAAGCTGTCGCGCAGCAGTCGCAACGAATCAATGTCCGCGCGACGACGGCGCGCGGTTCGACCCACTTGCGTTTCGATCTTCACATCGGGTCGGCGAACTGCGCGATCACCTGAGGATTTTCAACGGTCGACGTGTCTTGCGAAACTACTTCGCCCTTCGCGACCGAGCGCAACAACCGGCGCACGACTTTCCCGGAGCGCGTCTTTGGCATGGCGTCGCCGAAACGGATCTCCTTCGGTTTAGCAATCGGACCGATCTCCTTGGCGACCCATGCACGCAATTCGTCGGCTATGCGTTTTACGTCGGCACCCGTGGGCCGCGGGCCTTTAAGCACGACGAACGCGACAATGGCTTCGCCGAAGGTTTCATCGGGACGACCCACCACCGCCGCCTCCGCGACCAACGGACAAGCCGCCAGCGCTGACTCGATTTCCATCGTGCCCATGCGGTGACCCGATACATTCAGTACGTCGTCGACACGGCCCGTGATGGTGAAATAACCCGTGTCGGGATCGCGAATCGCGCCATCTCCGGCGAGATACAGGTTGCCGCCGAGTTCCTGCGGGTAATAACCGTTGCGAAAGCGCTCCGGGTTGCCCCATACGGTGCGGATCATCGAGGGCCAGGGCTTTCTGATGACCAGCACTCCACCTTGCCCGTTCGGGACCTCGTTGCCGGTTTCATCGACGATCGCGGCATCTATGCCGGGCAGCGGCAGCGTGCAGGATCCGGCGACCAGCGGGGTGACACCCGGCAGCGGCGTGATCATGTGACCGCCTGTCTCGGTCTGCCAGAAGGTGTCGAGTACGGGGCACCTGCCACCGCCGACTTGCTCCGCATACCACTTCCACGCACTCGGGTTGATGGGTTCGCCCACCGTACCGAGGATGCGAAGCGTGCTCAGGTCGTAGCTTGCAGGATGTACGGACCGGTCTGCGTCAGCGCTCTTGATCAGCGACCGGATGGCGGTCGGCGCGGTGTAGAAGATCGACACCTTGTGGCGCTGGATCATGTCCCAGAAGCGGCCCGCGTTGGGGTAGGTGGGCACACCCTCGAAAATGACCTGGGTAGCGCCGACCGCAGTCGGTCCATAGCAGATGTAGGTATGCCCTGTAATCCAGCCAATGTCGGCAGTACACCAAAATACATCTTCCGGCTTGATGTCGAAGGTCCATCGCATGGTGACGGCGGCCCATGTCAGGTAGCCGCCTGTACTATGCTGGACGCCTTTCGGCGTGCCGGTCGATCCCGACGTATACAACACGAACAGCGGATGCTCGGCGCCAACCCATTCGGGCTCGCAGGTCTCCGGCTGATCATTCTCAAGCTCATGCAGCCAAGCGTCACGGCCCACGATCCACGGAATCCGTCCGCCCGTGCGCCGATAAATGACGACGGTCTTGACGGCGTCGGTGTCCCCCATTGCGAGCGCCTCGTCAACGATCGTCTTCAGCGGCAGGGTCTTGCCGGCACGCACCTGTTCATCCGCGGTAATGACCGCTACCGCGCCGACGTTCACCATCCGCTCGTGGAGCGATTTGGCGGAAAAGCCACCGAAGACAACCGAATGCGGCGCGCCGATGCGCGCGCACGCTTGCATGGCGACGACGCCTTCGACCGACATCGGCAGGTAGATGACCACGCGGTCGCCTTTCTTCACGCCCCGTGCCCGTAATGCGTTGGCGAGCCGGCATACCCTGTGGTACAGAGCCTGATACGTGATGGAAGAAACCTGGCCGTCGTCCGATTCGAAGATGATCGCGGTCTTGTCCGCGTTGCCGTTGATGAGATTCCGGTCAAGGCAGTTATACGATGCATTGAGTTCCCCGTCCTCGAACCATCTGTAGAACGGAGCATTCTCGTCGTTAAGAATCCGCGTGAACGGGCGACGCCAGTTCAGATGCTCGCGGGCCAGACGCGCCCAGAAAGCTTCGTGATCGTGTGCGGCTTCAGCCACGAGTGCGAGGTAGGCATCCATTCCGTCAATCGCGGCATGACGTGTCAAGGGAATACCCTGCGCAGGGATGAGAGGAATCGATTCGATGGTAGACATAGTCTCCTCGCTTGAGTCGTGGGATGGAGTCGTGGGATGGACGGGCAAACGGCAGCCGTCGCCTGGGAGCTCTTGATGGCCCGAAGAGGCTTTGCCCGTGTGAGGGGTTATGCGCCTCTCGCATGGTCGACGCTGGTCGAATCGAGGCACTGCCGCAAGTCAACTATGGGATGTCCGCCAGACGACCTGTTGATGCAAATCAAACAGACCGGGCAGACGGATGGACAAATTCGCACAGCGAGGCGCTTCCCGCTTTGGGTTGTTTCGCCGGTAACGGGCTGGTTGACATAGGTCAACGACAAGCTTGGGTTCACGCCTAAATTGATAGTGGACATTTGGTAAAAATCGCGCGCTTGTTCATACATACGAGGAACTGATTCTGGCAACGGGGTTTACCAACCCCTTCACACGGGCCGCGAATTGAGGAGACGAGTATGTCTATGTATCGAAACATCCTGATCGCGGTGGATGGCAGCGAATGCTCCGAACGTGCATTGCTTCAGGCCGTTCATATGGCGAATGCAGGCTACGAAAAGATAACGGCCGTCTACGTACTCGACCGGTCCGCGATGTTCATGTATGCGGCGAACTACGACCAGTTCGCGTTTGTCGACACGCTGCGTCATGACGGCGAGCGGGTACTGGCGGATGCGCAGGCCGTCATGGCGGAGCACGGGCTCAAGTGCGATGTCGAAGTGGCAGAAACCGACAACATCTCGGAGGATGTCGCGGACTGCCTGCTTCGCAGCGCGAAGCGCAATGGCGCTGATCTCGTGGTCATGGGCACGCACGGACGGCGTGGCGTGAGCCGGATAACCATGGGTAGCGTTGCGGAGCGTTTTCTGCGGTCCTCACGTTGTCCTGTCTTGCTGGTCCGGGAAACGCAATAGCGGCTTCAGATAGCAAGACCGCGCGCCCGGCGGCGCAGTTCATCGCGGCATAGGCACGACCCCCTGCGATCGGACAATTCCAGTTGCATCCACAGTTGCGCCTTCTGATAGGCGCAACTGCTTTAACCATGCATTGACGAGAGGTGAACGATGAGCAAGACAATGAAAGCGGCTGTAGTGCGCGCGTTTGGCCAGCCGTTGCAGATCGAGGAAGTCACGGTGCCGACGCCGGGTGCGGGCCAGGTGCTCGTCAAGATCGAAGCCTGTGGCGTTTGCCATACCGACCTGCACGCCGCCCACGGAGATTGGCCGGTCAAACCCAATCCACCCTTTATCCCGGGACACGAGGGTGTCGGCTACGTGACTGAAGTCGGGGCCGGCGTACGCCACGTCAAGGAAGGCGATCGCGTGGGTGTTCCATGGTTGTACTCCGCATGCGGACACTGCGAGCATTGCCTGGGCGGATGGGAAACGCTTTGCGAATCGCAACAGAACACGGGGTATTCCGTGAACGGCGGCTTTGCCGAATACGCCCTTGCCGATGCGAACTACGTGGGTCACTTGCCGAAGGGGATCGGCTTCATCGAGATCGCACCAATCCTGTGCGCCGGCGTGACGGTATACAAGGGGCTGAAGATGACGGATACGAAACCCGGAGACTGGGTCGTCATTTCCGGGATCGGTGGGCTTGGGCACATGGCGGTCCAGTATGCAAAGGCAATGGGCCTCAACGTGGCTGCCGTCGATATCGACGATAAAAAGCTCGAACTCGCCACGCGTCTTGGTGCTGCTGTCACTGTCAACGCAAAGACGACCGATCCTGTCGCGTTCATCAAGAAGGAAATTGGCGGGGCACATGGGGTGCTTGTTACCGCGGTTTCGCCCCAGGCGTTCTCACAGGCGCTCGGCATGGTGCGGCGCGGTGGCACGGTTTCCCTGAACGGCTTGCCACCTGGTGATTTTCCCTTGCCTATCTTCAACGTGGTGTTGGGCGGGATCACCGTACGCGGATCGATTGTCGGTACCCGTCTCGATCTTCAAGAGTCGCTGATCTTCGCCGAAGAGGGCAAGGTCAAAGCCACGGTATCCACCGATAAACTCGAGAACATCAATCACGTATTCTCGCGCATGAGCAAGGGCGATATCGAAGGCCGGATAGTGCTGGATTTTGCAGCCTGAAGTGAACGATCGAATGGCAGAGGGGATTGAATTCCCTCTGCCATTCGTGGGCTAGTTAGGCAGGACTACGGAGGCTATACACCGCGCCGCTACCGCCGCTGGCCGACCAGATCGTCCAGCAGCGGCACGACCGCCAGCACGACCAGCATGGCCGACAGCGGCAGGGTCGATATGAAACCCACATACTTGAAACCCAGCGCACCCGCGAGGCCGCCGGTAAAGAACATCCCAAGCAGCGACGCCAGTAGCCAGAGCCGCGACCGGTCCGCCTTCACAGCGGCAACGCCGGGCCCCGACTCGGACACGTTCCAATAAAAAAGCTTGCCGAGTTCAATGCCGATATCCGTGACGATGCCGGTCATATGCGTGGTGCGAATCTCGGCTTTGGAGATCTTCGTGATGATCGCGTTCTGCAGACCCATCACGTAGCACAGCAACGCCACGGTCGCGGGCACGAACAGGATGCGGTTGTTTTCCAGGTTCGATCCGAGCAGACCGAACACGAGCAGCAGAACGGCTTCCAGCATCAAAGGCAGCGCGTATTCGCTTTGTGCCCGGCGGCGCCGGCCCCAGTTGATCATGACCGCGGAGGTGGCCGCGCCGATCATGAACGCCACGAGTGAACTCAGTCCCGCGATGACGAGGCCGAAGTCGCCTATCGAGAGGTTATCGGCGAGTGCCGATACGATCCCCGACATATGCGAGGTGTACTGCCCGACAGCGAGGAAGCCGCCCGCGTTCGCCGCGCCCGCAATGAACGCAAGCCAGCGCCCGAGGCGCCGGTTATTCTGGTCGGTGCGCTGCGGCCGCGTAAAACCTCGCAGGTACTCGATAGGCATGTCCGTTCGCTTTGATCAAACCCCGGCGAGCTTTTCGCTGTCGAGAATATGAACCTGCTTGCCGTTCGTATCGATCACACCCGCTTGCTGCAGCTTTGAGAACATGCGGCTGACGGTCTCGAGTTTCAGCCCGAGATAGCTGCCTATCTCTTCGCGCGTCATGCGCAGGTTGAATTCCGCCGAGGAGTATCCCCGCGTTTTCATCCTCTTCGACAAGTTGAGCAGGAACGCAGCCACGCGCTGCTGCGCGGTCATCGTGCCGAGCATCATCATGAGCCCGGATTCACGCACGATCTCGCCGCTCATCATGCGATGCACATGCTGCTGCATCGCCTTCACGTCGTGGCAAAGGTCCTCGAGCAAGTCGAACGGGATGACACACACCTTGCTGTCCTCGAGCGCGATCGCATCGCAATTCTGTTCATCGGAGCACACGCCGTCGAGTCCGAGCGGTTCGCCCGCAATATGAAACCCGGTGACCTGCTCGTGACCATCGCGATGCGTGATGACGGTCTTGAAGCAACCGACACGCACGGCGTAGATGCTTTTGAATTTATCGCCGGCGCGGTAGAGCGTCTCGCCGCGTCGCACGATCCGCGTGGAACACACAATGGCGTCGAGCCGGGCCAGTTCGGTCGTGCTCAGGTGAGGCGGCATGCAGATGGGGTGCAACGAACACGCAGAGCAGTTCGTGACCGCACGGGTGCCGGGTGGTGGTGAACCTGTGACGGTGGGTCGCGGCCTGTAGGCCAAAGGAATAGCGGTCGAAGAGGTCGAAGCGGCGGGCGCGCAAGCGGTAGCTGAGGTCATGCCTGTCTCCAGAAGAGTCGGATGATCAGTGAATGGATGGACTGACGAGCTGTGCGGACAGGGTGCAAGGCGGTCATGCCGGTTCGCAGGATGTTGGCTCGGAACGAGGAGCGCTGGCCAGTTGCGCAATCGTGTCGCGAGCCAGTTCGTACTCGCTGGTCTTGTCGAAGAAATAGCGGGCGCCCGCGCGCTGGCACGCGGCACGAAACGCTGGTCCGGAATGATTGGTCAACACCATGGTCAGGACGGGCGGCGTGGCCCGCGCCAGCGATTCAACAATCTCCATGCCGTTGCCACCCGCCAGATGCGGGTCAACGATCACGAGATCGGCGCGGGTCATGCGGATGCATCCCAGCGCCATGTCAGCTTCTTCCGACTCGCCCACGATCACCACGTCGGCCAGCGCGCCAATCAGCGTGCACAGGCGGTGGCGCACAAGGCTTGAGTCGTCGACAAGGAAGATCTTCAGCATGGCCCGCAACCGTTTGAGTTCATGCCTCGAAGTATGGTCGAGGCTATCTCAAAATAAAATCGGCGAGCAGCCAGACATGGTGTAGGGGTTTGGGAAGGGCTGTAGGGATCGGACTACGCGCCTTACACAGGCGTGATGCGCAGCGGACTATCAGGTATGAGGTATCAGGCGTCGCAGTCGTCGTCGAAGAGCTTGTGGCGCATGGCGTAGCGGACCAGCGCGGTGTCGTGCGGCATCTGCATTTTTTCGAGGATGCGGGTCTTGTACGTGCTGACTGTCTTGGCGCTGACCGACAGCGCCTGGGCGATCTGCGTGATGGTCTCGCCCGCCGCGATCCGCCGGAATACCTCGAACTCACGGTCAGAAAGCCGGCTGTGCGGCAGGTCGTCGGCGGGTTCGTTCAGGCTTTGTGCGAGCCGCTCGGCCATGGCCAGGCTGACGTACACGCCGCCTGCCGCCACCTTGCTGACCGCCGTGACCAGTTCGGCGCTCGCGCTTTCCTTCGTCAGATAACCCGATGCCCCCGCCTTGAACGCACGCACCGCGTATTGCTGTTCAGCATGCATCGTGAGGACCAGGATGCGCAGCGCCGGTTTCTCGTCCTTGATCTGCTTGAGCAGTTCGACGCCGTTCCTGCCCGGCATCGACAGGTCGAGGACCAGCACGTCCGCCGGGGTGGCGCGGATCATTGCCATGGTGGTCGCGCCGTCGCTGGCTTCGCCGGCGACTTCCAGGCCGCTCGCGCCGCGCAGGATATGGCGTAGCCCGTCGCGTACGAGGGCGTGGTCATCGGCGATCAATACTCGGGTCATTGCAGCGGTTCTTCCTCGGTGTTTTCTGGATTGTCGAAGAAATTGTCGTCCTGTTGCAAGGTGGCCAGCGGGAACGTCACGGTCACGGTGAACCCCTGTCCGATACCCGACTCGATCGAGACCGACCCGCCCAGCCCGTGCACCCGCTCGCGGATGCCGATCAGACCGAAGGACTTGCGCCCGGCATCCGCACGTTCGTGCACGCCGATACCGTCGTCAGCAATCCGCAGGATGCAGCGGTCATCTTCCAGATACAGCGCCAGATCGACACGGCCGGCTTGCGCATGGCGTGCCACGTTGGTCAGCGCTTCCTGCACGATCCGGAACAGGGCGGTCGCGCCGTCGCGGCTGAAAATGGTGTGCCTCGCGTCGATCCGCCGTTCGACGTCGATTCCGTAGCGGTTCGTGAAGTCGTTCGCGAGCCAGTCTATGGCGGGGACCAGACCCAGGTCATCGAGCATCACCGGGCGCAGGTCGGCCGCGATCCGGCGCATGGAAGCCACGGTCGTATCGATCAGGCGTTGCATGCCACGCAATTGCGTGCGCGCCTCCGCGTCCGTTCCCGCGCGAAGTTCAAGCGAAGAGATATCCATTTTCAGCGCGGTCAATTGCTGGCCCAGGTCGTCGTGCAATTCCCTTGCAATACGGGACTTTTCTTCCTCGCGGACGTTCAGGAGGTTCGCGGAGAGCTCCCGCAATTCTTCGTGCGAGCGCTGCAGCAAGCGTTCCGCGTCGACTTGCGCGCTGATGTCGCGCAGCATCACCGTGTAAAGCTTGCCGCCGCCATGATCGTCGTCGAATTGGGAAATCGATGCTTCGAACGGGAATTCATCGCCGTTCGCGCGCAATCCGTACAGTATGCGCCGGCCGCCCATTTGCCGGTCGGACACGCCGGTGACGCCAAACTGGCGGACATGTGCGGCATGACCGGCGCGAAAACGCTCGGGCAGGAAGCGGCTTAGGGAAGTACCGAGCGCGTCGGCTGCCGGGCAGCCGAACAGGCGTTCCGCCGCCGGATTGAACATGACGATCCGCTGGGTTTCGTCGATGGTGATGATCGCTTCCATCGACGACCGGATGATGCCGAGCAATCGCGCTTCGTCAAGCGGTGACGAAGGCTTGGGAGCAGCCTTTGTGGCTTTCGTGTCCTTGCGCCTGAGCGCCATCAAGGCGGCGCTCGCGGTGAGCAGGAGGGCGCCGGCCAAGCCAACCATGCCGGTCACGCGCGTCCGTCCAGCGGTGCCGCGCTGCGATGCCGTCTGCGATGCCGTGTTACGCCGTGGCCCGGACATGGGGTCTCCGAGGAAAGGGGGAAATGCGTGCCGCTGAGGTTGTGCGGATCATACCGTGCTGCTCCGGACGTCGTTCGCGCGGCTTATTAGCTGACTGTGAGCTGACGGCGAGCCGACGGCACGAATTGATGTGGATCAAGCGGCCAGCAAGCCTGCGCGCGGACACTGAAGCATGAAGGACATCCGGAGAGACGGTCATGTACAAACGAATTCTGGTAGCACTCGACGGCAGCCTTAGCGCGAGCCTCGCGCTTGAAGAGGCGCTCAAGCTGGCGCAGCCCGTCGACGCGATGTTGATGGCGGCGTGCGTTGTCTCGCACGACGTTTGCGATTCCGTGCCGGGAGGCAGGGGAGACGCGGGCGGTTATGCCAGTGCACACCGGCAACTCGATCATGCACGCTATTCGTGCGCCTCTGGCGGGGTACGCTGCGTTACCCAGATAATCGATGCGCACGGCGCGAGCATCCCGGACGCGCTCATGCAGGCAGCCCAGGCATTCGAAGCGGATCTCATCGTGATGGGGGCGCATGGGCCGCGTGACGTGCGCCGGCATTTGATCGGCAGCGTTGCGGAAGCGGTTTTGCGTTCGAGTCATGTTCCCGTCCTCACCGTTCGTGACGCACAGCGTGACGCAGCATTCGCGATTTAGCGCCGCTCCGGTACATTCCCGGCCGGACGGCGCTCATGCGTAGGGCAGAACCGGCCCTACGCTCATAACGAAGCGCCGGCTATGTCCGGCGTGCTCATGCTGCGGGGCTCCTTTTTATCCGCGGAATTCAGCGGCACCAGCAGCACTGGCCGGGTCGAGATCCGCAAGAAACGCTCGGCCACGCTGCCCAGCACGAGCCGCCGCCAGCCACGCCGCCCATGTGTGCCCATGACGACGAGATCGGCGCTGAAATCGTTCGCAGCGGCCGTGATCCGCTGAGCGATGTCGTCGCCCAGGGGATCGACTTCAACGACCAGCGTCGAGCCTTTGACGCCCGCGCGCCGCATCCTGGCGGCAGCGTCGGTCAGTACTTGCGCGCCTTCCTTGACGAAGGCGCCCCGCACGAGCGACGGATCGCACGCCGGCCCGGAATACATCAGTTGCGGCACGTCCACCACGTAGATCGGCTTGATTTCCGCGTCGTGTTCGTAAGCGAGTTCCAGGGCGGCGTCGAGGGCGTGCGATGACGTTTCGCTGCCGTCGATCGGAACGAGAATGCGGGTGTACATGACGAATCTCCTTGGCTCTAAAGCAACAACAAAGCAACAACAAAGCAACAACAAAGCAACAACAAAGCAACAACAAAGCAACAACAAAGCAACAACAAAGCA
>Ga0073928_10003371_pt1 | contig 25405 bp, 22 predicted proteins | sample PaiPotPPA55metaG_FD_76969 | JGI IMG/M metagenome (GOLD analysis project Ga0073928, IMG submission 76969) | Iron sulfur acid spring bacterial and archeal communities from Banff, Canada, to study Microbial Dark Matter (Phase II) - Paint Pots PPA... ...
CTACGTGAACTACATCTGCCCGCAATTCTCGCGCACCGACGTGAATTTCCAGCGCGTGCCGACGGTGGACACGTCAAACCCGTTCATCGCCCGCGACGTGCCGAGCCCCGACGAAAGCATGCTCGTCATCCGCTTCCGCAATCCGCGCGGCATCGATTTCCCCTATCTTCTGTCGATGCTGCCACAGTCCTTCATGTCGCGGCCGAACACGATCGTCTGCGCCGGCGGAAAGATGCCGCTGGCGATGCAGCTCATTTTCACGCCTATGATCTGGCAGATTATGGATCGTAAGAAGCGGGCTCTGTGACATGCATGAGGGGATCGACACCATGAAGGCTTTGCGTCCATCCGAGCGCTCCCGCGATCGCCGCGCGCGGGCGAACGCGCTGCGCATGCTCGCCGTCGATGCCGTCGAGCAGGCGAAATCCGGCCATCCCGGCATGCCCATGGGCATGGCCGATATCGCCGAAGTGCTATGGAACGGCTATCTTAAGCACAATCCCGCCGACCCGCGCTGGCCCAACCGCGACCGCTTCGTGCTGTCGAACGGCCACGGCTCGATGCTGCTCTACGCGCTGCTGCATCTGACCGGCTACGACCTGCCGCTCGAGGAGTTGAAGCGCTTCCGTCAGCTTCATTCGAAGACGCCCGGCCATCCCGAGCACGGTCTCACGCCCGGCGTCGAGACCACTACCGGCCCGCTCGGCCAGGGCATCGCCAATGCGGTGGGCATGGCGCTGGCGGAGAAGCTGTTGGCCGAGGAGTTCAACCGGCCCGGCCATGCCGTCGTCGATCACCGCACGTTCGTCTTTCTCGGCGATGGCTGCCTGATGGAGGGCGTCTCGCACGAAGCCTGCTCACTGGCGGGAACCCTCGGCCTTGGCAAGCTCGTCGGGTTTTACGACGACAACGGCATCTCCATCGATGGCCACGTCCGGGGCTGGTTCACCGACGACACGCCGAAGCGTTTCGAGGCCTATGGCTGGCGCGTCATCCGCGATGTCGACGGGCACGATGCCGAGGCGGTCGACGCGGCGATCCGGCAGGCGCTCGTGCCGGGCGACAAGCCGACGCTGGTCTGCTGCAAAACGGTGATCGGCTGGGGCGCGCCCAATCTGGCGGGTACCCATGACGCGCATGGCGCACCGCTCGGCGCCGACGAGGCGGCGGCGACGCGCGCGGCGCTGGGTTGGCGCTTCGCCGGTTTCGACATTCCCGCCGATCTGCGCGGGCAATGGGACGCTCGCGCCGCCGGGGCAACCGTGCAGCAGCGCTGGGAGGGTCGGTTCGCTGCTTACGCCGCGGCGTATCCCGATCTCGCAACCGAGTTCCACCGCCGCATCGCCGGCGATCTACCCGCGGGCTTCGCCGAGCGCTGCGCGCGTTGGCTCGCCGATGCCGCCGCCGCGACGAATGCCGTGGCAACGCGCAAGGCCTCGCAGCTCGCCATCGAGGCGCTGGCGCCGCTGCTGCCCGAGCTGCTCGGCGGCTCCGCCGACCTCACCGGGTCGAACCTCACGAACTGGAAGGGGTGCCGCACGATCGCCGCCGGAGAGGGTGGGAACTACCTGCATTACGGCGTGCGCGAGTTCGGCATGGCCGCCATCATCAACGGCATCGCACTGCATGGCGGGTACATCCCGTTCGGCGGCACGTTTCTCGTCTTCTCCGACTATGCGCGCAACGGCCTCAGGCTGGCCGCGCTCATGCGGCTGCGCTCGATCTTCATCTTCACCCATGATTCGATCGGCCTCGGCGAGGACGGCCCGACGCACCAGCCGGTCGAGCACGCGGCGACGCTGCGCCTCATCCCGAACATGACGGTGTGGCGGCCCTGCGACCAGCTCGAGACCGCCATCGCCTGGAAAGCGGCGGTCGAGCGCCGCGACGGGCCGACCAGCCTGCTGCTGACGCGTCAGAACCTGCCGGCGCAAGGCGGTGGCGCGGAGCGTGCCCGGCTCGCCGAGCGCGGCGGCTATGTGCTAGCGGATGTGCCCGGCGGCAGGCCGGATGTGGTCCTCATCGCCACCGGCTCGGAGGTGGTGCTGGCAATGAAAGCCAAGGACGTGCTTGCCGCCCGCGGCATCGCCGCACGAATCGTCTCGATGCCCTGCACCAGCGTCTTCGACCGGCAGGACGAGAGTTACCGCCGGTCGGTGCTGCCCGACGGCATCCGCCGCGTCGCCATCGAGGCCGGCGTCTCCGATCCCTGGCGCAAATATGTCGGGCTCGAGGGCGCGGTCGTCGGCCTCGACCGCTTCGGCGAGTCCGCTCCGGCCGGGGTGCTGTTCGAGCATTTCGGCTTCACCGCCGAGCGCGTCGCCGATGCTGTGGTCGCCACCCTCACACCGACCTCCGGAGCATAAGGGAGAAGCGCATGGCTCTCGTCTCGATGCGGCAGCTGCTCGATCACGCGGCGGAGAACGGCTACGGCCTGCCGGCCTTCAACGTCAACAACATGGAGCAGATCCACGCCATCATGCAGGCGGCCGACGAATGCGATAGCCCAGTCATCCTGCAGGGCTCGGCCGGGGCGCGCAAATATGCCGGCGAGGCCTTCCTGCGCCACATGGTCGACGCGGCGGTCGAGACCTGGCCGCACATCCCGGTGGTGATGCACCAGGATCATGGCGCCAGCCCGCAGGTGTGCCAGCGCTCGATTCGCTCGGGCTTCACCAGCGTGATGATGGATGGATCCCTGCGCGAGGACATGAAGACGCCGGCGAGCTATGACTACAATGTCGCGGTCACGCGCAAGGTCGTCGAGATGGCGCATGCGGTCGGCGTCTCGGTCGAGGCCGAGCTCGGCTGCCTCGGCTCGCTCGAGACCGGCGAGGCGGGCGAGGAGGACGGGTCCGGCGCCGAGGGCACGCTGTCGCGCGACCAGCTCCTCACCGATCCCGAGCAGGCCGCCGATTTTGTCAAGCAGACCGGCGTCGATGCCCTCGCCATCGCCATCGGCACCAGCCACGGCGCCTACAAATTCTCGCGCAAGCCCACCGGCGACATCCTGGCGATCGACCGCGTCAAGCAGATCCATGCGCGCATCCCGAACACGCATCTGGTGATGCACGGATCGTCGTCGGTGCCGCAGGAATGGCTCGAGATCATCCGCGCGCATGGCGGCAGGATCAAGGAGACCTACGGCGTTCCGGTCGAGGAGATCCGCGAGGGCATCCGCCATGGCGTGCGCAAGGTCAACATCGATACCGACATCCGCCTGGCGATGACCGGCGCCATGCGCCGGCTGATGGCGAGCAAGCCGGACGAGTTCGACCCGCGCAAATTCCTCGGCGATGCGACCAAGGCGGCGAAGGAGGTGTGCAAGGCCCGCTTCGAGGCCTTCGGCTCCGCTGGCCAGGCATCGCGGATCAAGCCGGTCCCGCTGGCGCGGATGTGCGATCTCTACGCGGCCGGAAAGCTGCGGCCGGTCGTGCACTGAGCCGTCGGGCGGCCGGATCGCGTCAGCGATAAGCCGCCCGCATGATGGCCTCGGGATAGCGCTGCCCCGCGGCGGCGCCCGGCGGCACGGCGGCGGAGACGCGCTGGACATCGGCCGGACTCAGCTTCACCGCCGCGGCGCCGATCGCCTCGTCGATGCGCTCGCGCCGCTTGGTGCCGGGGATCGGCACGATGTCCGGGCCTTGCGCCAGAAGCCAGGCCAACGCGAGTTGGCCCGGCGTGCAGTTCTTCTCGCGGGCGATCGCAGTAACGCGCTGAACCAGCGCGAGGTTGTGCGCGAAATTCTGCTGGACGAAGCGCGGATGGTCGGCGCGCCGATCGCCCTTGACGTCATTGGGCGCCTGGATGCTCCCGGTGAGGAAGCCGCGGCCGAGGGGCGAGTAGGCGACGAAGGAAATGCCGAGCTCGCGCGTGGTGCGCAGCGTCTCCTCGGCATCGGTGCGATAGAGCAGCGAGTATTCGGTCTGCACCGCGGCGATGGCGTGGACCTTCTGCGCGCGGCGGATGGTCTCGGGACGTGCTTCGGAAAGGCCGAGATGACGCACCTTGCCCTGCGCGACCAGCCGCGCCATGGCGCCCACGGTGTCCTCGATCGGCACCGTCGTATCGACCCGATGCTGATAATAGAGGTCGATGACGTCGACGCCGAGGCGCTTCAGGCTCGTCTCGCACGCCGCGATCACGTAGTGCGGCCGGCCGTCGACGCCCTGGCCGGTGGCCGTCTTGACCTGGCCGAATTTCGTGGCGAGGACGACGCTGTCGCGCCGGCCCTTGAGCGCGCGGCCGAGCAGCTGCTCGTTGTGGCCCCAGCCATACATGTCCGAGGAATCGAGGAAGTCGACGCCGCGGTCGATGGCATGCTGGACAAGGGCGATGCCGTTCTGGTCGTCGCTCTGGCCGTAGATGCCCGAGAGCGACATGCAGCCGAGCCCGATCGCCGATACAAGCGGGCCGTTCTTGCCGAGCGTGCGATGCTCCATGATGTCAGCCTCCGTTGCTGCGGCCGGCTTAATAGCGGATTCCCAGCAGATGCGGGAACCACAGCGACAACGCAGGCCAATAGGTCACCAGGGCGAGGAAGCACAGCATGGTGATGAGCCAGGGCAGCACCGCCACCGTCAGCTCGCTGATGCCCATCTTGGCGATGCCGCTGGCGACGTAGAGATTGAGCCCGACCGGCGGGTGGCACAGCCCGACCTCCATGTTGACGGCCATCAGGATGCCGAAATGCACGGGATCGATGCCGAGCTTGGTGATGATCGGGAACAGGATCGGCGCCATGATGAGCAGGATGGAGGAGGGCTCCATCACATTGCCGGCCGCCAGCAGCAGCAGGTTCACCACCAACAGGAAGACCCATGGGCTGAACTGCTTGCTGATCATCCACGTCGCCATCGCCTGCGGGATGTTCTCATGCGTCATCAGGAAGGAGAACAGCACGGCGTTGGTGATGATGTAGAGCAGCATCGCGCTCAGATTGGCGGCGTTGAGCAGCACCGTGGGCACACGCCGGAGCGGCAAGTCCTTGTAGACGAACACGGCGATGACGAAGGCATAGACCGCCGCCACCGCCGCCGCCTCGGTTGGGGTGAAGAGCCCGCTGTAGATGCCGCCGAGCACGATGCCGATGAGGAGCAGGCCCCACAGGCTCTCGCGGAAGGCGTGAAAGCGCTGCGCCCAGCTCGAGCGCGGCATGCGCGGATAGCGATTGCGCCAGGCAATGAACCAGGTGACCAGCGCCAGCAGGCTCGCCAGGGTGAGGCCTGGCACGACGCCCGCCATGAACAGCGCGCCGATCGACGTGTTGGTCGAGACGCCGTAGAGGACGAGGATGATCGAGGGCGGCACGAGGATGCCGAGGGCGCCCGAGGTGGTGATGACGCCGGCGCCGAAGCGGCGGGGGAAGCCGTGCTCGACCATGGCCGGCATGATGATCGAGCCGATCGCCACGACCGTGGCGACGGAGGAGCCGGCGATCGCCGCGAAGAGGGCGCAGGCGACGACGCCGGCAAGCCCCAGCCCGCCCGCCCAATGGCCCACCAGCGATGTGGCAAAGGCGATCATGCGCCGCGCCACGCCGCCATGCGTCAGGAACGCGCCGGCGAGGATGAAGAACGGGATCGCCATGATCTGGAAGTTCTCGATGCCCGTGAACAGCTTCAGCGCCACGCTCTCGATCGGCACCTGGGTCATGGTGAAGAGGAAGGTGAGCACTGTGAGGCCGAGCGATATCGAGATCGGCATGCCCGTGAGCATGAGCGCGAACAGCAGGGCGAAGATGAAGAGGGCGCTCACGCGGCTTCGTCCGGAAGCGGGGCAATACCCTCGACGCGGGCTTGCTTGTGCGCCGGCAGGTCGCCGGTGCGCGCGAAGTGCCAGGCGACCTGGAGAAAGCGGAAGCACATAAGGAAGGAGCCGCACGGGATCGCCAGGTAGACCAGCCACATCGGCACCTCCATGTCGGCGGAGGTCTCGTCGGTCTGCGCGATCTCCCACACGAAATTCGCGCCGAAATAGCCGACGATCGCAGTGAAAAGCGCGCCGCAGAGCAGGGCGAAGATGATCACGACGCTGCGCGGGCCCGGCTTCAAGCGGTTGATCAGCACATCGACGCCGACATGGATGCCGGTGCGGACGCCATAGGCGGCGCCGAACTTGGCGACCCAGATGAACATGTAGATGCAGAGCTCCTGCGCCCAGGTCATGTCGATGCGGGTGACGTATTCCTGCAGGCCTGGGATGGTCGAAAGATAGCGATGGACGACGGCGACGAAGGTGATCACCGTCGCCGCCGCCATCAGGCTCGCGATCAACACCTCCTCGATCCGGTCGAGAATCCGCAGCGGGAGTTTGAGCATCGAAGCGCCGATCGGCGTCGCGCTTGGTGCGGCGCGACCCTATTGCGTCGCGCTGACCCCGGTCTCCTTGTAGATCGCCTCGATCAGGTCCTTGCCGATGCGTGGCGCCATCTCCTCATGCACCTTGAGCAGACCCTTGCGCCACTCCGCCTTCTCCTGGTCGGAGAGGACGTAGAACTCGACCGTTCCCGACGCCTTGATCTTGGCAAGCGCGTCGCGGTTTTCCTGTTCGGCGATCGAGTTGCAGTAGGCGGTGGCTTCCTTGACCGCGCTCTCGAGCTCGCCGCGGATATCCGGCGGCAGGCCTTTCCAGAACTTCTTGTTCACGATCAGCGCGTAGCCGATATAGGTGTTGTCGGACACCGTCAGATACTTCTGCACCTCGTGGAATTTCTGCGTGTAGATGTTGGACGGCGTGTTCTCGCCGCCATCGACCACGCCCGTCTGCAGTGCCTGGTAGACCTCGGAGAAGGCCAGCACCTGCGGCAGCGCGCCGAGGCTGCGGTAGGTCGCCTCCAGCACCTTCGAGGACTGGATGCGCATCTTGAGGCCCCTGAAGTCCTCGAGCTTGTGGATCGGCTTGTTCGAGGTGATCACCGAGAAGCCGTTGTCCCAATAGCCCAAGCCGATAATGCCCTTGGGCTCGAGCTTCTTGAACAGGCTCTTGCCGATCGGGCCGTCGCTGACGCGGCGCAGCGCCTCGACCGAGGGAAAGATGTAAGGCAGGTCGAAGGCTTCGAACTCCTTGACGCCGAGCGGGCCGAACTTGCTGACCGACGGCGCCAGCATCTGCACGGCGCCGAGTTGGAGCGCCTCGAGCTCCTCCTTGTCCTTGTAGAGCTGGCTGTTGGGGTAGACCTCGACCTTGACGCGGCCGTGGGTGCGCTCCTCGGCGAGCTGCTTGAATTTCTCGGCCGCCTTGCCCTTGGGCGTGTCCAGCGCGACGACGTGGCTGAACTTGATGATGATCGGGTCTTCTGCCCGAGCTGGCGCAGTCGCCAAGCACGCCAGCGCGCCGGCAATAACCCACATGGATTTCATTGAATTTGCCTCCCTGTTACCTTCTTGGCCCTCATTGCATGTATCTTAGCATGAATGTTACCAAGAAATTTGCCGCAGGGCTACGTGCTGCGCCGCCGATTCGGCGCGGCGGCCGTCAGACCGTCAGCACGATCTTGCCGAAATGCGCATTGGCGCGCATATGCGCCTGCGCCGCCGCGGCCTCCTCGAGCGGAAAGCTGCGGTCGATCGGCAGCGCCAGCTTGCCCGCCTCGACGGCATCCCAGAGATCGGCGCGCATCCGGCGCACGATCTCGCGCACTTCCTCGAGCGAGCGGGTGCGGAAGGTGACGCCGATATAGTCGATGCGCTTCAGGGCGTGCAGATCGAAATCGAACTCGCCCTTGGCGCCGCCGAGGCGGCCGACATTGACGATGCGGCCGAGCACAGCGGCTGCCTTCATGTTCTGGTTGGCGACGCCCGCCGAGATCTGGTCGATGATGAGATCGACGCCCTTGCCCTCCGTGGCCGCGGCGACCTTCTCCGGCCAGGCGGGATCGCCTGAGTCGAGTGCGAGGTCGGCGCCGAACTCCTTGAGCCGTGCCCGACGCGCGGCGTTGGTCGATGTGCCCATCACCAGCTTCGCGCCCTTGTGCTTGGCGATCTGCAGCGCCATCAGGCCGACGCCGGAGCTGGCGCCCTGGATGAGCACGCTCTCGCCGGATTTGAGGCGCCCATTGGTGACGAGCGCGTCATGCATGGTCTGGAGCGCAACCGGCAGGGTGGCCGCCTGCGCGTAGGTCATGTTGTTGGCCGGGATCGGCGAGACGCGTCCCCAATCCGTGACGGCGAACTCGGCGTAGCCGCCGCTGCCCGAGCACATGACGCGATCGCCCGGCTTGATGCCGCGCACTTCGGCGCCGGGCTCGACAACCTCGCCCGACCATTCGAGGCCGGGGATGGCGCCGGGGCCGCCCTGGCTGCCATGCCGGTGGCCGGCTGCGATGGCGAGCTCGGCGCGGTTGAGGCCGGCGGCGCGCACCCGCACCAGAACCTCGTTGGGCTTCGGCCGCGGTTGCGGCACGTCGCGGATCTCCAGACCCTTCTCGCCGACGACAGCGGCTTTCATGCTGCTTTCTCCCCGAGGAAATCACTGATGGTGTCGATGAAGGCGTCGAGCCGGTCGTGGTGCACCCAATGCCCGGCCTTCTCGAAGCTGACGACCTTGGCCGTCTTGAAATGCCGGGCTCGGCCGTCCTCCTCCGGGTTCGACGCCCAGCTCTCCTGGCCGTAGACGAGCAGGGTCGGGCAGGCGATCCGGCCCCACAGTGCCTCGACATCCGCCACGGTCATCTCGTAGGGCGGCCACGCCCGCACGTAATTGTCGAATTTCCAGCTGTAGGTGCCGTCCTCGTTCTGGTTGACGCCGTGCTGCGTGAGGTGCCGCGCCTGCTCGGGCGAGAGATGCTTGTTGGCCTCCTGCATGCGCTTGAAAGCCTCCTCGATCGAGGCGTAGCGGCGCGGCAGGCGCCCGGCGAGGCCGCGCTGCTCGTCGATCCAGTGGCGCATGCGCTCGGCGATGGTCCTCTTGAGCCGCTCCGCCAGCATCTTGGGCGACGGCCCCAGCCCCTCGATGGCGACCAGCCGCTTGACGCTCTCGGGATAGATCCCGGCATAGCGCAGCGCGATGTTGCCGCCCAGGGAATGCGCGACGATGGTCACCGGCGCGAGCTGTTGCTGGTGGATCAGCTGGGCCAGGTCGTAGAGGTAGCCGGCCATGCTGTAATTGCCGTCGGGCGACCATTGGCTGTCGCCATGGCCGCGCAGATCGGGCGCGATGATGTGCCAGCCGTGGCGCAGCTGCTCGGCCACCCAATCCCAGTTGCGGCAATGATCCTGCCCGCCATGCACGAGGAGCAGCGGCGGCGCCCCGGGATTGCCCCAGTCGACGTAATGCAGCCGCAGCCGCTGCGAGAAATAGATGCGCGAAGTCGGGCCGGACATGTCGCTGTTTTCTGCGGTCATGATGAGGGGATCGCCGTTGCCGTCAAAACGCTGTGGCACGCGCCCAGGCTAGCACCGCCGCGCCGGCCGGTCATATCAGGCCGATGGCCGCCGCTCATGGCGGGCCGGAGCCGATCTCGCCCGGCAGACTGCGGGCGCGGTGGCCGCTGACCTCGGCGCCGGCTTGCGGCGCGAGCGGCACGAAGAAGAAGAGCGAGGCGAGCGAGATCAGCGTGACCGCCAAGAATGCCGGTGCAAAATCGCCCGCCGCGAGCACCGACCGGTCGTGCATGAGCAGCGCGACATGCAGCAGCAGCGCGCCGGTGCCGACGCCGATGCTCATCGACAGCTGCTGCGCCATGCTTTGGAAGCTGGTGGCGCGGCTCATGAGGCCGGCCGGGACATCGGCGAACGCCAGCGTGTTGATGCTGGTGAACTGCAGCGAGCGGAAGAAGCCGCCCGCCAGCAACGCGATGAAGATGAGCCAGTGCGGCGTCGTCGGCTGGAACAGGCTGTAGCCTGCCATGAACAGGCTGCTGATTACAGCGTTGCCGATCAGCACGACGCGGAAGCCTAGGGCGCGGATGATCGGCGCCGCCGTGAGCTTCATGGTGAGCGCGCCGGCGGCGCTGGCGAAGGTCAGCAGGCCCGAGGCCAAGGGCGAGAGCCCGAAGCCGAGCTGCAGCATGAGCGGCAGCAGGAAGGGGAGCGCGCCGATGCCGATGCGGAAGATGGAGCCGCCGATGATGGCGCCGGCGAAGGTCGGGATGCTCAGCAGCCGGAGATCGATGATCGGCGCGGCGTTGACTCGCGCATGGAGGACATAGAGCGCGAGCGCCAGCACGCCGACGGCCAGCAGGACGGCGACGAGCGTGCCCGGCAAGACGCCGCGTCCAGCCGTCTCGAAGCCGAACATGAGGCCGGAGAGGCCGAGGCCGGCGAGGAGGAACCCGCGAATGTCCAGCGGCCACGGATTCGTCTCGCGGACATCGTCGATGAAGAGGGTGGCGAGGACGATGCCGAGGAGCCCGATCGGCAGGTTGATGAAAAAGATCCAGCGCCACGAGCTGTAGGTGACGATGAAGCCGCCGAGCGGCGGCCCGAGCACCGGCCCGACCAGCGCCGGCACGGTGAGGTAGGACATCGCCCGCACCAGCTCGGATTTCGGCACCGAGCGCAGCATCACCAGCCGCCCGACCGGCACCATCATCGCGCCGCCGAGGCCCTGGAGGATGCGGGCGGCGACCAGCTCCGGCAGCGAGTGGGCGAAGCCGCAGCAGGCGGAGCCGACGGTGAAGATGACGATGGCGGCGCGAAAGACGCGGCGCGCGCCGTAGCGGTCGGCGACCCAGCCGCTCAGCGGAATGAACACGGCAAGGCTCAGCAGATAGGCGGTGATCGCCAGATTGAGCCGCAGCGGATCCTCGCCCAGCGACGCCGCGATCTGCGGCAAGGCGGTGGCGATGACCGTCGAATCGAGGTTCTCCATGAACAGCGCGCAGGCGACGATCAGCGGGACGAGAAAGCGGAGTTCGGGGCGGACGGGCATCAGGCTCGCTTCGGCGGCGGCGGCGGGTCGGGCTGCTTATAGCGCCGGGCGGCGGCGAATGCAGCGCGGGGGGCGCAAGGCTCGCGTGCCGATTTGCGGGACGGAGTGCTAGGCGCTGGTGTACCTCGAGAACCTCCACGCGCTGTTTGAAAGCCGTACGAAAGAAGCAATGTGGCTGGGCGACTTGGATCTTGCGCTCGTGCGCGCGCTCCGACTTGTCGATGTAGACCCCCACGACCCTAAAATATGGCTTGAACTGGGTCAGGTAAGACTTCGACGCAAGGAGCACGCGCCTGCCGCAGAGGCTTATCTGATTGCAGCCACGCTTGGATCTCCTGCAACCGCCATCGCGCGCCACATGGCTGGCGTCTGCTTTCGCGAAATCGGTCAACCGATTTTGGCCGCTTATTTTTTCACGGCGGCCCTTGAGGTGGACCCACGCGCCATCTCTCCCCACGACGAGATTCAAGCTCTGCCTGATTTACCTACGTTTGTGGCACTTAAGGAATGGAGCCTAAACTCCTTCGCGCTCTAATGATTATTATGTTACTCGTTACCGCTTAGCGACTCCCAGCTGATCGGAAGGGTCACGGCGATGCTGACGTGGCGCGAGTTCAAACCGGGCTGGTCTCTATCTTTGCCTTGGGAGCGAGCGTGTCCGTTGCGTTCGGCTAGGCCATGCCCTTTGGCGCCCGCGCTGGCCGACGAGGCCGGACTCGTACTGGTCTTGCTTTGCCCCGCCGATGTCGTCGCCGCGGTTGGTGGCAGCGAACATGGTGCCCTGGTAGCGGTCCAGGTGCTGCAACATCGCGATGGAGCAGCGCACGCACCATCGGTGCCGAGAAGATGATGGGATGGTCTGTCACGCGACCGAGGGGCACCGCTTTGCAGGACCGCAGTAGTGTTGCCCGCCCTTTGCCTCTATTCTTGCCGTTGCAGCCGCTCTTGGGATGATGGTGGACCAGCCATGGACCGCTTTACGACCCTGACCGTTTTTGCTCGTGTCGTCGCCAACGGCAGCTTCGCCGGGGCGGCGCGGCAGCTGAACATTTCGCCGGCCGCGGTCTCCACCCACATTCAGGCGCTCGAAACTCGACTCGGCACGCGCCTCCTCAACCGGACTACGCGCAGCCTGGCGCTGACCGAGGTCGGACAAGTGTTTTACGAGCGGAGTGCTCACATCCTGGCCGAGCTGGACGAGACCGAGCGCCTCGCCGGCGAGCTGCAGAAGGCGCCGCGCGGCCTGCTGCGCGTCAATGTGACGCCGTCCTTCGGCGACCTGCACGTCGCCGCCGCGGCGGCCGATTTCACCGCCCTGCACCCGGACATCTCGGTCGAGTTGATCGCGACGTCGCGCTTCGTGGATCTGGTCGAGGAGGGCTTCGATCTCGCCGTGCGCACGGAGCCTCCGCCGGAGTCGAGTCTCATCGCGCGCCGCATCGCGCCGGTCCGGCTCGTCGTGTGCGGCGCTCCCGATTATCTCGACAAGCGCGGCCTGCCGCAGCGGCCCGAGGACCTGGCGGCGCATAACTGTCTGCGGCTCAGCGAGCTGAGCTTTCGCGACGAATGGTGCTTGACCGGACCGGACGGCAAGGAGACTTGGATCCCCGTTGCGGGGACGTTGCGGGCGAATACCACGGTCGCCCTGCGGACCGCGGCTTTGCGCGGACAGGGGCTGGTGCTGTTGCCCACATTCCTCGTCGGAGACGATTTGAAGGCAGGCCGCCTCGTGCCGGTTCTCAGCGGCTACGCGCCGGCCGACGCGGCGGTCCGCGCGATGTATCCGCACAGCCGGCATTTGTCGGCGAAAGTGCGCACATTCATCGATTTCCTGATCGACCGGTTCGGCAATGATCCGGGGTGGGACGACTGGCGATTCCGAACGCTAGTACACGCGGCCGCCAATCACGAGCACTCTTCGACGACTTGACGCTCCCACGGCGTGCCGCGCGCCACCCACCGCGCGCGCACCTGCCGAGAATGTGCGCCAATGTCCGTTTATGGGGACATCTGCGACCTTGCTCGCCATTCGGCCTGGTCGGCATTTGAGTGGATCGCGGACATACCCGATGACGCGGCCCTCGAGGGGCTCTATGTGCGCCGAAGCGCTGTATCGCGCGATGGACATGACCGTGAGTCCGACCGATCTCGAGCGATAAGGCTCGGTCAATCGGGGCGCAGATAGAGGCCCGATACCGACTGCGTCCCTGATCCTCCGTCAGGTAGCTTTGCAAAGCATAATATCGCGGGGTCTCCGGGTTCCCGTTGGGATGATCCGGTGCTTTCTCGCGGCGTCAGCGCGAGACCGGCGGTGCGTTGCTGGATCGGAGGCACTGCGTCACGGCCTCCTCGCGTTTGGCACTGCCCTCGCGGGTGTAGTCGGGATGCTGCTTCCAAGCTTGGCGCTTGCATTTATCCATCGTTTTCCACACCGCTTCAGACTGCTTTAGCGCATTCGGCTGCTGCGCGTGGACGTCCGAAGCGGCGACACCGCCGAGGGTGGATAGAGCGACGAGCAATGCAGCGCGAGAAGCCTTCATCGGTATCAGCCCGGTAGGTTGTGATGGCAAGCGCGGCGGCGCGGAACACCGGCGAGGGCGAGGCAAGCGTGTGGACCAGGGATGGCAAGCACGGGATCAGCTAAACACGAGTTGTAAGACAACAAGTCCCAGGAGGACGAGGAACAGCACGGCCGCAAGGTATAGGGATGGTCGGCGATGAGGCATCACGCGCCACGCTGCTGCCCCGGGGATCGTTGCATTCCATCGCTTTCCCAGTCTCGGCAGCTGAATGATACGAGTGATGGGCTGGAGACATCCCCAAGCCCGGCTTCCCTCCTCAGGGCGCGCGCTCCGGTCGTCCTGTGCGGCGATTTATCAGGGATGATCGATTTATCAGGGATGATTCCAAGAATGGCTGCCTACAGACCAATATATTTTTGCATGAATCTTGCGAGGGCCGATATGACCTCTAATACCGCCAATGCAAAACGGGCTGTCACGGCGACGGGCAGGCGCCGACCGGCTGACTCCGAGCCCTTGATCGAGCGCGTCGTCTTCCGCTGCGTCCTCGGCCTGGCGGTGGCCAGCGTCATCGCGGTGCTTGTCCTGTCGGTCGTGGGCGCCTCGCCCTGACCGCAGGACGGAAGCGCGCGCGGATCTGGACGGCGGCGGGCAAAACCAACCATGATCGCTCATTCCTGCGCAAACCGGAGAAGCCGCTTGGTCGCCGGAAGAAGTCGTGGCCTACCTGAAGTCGGGGCACAATCGGGCCGCGGCGGCGACGGGACCGATGTCGGAGGTCGTCACCGACTCCACCTCGCGCATGGCCGATGGCGATCTCCAGGCGATCGCCGTCTATCTGAAGGATCAGCCGGCTTCGAACACCGAGCCGGGTCGTCCCGCCGGCGACGATCCCACGATGCGCGCCGGAGAGGCGATCTACGCCGACAATTGCGCAGCGTGCCATACGGCGTCCGGGGAGGGCGTTTCCCATCTCTTCCCCGCGCTTAAAGGCAGCCCGTCGACCCAGTCGGCCGACCCGACGAGCCTCATCCGCGTCGTCCTCCAGGGCGCGCGGAGCGCGGCCACTGACCGCGCGCCGACCGCACCGGCGATGCCGGCGCTCGATTGGAAATTGTCGGACGCGCAAGTCGCGGCGGTGCTCACCTATATCCGCAACGCCTGGGACAATGCCGCCCCAACCGTATCCGCCGGCGACGTGCGCCGCTCGCGAAGCGAGCTCGCGCACAGCGCTCAGTAGCGACCGAGCGGAAGAAGCCGATTGCGGCCCGGTGTGCCGAGGAACCGCGCGACCCGCGACGGGTTTCCCCGGCAGCACATCAACCTTGCGGGCGGGCGACGCTCACCAGCACGGGCGCGTCGCGGTAGACGCCGGGAAACAGGCGCTTCAGGCTCTCGAGCTTCGGGAGATCGTTGTAGGCGATGTAGGGATCGTTCGGGTGAACAGTGGCGTAGTCCTGATGATAGGGCTCCGCCGGGTAGAATGCCGTCAGATCGTTAACCTGTGTCACGATGGGTCGGCGAAAGACGCCGGCCTTGTCGAGCTGAGCGATATAGGCTTCGGCGACACGCCGCTGCATCTCGCCCTTGGCGAAGATGGCCGACCGGTATTGCGTCCCGACATCCGGGCCTTGGCGATTGAGCTCGGTCGGATTGTGCGCGGCGGAAAAATAGATCTGCAGGATGGTCCCATAGCTGATGACGCTGGGGTCGAAGGTCACTTCGACGGATTCGGCGTGTCCGGTTCGGCCGGAACTCACGGTCTCGTACTCGGCGCTTACCTTCGTGCCGCCGGAATAGCCGGAGACGGCTTGGCTGACGCCTGTCACATGCTGGAACACGGCTTGAACGCCCCAGAAGCAGCCACCGGCCAGCACCGCCGTCTCGGCCGCGGCGCTCTGTTGCAAGGGCTCGTCCACGACCGGCGCGGGAACCGCCGTCGCGGCTTCGCCGGAGATCGCCAGCGTGGCCCAGGGCGCCCAAGCCAGCGGAACGAGAAGGACGCCGAACAGGCTGCGCCGCAGGATCGCGACAGCTCCGCTGCTTCGGCGCTCTCCATGGAGGGTGGACATGGACTGGCTCCTGTGTCGTCTCGGCGGACGTTTGGCGGCCTCTGCGCGGGCCCGGGTTCCACTCGGAAGTAGGGGCAAGAGCGCAATCGTACAACGGAGATAACGAGAAGATCACGCAGAGGTGAGCCTCGCTCCTCATCGAATGTCCGGCCGCGCCCTGGCCGCTGGAGGTCTCGCCGCTGAACTTCAACCGGATCGCAAGCGTTAAGCATCTGCTCAACTTTGCCGCGATAATTCCTTTGCATTGCCGGCTGCTCTTGGTCCTAGCGTTTCTCGTCGCGGGCTGCGCGGAGCTGCCGGTGGTCGACGACGACATTGCGCGGGCGGTTGAGACGGCGGATACGGGGCGCGCGCTCGACCTCATGCGCCAGCAAACCGAACGCATTGCCCGAAAGCCGTTCATCGGCGGCAACGCGGTCGAGCTGTTGCGCAACGGGCGGGAGACCTATGTCGCGATGACGGCGGCAATATCGGCGGCGACGCAGCGCATCGACATGGAGAGCTATACCTTCGACACCGCCGAAGGCGGCACATTCGCCGAATTATTGCTGGCCAAGCGGGCACAGGGGCTCGATGTCAATCTGATTTACGACGCCTGGGGGTCGCTTGGCGCGTCGCCCGCCCTGTTCGAGCGGCTGCGGCAGGGCGGCGTCCGCGTGCTGGAGGTGCATCCGCTCGGGCCGGTGCACGCGCTCGATTTCAATCGCCGCGACCACCGCAAGCTGCTGGTGATCGACGCCGCGGTCGTGATCATGGGCGGCGTCAATATCAGCGAGGTCTACGAAAACCGACGCGATCCCACGGGCCGTACCACCGATCCCAACGCGCTGCCGTGGCGCGACACGGATGTGCGGATCGAAGGTCCGGCGGCGGTCCAATTCGAGCAGACGTTCATGTCGACCTGGCGGCGGCAAAAGGGCGGTGCGATCCCGGACCCGCCGCCGACGCCGGCGACGCGGCATGGCGACGCCAGCGTGCTGGCCATCGCCGGCGATCCCAATACCCAGCGGCCGCTCATCTATCGCACGCTGCTGGTGGCGATCACCCTGGCGCGGTCCTCGATCCATCTGACGACCGGCTTCTTCGCGCCGCCGCCCGACCTGCTCCATGCCCTCGAGCGTGCCGCCCGCCGCGGCGTCGACGTGCGCATCATCGTGCCGGCGCACAGCACGAGCTCGCTGGCGATCGCCGCCGGCCGCGCCGACTACGAGGACCTCATGGAGGCCGGCGTGCACATCTTCGAGCTCCAGGACGTCGTGCTCCATGCCAAGACGGCGGTGATCGACGGCGCGTGGTCGGCGGTGGGTTCGTCGAATCTGGACGCGCGCAGCGTCATCTTCAACAACGAGGTCGACGCGCTGATCCTCGGCGCCGAGTTCGCCAAGAAGATGGAGGCGATGTTCCGCAACGATGTCGCCCAGTCGCGTACGATCGACGCGCAGCAATGGGCGCGCCGGCCCTTCTCGGAACGCCTCGACGAATGGTGGGCCAGGCTGGTCCAGATATTCCTGTGAGGATGCGGCGGGATCGCGCACGGCGCGCCGGCTCTGCCCCTCGTCATGCCGGCGCCAGCGCGTAGTCTGCGATCAGCGTGACATTGATCAGGACAATGAACGTCGTTATCGCGACGGCGGCGCCGGTCAGCCACGCCGGATTGACGAAGCACCCCATGCGGGCGCGGCTGGCCGTGAACTGGAGCAGCGGCAGCAGGGCGAAGGGCAGCTGCAGGCTGAGCACGACTTGGCTGAGCACGAGAAGCCGTGCGGTGCCATGCTCGCCGGACCATGCGACGATGGCGATCACCGGGATGATGGCGAGGGCCCGGGTGACGAGCCGGCGTAGCCACAAGGGAAGGCGAATATCGACGAATCCCTCCATCACGACCTGCCCCGCCATGGTCGCCGTTATCGACGCGTTCTGCCCGGCGGCGAGGAGCGCCAAGCCAAACAGAGCGGCGGCAAAGGGTGTCCCGAGTATCGGCGTCAGCAGGCGATAGGCGTCCTCGATCTCGGCAATGTCGGTGCGGCCGTTCGCATGGAAGACCGCTGCGGCGACCACGAGAATGGCGCAATTGACCAGCATCGCGAGGAGCAAGGCGATCGTCGAATCCGCCGTGGCGAACCTCAACGCCGCACGTGTGCTGCGCTCCGCGAGCTCGGATCGGCGCGCTTGCGCCAGCGTGGAATGAAGATAGAGGCTATGCGGCATGACCGTCGCGCCGACGATGCCGATGGCGATGTAAAGCATGTCCGGATCGCGCCACATCGTCGCGCTGGGAACCAGACCCGCGGCAAGCGGTTCGAGAGCGGGACGCGACAGCACGATCTCGACGGCGAAACAGCCCGCCACGAGCGCAAGAAGGCCGATGATGACCGCCTCGAGACGCCTGGACCCGCGCCGTTGCAGCGCCAGCAGCCCAAGCACGTCGACCACCGTGAGGACAACGCCCAAAATCAGGGGGACGCCAAACAGGAGCTGCAGCGCAATTGCCGTGCCGATGACTTCCGCGACGTCGCAAGCGACGATCGCGACTTCGCTCAGCAGCCACAAGCCGAGGACGATCGGCCGCGAGTAGGCGTCGCGGCAATGCTGCGCGAGGTCGCGGCCGGTGACGATGCCGAGGCGCAGGCTCAAGGCTTGCAGCAGCATCGCCATGGCGCCCGACAACACCACCACCCACAGAAGCGCATAACCGAAACGCGAGGCGCCGGCCAGGTCGGTGGCCCAGTTCCCCGGGTCCATATAGCCCACGGCGACGAGAAAGCCCGGGCCGCTGAACGCGAACATCTTGCGCCAGAAGGCACCCGACCGCGATCCCGGCCCGTGTCCATGTCTCGCGCGTGGCCGCTCGGTCCATGCTCGCGCCAGCGTCGTCGATGTTCCGCTCTCGCCTGGCATGACTCTCGCGCGCCGCCGCCGCCCAGGAATACGAGAACGATTCTAAAGTGGTCCGGGTGCTTGTAAAATTGATTGTTCCAATCAGAGCGATCGAGCGCGTCTATCGCGGCTGGGTCCCAAATTCTACCGCTGATCGTCGGGGCGGGCACCGGGAGGCTCTGCCTCATGTCTCATTTGGTCATTGTTTTGTAACGACGAAAGGCGCAACCTTAGCACTGAGGAACACCCATGCCCCACGTTCTTGTGGTCGATGACCAGCCCGATGTCCGCGCTATCGTCGAGATAGCCCTGAAGGAGGTTGGTCGCTACCGGGTAAGTACCGCGCGCACGGGCGACGAGGCGCTTCCGGTCCTTGATCGAGACGGCCCCGACCTCGTGCTTCTCGATGCCATGATGCCGGGGATGCCCTCAATGGAGTTTGCGCTCCACGCCACGCAGCGCGGTATCCCCCTGATCGTAATGACCGGCCACCCGGCAATGGGTGAAACGCTGGATCGGCTCGGCTGGGGGTATTTGCACAAGCCGTTCCGTATCGGCCACCTCTTGGCAGAATGCGCTGCCACGATTGCCCAGTCCAAAAAGAACCTCGTCTCTGTCCGCGCATCACTCGATCGCCTTCTCGACAATCGCGATGAGCTTGCGCGGCTGATCGAGCGGTCGCGGCGCTCGGTTGAGGTTTCACATAGCCTCGTCGGCAGGAATTGAGCCGGTCGTCCTAGCTGCGCTCCCAAACCGGTTCATCGATTATGCGCGCGGCGCCTCAGCACGGCTGCTCCCGCCTGCGCTCGGCCTTCTAGGCGATCGAGCTGCGGCCGGGTGATGCGGCGGCGTCGAGCACGGGGCGGGGGCCGGCGGTGTCGGTGAATTGGAGGGCGGCGAGGCGGGCGTAGAGGCCGCCCTGGCGGATCAAATCGTGGTGCGCGCCCACGGCGACGATGCGGCCCTCATCCATGACGACGATGCGGTTGGCCTTGAGCACCGTCGCCAGCCGGTGCGCGATCACCAGCGTCGTGCGCCCGGCGGCAAGCCGCGCCAGCGCCTGCTGCACGGCGCGCTCGGACTCGGCGTCGAGCGCCGAGGTCGCCTCGTCGAGCAGCAGGATCGGCGGGTTGCGCAGGATGGCGCGGGCGATGGCGATGCGCTGGCGCTGCCCGCCCGAGAGCCGCACGCCCTTCTCGCCGAGAAAGGTGTCGAAGCCGTCGGGGAGGCGATCGAGGAACTCGGCCGCCGCCGCGGCCTCGGCGGCGGCGCGCACCTCGGCGTTATCAGCCTCGGGCCGGCCGTAGCGGATGTTCTCCCAGGCCGAGCCGCCGAAGATCACCGGGTCTTGCGCGACGACGCCGACGCGCCGGCGCAAACCCGCCGGATCGACCGTGGCGACGTCGACGCCGTCGACGCGCACCACGCCGCGCGCGGGATCGTAGAAGCGCAGCAGCAGCTGGAACACCGTGGTCTTGCCGGCGCCGGACGGGCCCACCAGCGCTACCGTCTCGCCCGGCGCGACGCTGAGCGAGACGGCGTCGAGCGCCGGGCGGTCCGGGCGCGAGGGGTAGAAGAAGGTGATGCCGTCGAGCGCAACGCGCCCCTGCGCCGGCTCGGGCAGCGGGGCGGGGCGGACCGGCGCGGTGATGGCGGGCTCGGTCGCCAGCAGCTCTAAGAGCCGCTCGGTGGCGCCGGCGGCGCGCTGCAGATCGCCGAACACCTCGGAGATGGTGCCGACGGCGAAGGCGGTGAGCACGGCGTAGAACACGAAGGCGGAGAGTTGGCCGCCGGTCATGCGGCCTTCGATCACGTCATAGCCGCCGACCCACAGCACGAAGGCGACGGCGCCGAACGCCAGCAGGATGACGATGGCCGTCAGCAGCGCCCGTACGCGGATGCGCGCGATCGCGACGGCGAAGGATTCCTGGACGCGCGCGGCGAAGCGCGCCCGGTCGAGCGGCTCGTGGGTGAAGGCCTGGACGGTGCGGATGGCGTTGATCATCTCCTCGGCATAGGCGCCGACATCGGCGATGCGGTCCTGCGAGCGCCGCGATAGGCTGCGCACGCGCCGGCCGAAGAAGAGGATCGGCACCACCACCGCGGGCACGATGACCAGCACCAGGGCGGCGAGCTTCGCGCTGGTGACCACCAGCATGATGAGGCCGCCGACGAGGATGAGGAAGTTGCGCAGCGCCATCGACACGCTCGAGCCGACCACGGTCTGCAGCAGCGTCGTGTCGGTGGTGAGCCGCGACAGGATCTCGCCGGTCTTGGTGGTCTCGAAATAGGCCGGGCTCAGTGAGACGATGCGATCGAAGACGGCGACGCGCAGATCGGCCACCACCCGCTCGCCGATCCAGGACACCAGCGAGAAGCGGCAATAGGTCGACACCGCGAGCACGGCGACGATGGCCAGCAGCGCCTCGACGGTGCGGTCGAGGAGATGCGCGTCGCCGGCGCGCAAGCCCTGGTCGACGATGTGGCGCACGCCTTGGCCGAGCAGCAGCACGGTCGCCGAGGAGACGACCAGCGCGATGCTCGCGCCGACGATCAGCCAGCGGTAGGGTCGCAGAAATTGCAGGAGGCGGAGCAGCGGCGCGAGATTGCGCGGGCGCGGCGCGCTGGCGGGATCCGGCGGGTGCGGGCTGGGTTGCGCGACGCTCAACCCCGACACCAATCATCAAAGGGGCGGCGGGGCCGGGCCGGGCGAGGGGGCGCGAGCATGGCACGTATGTAGGGTGTGCGCGGCGGATCGTCCATCCCGATCGCCCCGCCCGCCGCTCGCTCGGGAGCGGCCATTCGCTTATGCCGCGCGCAAGCCGCCGATGAAGATGACGGCCTCTTTGCGCAGCGTCTCGGCATGACGCGACAGTTCGGATGCGGCGCCGAGCGTGGTTCCTCTTTTTCGCATCTTCTATGCGCCTTTGCCGCCGGGCCTGTCGCATGAGGGCATTGCGGTGCTTGCCGTCGTCGCGTGGGCGAGCATCGACGACGCTAAGGCCTGCACCTCGCTGCTTTACGTCGCCTTTCGCTGCGGCCGCAGCCGCGGGAAGATCCGGCGCGCATTGCCCTCGAAGATCTTGCGCTTGTCCTCGGTGGACAGAAACGACACCGCCTCGATGTAGCGCTTGGTGTCGTCGTAGTAATGCCCGGTCTCGGGATCGATGCCGCGCACCGCCCCCACCATCTCCGACGCGAACAGGATGTTGTCGGCCGGGATCACCTTGGTGAGGAGATCGATTCCGGGCTGGTGATAGACGCAGGTGTCGAAATAGACGTTGTTGAGCAGCAGCTCGCCGAGCGGCGGGCGCTTCATGTCCTGCGCCAACCCGCGATAGCGACCCCAATGATAGGGCACCGCGCCGCCGCCATGCGGGATGATGAAGCGCAAGCTCGGGAAATCCTTGAACAGGTCCGCGGTGAGAAACTGCATGAACGCCGTCGTGTCGGCATTGAGATAATGCGCGCCGGTGGCGTGGAAATTGGCGTTGCAGGACGCGCTCACATGGACCATCGCCGGCACGTCGAGCTCGACCATCGTCTCATAGAGCGGATACCACCAGCGGTCGGTGAGCGGCGGATCCTTCCAATGGCCGCCGGAGGGATCGGGATTGAGGTTGCAGCCGATGAAGCCGAGCTCCCGGACGCAGCGCTCGAGCTCGCCGATGCAGTTGTCGGGCCGCACGCCCGGCGATTGCGGCAGCTGGCAGACGCCGACGAAATTCTCCGGGAAAAGCGTGCATACGCGGTGGATGAGGTCGTTGCACGCCTGCGACCAGGCGAGGCTCGTCGCGGCGTCGCCGACATGATGCGCCATGCCCGAGGCGCGCGGCGAGAAGATGGTGAGGTCGGTGCCGCGCTCGCGCTGCAGCTTCAATTGCGCCGTCTCGATGCTCTGGCGGATTGCGTCATCGCTGATCTTGAGGCCCGCCGGCGGCGGCCGCCGCGACGGCTCGCCGAGCGCCGCGATCTGGCGGTCGCGGAACTCCTGCAAGGCGCCCGGCGCTGTGGTGTAGTGCCCGTGGCAATCGATGATCATGCTGCCCTCACTTCTCGCCGGCGATCGCGCAGCCGAGCCGTTTCAGGCTGGCATCGACCCAGGCGCGATCGATCGAGCCGGCCTTGATCGCCGCCATCTGCTTCTCCTCGGCCGCGCTCTTCGCGCGGGCCTGCGCATAGACGGTCTCGGCTTCGTCGAAGGGGACGCAGAGCACGCCGTCATCATCGCCGAGGACGAGATCGCCCGGCGCGATCACCATGCCGTCGAGGGCGACGGCGACGTTGATCTCGCCCGGCCCGTCCTTGTAGGGCCCGCGATGGGTGACGCCCGCGGCAAACACCGGAAAGCGCCCGGCCCTGAGCGCCGCCGAATCGCGGATCGCGCCGTCGATGACGAAGCCGGCGATGCCGCGCGTCAAGGCATGCGTCGTCATCAACTCGCCGATGATGGCGGTGGTGAGGTCGCCGCCGGCATCGACGACGATGACGTCGCCCGGCTCGGCCATGTCGATCGCCTTGTGCACCATCAGATTGTCGCCGGGCCGCGTCTTCACCGTCAGCGCCGGCCCGGCCATCGCGCCGCCGCCATGCATCGGCCGCAGACGCGGGCCGCCGGCCGTCATGCGCCACATGCAGTCGCTGATGTTGGCGAGCGGCAGCGTCCTGTACTTGGCGACCAGTCCCGCATCCACCTTGCGCGGGCGCCGCGCGATCCTGAAGCCGATGCTCATGGTGATAGGCCTCCTTTGAGGAAAGCGGTGCGCGCTAGAGATTGCCCAGCGTGCCGGGCGCGAAAAGCTCTGCCACGCCGAGCTTGCGCGGAATGACCTGCTGATCGACGGCGAAGTCGACGATGGCCTCGATCGCCCGGCGATTGGCGGCGATGCCGTAAGGAAACGGATCGCCCCCGACGAGGCGGCTCACCTCGCGCGCTGTCTCGTCGCCCGGAGACAGCGGCGCGCCGGAGGCGAGCTGCGCCAGATAGGGCGCCTTCGCCGCCTCGAACAGCGCGACGAGCGCGGCCGCGAGCCCAGGGTCGGCCGCGAGGATGTCGTTCCGGACGACCACCGCGTGGTTGATCGGGTAGATGCCGGTGCGGCGGTAATAGGCGAAGCCGGCTTGGCGCGCCTCCGGGATGAGCGGCCGGATCGCCGGCGAATCGATCTTGATGTCGCCGATGCCGGCGTCCGCGGCGCGCGCGAGCAGCAGATCGCCGGCCGCTTGGCCGCGCCAGGCGTAGTCGACATTCGGCGGCGCGACGTATTCCGCCACATGCTCGTCATCGGTCGGCATCCAGGTGATCGTACCGAGATCGACGCCATACTCCGTCTTGAGGATGCCGCGCAGCCACAGGCCGGTGGTGACGGTGTAGCCGCGATTGACGATGACGCGCCGCCGCTCGAGATCCCTGGGCGAGCGAATGCCGGCCGCGACATGGTGGAAGGCGGCCCAGTGATGGAAGTTGCGGGTGAGGAAGACGGGGATCGCGGTCAACGGCTGGCCCAGCGCCTTGGCGCAGAGATACGTGGTGAACGCCATCTCGCAGATGTCGAGATCGAGGCTGCGCACCATGCGCCGCATGGCCTTGGTGATCGGCGCGATCTCGACGAGGTCGAGCGGCAGGCGTTCCGCGGCGACGCTGCCGTCCTTGAGCGCGCGGGTGAGGCCGTAATTGCCGACGGCGATGGTGAGGGGCGTCATGGCGTGCTCGGCCTCATCACGCCCCCAAATCATAAAGCCGCGCCGGATTGTCGACCAGGAGCTTGCGCTGCGCCGCGGCGTCCGGCGCGATCAGCGGCACGAGGTCGACGAGATCGCCGTCATTGGGCATATGGCGGGCAATGTTGGGATGCGGCCAGTCCGTGCCCCAGAGGACGCGGTCCGGCGCTGCCTCGACCAGCGCGCGCGCGAAGGGGACGGCATCGGCGAAGGGCGGGCCGGCGGTCGAGACGCGCTCGGCGCCGCACACCTTGACCCAGCAGGTGTCAAGCGTCGCCAGCTCCAGGAGCGCGCGGAACGGCGCCTGCTCGAGGCCGGCATCCGCCTTGACGCGCCCCATATGGTCGATGACGAAAGGCAGCCGCAAGCCGCGCAGCAGCGGCGCGAGCTCGACGATGTCGGCGGCGTCGAGATGCAGCACCAGATGCCAGCCGAGCGGGGCGATGCGCTCCAGCACGTGATGGAACACGCGCATGTCCGGCATGCCGCCGAGATGCTTGACGAAATTGAAGCGCACGCCGCGGATGCCGCCGGCGTGCAGCGCCGCATAGTCCTGGTCGGTGAAGGATTGGTCGACGATGGCGATGCCGCGATAGCGGCCGCCGCTGCTCGCGATGGCGTCGAGCGTCGCCCGGTTGTCGGTGCCGTGGCAGCTCGCCTGCACGATGACCGCACGCTCGATGCCGAGAATGCGGTGCAGCGCGGCGAGGCTTTCCTTCGGCGCGTCGGGCGGCGTGTAGGAGCGGTCGGGCGCGTAGGGAAATCGCGCGGCCGGGCCGAAGACGTGGCAATGCGCATCGCAGGCCCGCGCCGGCGGGCGCAATCGCGGCCGCCGCGTGTTGGGGTCGGGCGGCGGGCAGGACTTCACGGCTTCCGCTCCTCCCTCGCGATCCGGAAGCGCCCCGCGGCGCTGTGTTGAACCAGCCTATAAATCCGCGTCCGCCGGTCGTCAATGCTGTTGACATGTGGGACGACCATCGCTCCGGAAAAGATCGGCGCGTGTCGCGCAAACTCGGCGAAATTGCCCCGGACGACCCGTGCGATGGTGCTGCGGGACCAGCTGAGTAAACTGATTGGAGCGTATTTGGCGAACTGCGGAAGGTACGGACATCTTTTCGCTATGATTGTCGTGGGAGCGGCCGCTGCAGCGACGCTCCACGGCTGCGGGGGCAGCAAGGTCTTTCCACGGGACTATCCAAGCCGATGGCCGATTTTAAAGAAATCGGATGTAAACAGATGCGCATCGCTTTCGGGAACATACATACCCACCGGCGAAACCGGACATCCGCAAGATACAGATTCGAGTACTACAGTGCCGTTCGAGTCTGTGTTTGGCAGGAC